>Ga0065721_10004702_pt1 | contig 22628 bp, 14 predicted proteins | sample Mesricmetagenome_FD_59108 | JGI IMG/M metagenome (GOLD analysis project Ga0065721, IMG submission 59108) | Mesophilic microbial community from rice straw/compost enrichment Sample: eDNA_1 v2 (version 2) | ecosystem: Engineered > Solid waste > Grass > Composting > Bioreactor | place: USA: Davis...
CTGCAGACAGCTGTCCACACCGGTGGCAATCAGACTTATGCGAGCCGCAATATCACGACCGCCGGCGAACTGAACTCGTCCGGCACGATCTCCTTCACCACCGCGAGCGATCAGACCACCACGATCTCCGACGCCATCACAGCTGATTCGCTGGCACTGCGCGGCGGCAGTTTCACCGCCACCAATGTGGCCAACCAGGTCAACACGCTCGCGGCGCAAAGCGGTGCGCTGAGCTACGCAAACAGTGGCGCGCTGACGATCGGCTCCGTCGCAGGCGTCGACGGAATCAGCAGCTCGGGCACGGTTCAGATCGTTACGCAGGCCGGCGATCTGCGACTGGCCCGCAACGTGAGCACCACCAACTCCAGCGCGAGCGCGATCATGCTGGTGGCCGATACCAACGCGTCGGCGGGCAACGCCGCCGGTGGCAACATCCTGGTGAACGATGGAGTGTCCGTCACGACCGGGGCGGGTGGCCGCGCCACGCTGTACACCGGCAGTATCGACAACAGCACGGGCTTGACCGACCTGGTCGGCTTTGGCTCCGGCAATTTCCGTTACAACAGCGACGAAGACTCCACCGGATACACCAAGGCGCTGGGCGCCGGCGTGTACGGCATCTACCGCGAGCAGCCGACCATCTCGGTGGCGGTGGACGATATCACCGCCGTCTACGGCAGCAACCCGACGCTCACCTCGACCATCGTCGACGGCAGGAACGGCGATGCGAGCACCAACTTCACCTATGCGATCGGTGACGGTGACTCCGCGACGGCGGACGGCGCAGTCTCGACATCGGGTAAGTACATCGTCGGCACACATTCGATCACTGCGACCTCCTCTTCCGGCGCCGAGGAACTGGGCTACAACGTGAGCGCCACGACCGGCGGCACGTTGACCATCACTCCGAAGGAGCTGACCGTTTCCGGCATCACCGCCGCCGACCGCACTTACGACGGCACCACGAACGCGACGCTAGATTCGAGCGGCGCGTCGGTCAGCGGCCTCGAAAGCGGCGATCTGGTGGGACAGGATTACACTGGCATCACTGGCGCGTTCGCCGATAAGAACGTCGGCACCGGCAAGCACGTCACGATCAACGGCATCGCGCTCACCGGCGCCGACGCCGCAAACTACACCGTGACCGGCAGCGGCACCGGCAACATCAGCGCGCGAGTGCTGAATGTCGGCTTCACTGGTGTGAATCGGGTCTACGACGGCACGACGAACGCAGCTGTCGTTTTCAACGACGATCGCATCGGCAACGACGCACTCGCGATCAACCAGACCGCGACCTTCGGCGACAAGAACGTCGGCATTGGCAAGCACATCGACATCTCCAACGTCACGCTGAGTGGCGAGGACGCCGGCAACTACGTGCTCGGCTCGACGACCGGCACGGCTACGGGCGATATCACCCCGCGCACGCTGAACGTTGGCTTCACCGGCAACGATCGCGTCTACGACGGCACCACTGCCATCACAGTCACGTCGAATGACGATCGGATCGCCGGCGACGATCTGGTGATCGACCAGTCCGCCGCGCTCGCCGACAAGAACGCCGGCATCGGCAAGCTCGTGAATGTTTCCAACGTCACGATCGGCGGTGCCGACGCCAGCAACTACGTGCTTGGCTCCACCTCGGGCACGGCGACGGCCGACATCGCCGCGCGTACGCTGATTCTCGGCTACACCGGCGACGGCAAGAAATTCGATGGCACGCCACGCGCTGCAGTCAGCGTCAGTGACAATCGGGTTGCTGGCGACTCGCTGGGCTTCGATGTGAACGCGCGCTACACCGACTTCACCGTCGGCGACAATCGCGAAGTGTTGATCGACGGAGTGACGCTCAGTGGCGCCGATGCCGGCAACTATGTGATTGCCAACCCGACCGGCAGCACCACGGCCAACATCGAGCCAGGCCCGATCTCGAACAACATTCTCGCCAGCATCACCAGCCCGCAGTCGAGCCTCAATGGCACGAGCAGCACCAGCGAGCTCTACGCAAACAATCTCGCGATCGGGGCTGGGGCTGGCAGCGGTTCGCTGATTCAGACCTCCGCCAACATCATTGCCGACCACCGCGTGATCACGTTGGACGGCGGCTTCACGCTAGATTTGGGCCAGAGCCTGCAGGACGTGAGCCTGTCGAACGTCCAGAGCGTCTCCACGCTTAAAATCGGCAATGTGCCGGCGAAAATCGAGGAGCGCAGCGGTGCAGTGCCACTGTTCGAAGCGCGTCACTCGGTTGTGCAGCTGAACGGCGCGGTGGAGATCGTCGACAGCGGCAACTCGCTGTCGGTGAGCCGAATCTCGACCGGCAGTGCGACGAGCATCGATATCGACCAGGCGTTTGGCCCCACCGCATCGGGCACCATCGAACTGCCCGGCGGTCGTACGATCGGCCTCAAGACGGCTGTGAGCACGACCAATGTCCTGTCGATCACCGTACCCGCCGACGCTCCGGCCATCGACGTCAACGACATCGCGACGATCGGTGTCGCCATGGCCGTGCAGCAGCTGGGCGTGAAGCCGAAGGAGCTGAAAGCTATCGTGATCAACAAACGCTGATCTGATGAGCGAAGTCCCGGCGCGTACCCTGCGCGCCGGGACTCCAGCAGCAGCTTTAGACTTTGCTCTTGTAGCCCGACGTAATCGGATAACGCCAGTCGCGACCGAACGCCCGGTCGCTGATTCTCACGCCCGGCGGCGCCTGGCGGCGCTTGTATTCGTTGCGCTTCACCATCTCGAGCACCCGACCGACCGTGGCGCGGTCGAAGCCGCGTGCGGTGATCTCATCGACCGACAGATTGTCTTCGATGAACAGCTCGAGAATCACGTCCAGCACGTCGTATTCGGGCAGCGAATCCGAGTCCTTCTGGTCGTGCCGCAACTCCGCCGACGGCGGCCGTTCGATCACCCGTTCGGGAATCACGCGACCGATGGAATTGCGGTACTTCGCGAGCCGATACACCAGCATCTTGCTGCAGTCCTTGATCGGCGCGAAACCGCCCGCCATATCGCCGTACAGCGTGGCGTAACCCACGGCCATCTCGCTCTTGTTGCCGGTGGTGAGCACCATGCGGCCGGTTTTGTTCGAAATCGCCATCAGCAGCAGCCCGCGGCTGCGGGCTTGAATGTTTTCTTCGGTGGTGTCCGGCGGACGGCCGGCGAACACGTCTTTGAGCGCATCCAGCGCCGTGGCGAACATGCCCTCGATGGAGATCACGTCGTAACGGACATTCAGGATCTTCGCTTCCTCTGCGGCATCATCGAGACTCCACTGCGAGGTATAGCGCGACGGCATCATCGCGGCGCTGACCCGCTCGGCACCGAGCGCATCGACGGCAATGGCCAGGGTAAGGGCTGAATCGATACCGCCGGAAAGCCCCAGCACGATCCCAGGAAAGCGATGTTTGCCGACGTAGTCGCGCACGCCGAGCACGAGCGCGTTGTACACGCTCGCCTCTTCCGACAACGGCGGCTCGACGTGAGCCGGGCGTGGCACGACCTTGCCGTCGATCAGGTCCACGTCGACCGCAAACAAGCCTTCGACGAACGGAGCGATGCGCTGTACGACCTCGCCCTGCGCATTCATCACGAACGAGCCGCCGTCGAAGACCAGCTCATCCTGGCCGCCGAGCAAGTTCACATAGACGACCGGCAGGCCGGTGTCTTGCACGCGGGCCCGCACCACCGCTTCGCGACGCTCCTGATAGCGCAGCGAATACGGCGAGCCGTTGATGACGACGATGAGTTGCGCTCCGTCCGCTTTAGCGGCGCGCGCAGGGTTCGGCTCCCAGATGTCTTCGCAGATCAGCAGCGCGACGCGAATCCCCTTGAGCTGGAAGATGCAGCTGTCGCGGCCCGGTTTGAAATAGCGCTTCTCGTCGAACACGCTGTAGTTCGGCAGCTCCTGCTTGCGATAGTTGGCGACCGTTTCGCCATCGCGCAGCACTGCCGCCGCGTTGTAGATAGTTTCGTCGGCATACTCGGGGTAGCCGGCGACCACGGTGATGCCGCTCGTCTCGTTGCGCACGCGCTCCAACGCGGAATTCACCTGTCGACGCAGGCCGTTGTGAAACAACAGATCCTCGGGCGGATAGCCACAGAGGCTCAGCTCCGGAAACAACACCAGGTCGGCGCGCAGCTCGTCGCGCGCTTGTGCGGAAGTATCGATCAGGCGCTGGGTATTGCCCGCGACATCGCCAACGAACAGGTTCAGTTGGGCCAGCGCGATACGGAGTGAGGCGGACATGGCCTGATGATAGCGCTTGCGGGGGGAACGATCGGCGAACGGGGTCGACGACGAGGTGCTCACGGCGGCAGCTACCGCCGTGAGCCTGGCCTGGTTATTTCTTGCGAGCCGGCTTGCCAGCCTTCCTGGCCGGCGCCTTGCCTTTGGCAGCAGCGACCTTTCTGGCCGGCGCCTTGCCTTTGGCCGCCGGCGCCTTCTTCGCCGGAGCCTTCTTGGCGGCAGGGCCCTTCTTGGCAGCCGCGGCAGCCTTCACCGGCTTCTTCGCGGGCGCAGCCTTGGCCGCAGGCTTCTTGGCAGCCGGAGCGGCCTTCTTGGCCGGCAGCGACACGACCTTGGCCTTCTTACCCGCCTTGGCGAGCTGCTCGATGATGGCCTTGCCCAGGTCGGCCGGGCTCTTCACGGTGCGCACGCCAGCGCGTTCGAGCGCGGCGAACTTGTCGGCCGCGGTGCCTTTGCCGCCGGAGACGATGGCGCCGGCGTGACCCATGCGCTTGCCCGGAGGCGCCGTGACACCGGCGATGTAGGAGACCACCGGCTTGGAAACATTCTCGCGAATGAATTCAGCGGCCGCTTCTTCATCGGCACCGCCGATTTCGCCGACCATGATGATGCCTTCGGTCTTCGGGTCTTCTTCGAAGCGCGCCAGCACGTCGATGAAGTTCATGCCGCGCACCGGATCGCCGCCGATGCCAACGCAGGTGCTCTGACCCAGCTTGGCATTGGTGGTCTGGAACACGGCTTCATAGGTCAGCGTGCCGGAGCGCGACACGATGCCGATCTTGCCCGGCTTGTGAATGAAGCCCGGCATGATGCCGATCTTGCACTCGCCCGGAGTGATGATGCCGGGGCAGTTCGGGCCGATCAGCAGGCTGCCGTAGGAAGCGAGCGAGGCCTTCACCTTCACCATGTCGTTCACCGGAATGCCTTCGGTGATGCACACGATGAGCTCGATGCCGGCGTCGGCCGCTTCGATGATGGCGTCGGCCGCGAACGGCGCCGGCACGTAGATCATGCTGACGGTCGCGCCGGTTTCTTTCACGGCTTCACGCGCGGTGTCGAACACCGGCAGGTTGAGGTGCTTTTCGCCACCGCGGCCCGGCGTCACGCCGCCGACCAGCTTGGTGCCGTAAGCAATGCATTGCTCGGAATGGAACGTGCCTTGCTTGCCAGTGAAACCTTGGCAAATAACGCGCGTGTTCTTGTTTACGAGAATAGACATGGTAGTGCTGTATCTGTTATCGGTTGAACGTAAGCGCGCGCCTTAGCCCTTGGCGGCGGCGACCACTTTCTTGGCCGCGTCGGTGAGATCGGCGGCCGGCGTGATCGCAAGGCCGCTGTCGGCCAGGATCTTGCGGCCGAGCTCGGCATTCGTGCCTTCGATACGCACGACCACCGGCACGTTCACGCCCACGTCCTTTACCGCGTGAATGATGCCTTCGGCGATCATGTCGCAGCGGACGATGCCGCCGAAGATGTTCACCAGGATGGCTTCGACGTTCTTGTTCGAAAGGATCAGCTTGAAGGCTTCGGTGACGCGCTCACGGGTCGCGCCGCCGCCCACGTCGAGGAAGTTGGCCGGCGAGCCGCCATGCAGCTGCACCAGGTCCATGGTCGCCATGGCGAGGCCGGCGCCGTTCACCATGCACGCGATATTGCCGTCGAGCGACACGTAGTTCAGCTCGTGCTCGGCCGCGGCGCGCTCCATCGCGTCTTCCTGGCTGGCATCGCGCCACTTGGCGAGCTCCTTTTGACGGAACAGCGCGTTGTCCTCGATGTTGATCTTGGCATCGAGCGCGACCAGCTTGCCTTCGGCGGTCACGATCAGCGGGTTGACCTCGAGCAGGCTGCAGTCCTTCTCCAGGTACAGCTTGTAGAGCGCCTGCGCCAGCTTGCCGAACTCGGCGATCTGATCGCCTTCCAGCTCCAGCCCATAGGCGAGCGCGCGAGCGTGCGAGGGCATCAGGCCGGTGGCCGGGTTGATGTTGATGCGCACGATCTTCTCGGGCGAGTGCTCGGCGACTTCCTCGATGTCCATGCCGCCGGCCGCGGAAGCGATGAACGCGATATGGCCTTTATCGCGGTTGAGCACCAGGCTGAGGTACAGCTCGCGGGCGATCTTCGAGCCCTGCTCGACGTACACCTGACGGATCGGCAGGCCTTCCGGGCCGGTCTGATGCGTGACCAGGCGCTGACCGATCATGGCCTCGGCAGCCTTGTCGGCCGCCTCGGGCGAGTCCACCAGCTTGACGCCGCCGGCTTTGCCGCGGCCGCCAGCGTGAACCTGTGCCTTGACGACCCATTTCGATCCGCCAAGCTTGCGTGCGGCCTCGGCAGCTTCACTGCCGGTGGCGGCCACCAGGCCTTTGGGGACCGGGATGCCGTAACTGGCGAACAACTCTTTCGACTGGTATTCGTGCAGGTTCATGGGGCTCGTGGATGCGGCGGGGTTAAAATTGCGACGGTCAAAATAACGACAGTCAAAGATCGCGTATTCTGGAGGAATTCGGCCTGGATGCAAAGGCGCGATCCGCAAGAAATGTCCTCGGAGCCCTCTTTGAAAACCGGCGAGCCGCCGCTGGAACAGCCGCGAGCCGAGCCCGCCCCCGCCTTACCCTGGGGCTCCTCGACCGAGCTGGCCTGGCGCGTGCTGGCGCTCGTCAACCTGTTTCGGCTGCTGATTCCGCTGCTGCTGATGGTGCTGTACTGGACCCTCGAGCCGCGGCTGGTGGGGCAAGCCAATTCGCAGCTGTTCTTCTTCACCAGCGTCGCGTACTTCCTGTTCGCCGCGCTGTCGATTCCGACCCTCAAGCGGCGCTGGCCCGACCGCCTGGTGCAGACCTCCTTCAACGTCGGCGTGGACGTGCTGGCGATCTCGTTGCTCACCTACTCCAGCGGCGGCATGAACAGCGGCCTCGGCGCCCTGCTGGTGCTGCCTATTGGTGCAGCGAGCTTTGTCGTCGGACAGCGACTGGCCCTGATGTTCGCGGCGGTCGCGGCGCTCGCGCTTTTGTTACAGCAGGCTTTCACGACGCTCGCGGCGCGCAGCGATCCAGCGGATTTCGCCTCGGCGGGCATCGTCGGCGCGCTGATGTTCATCGTCACCTTGGGCGTCGGGCCGCTGGCGCGCAACCTGCGGGAGAGCGAAGAGCGCGTGCGCCAGCGCGAAGTGGACGTGGCCAACCTCGCCGAGCTGAATCAATTCATCGTGCAGCACCTGCGAGAGAGTATTCTGGTCGTGGACGACCACGATATAATCCGGCTCATCAACGAATCCGCCGCGTCCATGCTGCACGGAAACCCGGTCGCAGCCGGCACGCCGCTCGGCGAAGTCTCGCCGCGTTTGTTGTATTTGCTCGATACCTGGCGCCGCCACTCCTATGACTGGCAGATGAGCTCGCTGTCCCTGTTGACCTCGGACGGCAGCAGCCTGGTGCAACCGCACTTCGTGTCACTGCGCAGCGGTGGCGCCGGCGGACCATCACTGATTTTCCTCGAGGATACGACGCTGATCGCCGAGCGTGTTCAGCAATCCAAGCTCGCGGCGCTCGGCCGGCTCAGTGCCAGCATCGCGCACGAAATCCGCAATCCCGTCGGCGCGATGAGTCACGCCGCGCAATTGCTCGCCGAAGCCCCGCAACTCACCGCACAAGAGCGCCGCTTGACCGACATCATCACCAAGAACGGCGAGCGGGTCAGCATGATCATCAACAACGTCCTGCAGCTGTCGCGCCGGGATTCGACCCGCCAGGAGCGCATCGAGCTGAACGGCTGGCTGGAGGACTTCGTGGGCGAATTCCGGCAGACCGCGCAGGTGGACGCCAGCAAGCTGTACATCACCACCTCGACGCCGGAGCTGGAAGTGCGCATCGACCCCTCGCATCTGCATCAGCTCATGTGGAATCTGTGCGAGAACGCACTGAAGTACGGCCGCAAGTTCGATTCCAATGACGCCATCGAGATCCGGACCGGCCGCATGCCGACCTCGGAACGACCGATGCTGGAGGTGCTGGATCGCGGCCCCGGCATCTCGACGACCGACGCAGAACGAATTTTCGAGCCGTTTTTCACGGCCGGCAAAGGTGGCACGGGCCTCGGACTGTTCATCGCCAGGGAGATGGCCCAATGCAATCGTGCCGTGCTGATTTATGAGCCCCGCGCCGGGGGTGGTAGTATTTTCCGTCTCGTGTTCGCCGATCCTCAACGTTGGGAAACACAGTGAAGAAGCCCCGCGCGCTCGTCGTGGACGACGAGCCGGATATCCGCGAGCTGCTGAGTATCACGCTCGAACGCATGAATCTCGACGTGACCGCGGCCGACACGATTGCCGCGGCCACGCGTGAGCTGCGCGCCAATCCTTTCGATCTTTGCCTGACCGACATGCGCCTGCCCGACGGCGACGGCCTGAGCCTGGTCGAATGGCTCCAGACGCACAAGCCGCAAACGCCGGTGGCCGTCATCACTGCGCATGGCAATGTCGAAACGGCAGTGCGCGCACTCAAGCTGGGCGCGTTCGATTTCATTTCCAAGCCGCTCGACGTGGCGGCGCTGCGCAAGCTCATAGCTGCAACGCTCAAGCTGGGCGAGAACATTGAAAGTACGATTCAGCTGCCTCAAGTGAAGCTGCTGGGCCGCTCGCGCGCGATGGAGCAGCTGCGCGAAATGATCGAGCGCGTAGCTCGCAGCCAGGCGCCAGTGCACATCTACGGCGAATCGGGCACGGGCAAAGAACTGGTCGCGCACCTCATTCACGAGGCGGGGCCGCGCCGCGAAGGGCCATTCGTGCCCGTGAACTGCGGCGCCATTCCCACGGAGCTGATGGAGAGCGAGCTGTTCGGCCACCGCAAGGGCAGCTTCACCGGCGCCGTCGCGGACAAGCAGGGCCTGATTCAATCCGCCGAGGGCGGCACGTTGTTCCTGGACGAAATCGCGGATCTGCCCCTGCACATGCAGGTGAAACTGCTGCGCGTAATCCAGGAGAAGACGGTCCGGCCGGTGGGTGAGTCGCGCGAGCAGCCGATCGACGTGCGGATTCTGTCGGCGACTCATAAGAATCTTGCGGCGCAAGTCGCGGAAGGCAAATTCCGCGAGGACTTGTTCTATCGCGTAAACGTCATCGAAATTCGCGTGCCGCCCCTGCGCGAGCGCCTAGAAGATATCGACGAGCTCGTTGACTCCATCGTTACGCGATTGGGACGGCAGATTGGCAATCGCTCGTTGCGGATTACGGAAGCGGCGTCGAAGGCGCTGCGGGAATATCACTTCCCAGGGAATGTGCGCGAACTCGAGAATGCCCTGGAGCGCGCGGCCACCCTCTGCGTCAATGGCGTGATCGATTTGGGGGATCTGCAGTTGCGGCCGAAGGTCGCGGCGACCGAGGTTCCCATTCCCAACAGCGTCCCGCACGGCGAACGCCTTGGCGATGCCCTGGAAGATATCGAGCGGGACGCCATCGTGCGCGCGCTGGAACAGACGCGCTACAACAAGACCAAGGCGGCGCAGTTGCTGGGGATGACGTTCCGGTCGCTGCGGTATCGGATCAAGAAGCTTGGGATCGAGTGACGGAGCTTGCCAGGCAGGCCCGTGGGCGACGTATTCTGTTAACAGCGTCTCAGCGCGTGGGCGCTCGCCCGACGATAGTAACGCGCTGATCACCAAAGAAAGTCTATGGCCGCAGATTCCGCCTCTGCCATCCTGACACCGCGCCTCGCAGTTCTCATTCCCTGCTTCAATGAGGCCGAGGCGATCGCGCAGGTCATTGCCGATTTCCGGGCTGCACTGCCGACGTCGACCATTTACGTCTACGACAACAATTCCACCGACGATACCAAAGCTCGGGCCATGCAGGCAGGCGCAATCGTCCGCACCGAGCCCCTGCAAGGCAAGGGTAATGTGATAAGGCGCATGTTCGCCGACATCGAAGCCGAAGTGTACGTGCTGGTCGACGGCGACGGGACGTATGAGGCAGCTACTGCCACAGAGATGGTGGAGCGCTTGCTGTCGAACTCGCTGGACATGGTCAATGGCGCTCGCGTTGCGACCACCGATCGCGCCTACCGTCCAGGACATATGTTCGGCAACAAGGTAATGACTGGCGCGGTCGCGGCGATCTTCGGCAACCGCATTCGGGATATGTTGTCCGGGTATCGGGTGTTGTCGCGGCGCTTCGTGAAATCATTTCCTGCGCTGGCCTCCGGATTCGAAACCGAAACGGAGCTGACGGTGCACGCGCTGGAGCTGCGCTTGCCGATCGCCGAAATTTCGACCCCTTATCGCGACCGTCCACCAGGCTCGAAAAGCAAGCTGAACACGTTTCGCGATGGCTTTCGCATCCTACGCACCATCGTGTATCTGGTGAAGGAAGAACGACCGATGGTGTTCTTCTCTTCAGTGGCGCTGCTGTTGTTCGTCAGTTCGCTGATTCTCGGCTGGCCGGTAGTGGCGACCTTCGTCGAAACTGGTCTCGTGCCGAGGCTGCCGACTGCGGTGCTCGCGATGGGCGCGATGATTCTGTCGGCAGTCAGCTTCGTCACGGGTTTGATCCTGGATACAGTCACGCTCAGCCGCCGCGAAATGAAGCGCCTTCACTACCTGGGATTGCAAGGCCCCGCGTTCCGGGAACGGAGGCGCGCTCCATGACTCGCAGCTATGGCCCAAGCCAGGGCGCGTGCCTGTGATTCCACTGGCCATCGGCGCAGTCGCGGGCTTTGCCTTCGATTTCCTGCTGAGTAGCCAATGGCAGTACTCACGGCTGCGACCCGCGAGCGGTTGAGCCAAATGCAACAACAAGGTTACATCGGCGTCGACAATCTCGAGGTCATGCAGGAGGCGGTGAACTACAACCGCCATTTGCTCGACCTCGTGCGCGGCTGCGCGCCGGCGCACGGCAAGGTACTGGACTTTGGCGCGGGCGCAGGGCAGTTCGCGGCGCCGTTGTCGGCGCTGGGCCTGGATATCACCGCGCTCGAGCCCGATCCTGGGTTGCAGCAACGCTTACGCGACCAGGGCTTGCATGCCGTCGGTTCCACTAGCGAAATTCGTGACCAGTCGTACGACTATGTCTATACGTTGAACGTGCTCGAACACATCGAGGATGATGTCGCCGCGCTGCGCAGCTTGCATGCGAAGCTTCGTCCGGGTGGCAAGTTGCTGATCTACGTCCCGGCGTTTCAAATCCTTTACACCAGCATGGATGCCAAGGTTGGCCACGTACGTCGCTACACGCGCGGGATGCTGACCAGCCGGGTACAAGCCGCCGGATTTCGTATCGACCGAGTCGCCTATGCCGACTCGCTGGGCTTTTTCGCCAGCTTGCTGTTCAAGCTGATCGGCAACAAGGAGGGCACTGTGAGCCGGAGCGCGCTGAAACTCTACGATCGCTTCATCTTCCCCCTGAGCCGCGCCCTGGATCTGCTGGCGCGGCGCTGGTTCGGGAAGAATCTGCTACTGACGTGCACGAAATTGGATAACGCACGATGAATACCGAACGGATCACGCACACGCTGTCCTGGAAGCTGATTGTCATCTGGCTGGTGACCAGTGCCCTGGCGGTGATCTCCTGCAGCCTGAATCTGCCCGCGGCAAAATTGAACGGCGAATACCTGCCGATGGGTAACGATTCCTTCTATCACGCACGGCGCATCCTCGACACGGCGCGCGATCCTGGATCGTTCTATCAGTTCGATTCGAATATTCACGCCCCGGAGGGGAGTCTGCTGGTCTGGCCGTGGGGCTACGACTATGCGATGGCGATGATCCTGCGCGGCGCGATGGCGGTCGGCATCAGTTCCGATCCGATGGCCATATTGATCTGGATTCCAGTCGCGGCGGTACTGATCAGCATAGCGCTGATGATTGCTATCGCGCGCCAACTCGGGCTTTCGCCGTCACTGACGGCGGTAGCGGCATTGTGCCTGGGGCTATCGCCGACGACGCAGCTGCTCCATTCCGTCGGCCTCATCGATCATCACTATGCCGAGTCGATATTCATCTTGGCCGCGCTGGCGGCCGGGCTCGCCTGGCTGCGCCAACCCGAAAACGCGACGCGAGCGCTTGCGCCGGCAGTCGTGATGGGCCTGGCACCGGCAGTTCAGAATGGATTGTTCATCTTGCAGCTACCCCTGCTCATCACACTGTTCGTGATGTGGCTGCAAGGGCGGAGCATGCCAGTGCGCAACAGCTCGATGTTCGGTATCGGGCTACTCGTCACGACGCTGGCCATCCTGCTGCCGTCGTTGCCATTCCGAATGGGCCATTTCGAATTCTACACGCTCTCCTGGTTCCACCTTTACATCGCGATGTGCACAGCCGTAACCGTGACGCTGCTGAGTCGCCTCAAGCCAACACGCAACGGCATCGTGATACTGCTGGTCGTGAGCGCAGTGCTGCTGGTTCCCATATTCGCGGAGCTCGCGATCGCAGGAAGCTTCCTCGCCGGCATGCCGAAGATCTTGCAGACGATTAGCGAGATGATGCCGCCGTTGCAGGTCGCACGCATGTACGGCGCGAATTACATTTCGAACTACTATTCCTATCTGTTATGGATCATGCCGTTGACCGCGTTGCTGTGCGCGTACAAGGCATATCGTGAGCGCCTGCAGCCTCGCCTGCTGTTTTGGGTCACTTCTCTGATGGGTCTGGCGCTGCTTGTGTCGCAGGTCCGCATGCATTACTTCGGCAGTTTCGCGCTGTATCTGCCCTGGCTGATCCTGGTGCAGGAATTCTGCGAGCGCTCGCCGCAACACTTCAAGCGTGCGGTGCTGCTGACGGTACTGGGCATGTTGATGGTGTATTTCCCGCCGTTGCGCCACCAGTTGGTGAAGCCCACTGCAATCGCCAACGATGTGACTTTTCGAGAAATCCGTCCGATGTTGGAAACACTCGAGAAACAGTGCGCGAAGAACCCGGGCGTCGTACTGGCGGACCCCGACGCAGGACACTACATCCGCTACTACACCGACTGCCCGACGATCGTTAACAACTTCCTGCTCACACCGCAGCAGTTCAAGAAGGTCGACGAAGCGATGCACCTGTTCACGCTGACCGCCCAGCAGTTCAAAGAGCAGTCCCCCCTGGTCAAGTACGTGCTGGTGCGACCTATTCAGAAGATCAATCTGTCACCAACCGGGTTTACGTTCCAGATCATCAGCGGAGAACCCCGATTGGCTCAGGAGCTGTTCGGCCCCGCGGCCGCCCTGCCGCCCGAATTCGAGCTCATCCAGGAGGCGCAACTGCCTGAGCTGAACAATACGGTCTACGCGCGGCTGTACGAAATCCGTCGCGATGTCCCTAGCCAGCCGGCGCCGTCGGCAAACGACGTCGGGGAGTGACACGCTTTGTCACTTACTGGCATGAAAGGCTCACACCGCGCCTGGCCCGAACCTCGGACAACCCGGACAATTTCAAAAAAGGGCTAGCGACTCAGGGACTTGGCGGAGTACGAAGTTTTGGCACGCGCCTTGCTAACTTCTCGGCTGCAGGCATCGGGTGCCGCGAGAGTTCCGATTTCATCCCTGAGGAGAGATTGCAAATGTTGAAGCAAGTGCAGAAGGGTTTCACCCTGATCGAATTGATGATCGTGGTCGCGATCATCGGCATCCTGGCGGCCATCGCCATCCCGGCCTATCAGGACTACACGATCCGCTCGCAGGTCTCTGAGGGCCTGACGCTCGCGGCCGCTGCCAAGGCGGCGATATCGGAGACCTACGCGCAGACAGGCGCTCCTCCGGCTAACCGCGTAGACGCCGGCCTGGGCACGGAGGACAATCCGGAAGACACCCGGGGCAACTACGTGGGCAGCCTCGCCGTGAACAACGGCGTGATCACGGTCACCTATTCGAGCGAGGAGCCCCAGCGCGCCAACTCGAAGATCGACGGCTTGACCATCACGCTCGTGCCGTACGTCAGCCCCGACGACAGCGTTTCCTGGAAGTGCCGCGCCCTTGGCTCGACAGCGGCCCCGACCAGCGTGCTGATGGGTGCGGCCAACGGCTCCTCCCCGGCGGCTGCTAGAGTGGCCACGAACGCGGCCGGCACCATCCCTGCCAAGTATGCTCCAGCGGAGTGCCGCGCCTAACTAGTGTCGGATTGCAATCCGCATAGTTAAAGAAGCGCCGCGCAAGCGGCGCTTCTTCTTTGCGGAGTCGTTTCATCCGAATCTGTGACGCGCCACTTGTCGTAATTCGGTCTGTTTCGATAACAAGGCGGCCTGGAACAAAGAATCAACTGCCAGTCACCATGCGCAAGGATCAGTCACTCGCTGCGGACCTGAGCTGGGCTGCTTTGCTGGGCATCCTGTTGCTCGGCATCTCTTATCTCAGGCTGTGGGGCGACACAGGCTCGGCAGCCTTCGGCGGCAACGTCATAGAGGCGACGCTCGCTCAGCCCATCATCGGCACCAAGCTCGGCAGCAACCTCATGTTGTATGCCCTCGCACAAGCGGCACTTCATGGCGTGTTCGCGATGCTGTTCGTGGCACTGGCACACCTGACGAGGTTCGCCTGGAACGATCAAAAGAACTCCAGACGCTCCTGGTCCATCCTGTGGTTTCTAGCCGGAACCGTTTGGGTGCTCGTAGCAAACGCCACCTGGTTTCCCACTTCTTCACTGGGGGAACCTTATGCCGAAATTGCAGCTGCAAGCTGGCATGGCATCAATCTGCTGACGCTCTGCACTGCCCTGCTGTCCGCTGCTTTCATCGCGACACTGCTGCGGGCCGCGATACGCCTCACGCTTCCGCCTCCGCGGGTCTTGCTGCGTTGGGGCATCCCGGCAGCGGTCGTGCCACTGGTATTGTTTGTGGTCATGACGCACGAACCAGCGCAGGCCACGGCAAAGGCATCGGACAAACCAAACATCGTCATCATCGGGCTGGACTCACTGCGCTATGACGCAGTTCGTCGCCAGCCCACTCTGACACCGTCCATCGACGCGTTTCTGCAAGAGTCGGTCTCGTTTTCGGACGCGACCACACCACTCGCACGCACGTTCCCATCCTGGGTTTCGCTCATTACCGGTCGCCATCCACACACCACCGGCGCGACCGTCAATCTGTTACCTCGACATATCATCCACACGGGCGAAACATTGCCGCAGCTGTTGAGCCGGGCGGGATATCGATCCGTGTACGCCATCGATGAAGTGCGGTTCTCGAATCTCGATCTGAGCTATGGCTTCGATCAGATGATCGCCCCGCCGATCGGTGCGACCGATTTCCTGCTGGGTTTTTTCGCCGATACGCCGCTGTCGAACGTGGTAATGAACACTCCCGTCGGCGCCCTGCTGTTTCCTTATACGCACGCCAATCGGGCAGCGGCATTGACTTATGACCCGGACAGCTTCGTGCGCCGCATCGATCGCAATCTCGATGTGCGGGGGCCGACGCTGCTGGCAGTCCACCTGACGCTGGCGCATTGGCCGTACACATGGGCTGACAGCTCGCCGGTTTATCACGACACTCCGAAGCGGTCCGTCCGTGAGGTGTACGAAGAGGCCGTGGCGCGAGTGGATCAACAGTTCGAAGCCGTTCTCACCACGCTCAGGCGGCACGGTATGCTGGACAACGCTCTGGTGTTCGTATTGTCCGATCACGGCGAAGGTCTTGGCGACAAGCACGAGGGTGAATCCGGGTCCAAGCTGGACTATCGTTTCGATCCCGCCAAGCTAAACGGCCACGGCACCAGCGTATTCTCCAGGCATCAGTACCACGTGGTGCTGGCCGCTCGCACCTTCGGCAACACTTCGCTGCAGCTGCGGCCGGGCAGCATCGTCGCAGAGCCGGTGTCGCTCGAAGACGTGACGCCCACGATCGCCGCCCTGCTGTCGTTGCAACCGTCGCAGCCATTCGACGGTATATCGTTACTGCCATTGCTGCGACAGGAGCCCGCCAAGGATGCATTCGCGCACAGAATTCGATTCACCGAAACTGAGTTCAACCCGCCCGGCTTCATCATGGGAACGTTCGCAACGCCCAGTGCCCTGCGGACGGCAGCTAGTTTCTACAGGGTGGATCCGGAAACCGACCGAGTCCAGTTGCGCGAAGAGGACCTCGATGTCGTGCTTGCGAAACGGCAGTACGCGGCATTCCGGGGTTCCCGGATGGTCGTGGCCTTCCCCTCACCCGATCCTGAAGTCTCGACTTTGGAACTTGGACTCCTCAATCCCCCCGCTACGCAACCGATTCCGCTGAGCCGTACCATGCTCGAGGCCGATCCGGAGACCGGCACCCTCTGGCAGGCGCTTCAAGCCAGGTTTCCAGACCTCAGAACCATGGTGGCGTTCGCCCCAGACCAGGGGTCGTGAACCGGGGATGCCCGTGTGAAATATGTCACGCAGATTGAGGCTCGGAGTGTGAGAACATCCGTACCCATTTGACAATCTACCGCCCGAGCAACTTCGCCGCCTGCTGCCCGTACCCATGAGCGAAAACGCCTCCATCCTCGCACAACGCCTTGTGCTGCAGGGTTTGCCCCAGCGGCTAATCCAGGATGGGCTCGTGGATGAACAGACGATGACCCAGGCCATGATCCAGGCCAAGGAGAGCGACAGCAACCTGGTGTCGCACCTGGTCTCCAAGGGCATTGCCGACGCCAAGGAAATCGCCATCGCGGCGGCCCAGGAATTCGGCGCCCCGCTGCTGGACCTGGACGCCGTTCAGCTTGACCTGGACGTAGTCAAGCTGGTTTCCGACAAACTGCTGGCCAAACACCGGGTTCTGCCGCTGCTCAAGCGCGGCAAGCGATTGTTCGTCGCGGTTTCCGATCCGACCAATCTGCATGCGCTCGACGAGATCAAGTTCCAGACCGGCCTGTCCATCGAAGCGGTGGTCGTCGAAGAAGACAAGCTGCAGAAAATCGCCAACAAGACCATGGAGCAGGTCGACACTCAGATGCCGGCACTGTCTGAGGAGGACCTGGATCTCGAGAATCTCGAAGTCACGGGCGGTGACGACGAAGACAATGCCGTTGCCGCGGGCCGCGACGACGTGGAAGACGCGCCGATCGTCCGCTTCGTCAACAAGGTGCTGCTCGACGCGATCAAGCGCGGCGCCTCCGATATTCACTTCGAGCCGTACGAGAAGTCCTATCGCATTCGTCTGCGCATCGATGGCTTCCTGAAAGAGATCGCGAGCCCGCCGGTGCAATTGGCGGTGAAGCTGGCAGCGCGTATCAAGGTCATGTCGCGCTTGGATATCGCGGAACGTCGCATCCCGCAGGACGGCCGCATCAAGATGCGCATCTCGAAGAATCGCGCCATCGACTTCCGCGTGAGCACCTGCCCCACGCTGTTCGGCGAAAAGATCGTCGCTCGTATCCTCGATCCGTCCAGCGCCATGCTCGGCATCGACGCGCTCGGCTACGAGCCTGCGCAAAAAGAGCTGTACATGAATGCGCTGGCGCAGCCGCACGGCATGATTCTCGTGACCGGGCCGACCGGTAGCGGTAAGACCGTGTCGCTGTACACCGGTTTGAACATCCTCAACAAAGAGGACACGAACATCTCCACCGCCGAGGATCCGGCGGAAATCAACTTGCCTGGCGTCAATCAGGTCAACGTCAATCCCAAAGTCGGTTTGACGTTTGCCTCGGCGCTGCGCGCGTTCCTGCGTCAGGATCCGGACGTGATCATGGTCGGCGAAATCCGAGACCTGGAAACCGCCGAAATAGCGATCAAGGCCGCGCAGACCGGCCACCTGGTTCTGTCCACCTTGCACACCAACGACGCGCCGAAGACGTTGACCCGTCTGATCGACATGGGCGTGAAGCCCTATGCGATCGCGACCTCGGTGTCGCTGATCATCGCGCAACGCCTCGCACGCCGGTTGTGCAACAACTGCAAGGCGCCGATGGAAATGCCGCCCGAAGCCCTGCTAAAGGAAGGCTTCACGCAGGAAGAGATCGACGAAGGCATCAAGATCTACAAGCCGGTCGGCTGCAGCTCGTGCACCGACGGTTACAAGGGGCGTACCGGCCTGTATCAAGTCATGCCGGTCTCCGAAGAAATCCAGCGCATCATCCTGCAGGAAGGCAATGCGGTGGACATTGCCAAGCAATCGGCCAGGGAAGGTATCTGGGATCTGCGCAAATCCGGCCTCGCGAAAGTGAAAGCCGGCATCACCAGCCTGGAAGAAGTCAATCAATGCACGGTCGAGTGACCGCGCTTACTTGAACAGTCATCGAGCAAGGACCTAGACAATGGCCCAAGTAGCATCCAGCCAGCAGTTCCCCTATGTCTGGGAAGGCACGGACAAGAAAGGCAAGCGCATCAAGGGAAAGATGCTCGCCGTGTCCGAAGCCGCGGTCAAAGCCGATCTGCGCCGTCAAGGCGTGCTCGCGAAGCGCGTGCGTAAGGAGACGCAGCTATTCAAGAGCGGCAAAAAGGTGGACACCGCAGATATCGCACTGTTTGCACGCCAGCTTGCCACGATGCTGCAAGCGGGTATTCCGATGGTGCAGTGTTTCGACATCATCGGTAATGGCCACGAAAAGCCGGCGATGCAGAAGCTGGTGCTCGCCATCAAGGCCGATATCGAATCAGGTACCTCGCTGCATGAAGCCCTGGGCAAGCACCCGCTACACTTCGATGACTTGTTCGTGAATCTGGTGGAGGCCGGCGAACAGGCCGGTGCGCTGGAAACGCTGCTCGACAAAATCGCCACGTACAAGGAAAAGACTGAGGCGCTGAAGAAGAAGATCAAGAAGGCGCTGTTCTATCCGGCCGCGGTGCTGGCCGTGGCCGTGATCGTCACCGTCATCCTGTTGATCTTCGTGATTCCGCAGTTCGAGTCGCTGTTCAAGGGCTTTGGCGCCGATCTGCCCGCATTCACTCAGATGGTGATCGATCTGTCGAAGTACGTGCAGGAGAGCGGTATCTATATCGCGCTGGTGGCCGGCGCCGCGGGTTATGCGTTCTTCTACTTCAAGAAGCGCTCCCGCCCGATGCGACGCACGCTCGACCGCATGCTGCTCAAAGCACCGGTCGTTGGACCGATCATGGAAAAGGCCGCTATCGCCCGCTACGCCCGGACTCTTGCAACGATGTTCGCCGCCGGCGTGCCGCTGGTCGAAGCGCTGACTTCCGTCGCCGGCGCGACCGGCAACATCGTCTATGAGGAAGCGACGCTCAAGATTCGCGATGAAGTCGCGACCGGTCAGCGCCTGCAACGCTCGATGGAATCCACCGAGCTGTTCCCCAACATGGTCATCCAGATGATCGCGGTCGGTGAAGAGTCCGGCTCCCTCGACTCGATGGCCAGCAAGGTCGCAGACTTCTATGAAGCCGACGTGGACGCAGCCGTGGATGCGATGAGCAGCTTGCTCGAGCCTCTGATCATGGCCATCCTCGGCGTGCTGGTGGGTGGTCTGGTTATCGCCATGTATCTGCCGATCTTCAAACTCGGCGCGGTGGTGTAAGCTCCGCCCGCACTTCAATAACAAACGAACGCCGCGCCCTCCGATGACGAGCGGCGCGGCGTTTTTTTAACGACCATGCAAGACCTGCTGGGCTCATTGCTGTACCTGCTGACCTCCTCACCGACCGCGTGGACCGTGTCGATGCTGGTGCTCGGCCTTCTGGTCGGCAGCTTCCTCAACGTGGTCATTCACCGCCTCCCCCTCATGAAGGAGCGGGAATGGCAGGAGCAGGCGAGGGACATTCTCGGGCCGGACATCTACGACCCGCCGCGCGCCGAGGCGAAAAAGCCTCAGCCTTATAACCTTGTCGTGCCTCGATCTGCCTGCCCGAAGTGCGGCGCGCAGATCACGGCGCTGCAGAACATTCCGATCGTCAGCTATCTGTTCTTGCGCGGCGCGTGCGCGAACTGCAAGGCGAAGATTCCGATTCGCTATCCGTTGGTCGAGCTCATCACTGGTGTGTTATCGGCGGCGGTCGCATGGAAGTTCGGCTTCACCTGGTACTGTGGAGCCGCGCTCGTGCTCACCTGGGCGCTGGTGGCGCTCACGGTCATCGACCTCGACCGCATGCTGCTGCTCGATGACATCACCCTACCCTTGCTGTGGCTGGGCCTGTTGATGAGCATCGTGCCGACGTTGCCGCAGTTCGGCCTGCCCGTCGATGCGCAGTCCAGCATCATTGGCGCGGCGGCCGGCTATATGAGCCTCTGGAGCGTCAACAAGGCCTACAAAGCGATCGCCAAGCAGGACGGCATGGGCTACGGCGACTTCAAGCTGTTTGCCGCGTTCGGCGCGTGGTTCGGCTGGCAGAAGCTGCTGCTCATCATTCTGATGTCCGCGTTCACCGGCGCAGTGGTCGGCATCGCGCTGATGATCGTCCAGGGCCGGGATAAGAGAATTCCAATTCCTTTCGGTCCGTTCCTCGCTGCCGCCGGCTGGATCGCGTTGATGTGGGGCGATCGGCTGATGAGCCTCTACTGGCACCGCGCGAGCTGAAATAGCTCACACTCCTGAACAGGCGCATTGCCCGGTGCTCGCGGGGCTCCTACACTGGCCGCGATGAATCCGAGCGCCCGAAAGAATTTCCGCCCATTGTTGATAGCGCTGACTGGCGGCATCGCCAGCGGCAAGAGTGCCGTGGCGGAATTGTTCGCCCAACTTGGCGCGCCGGTGTTCGACACTGACCAGATCGCGCGCGACGTCGTCGAGCCGGGCACTCCGACGCTGGCCAGGCTGGTCGCGGAATTCGGCAGCGAAATCCTGGATGCGAATGGCCGCCTCGATCGCGCCCGCATGCGGGACCGAGTGTTCGCCGATCCGGAGCAACGCAAGCGGCTCGAAGCGATCACGCATCCTGCGATTCGGGAAGAATTAGCAGCGCGAGCCCAGCGCGCCGAAGGCCCCTATCAAATTCACGTCATCCCGTTGCTCGTCGAAAGCGGGCGGGCCGACTTGTACGATCGCGTCCTGCTGGTCGACACCAGCGAGGAAACTCAGCTGGAACGTTTGCTGGCCCGCGACGGATCGAGCCCGGAGCAGGCTCGCCAGATTCTCGCCGCGCAGGCGTCCCGGGAGGACCGCCTGGATGCGGCCGATGACGTTATCGTCAACACCGGCACGCTGCAGGATCTGCAGCAGTTCGTGCACACCCTGCATCGCAATTACACCATCCTCTCCGAGCGCATCAACGCCGAGAATGCGTGACTGATCAGAACTTGTAAGCCACCTGCGCGCTGACGATATTGATATCCGACGTCTGCTTCCCGATCAGGAAACCGCGAGCCGCTGCGTTACCGTCGTCCTGATTCAAACGAGCGTCGTCGGCGAACAAGTACGCATAGCCCAGATCGACGACCCACGCTTCAGCGGCTTTCCACTGCGCGCCGATGGCGACCCACGTGCGCTCCGAGTCAGGCAGGCGCGCGGTTCGCGTGCTGTCCGGAACATTCGTGCCGTCGTAGGCCACACCGCCACGCAGCTTCCATTGATCGTTGAGCTGATACGTCGCGCCCACTGCGTACCGCCAGGTATCTTTCCAACGCTCCGGCGTCACCGACAGCACTTCTCCCGTGTCGCGCACGATCCGCAACTCTTGAATGCTGCTCCAGCCCGTCCATGCGACATCAGCCAGCAATTCGACTTTGCCCATGCGGTGATAGAACGAAGCCGTCGCGATGTCGGGCAGCTTCAGATCCACCCTGGCCGGCCCCGTCGCCAGCGCCGCGCCGGGTGCGGAAGCTGCCGCGATGATGCCGGCGCCGATCAGATTCGATGTAGTCGGCGGAGTGAAACGCACCGATCCTTCCACCGTGTAGTCGATCGTGGAGCGATATGACAGTCCCACGCGCGTGTCCTCGGAGAACTCGAACAGCACACCGGCATTGAAGCCCCATGCGCCGTCATCGCCGCGCACGGCCGTGTGACCTTCGAGATTGGCATTGGCTGAAATCAGACCTGGCACCAAGGCCGGGGGCACCTGTCCGGCTGCCACCAGCGATTGCAAACCTTGCGCGACGACCGCCGTGTAGTTCACCGAGTTTGTCAGCTCGGCTTGAATGCGCTGATAGTTCGCGCCAACACCGAAGCTCAACTGATCGTTCAGACGCCAGGACAGCGCCGGATTGAAGTTATATGTCTTGATCTCGTTATTGAGCGCCTGGAAGCGCCCCATCCAGCCGTTGTCGTATTCCAGCTGCAAGCCGAACGGCGCGTTGACCCCGAAGCCAAGGGCGAACCGATCGTTCAAGGGCCACGCGAAATACGCGGCCGGAACCGCATTCCAACTACCAGCATCGCCGCCCTCGTTGCCCAGCGGCTGCCCGAGCGCGGGCAGCGAGCGTTCGTTGTTGAACTCCGAGTGGATCAGCACACCGCTCGCCACCACCAGCAATTGCGTATCGGTGAGCTTCGACATGCCGGCAGGATTATAGAAAATCGTTGCAGCGTCATCGGCGGCAGCTGCC
>Ga0065721_10050162_pt1 | contig 22627 bp, 15 predicted proteins | sample Mesricmetagenome_FD_59108 | JGI IMG/M metagenome (GOLD analysis project Ga0065721, IMG submission 59108) | Mesophilic microbial community from rice straw/compost enrichment Sample: eDNA_1 v2 (version 2) | ecosystem: Engineered > Solid waste > Grass > Composting > Bioreactor | place: USA: Davis...
GATCAGCTGCAGCTCCATAAGCTCGGAATCTTGTTGCTGAGCTTACCTGCCATTCTCCGGTACGGCATGTACGGCAAGCGAGTTGCGCCGATAGCCGCGTTTACCTCCATACTGGTATTCACTTATCTTCTGGCCGACAGACCCCCGTTGCTCGGAGCAATGGATCCGCTGGCTACGTTCATCGGTATGGCTTCGCCTTTCATCATGCTGTTGATCCGCTGGCCCAAGTCGGTAGCTGACATGCATATTAAGCTCATCTGCGTGCTGCCCCTCATAAGCGTGTTCATCGGATTCCTATTCGAGGCGGCCGGGATCAGTCCCCTGTTCATGAACGAATTCACCGGCGCTACGCGGTTACAAGGCGCCAATATTCCGCCTCACCTTGCATTCCTCGCCTTCATGGCGTTCATGGTAGCAACGATTGAGGCGAAGCGCCGGCCTGATCGGCTGGTCTTCTATTACGCGATGATGTCGGTTAACTTCTTGATTCTTGTGCTTACCGGCACAAGGGGCGGACTGGTTTCGCTAATGTTGATGATATTTATCTTCATGTACGACTTGACGAAGCAATTCCTGAAAGGAAAATCGGCGCTCATTATTCCGTTGTTCGGCTTCGCGGCCGTGCTCGTATCCTCCGTATGGCTGCAGCTTGACAACCTGAAGAAGCGGTCCTTCGAACGGGCGACGGAGGTAGGAATCGATCTGTCCGGTCGACTAGAGGCCTGGGATTTCTTCCTTAAGGGCGTAGAAGGCTCGCCCTGGTTCGGCAAAGGGCTCGGCGCGGTTCTCGTGGCTAACGACGGAAGTCTATATGAAGGTTTTATGGTTCCGCATAACGAATACATCCGCTTTTATTACGACGGCGGCATCATTGGAGCGGTGCTTCTGTTCGCCTCGATCTTGTATGTATTCCGGAACGTCATACGCGAGAACGTGAAGGAATTGCGGAGATATATGACCGTACTGATGCTCGGCTTTCTCATCTACTCCATCTCCGACAATACGTTGTCGTCCTTGCAATTTACTCTGCCGCTCTGTATTTATCTCAACGCGTCCAGTGCTTTGTCTGGGACCGTTAAGGAGAAGTCAGCATGAACAAGGTGAAGCTGTTTAACGTCCTCTTTGACAATTACGATTATGACGACCTCTTAGGCTATATGGACCGCGGGATCCAGTCCGGCCAGCCTTCCTATATTCTCACCTGCAATGTGGATCATTTAATGAAGCTTCAGAGCGACGCTCACTTCCGGGAGGTATACAGCCGCGCGGGAGCGATCGTCGCCGACGGGATGCCGGTTGTCTGGGCATCCCGTCTGCTAAGGAAACGTCTGAAGCAACGGGTTGCAGGCGCAGATATCGTGTATGAGCTTGGAACCCGGCTTGCGAAGCGGGGTTATCGGATTTTCCTCCTCGGCGCTGCCGAGGGAATAGCCGACCGGGCGAGGCGCAACCTTGAGGCTAAATTTCCGGGAATCAACATCGTAGGTACCTACTCGCCATCCTATGGATTCGAACGCAACGAGGAAGAATGCGAGCGGATCAACGCCATGCTTCGCGACGCGCAGCCGGATATTGTGTTAGTCGGCGTAGGAGCACCGAAGCAGGAAAAGTGGATTTATCGCTATCACCGGGAGTATGGCGCACCGATCTCGATCGGCGTAGGCGCCGCCCTCGACTTTATGGCAGGTGAAATCAAGAGAGCGCCGGTATGGTTTCAGCGGACTTCTCTGGAATGGCTATGGCGGTTATTCCAGGAGCCGAAGAGGCTATGGCGGCGGTACTTGGTGGAAGATGTGAAATTCCTGGGCCTGCTCATCAGGGAAATGCGAGTCGGGAAGGAGGAGAGCCGATGACGACTGGACGTCCGAACCGCATGGTTAGCGTCATTATACCGATCTATAACGGTCAACGATATATTGAGACGACTGTTAGAAGCGTGCTTAACCAGACCTACGGCGATTATGAAATTTTATGTTTGATCGATGGTACGAACGATGACTCGGCTGCCATCATCGAGAGGCTGAATAACGGGAAGATCCGACAGTTCTACCATGCCAATCAGGGGGCTACGAATACCAGGAACAGAGGCTTGAAGCACGCCCAAGGCGAATACGTCGTGTTTCTGGACCAGGACGACGTACTGGAGCCGCAGTTCCTCGAAGCGACCATTCAAGAGCTGGAGAGGACAGGTGCTACCGGAGTGGCCGTTAATGGGCAGTTGATTGACGGCGAGGGCCGCGTGATCCGGAGAATGTATCGGATCAACAAGCCGGTATTGACCTACGAATCGCTGCTCAAAGGAAATCAGCTGTGCACGGCTTCGCAGGTACTGCTGAAGCGTAAGCCGCTTGTGGAGAAAATCGGCGCCTTCGATGTGAACGCCGACCAGGCCGACGATTGGGATATGTGGATCCGTCAGGCGCAATACGGCAAGCTCGTGTTCCTCGATCGTTCTCTGATGAACTATCGGCTGCACGATTCGAACCAATCCTTGAACCACGGCAAAATGCTGCGATCCGAGCTCCACATCGTCGAAGGTAAGCTTAACGGCGCTCGCAATCACCAGGCGATCAAGAGCTACAGCTATATGAGATATTCCAGTAAAGCAGCGGATTGGAAAGCGTTAAGCAAGGCGCTGCGCCTGAACGCATCGCTTGTCCTGCTGCCTCGCTTCTACTGGACGGTGTGTCAGGTTGCGTGGACCAGGATGTGGCGTAATGGCTAGCGCCGGATCGGATGCAGCCGTGACAGTCGGGCTGCCCCCGCGTTCGAAGGTGCACAATCGCAAAGGGCTGTTCGGGCAAACGCTGAAGACGATGGTTTTCAGTATGGCCATCCTCGTCATCAATATGGCGACCGGCATGGTAACCGCCCGGCTCCTTGGCCCTGAAGGCCGAGGGCTGCAGACCGCCATGATCCTATGGCCGCAGTTCCTTGCCTTCGCCAGCACCTTCGGGATTCATGCCGCACTGCTATACCATATGAAGAAAAATCCGGAGCGCGAGGCGAACCTGTACTACGCCTCGTTGTGGCTGAGTCTCTGTGCCGGAGCGGTGTGCGTTGTAGCAGGACTGTTCCTGATTCCGGCGTGGCTGGAGGCGGACGCCGTACCTGTCGCCATGTGGCTGATGGCCGGCACGCCGTTCATGCTGCTCTTCTTCATGCATAACGCGCTGTTCCGCGGCCGGGAGGAATTCCATCTATTCAACCGGATGAGGTATCTGGTGCCTCTATTGACGCTGGCGGCGTTGCTGGTACTCGCTATGCTGGACAGCTTGACGCCGACGACGTCGGCCGTCGTCTACATCGCTCCCTACGCGCCGGTGACGATGCTGGCGATCATCCGCGCTATGCGGGTGTACGGCCGTCCCGTCCTCGCTGGCCTGCTGTCGACCTGCAAGAAGGTTCTGGCCTACGGATTCGGGGCGTACGGCATCGATCTATTGGGGAATCTGATCCTGTATATCGACCAAATCATTCTGATCAACCTATTGGCGCCCGGTCCGCTTGGCCTGTATGTCGTCGCGGTAAGCTTGTCTCGGGTGACCGCTATATTCTCTTCCTCGATCATTATGGTCTTGTATCCCAAAGCGTCTAGCCTTCCGCCTAAGGAAGCGGCGCTCCTGTGTCTAAGAGTGTTCAAACTGAGCTTGACCGCGGCGCTGGCGTTCGTCGCCGTCTTTATGGTCGCCGCACCGTTGATGATTCATCTTCTGTATGGAGAACGATTCGTAGAGTCGACCGGAGTGTTCCGTCTGCTGGTGCTGGAAGTCGTGATCAGCGGCGCGGCGCTCGTACTGGCGCAGGCGTTCATGGCGATCGGGAAGCCCTTCGTCGTTACCGTGTCGCAGGCGTTCGGCGTACTGCTCGTCATCCCGCTCATGTATTACCTTGTTCCGGAGTATGGTGTGATCGGAGCGGGGTGGGCACTCCTCCTGCCATCTTTCATAAGGCTGCTTTATGTGTTAGTGATGTTCGAGTGGCGGTTTCGGTTCAGTCTGTTAGCGCTGTTGCCGGGTCGGGACGATGTCAAATGGATGACGAGCATGATCCGGGACAGAAAGTCCCACACTGCCACGCTTCAGCAGCAATAAGGAAGGGGATGAGAGAGATGCGTTTGGTACTTCTGTCTGGAGGCTCGGGGACGCGACTGTGGCCGCTGTCCAACGCTACGAGATCGAAGCAGTTTCTGAACGTACTGCAGAGTCCGGACGGCAATCTGGAGTCCATGGTTCAGAGAGTATGGAGGCAGCTCGGAGAGATCGGCTTGTCCCGCAGCGTGCATATCGCGGCATCCAAAGACCAAGAGGACATTCTGAGGCAGCAGCTTGGGCCTCAAGTGCCGCTTATTCTAGAGCCGTCTCGGCGGGATACGTTCCCCGCCGTCGCTCTGGCAGCCGTGTATTTATATTCGAACGGCACGGGCCTAGAGGAGACGGTGGCCGTTCTCCCCGTCGACCCTCACGTAGATTCCAGCTTCTTCCGTACCGTACGCCAGCTGGAAGCCGTGCTGGAGGATACGGAGGCGGACATCGCCTTGATCGGCGTCGAACCCGATTATCCAACGGAGAAGTACGGTTACATCGTACCGGCAGATTCAAGCGCGGCACGAACGGGCGATGTCAGTTGGCACGTCAGCCACTTCCGTGAGAAACCGCCGGTCGACGAAGCGGCTGCGCTCATTCGCAACGGAGCGGTCTGGAACAGCGGCGTCTTCGCCTTCCGTCTCGGATTCATCATCGAGCTGCTCATGGAGAAGGGAATGCCTCTCCAATATGATCAGCTGCTGAGACAATACGACAAGCTGACCAAGACCAGTTTCGACTATGAAGTGGTCGAGCGGGCAGAGCGAATCGCCGCTCTAACGTACCAAGGGACTTGGAAGGATCTCGGCACATGGTCCACCTTGACGGAAGAGCTCGAGAACAACGTCATCGGCAACGGATATGTAAGCCCTGACAGTCACCATAGTCATCTCATTAATGAGCTGGATATCCCGATTGCCCTTATCGGCATTGAAGGGGCGATCGTAGCAGCGGGAGCGGACGGCATCATCGTGGCGGACAAATCGTCCAGCCATAGGATCAAGGAAATATCGGAGGGCTTTATCTCCTATCCTCGGCTCGAGGTTCGATCCTGGGGAGTCAGGCGAATCGTAGATCGCCTGGGCGTTGGCGTTCAGGCGACCGTTACGAGCCGGATTACGCTTACCGCCGCGCACAACTTCAGCTACCATTATCACGAAGCCGGCGTAGAGGTTTGGACGGTGATCTCGGGCGAGGGCGAAGCCGTCATTGACGGGGAGCTGCTGGCCGCGAGGCCCGGCGATGTGTTCGTCATCCCTTCGGGCAAGCCGCATAGCATGCGAGGGATTTCGGATATGGAGCTGATCTGCGTACAGCGGGGAGAGCGGCTCGAAGCCGATGAATTGCGAATTTGCACAAGCTGGTCGGATATCTCGACCTTCTATATTAAGAGCGCCGTGTAGGAGAGCATAGTTAATAGGGGGAAGAAGGATATGGCAAAGGGGGTTTGGCTCCTTCATAAGGGACTTCGCAGGATCAAAAACAAGCTGATAACGGAGTTCTGGTACAGGCATCTGTTCCATCGGGTCGGTCGCAAGACGAGCGTCAGCCACCCGTTCTATACGGAGAATCCGGAGCTCATTCAGCTGGGAGACCAAGTGTATATCGGTCCTTACTGCCGGATTGAAGCCTATCCTCCCGAAGAGACCGGCCGAACAGATCAGCCGACTTTGAAGATCGGAAACCGCGTGTCGATGGAGCACGCCGTGCATATCTCCTGCTGCGAGTCTCTCGTCATCGAAGACGACGTGATGATCGCCGGGAGAGTATACATCAGCGACAATAACCATTCCTTCGATCCGCTGGGGCCGTCTTATAAGCTGCAATCAGCGAGCTCGAAGCACACTCGGATCGGCAAGGGAGTATGGCTTGGCCAGAACGTATGCATTCTGGCCGGCTCGGATGTCGGGGAAGGTTCGGTGATCGGCGCAGGTAGCGTCGTTAATGGCTATATCCCTCCTTATTGTATCGCTGTAGGATCGCCGGCTCGAGTGGTTAAGCGCTACAACTTCGAGACGCAAACCTGGGTCAAGTCGGATGGGAAAGAAATCAACGTGCTGAGGCAAGTGCAATTATGAATATAAAACTGCTAGGGTTGCTATTCACGTGGGGGACGGCGTTCCTCCTCGTGTTTATGGGCATAGGCAACTTTGCGGATACCGATAAAAAGCTACTGAAGACGAAGGCCGTGAATAAGAATGCGACGGCTGGCGCGCGCGAGCTGCTCCAGCTGCTCTATGATATCAAGGGCACGAATACGCTCAGCGGTCAACACGACTACTTGGAAATTCCGGACCGACATTCCAACCTCGTGAAGAAGCTGACCGGCGAATTCCCGGCGCTCAAGGGTTACGAAATGGGCGGAATCACGGACCAGACCGAGAAGGAGCTCGCCGCTTATCGAGATAAAGTCGTTAAAAACGCGATCGCCTGGCATAAATCGGGGAGCTTCATAACGTTCACTTATCATATGAACCTGCCCGACGGCTGTTATTGCTGGGATGAGGTCAATAACGGCGGCATATCGCAGGAGAAGTTCAGAGAGATCATTACGCCGGGCACGGAGCTTTACAAGAAGCATATTAAGGATCTCGACCGAGCGGCCATCTATCTCAAGAAGCTTCGGGACGCGGGTGTCCCGGTGCTTTGGCGGCCCTATCATGAGATGAACGGCAAATGGTTCTGGTGGGGACGGCAGCCAGAATTCGCGCAGCTGTGGGAGATCATGTACGAACGCTATACGAAGGTGCATAAGCTGAATAATCTGATATGGGTGTGGAGCGCGGCAACGCTGGAATGGGCCGACGATTTCGAGGATTATTACGTCGGACCGGATCGGGCGGATGTGATCGCCATCGATATCTACAACAATCGTTACGAACAGGATTACCACGATCGGCTAGTCCAGCTGGCGGACGGTAAGCCGATCGCCATCGGGGAGAACGGAGAATTGCCGAGCGTCGAGCTGCTGGAGAATGACCAAAGCCAATACGTCTGGTTTATGACTTGGGCCGAAATGCTCGAGAAGAACAATACCGCGGACCAGGTTCAAGCGTTGTACGCGGACGACCGCATTCTAACGAGAGACGAACTAAAGAAATTAATGAAGGGTAAATAAACGCACGGTCCGATTCGAGATGCTCAGGGAGTTGTGTTCGGATGGATATGATAGATTTTATTAAGGAGATCATCTGGGATGTTCTAGTCAATCATATCGCGGCTTCCGTCCTTCTGCCGAATCGAGTCAGAGCGATGCTGTACAGATGGCTGGGAATTCGAACGAAGACGAACGACATCCGGGCGAAGTGCAATTTCAGAGGCAACGATATCGAGATCGGACAAGGCTCGTTCCTCAATCATTCCTGTCTCGTGGAAGACCATGTGAGGATCGGCGACAACTGCATGATCGCATTCGATGTGATCTTATGCACGTCTACGCATAAAATCGGCCCGCATGAGCGAAGGGGCGGCGAGTCCATAAACCTGCCCATCACGATCGGCAACGGCTGCTGGATCGGAGCGAGAGTAACCGTGCTGCCGGGGGTTACCATCGGCGAAGGTTGCATAATCGCCGCGGGTGCCGTCGTCGCTTCGAATTGCGAGCCAGACGGATTGTACGCCGGCGTGCCGGCAAGAAGGATCAAGGAGCTGTCGAAGACCGAAGATAGAGGGTTGTATGCCATCTGATCTCGGAGCTGGGTTTTAAGCGTAATCCCCCTCCATGGATTACGCTTCTTTCGCTTTCCCTCTGTTAATGGTGAATAGATACGCAGCAGGCTTGATGCGTTCGACGACTGCTTGAACCGCCATCGGCGCGAGCACGCCGACTAGCGTTCCCAGTACGAGGTGGCCTGCGACATTGTCGAAATGCAGCAGCTTCGTTAGAACGATCCGGGTGCCTGACCCTGCGAGAATATGTACCAGGTAGATCGTCATCGAGGCGGATCCGATCGCCGTCAACACCGATGATTGCCGTTGGGATAATCGATACGAAAGATTGATGATGAACGCGATGCCGATTACCGCCACGATAAACTGGATAGCCTGCAAGGCATAAGCGCCAAGCGAATCGAGCACGGATATATACGCCGCATTGACTCCGACGAAGAGCAACGAGCTGGCCGCTAAGCTGCCTCGTAACTGTAGCAGTTTATCCACGAGACCTTTTTGGAAGAGCAGAGAACCTAGAACAAAGTAGGCGAAGTAGGTGCAGAAGCTGCCGAATGCCCATATTCCGCTCACGACCGGCACCATCATAAACAGGACCATGGATAGAAGCATAATGATCGTATTGTGCGCCAGCCGCCTTAGCGCGTAGTACAGCATGAAGATGAAGAACAAGGCATACAGGAACCAGAACTGGCCGAAAGGCTCTATAGCAATATGATAGCCGAGGTTAGCGTAGGTCAGGCTATCCTCGGTATTGTTCGTAAGCGATGCGAGCGAGATCATGATCACGCCTTGCAGCAGAGACCAGATCAGATACGGGTAGAGGAGCGAGCGTGTTTTCTGCAAGGTAGCCGTCGGCCAATCGCGTTTCGCCCACTTGGCCACGAACATGCCCGACAAGAAGAAAAAGAGCGGCATATGGAAGCCGTAAACCAATGCGTCGGAAACCTCGAAGAACTTCTCCGACATCTCCAAGTTCGCTTCATGCAATCCACGAAGAACATGGCCATATACGACAAGTATAATGCCGATTCCCTTGGCGATATCAACCCACCTCGTCCTCATGCCTTCATCACCTTCTCCTTTCTCCATTTTCTATTTCGAGTATCGTTCTCGAATAGATTCAATATTTTATCAACGACGACCGGCACGTCATGCTTCTCCACGATCAACCTGCTATTATGGCCGAATTGTTTGGTTCGTTCCAGGTTTTCCGCGAAGTACAGCATGCTCGTCTTCAAGCATTCAATGTCCCCTGGCTCTATAATCAAGCCATTATATTGATGCAGGACGATTTCCGGAATCCCCGCGACGTTCGTGCTGATAACGGGCAATTCATACGACATCGCTTCGAGAATGGCTATGGGAACACCTTCGAAGTAAGACGGCAGAACAAATACGGATGCTTCCTTCAGCAAACGCTGTTTCTTGTCTCCGTCAACCCAACCATGCACCGTGCAGGTATTCTCCAGCCCGTATTGTCGGATCATAGAAGTTAACGTGTCCAGCTCTTTATTCCCGCCGATATCGAGATGGATGCTGCTTCTTTGTTCATCTGTCAGCCTAGAAAGGGCTTGTATGAGATCGTAAATGCCTTTTCTCTTTCCGATCTCTCCAAGGAACACGAATTTAACCTTCTCTTGCGGCTGGGCATCATCCGATCTAGCGAACTCGGGTATGCGAATCGGATTTTCGATGATGATGATGTTCTCGTTGTCCGTAACCTCTTTGGTTATGGCTCTCATATTCTCCGATAGCACGAAAATTTTCGATGATGCTCCGAAGACCCATTGGCCAAGCCGCTTGTTAAATTTATTTTTATTCAGGAAAATTTCCAAATCTGCAGCGTGCTGATGTAGAATGACGGGCTTGCGAAACAGGCTCAATAGCATGACGTAGAAAAATTTTCTGTAAAAGCTGCCGAAGGCGCACGCGTGCAAGTAAAAAACGTCATATTTGAACGGCTGCAAACGCACGACAAAGCTAAAAATCCGAAATAAGGAATATATCACTCTTAGAAGAGGATGAATCGTATCGACATAAGTGCTATAGAGCTTTACGCGATTTCCTCTTCTCTCCATCTCCGTCATTAAAGATTGCACAACCGAAGATACCCCGCCTTTTACGGATAAATCCGGCGCTATGATTAGAATCTTCTTCAATTCGGTTCCCTCCACGCGTCTGGTTACTACCATCCAATCTAAGATACAAATTGTATCATGTCAAGGAAAATAAACAAAATGTATCTTTGACCAGCCGTTTTTAGGCATACATCTGTGGAAGTATTTATACGAATCGCATATTCTATTCTATTACCAATTCTCTGCACAGAAGGAGTGAACGAGATGGAAGGGCAACTTCCGGTAAACGCGAATGCCACGCCACAGGTGAAACGTCTTTTGTCTTATTTGAACTCCTTAACGAATCCGGACACGGGGATGCTCACTGGCCAACATAACTGGTTGGAGGCGCCGACGGATAATATTACGAGTTTGGTTCTGCCTATATCAGGAGGGAAGTACCCCGCGATATCGAGCTTCGAGCTTGGAGCAATCATGGGACAGACGGAGCAAGTCGTCGTGAGTCAACGCAAGGCTGTCATCGATGCCGCGCTCGCTTATTGGAGGGCGGGGGGGATCCCTGCGTTCTGTTGGCATCAGCAATATCCGCTGACTTCTTACTTGTGGGAGAACTTATGGAACGATTCCAATCCAGTCGCAGGGTTTAAAACGCAAGAGGAGTTTAATCAGTGCGTTACGCCTGGAACTGCGCAATATAACTGGCTCATGTCGGAATACGATAAGCTTGCGGGGCAGCTTAAGGTACTGAAGGACGCCGATGTACCGGTATTATTCCGTCCGTATCACGAAATGAACGGATACTGGTTCTGGTGGGGGAAGAAGAAGAATTTCAGGGCGCTGTGGGAGATGATCTATAACAGGCTGGTCGTGCACAATGGGCTGAACAATCTCTTGTTCGTATGGAACGCCCAATGCCCAAGACAGTCCGACCCTAACATCGATGATTTTAGACTTTATTATCCTGGCACGGTTACGAACGGCGTGATCGGGACGGACGGCAAGGTGGATGTCATTAGCTGGGATATTTATTACGGCGAATTTCTGCAAAGTCATCATGATACGCTCTGGCACTTCGCCGGCGGTAAGCCGATCGGTATATCCGAGGTCGGCGGCCTGCCGAATATGCAGACGATGAAGAATAGCCAATACCGGTACGCCTTCTCCATTGCATGGGGCGAGACGAACTGGTCGAACGAAAACACGGAGGCGAACAAAAGGCAATATTATTCAGATCCGTATGCGATTACAAGGGAGGAAATCGAGATGCCCCCCGTTAATACCAAGCTGCAGGTAAGCAGCAATGGCAGATATCTTGTCACTTCGGACGGTCAACCGTTCTTCTGGCTCGCGGACACCGCCTGGGAATTATTCGAGCGATTGAATCGTTCCGAAGTGGAGACTTACTTGAGGAGCTCAGCCGAGCAAGGTTTCACAGTCGTCTTAGCCACCGCTTTATCGGAGAAATGGGATCTCACCGTGCCGAACGCCCAAGGGGATCAGCCTTTAACGGGAACGGACCCGGACCGGCCGCTCACGACAACGGGGAACGATCCTGCCAACAGCACGCAATACGATTATTGGGATCACGTGGATTTCGTCATCGACACGGCGGCCTCGCTCGGTCTCTATGTCGGGGTGCTTCCAACGTGGGGCAAATATATTATCGATAACAGCGCCCCTCCGTACAATCAGCCGTACAAAGGCATCTTCACGAACGCCAAAGCGTATAACTACGGCAAATGGATCGGAAGCCGATACGCGAACAGGAGCAATGTCGTATGGGTTCTAGGCGGCGACCGCGCACCGGATACCGATGCCAAGAGGCAGCTCATCCGGCAGATGGTCCAGGGACTCAATGACGGAGGCGGCACGCAGATCAAGACGTTCCACCCGATCGGAGGCAAGTCGTCTTCGGAATGGTTTCAGAACGATGCTTGGCTTAGCTTTAATATGTATCAGTCGGGTCATATGTCCCAGAACTATCCGAACTATAACGTGATCGTAACCGATTACGCGAAGACGCCTGTAAAACCCGTGCAGGACGGAGAGCCAAGGTACGAGAATGCCGGAATTAGCTTTAACTCCGCCAACGGAAGGTTCACCCCTTACGATGTTCGCCAAGCCGCATATTGGTCGGTATTCGCGGGTTCGTTCGGGCACACGTATGGCCACGGCTCCATCTGGCAGATGTATGCGCCGGGACGTCCTTCGGACGAGAACGTCTACTGGTACGACGCTCTGAACGCAGAGGGCAGGTCGGACATGAAGTACTTGCGGAGACTGATCGAATCTAGACCTTTCCTGGAACGCGTGCCGGATCAATCCTTAGTGACTAACGCGCTATCCGGCGGCGATCATATTCGCGGCACCCGCGGCTCAAGCTACGCCATGATTTACGCCCGGACCTCGTTCACGGTTAACATGGGTAAGATTTCAGGTACGACGGTTACGGCCTATTGGTACAATCCGAGGACTGGCTCCAATACGTTGATTGGAGAATTCTCCAATACGGGGACGCGGGCGTTCACGCCGCCGTCAACCGGGGTCAACAACGATTGGGTGCTCGTGCTGGACGATAAATCGAAGGCCTATCCGCCTCCTGGGGAAGGCGATGTACCAGAGCCTGGAGATACGACGCCTCCGACGGCCCCGGGCAATCTGACAGTTATTTCGAAGACAGCTAATTCCGTAACGCTTGGTTGGACCGCATCGACGGATGCCGGAGGAATTGACGGCTATGAGATCTACCGTAATAACGCTTCTATCGCGTATACGCAGAACTTGTCGAGCTTGCAGTATACGGCAACCGGACTATCTCCGAATACGGCATACACGTTTACGATTAGGGCCAAGGATAAGGCGCAGAACTGGGGACCGCTCAGCAGTCCGTTAGCCGTGACGACGAACGCGTCGCCCGGTAACGATACGACTCCCCCGACGGCTCCGAGCAATCTGACCGTCATCTCCAAGACGAATAACTCCGTAACGTTCGGATGGACGGCGTCGACGGATGCGAGCGGAATCGAGGTCTACGACATCTACCGGGATGGCGTGTGGATCGCGTATACGCAGAACTTCTCCAATCTGCAATATACGGCCACGGGACTGTCGCCGAATACGACTTATTCGTTCACGGTCAAGGCCAAAGACAAGGCGCAGAATTGGGGGCCGTTCAGCAGCCCGCTCGTCGTCACGACGAATGGCGGGGGCGGGGGACCCGGCAACGACACGACTCCCCCGACGGCCCCGAGCAATCTGACCGTCGTCTCGAAGACGAACAACTCCGTTACGTTCAAATGGGACGCCTCGACTGACGCTAGCGGAATCGATGTCTACGATATCTACCGGGACGGCGTATGGATCGCGTATACGCAGAACTTCGCCAACCTGCAATATACGGCCACGGGACTGTCGCCGAACACGACTTATTCGTTTACGGTGAAGGCGAAAGATAAGGCGCAGAACTGGGGACCGCTTAGCAGTCCGCTCGTCGTCACGACGAACGGCGGGGGCGGCGGGCCTGGGAATGACACGACTCCCCCGACGGCCCCGAGCAATCTGACCGTCGTCTCGAAGACGGCCACCTCGGTTACGTTCAGATGGAACGCATCTACGGATGCCAGCGGTATCGAAGTCTATGACATCTACCGGAACGGCGTATGGATCGCGTATACGCAGAACTTCAGCAATCTTCAGTACACGGCCACGGGACTGTCGCCGAATACGACGTATTCGTTCATGATCAAAGCGAAAGACAAGGCGCAGAACTGGGGACCGTTCAGTCAGCCTTTAGTGGTGACGACCAATCCGCGGTGAGGAAGATGAGCATAAACAAACAAGCAGCCGACGATCGGCTGCTTGTTTGGTGTTGCCCGTTGACAATCGGGATTATGGATGGTCAAAGCCGGCGTTCTTATCGTCGAGCAGGAGAACCCAGTCATTCCCGACGCCGCTGGACGGAGGGCGGAAGGCTTGAGTTCCTTCGTTGGCGTAATCACCGATTACGGTACTTTCTCCCGTTCTTGGGTCGTACCAACTCGCCGTTAGGGTATCTCCGGATAGGATCCCCATGTTGACCGAGAATGCAGCGCCTCTAGGAGAATAAACCATCGCGTAATTCGTTCCTCTCGTCGCCTGGAGATGGCTTCCGCCGGACAAGGCATCCGTCACGATAGATTGATCCGGAATACGCTCGAGGAACGGTCTGGATTCCATCAGCTTGCGTAGAAATTTCATTTGCGTTCTTCCCTCGGCATCCAGGGCATCATCCCAATCTTGTATTTCATCCGCTTTATAACCGGCAGCGTGCAATTGCCATATAGCCCCGTTGCCGTACGAGTGCCCGAACGAACCCGCGAATACCGACCAATAGGCGGCTTGCCTGACATCATAGGCGGAGAACCGGCCGTTCGCGGAGCTGAAGTTGATGCCGCTATCCTCATAACGCGGCTCCGCGTCTATGATCGGCTTTACGGGTTTCTTGAGATAGTCGGATGCGATTACTTTGTAGTTCGGATAATCTACGGATAGATGCCCCGACTGATACATATTGAAATCCAGCCACGACTCGTTCTGGAACCACTCCGAGGATGACTTCCCGCCGATCGGATGAAAGGTGATCAGCTGCTTCGCTCCTCCATCCTCGATTCCCCGCGCCATCTGCCGAATAAGCTCTTTATCTTGTTCAGTTCGCGGAGCGCGGTCGCCGCCAAGCACCCATACCACATTGCTTCGGTCGGCATATCGGCTCCCGATCCATTTGCCGTAGCGATAAGCATTATCGTAATTGAAAATCCCCTGATACGGCTGATAGTCGGGATAGCCGCTGTTGTTGACGATGTATTTGCCCCATGTAGGCAACAGCGCAACGTAGACGCCGAGCGATGCCGCCGTATCGATCACATAGTCGGCGTGATCCCAATAATCGTATTGCTTCGTATTGGCGGGGCTGTTGCCCGTTGTCGTGAGAGGCTTGTCCGGGTCTGATCCCTCAAGAGGCAAATCCCCGTGGGCATTCGGCACTCGGAGATCCCAGAAATGCGATAATGCCGCCACTTGAACGACGTTGAAGCCTTGATCGGCAACATTGGTCAGATACGTTAACGCTTCGGAGCGATCCAATCGTTGAAGCATTTCCCAGGCCGTGTCCGCGAGCCAGAAGAAAGGCTTGCCTTCAGAGGTAATCAGATAGCGGCCGTTGCCGCTTACCTGAAGCATAGCCGGAAATTTCGGCGAAGACTGCCATTGGACGGTCGTATCGTTCCCCTTATTCGTTACGGTGCTTGCGGTCAGATCCGCCCACATCTGGAGAGGAACCAGAAGCGAACCGTTCTTCAAGATCGTCGGCTCCGCCCAAGTCCGTATTGCTCCGTTCACGGTAACGCGGTTGCTGTTCCACTTCAATCGGATATTCGCCGATTCGGATACGGCAATCGATTCCTTCGCGGCAGCGTCATAAGAGAGCGTGAACCCGAACGGCTGGGCGATGCCGTTCAAGGCAACGTACGGCTTCCCCTTGATGAACTCATACGGCTGCGCGGCAACGATTCGGTTGCCGTTATGCAGCATCTCCTTCTTATTCTTCGTAAGCACAAGCACGTTGTCGTAGCGCTCCATGGCATAAATTGACTGCAAGTGCCCGTATAGCGGCAACAGGATTAACGAAATGATCAACACCATGAACATCAGTCGATGACTTCTCATCGGATAACTCTCCCTTCGTCTAATATCAGTCTCTCTACTTTCGAAACGGATTGTATCATATTGGGGCATAAAAAACTATTGACACGATACTAATTGTATCATAATGTAGGTAGAGTAAATGATACATATCGTATCTGAACTTGTTAATGAGGAGACAACCGTATGGCACAAGCGAAGAGATTTGGCGCAGACCGCACATCATTCATAGGCCGGGGAGGGGCTTCCTTATATGCGGTATTATGACTATCTCATTGTAGGAGGCGGCATTATAGGGTTGACGATCGCGAGGGAACTGAAACGTCGGTATCCCGAACGAACGATCGCCATACTCGAGAAAGAAGAAGATGTCGCCAAGCACTCCAGCGGCAGGAACAGCGGCGTTCTGCACGCGGGATTCTATTATTCGGCAGACAGTCTTAAAGCGAGATTCACGAAGGAAGGCAATCAGGCGATGACTCGGTATTGCGAGGACAACGGCCTGAAGATCAACAAATGCGGAAAGATTGTCGTGGCCACCAACGAGGAAGAGCTGCAAGGCTTGTACGAGCTGAAGAAACGGGCAGACCGCAACGGAGTGGAGCTTCACTGGATCACCGAGAGCGAGCTTCGCCGAATCGATTCCAACGTACGAACGTTCAAGCGAGCGCTCTATTCGCCGACGACTTCGACCGTCGATCCCGTGGAGGTGTGCGCCAAGCTTAAAGAAGAGATTACATCCAGCGGTGTCGAGATCTTCTTCAATTGTCCGTATCGAAGACAGAAAGACAATCTGGTCTATGCGGGCAACGAAGTATTCGAATGCGGCTATTTCATTAACGCGGCAGGCTTGTACGCGGATAAGATCGCGCATGAAGCCGGCTTCGGCCAAGCGTACACGATCATCCCGTTCAAGGGCATCTACCTGAAATACGCCAAAAATAAAACGGATCTCCAAACGAACGTGTATCCGGTACCGAATCTGAAAAATCCTTTCTTAGGCGTGCATTTTACGAAGACGGTGGACGGAAGCATCAAGATCGGGCCGACGGCTATTCCGGCTTTCTGGCGCGAGAACTATAAAGGACTGTCGCGCTTCAAGCTAGGCGAGTTCGTGTCGATCTTGAGGTTCGAATGGAAGCTGTTCGTCTCGAACGCTTTTCATTTCAGAACGCTGGCATTCGAGGAAATGAAGAAATATATGAAACGGCATTTCATCGGTTTGTCTCTGAAGATGGTGAAGAAAATCGATAGCAAAGGCTTCGGCGATTTCATGAAGCCCGGTATTCGCGCCCAACTTCTGAATAAGGAGACGCTGGAGCTGCTGCAGGACTTCGTCATTGAAGGCGATCACCGCTCGATGCATGTTCTAAACGCGGTTTCGCCGGCATTTACTTGTTCCATGCCGTTCGCCAAATATGTCGTCGATGCCATTAGCGAAAAACAAGGAGGTCATAAAGTTGAGGCTGGTTGAAACGAAAATCAAGGACGTGTACATCATCGAGCCGGACGTGTTCGGCGACCATCGGGGATTTTTCATGGAGAGCTACAACAAGGAGAAGTTCGAGAAGCTTGGTCTGAAGTTCGATCTCATTCAGGATAACCATTCGTTATCGGTAGAGCCAGGCGTCATTCGCGGGCTTCACTTCCAGAAAGACCCGAAAGCGCAGACCAAGATCGTAAGAGTGCTGACGGGCGCGATCTACGATGTCGTCGTCGACCTGAGGCGGGATTCGCCTACCTTCGGCGAATGGGTCGGAGTCCACCTCTCCGAGGAGAACAAGTTCCAGCTCGTCGTCCCCAAAGGGTTCGCGCACGGCTTCTGCACGATTCTTCCGAACACTCAGGTGTTCTATAAGGTCGATGAGTACTATTCCCAGGAGCATGACAGCGGCATTCTATGGAACGACCCCGACCTCGGGATCGATTGGCCGACGACGGATCCGATTCTATCGGATAAGGATCGCAAGCAGCCTACATTCAAAGAATTCGTAAGACAGCTCGACACCAACAATTTCACGGAGGCAGGATGAACATGATCAAGAACGTACTCGTTACTGGAGCAGGCGGTTATATCGGAAGCGTATTGGTACCTAAATTGCTGAACAAGGGCTATCACGTCAAGGCGATCGATCGGTTTTTCTTCGGCACGGATAAGCTGCCCCCTTCGCATGAGAACTTGACCGTCATTAAGGAAGATTGCCGAAAGCTGACGGCAGCCTGCTTCGAAGACGTGGATGCCGTCATCGACCTGGTGGCGATCTCGAACGATCCGAGCGGAGAGTTGTTCAAGGAAGCTACCTATCAGATCAACCACGAGGCCCGCGTCAATTGCGCGAAGCTCGCGAAGCAAGCAGGCGTAAGACGGTATATTCTACCTTCCTCTTGCAGTATATACGGGTTCCAAGATCAAGGCGTCATCGTGAGCGAGCAATCTCCGACCAATCCGCTGACGACGTATGCCAAGGCGAACGAGCAAGCCGAACGCGACATTCTTCCGCTTGCGGATGCGACCTTCACCGCCGTCGTGATCAGACAGGCGACCGTATACGGTTATTCGCCGAGAATGCGGTTCGATCTTGCGATTAACGGAATGACGCTCGGCGCTTGGGAGAAAGGCGATATCCCGCTCATGAGGGACGGGTCGCAGTGGAGACCGATGGTGCACGTGCAGGATACGACGGACGTCATGTGCTTGCTGCTCGAGGCCGATGAATCGGCCATTAACGGCGAAATCTTCAACGTCGGCTCCGACCGGAACAACTATCAATTAGGCAAGCTGGCCGATGAGATCGCCGGTGCGCTGCCGAACGACGTGACGATCTCTTGGTACGGGGATCCCGACCATCGTTCCTACCGGGTGAACTTCGAGAAGATCGAGAAGACGCTGGGTTGGAAGGCCAAGTGGACGGCGGCCGACGGAGCGCTCGAAATCTACGATGCGTTGGCGACCGGCAAGCTGGTGAAGAACGAGCAAACGATCACGCTGGGCTGGTACCAGGAGCTGGCCAAGTGGCACAAGATCATTAAAGAATGCGAGCTGTACGGCGGTATTATTGCGGTCGTGTAAGACCGGAACGGGTCAGCCGGAGATTTCTGGGTGGCCTATTTTTTATGCGATACTTTGCGGTTCCAGCCTATGTTACTCGAAAGGAGATTTATCATGCAACGATTATTCAGGTTCTGTCTAAGCGTAATTCTATTGATCTCTCTCATACCCGTGCAAGCGCTAGCCGCGACCGCCGGCGAGGGCGGGCTCGACAATTATGAGGTCAATCTACTCAACAATGGCACGTTCGACGCGACTCCGCAGCAGCAGGGGGCAGTTGAAGGGTGGGACACATGGTCCCCGGAGGATGAATCGGAAGTCGTCTTTTCACCGCTTCAAGCGGACAATCCCGTGCTTAGAATACAGACGAACACGAACGGTATTCCCGTCAAATGGGGAGTGTCCGAAGTTCATCAATGGGTTGACCTCGAACCGGGGCAACAATTTGTGTTGAATACCGACGTGCTCTTCGAATCGGCCGACAATTCAATGGTCATTGTGCGGATCGATTTCTTCGACGATACGCTTGATCAGAGCAATCCGAATCTGGAGGAAGCCTACATTACTCACCTATACGAGGATGTATCGGTAAGCGAGGGGTTCCAAAATATAGAAATCACAGGAACTGTGCCTGAGGGCACTCGTTACGTGAAAGTCGAGTTTGATGTTAAAGCGTACGAAGCGAATGCCACAGGAACGGCTTACTTTGACAACGCACGGTTGCTGTATCAATGGGCTCCGACGCATCTTAGATCGAACATTACGAACCGAACGGAGACCTCCATCACCCTTGAATGGGACAAGCCTCTCTACGGAGAAGGGTATACCTACAAGGTATACCAGCTGATTGGAGATAACGAGGTAGAGCTGGGCGAGACGGACGCGACCTCGTTCACTTGGACGGACGAGAATCCGCCGGCGAATCCGATCGATGCGGTCAAGGCCTATTCGTTCTATGTGAAGGCGATATCGGACGGATCCATTTCTTGGCCAAGCAACGTGCTGCGAGCCGCGACGAAGAAGCCTGCGGGTTCGATAACGATCATGCCGCTCGGCGACTCGCTTACGGAAGGGTATACGCATGGAGCTACAAGCCCCGGCGGTTACCGGGCGGCGCTCTGGGAGCAGCTGCAATCCAAGCATCCGAACTCGCTGTATGTCGGTTCTCTGCGGGAGAATCCGTCTTCCGTCGCTAACTTTGATCCGGATCATGAAGGCCACGCAGGAGCTAAAGCCTATAAGGTCGCCGAACTGGTCGATAGCCAGGTCGCCGCATATGCTCCTGATTACGTGCTTCTCATGTCCGGGACGAACGACATGTGGGAAAGCGACAACGAGGCGGCTTTCTACATGAGGGTGACGCTAGATAAGATAATGGAATCGGAGAATCTTCAGCACACGTATGTGATTGTCTCCTCTATTCCCGACATCTATCTGAATGATCCGGAGCTCCGGGCGCGAATCGTTCAATACAACAATGAGTTGGCCGCGATCGTAGCAACATGGAAAGCCGCAGGCAAAAATATCGGGTTCATCGACATCAATCGCATGCTTACGGAATCCTATTTTACTTATCCTGAGAGCGACTTTTTCCATCCGGATGCCAATGGTTATAACGTCATGGCGGACGTCTGGTTCGACGCTCTAGACGCGGCTATCACCACGGGTGATGTCCTAGGGAGATTCCCGACGGCGCCTGTTCTGAACGCCCCCGAGCTGATTGAGAACAATACGGCCGTCCGACTGTCGTGGCAACAATCCTCTGACAATTCCGGCTTTATTGATTACTATAAAATTACTATGAACGAAGAGGAAATGAGCGTCACTGGTTCTACCTATAGCGTCGTACTATCTAACTTGGCGCCTGCACAGGAGTATACCTTTTCCATCGTGGCTGCTGATAAAGCCGGTAACGAAACCGTTGGCAACACGGTTACGATAACGACTCAAGACCAGAACTTGCCGGATGTGAGTCCGCCATCTGCTCCGGAAGAACTGCAAGTAATCGGCGTTTCGCACAATAGCGTCACGCTATCGTGGAAACCTGGAACAGACGATGTCGGAATTAAAGAGCATCGGATCAGGTATGGCAATGAATCCGTGAGCGTAACGGATTACGTATACGGAAGCGATAGAATCACTTATGAAGTTACCGGTTTATCGCCGGCAACCCTTTACAATTTCGAAGTGAAAGCTATCGACCATGCCAATAATGAATCGAATGCTGCACAGCTCTCGGTTGAGACGATAGCAGCTCCGCCGTCCAATCTGCACGTCGCGGCGAAGACGACGACAAGCGTCACGCTTGCGTGGAACGCGGCAACGGATGGAGTCACGGCATACCGGATCTACCAGGACGGATTGCCGATTGAACAGACGGATCAAACCCAATTCACCATCGGGACGCTTACTCCGGGACAGACGTATAAGTTCCAAGTAACGGGGATCGATGCGAATCAGATCGAGACTCTCAAGTCAGCCGAACTAGCGGTGACAATGGAGCTTCAGGCACCGAGAGGTCTAGTCACGACAGCGAGTACGGAATTTACGATAGACATTCAGTGGTCGAATGTCGGCGGAGCTTCCGGATACGTCGTGTACATCAATGGGAATCAGGTAGCGACGACATCCGAGCTGACCTATCGAGCGGAAGGTTTGCATCCGGATACGACATACTCTTTTGCGATCCAATCCTTATTCGGGGAAGGGCTCCAATCCGAGCTTAGCCCTCCCTCCGAATTCAAAACCAAGGCAACGCCGCCACCTCCGCCGCCATCGGGAGGAGGATTCTTCTTCATGCCTCCTCCGGATACAAGTACGAAATACGAATCGACGGATAAAGGCGTTAAGCTGACTTATGCCCCGAAGAAAGACGAGGCATTGAAATCGTTGAACGGCTCGGATGCCCGGCTGACGATCAACGTTCCGTCCGATAAACCGTTCGACCTGCTGCAATTGGAGTTGGACGGAGAAGTATGGAAGCTTGCGGCCGACAAGAAGAAGCCGGTTGCTATTCGAATGGGCGGTCTAGTCCTAGAGCTTACGCCGGGATGGCTGAATATCGCGGATAAAGATAAGGTGACGTTCACGATCGTCAAGAAGTCATTAGAAGGCAACAAGGCCTCCGCTAGTCAATCGCTTAAACCTTTGTCGGATTCTTATGATCTGACGGTAGTGCGCAACGGAGAGAAGGTAACCGAATTTACGAAGCCGGTGCGGTTAACGATATCCACCAAATCAAAACCGGATTCGGGCGTCACGGGTATCTATCTTTGGGATAGCGCGAAAGGGGCATGGATATCTCTTGGAGGAACGGTCGATGCCAGCGGTAACGTCTCGCTCGACTTGGCTCATTTCTCGGAATATGCCGTGTTCAACGCGATTCAGATTCAGACTACTAAATCTTTCGTAGACATTACGAATCACTGGGCAAGGAAGGAAATCGAGTCGCTGGCGGCTAGAGGGATCGTCAACGGAGCGACGGCCGACCGATTCAATCCGTCGGGCGAAGTCACGCGTGCCGAATTCGCGGCCATGCTCGCCCGGGCGTTTAACCTGAAACCGTCTGCCGAACGGCCTCCTTTCGACGACGTGAAGGAAGGAAGCTGGTACTACGATTCTATCTCGGCTGCTTATCAAGCCGGATGGATTCAAGGAGTCGGCGGCGGCAAGTTCGCTCCGTCAACCCGAATCACCCGCGAAGAGATGGCGGTTATGATCTGGAAAGCGTACGCGAGCGCGAAAGGCAGCACCGCTTCAGATGCACAGGCCGGCGAGCTGATATTCGCCGATGCGGCCAAGATCAGCAAGTGGGCCGTTGAAGCGGTAGAGCATGCAACCGCACTAGGGCTGATCCAAGGAATGAGCGGCAGCTTCAAGCCTGAGCTCTACGCAGATCGTGCGCAAGCGGCGGTTATGATCTTCCGTCTCCTCGATAAGACCGAATAGAACGACAATGAAGGGGCTGTCTCAAAAGTCACTTAAATGACTGAGAGCTGCCCCTTAGTTCTATTCGTTATCGATTTTAGATTTTGGCGGGCATGTATCTCCTTCCGGTGTCTGTT
>Ga0065721_10004948_pt1 | contig 22626 bp, 17 predicted proteins | sample Mesricmetagenome_FD_59108 | JGI IMG/M metagenome (GOLD analysis project Ga0065721, IMG submission 59108) | Mesophilic microbial community from rice straw/compost enrichment Sample: eDNA_1 v2 (version 2) | ecosystem: Engineered > Solid waste > Grass > Composting > Bioreactor | place: USA: Davis...
ATCCCTCCGCGGCATCGCCGTCGATTCCGCCGAAATCGACGCCCTCGGCCTCGTCGGCGACCGCCGCTTCCTCATCGTTGACGCCCTCGGCCAGTTCCTCACCCAGCGCACGCTCCCGCGCATGGCGCAAATCGCCACCGCGCTCACCGTCGACACCCTCACCCTCTCCGCCGACGGCCACAGCTCGATCTCGATCCCGCGCGAAACGCCTCCCGACAACACGCCCGCCCACATCACCGTTTCCATCTGGCGCAGCAAAAACCTCCTCGCCGACGACTGCGGCCCCGAACCCGCCGCCTGGCTCTCATCCTTCCTCCAAACTCCCGTCCGCCTCGTCCGCATCGGCCAACACTTCCGCCGCCCCGTCCTCTACAAATCCGCTTTCGCTCCCCCTTCCCTTCCCGCCAACACCCCGCGCGTCGAAAACCGCCTCGTCGGCGACGATCTGGTCACCTTCGCCGACGGCTATCCCTTCCTCGTCGCCAGCGAATCTTCGCTCGACCAACTCAACGACCGCCTCATCTCCCGCGGCGCCGACCCCGTCCCGATGGACCGTTTTCGCCCCAATCTCGTCCTCTCCGGTTGCGAGCCGTTCGCCGAAGACACCTGGCCACGCCTCCAGATCGGCGACATCGCCTTCCGCGCCGCCGGCCCCTGCTCTCGCTGCGCGATCACCACGACCGATCAACTCACCGGCGAACGCGAAGGCCCCGAACCGCTCCGCACCCTCGCCACCTTCCGCCGCGATCCCGCCGATCCCACCGACGTCAACTTCGGCCAAAACCTGGTCCACGAAACCAAATCCGGCACCCTTCGCGTCGGCGCCGCCGTGCACCTCATCGACGCCCCAAAATAATCTCGCCCGACCGCGCCATTCCCCCTTCGGTCGGTTTCTTCCGGCCCCGCCGCGCCTTCTCGTGAAAGCCTTCCGCTTCGCCGTCCTCTTCCTCGCCTTCGCCGCCCTCTGCGGCTTCATCCGCTGGGCCCAGTCCACGGTCGCCATCCCCGCCGAGGCGATCGAACTCGATTACGTCCACGACATCGATTGGGACAAATCCACCAAGCTCCTCACTCGCACCGGCAGCGATCCTTTCTTCGTGATCGCCCTGCCGGACGTCGCAAAACCCATTCGTCACGTCCGCTTCGACTTCAATGGCGCCTATGCCGACACCGAGGGCACGTTCTACCTCTTCCCTCTTTTCGGCACGCCGCCCAACGCCACCGTCGGCCCGCTCGTTCACGGCAAATCCGAAGCCGTCGGCGGCAGTTTCTCGATTTCCGCTCCGCTCGATCGCGCCATCGGCGTTCGCCTCGATCTGCCCGATTTTCTTCCGCGCCCGATCGAGCTTAAACGCATCGTCATCGAAACCCCCTTCCTCCGCCCCGGCAGCACCCTCATAAAGCTCGCCTTCGGCAGCCTCGCCGTCGCGCTCGTCCTCGCCGCCTTCTCGCTCTTTCCTTCCCGCCGCGTCTGAAAACGCCGCGCGCCTAGCCGCCGATTCCCCAGACCTTCGCCAGCTCGGCCACCTTCCACGCCGTCGCCAGCGATCGCGTTTTCAAATCCAGCAGGTCCTCCGCGGTCACCTCACCGATCAACGCCGCCGGCACGCCGTGCATGTGCGCCTCGGAAATCACGGTGCCGACGCGATCCGCTCCGACTTCCACGATCGCCCGCGCCCCGCCTTCGCCAAACAACAACGCGTCCGCGCGCGTTCCGCCCAACGGCGTCAAATCCAACCTCGCGCCCCAGGTCCGCTCGCCGCCCAAAAGCATTCCGCACACCGCGGTCATCAAACCACCCTCGCCGACCCCGCGCGCCGCGGTGATCACACCCGCCGCGATCAACGTTCGCAGCACCTCGTGCAACCGCTTCTCCGCCGACCAATCCACCGCGCCCCCCGTCTCCATCGGCAAACCGTGCACCGCCTCCAGAAACCGGCTTCCGCCGATCTCCTTCGGCGTCTCGCCCAGAAACACCAGCCGCTCACCCGCCCCCCGCGCAAACGAGCCCAGCAGCGTCACGCCTTCCGGCGCTTCGCCCACCGCAACCGCCTCGCCGACGCCGTCCGCCGCCGCGCTGATGCTCACATCTTCCAACCTCACGTCCAACGCCCGCGTCGCTTCCGCCGCCGCGCACAATGCGCCCTGCACGCGCTTCAAAATCGCTTCGTTGCTCGGATTCGGCCACATCACGTCGACCGCCAGCGCCCGCGCCTTCGCCCCCACGCACGCCAGCCCGCGCAAACTTTCCACCACCGCCGCCGCGCCGCCTTTTGCTCTCGCCACCACGAGACCGTCCGCCTCCGCGCGACTCGCCTCCGGCTGTTTCGCGCGCGACGCAACGACCGCGGGAAAACCGAGCAATTTCAACAACGCCGCGTTCGCGCCCGACCCGTTCACATCGCGCACGGTTTCGGACGCCTCCGCCGGCGCCGCTTCGGTCGTCGAGGGCGCGCCTTCGCATTCGACGCTCACCCGCGCCCCCCGCACTTCGCCGGAAAACGCCGCATTGACCGCCGCACACGCGCGGACCGCCTGCCCGTCAGCTCCCCCCGCCACCTCGCGTTCCCCTCTCGCGCACTCGCCCTCGCCGCCCGCGCCTTCGCGGACGAATCGACGAGCGACAAGATCGGGGGTGGGTTCTACGGGGGTAACGACGAAGCGGATTCTCGCGGGCATCGGAGTCGCGAACGATGACGTCTCGCCGCCGTTCACCGCAAGTCTTTAGACCCCAAGCACCCCTGACACGTCTGACGCGCTCGCGTCACCGCACGCCGTAAGACGCCACGCGTTCCAACACGGCCTTCTGCTCCATCGTCACTGGCACCCCATACCCCGACGGATGAAAGGTCACCCATCCCGAGCCATGCCTCGGGTGGAATGTTTTCACGAACGCACTCACCCGGCCATATTCGTCATTCGCCAATGCTACCACTCCGGCATCCGACGGCAGCGATGCGAACGAGGTCTTGAGCCACGGGGTCATCCCCCAATTTCGGCCGATCTGCGTCGAGCGACTGTAGTAATTTCCCGAATCCTGAAACTCGACGAACTCCACCTCCAGCAGCCGCGCTCCGATGCTCGGATCGTGCGCCAAGAAATTCCCCGCTTCATCGAACGTCACTTTGTTCGGAATCCCCCAAGGCCAGACGACTTTTCCACCCGCTTCCAAATACTTTCGCAGCGCTCCTGATTCCGGCGCATCGCCGACGATCGCCGTGGGTATTTGTGCAAACCCAAACACCACCACGCTCGGCGCTCGGTCCGCCGTCCGCGCCGCGAGCCACTCCGCCAGAGTCGCCGCCGAATCAAGCCGCTCGTAACCACGGTCCTCGAAATACGAAGCCAGCGTTGGATCGATCAGAAATCCGGCTATGCCCTCCGGCACGCTCGCGGGTTCGTAATACGCGAGGTGCGGTTTTGCCCCACCCTCGCTCACCGCTACCAATCGCCCGTCGTCCGTTCCGAAGAAAATCCGCCCATCTGCGAAAACCGGCGACGAGTAAATATCCGCGCCCACGTCATAATGCCACCGCCGCTCCCCCGTGCGTTTGTCGAACCGATGCAGCGTTCCGTTCGCGCTCGCGAAATAGACATCGTCACCCCGGACGAGCGGCGTCGTGTAAGTGTGCGACCCGGCGTCGAAGTCCCATTTCTTCGCTCCGGTCGCAAGATCCAGCGCGCTGATCTTGTTGTTCGTCGACCAGCCGACGTAAACCGTGTCGCCATCCACCGTCGTCGCCATCGCCCACGTTGAATCATACGCGAATGTCCACTTCTTCGCGCCCGTCGCCGCGTCGACCGCATAAACATTCGCGTCGCGCGAGCCAAACACCACCAGTCCATCTCCAAGCGAGGGCCGCGTGAAGATATCACTGCGGATATAACCTTGGCTCAAATCGTAGCCGACCCCCGCCGTCGCAAACTTCCACTTCAGCGCACCGTCTTTCGCCGCCAGCGCATACACGTAGTCGTCTCCGCTCGGCTGATACACTACGCCGTCCACGACCAACGGCGCCGCGCGCAGGCTGTCGCCGGTTTGAAACGCCCACCGCTTCTTCCCCGTCGCCAATTCCAGCGCATACAACGCGCCGTCGCCCGACGGCACCAGCACTTGATCGCCATCGATCACCGGCGGCGCCGTGAAATAATTCCATTCCGTCGGCGTCGGCAGCGTCGGTCCCATCTCAAAGGTCCAGCGCACCTCGCCGCTCCGCGTATCCAGCGCATGCACTATCCGCCCGCGCCCCGCGACGATCACCTTGTCGTCACCCACCGCAGGCGCACCCGCGATCGGCGCACCCGTTTGAAATTTCCATTTCAACCCACCGTCCGCCTTCGCGACCGCATAAAGAAATCCATCCGCACTCCCGAAATACACCGTCCCGTCCGCCACCACCGCGGCACCGCGAATGAATCCATCCGTTTGAAACGCCCACTCGACGCGCGGATGCTCGATCGCGGCTGCAGCCCCGAAAACCGGGAAAACCAGAACGAGCAACAACAGCCAGCGAAAGCGGAGAGATTTCATGAGTGGATTCGTGGTTAGATCAGTTACCGGTTCATTCACAACCCCGCCGGTCCGCGCTCTCCTTCAAGAAGTAATGCACAAAAACACAGCTACGTCCGGCTACCTCGGAGAGCATCGCTTTCGGTCGTCGCTCTCGTTGCGGACCTGCTTGTCTTGGAGCCATTCGTTCGGAAAAAACCCGGCGGTTTCCCCACCGCCGGGCTCGTGTCTTCGACCCCACGCCATCAAGTCCTCAGAACGTGAAGGTATTCGTGATCATCCAGGTTTGATACGGCGCGATCCGGAAGCCCGCGGCCGATCCGTCCGGTTGGGCATTGATCGGTATCAGTCGGTTGCCTTCGAAAAGATTTCGAATGTTGAGCTGAATTCGCCAGTCGATGTTTCGGGCGATCCTGCGATGGTAGCCGATGAAGAAATCGAAGTTCGTCTCAGCCGGCCCGCGATAGGGGTTGGCCAAATCGAAATTGATCTCCGCCGCCGTTGCGCCCGGGATCGATGGATAGCCAATCACGATATCGCTCTGATACCGGATGCCGCCGCCGATGTTCACGCCTTTCAGGACGCCTTGATCGAAGTCGTAATTCGTCACCGCATTGAACCGCCACTCGCGCAGCTCGGGGACGTTGGTGCCTTCTTGCAGGCGGCGCTGCGCCCACTCCGAACCAAAATTCTGGTTCCATAACCGCAGCGTCGTGTCGTTGCCCGCGCCACCCCACCAAATCCGGAGGTCGCCCGCAGCCGTGTTGTTCAAGGCGCTTTCGAACGAGTTCACGAAGTCCGCCATTGCGAGGCCACCGATGTTCGTTCGCCTCGCCTCCGTCTGAGTGGCATTAAGTGTCAGCCGCCAGTTTCTCGTCGGCATCGCACTCAACTCGATTTCGTAACCGCTCGAGACCGCGTCTTCCGTGACGGTGAACCCGATCGGCGTATTCGCAACCGGCTGCACCGCGTGATCGGTGATGTTCAAGCCCCACGCCGCATAGAAGCGGGGATCCAGCGTCTGCTGCCATTGACGCCACGCTGCGATCGCCGCTGCCTCGCGGGCCTGCGCCTGCTCCATCGTCTCGACCCCACCGCCCGGCAGCGGAGCCGGCTCATAGTTGTATTGCGTATCGGTCGGAATCGGTTCGGCCACCGCGCCAAGATTCGTATCCTGCGTCCAGTCGAACTCGAACCGATTCGCCCAACGCGCCCCATAAGACTGGATCGTCCCGGGATAACCCGGATTCGTCAGCGCACTGCTGCCGGCGTTGAGCGCGCTCGTCGTATACTTGTTAAGCTTCAACGAATATCGTCCGTCGCGCGTCTCGATCAGTATACCTTTGTCGATGGTCCGGCCTTCCGGCGCCGGAAGGGGTTCGCCATATACATCCACCCGCTGCGAAGCGGGCTGGAAGTTGGTGGATTTGTTATAAAACAGGCTGATCTGCACCGGCCAATCCGACATCATTTCGGAAAGAAACGGCATTTCGTCCAAATGCCCTACAATGCTATAGGCGCGGGAAACGACATCGAGCCGACTGGCATACTTCTCCGGGAGCTTGTAGGCGGATGGCGTCAAGTTGATCCGTCCGTCGGACGAGTTGCCCGCCGAGTTCACATTGCGGGAATAGCTCCACGACTTGGCCGTATCCTCACGATAGCCGAATGTTCCGACCAGCGCACCATCCCAGAAGTGTCCCTGCCACGTTATCGCGCGGGAGCTCAGCGTGTCCTTCTGCAGGGTCGCATTGGTGGTGTTAAAATCGCGGTAGCCTTTCTCCGAATCGTAAACGGGCAGCGAGATGTCTCTCCAACCAATATAATTCGCGGGATTATCCGCCTCGGTCCACGGCGGGTTGCCCGCCTGGTCGAGGGGATAATAGTTATTATGCCAAGGCGTCGCCGGATCGACATAGTCCGGATGCGCCGGATCGGTCGAACGATTCCAAGTCGAGTCGAACGTCCGCAGGCTACCGCTTAGCACCTGAATTTCGTGCTGAACGCGCGGAATGTAGGCGCCTGACGCCGACGAGCGGCTCAGCAGTGACGGTCCGAGATAGATCACGGGCATTGGCCGAAATTCGGACGCGGTGAACGTCTGGTTGCCCGTCGGACCAAAAAGAAAATCCCTCAACGGCAACACATCGGTCGTGTAGCGTTGCCAGGCACGGGCGTCGGTATGCAATCGGTCCTCAGCGAGGAGGCCGGTCAACGTATGACGGCCGAGCAGCCGGCCGATCCAGCCGCCGTTCCCGGCTTGCCCGAAGTCGTGCGTCACAAACACGGTCGCCCGTTTGTTGTCGCGATCGGTTGTGTTTTCGTTGCCGGCGGCGACGTCGTTGAGGAACGGTCGTCCGAGATTAGGATTAGGCGTCCCGTCCTGAAACGGTTCCTGCGTGACCTGATCGTAGCTCACATTGGGCGTTCCGGTGCCCATCGGCGTGCCGTCGGCATAAACGCTCATCATGTCGATGTAGATCGCCTGATTTTGTCCGTTCAGAAGGCTCAACTGCCCGACCTTGTCGTGCTCGTTATTGTAAGTGAGCTCGAATCCGACTTTGTCGTTAAAAAAAGTTTGCGCGAGGCTCACATTGAAGACCCTAAACTTGCGCCATTCGCGCTTGTTCGGGCCGTCATAGAGATTGTTATAGAAATCGAATACTGACGAATCGGTGAGAAACCGATCCTTATACACGCCAAACTCCGCATACGGCAGGCCCGCCTGCGCCGCGAAGGTGCCGAAGGGCGCCACCGCCAGCGGCCTCTGGTAAGGCATACCGCGGATCGTTCCGTCGATGTTGCCACTGTTATCGATTCCGCGCGCAAAACGGGGTTCGGCCGTCCAATAGTGCGAGATCGCACCGGACCCCGACGCACCGTCAACGTAGCCCAGAGGATTGCCGAACTGTTGCCCGTAGTTGCCCAGCATCGGATTGTAGAAGGGGTTCGGAGTGCCGGAAAGCGGACCGCCGTTGTAGCGGGGCCGCTGCTGGCCGTGATTGGGCAGGCTGGTGTTGTCGTCCTGCGCCTGCGATCCGTTCAACGTGAGCCGATTGAGGTGCTGATACGTCATCGGATTCCCCGCCGCATCGCGGCCATTGTAACTGCCCGTTTGAAACCACGGCGTGATGCGGTCGATCGGAGGCAGCGTGCGAGGGCGGTTGCTGCTAATTTCACCGGCTTCGAGGTTCCCCTTCAGGATTGTGCGCGCATCGCCCCGCTTGAGCAACTTCGGCTCATAGCGAACGGCCCCATAAAGACGCTTGTCGATCGCGTAGGCCGGCTTCTGCTTGAACTTGTCGTGATTATAAAGGCCGATCATACGAAAGGCCAGTTCATCGGGCAACAGCACGCGATTGACGTCCAGCACGGCACGCTCGCCGCCCTCTCCGGTATAGCGAATCTCGATGGTGTTGCCGTCGCGGAAGCGCGCCTGCTTGGTGCCTACGTTGATGATGCCGCCCGGGCTGCTCTGTCCGAAGAGAATCGAGTTGGGGCCCCGCTGCAGATCGATTCGGTCGATATTATAGCCGTCCCATGGGATGTTGGATATGAAGTAATCGCGGGTATTCTGAGCGTTGGTCAAACCGCGCACGCGGGTATTGCTGTTGGGGTTAGCGAAGCGTGCCGCCTCGTTCAAAGAGGTGCCATCGCCCGTCCCCGCGAAGTTGCCGAACGTGTTGCCCACTTCGGTGCCGGTGGTATATTGAAGCAGGCTTTCGTTGCTGGTCGCACCGACATCCTTGAGGAATTGGCTGGTGACGACCGAAACGGCGTTCCCGATGTCGCGCAAGGAGGTGTTCAGACGGTTCCCCGCGAGCGTCGTCGCGGCGGTATACCCCGTTTCTCCTTCGGCCGAGACTTCGAACGGTGAGAGCATCACCACCTCGTCGTCGACTTCGGAGGATCCGCTATTCGTCGGGTCGGGGGCGGATTGGGCTCGCGCCGCGCTGGCGGCGAGAATGGACGTGAGCGTTATAGCAACGAGTCGTTTTCCTGGATGTAACCTTAACTTCATATACATGGTTTGTTTGGGTCAGTTTCGTTTTCCCCGAGAATCAGCGTCCGCCTTCCGAGGGAAGGCATCTGCAGAATCGTCACTCGACGGTGTCTTTGTCTGGCTTCCCTCGGGGGAGGCACTCGATCGGGGTTGAATCCATTCGGGGTCACGCCACTTTAGCCGACCGCCCCGCTCGTTTAAATGAGTTCGGTCTTCGACGCGCTGAGATCTATTCAGCTTTATACGACCGGCCCGTTGATCATCACACTTTCTATTTCGCTATAGATTGAAGTGCAGTCGCGTCACTGATGACACAAGAGCCGCGCTCACGGGAACATCCTCTCCCCGAGCCTGCGATGCACATTTGGATTCGATCCAGCTTTGTCGCGCTGGATCCGGGTCACGCCGCCGCGCTCACGAGCACGCGCGCACCCGCTCCTGCGATTGCACGTTTCGCCGATACTGCCCCGGCGTTTCGCCGGTCAGCCGCTTGAAAACCACCGACAGATACTCGACGTGCATGAAACCCGCTCGATCGGCGATCTCTTTCAAAGTCAGGTCGCTTCCCGCGAGCAGCGCCCGCACTTTTTCCAATTGCACCCGGCGGATCTCGACCTGCGGCGAATGGCCGAGGAAGCGGCGGAAGCGATTCTCCAACTGACTGCGCGACGCGTGCACCTGAGCCACAACTTCGTCCACCGTGAGTCCGCGACACGCGTGCTCACGAATGTAACTGACGGCCGCGGCCACATGCTTGTCGCGAAACTCCAGGACGTCCGTTGATTCACGAGCCGCCACGCCGACGGGTTCGACGCACCATTCCGCTTCCGCCTTGGCGCGGCCATCCATCAGCGCGTCGAGCCATTCCGCCGCTCGCACGCCGGTCGTGAAATCATCTGTCGCCACACTCGAGAGCAACGGCGACTCCTGTTCGCAACGCACCACGTCGTTGTTGACGCCCATGATGGCGACATCCTGTGGCACCCGCAGGCGCGCCAGCGCAGCCGCACGAGCGACTTGCCGCGCCCGTTCGTCGTCGCACCCCAGCACCGCAGTTTCCCTTGGCAACGCGCGCAACCACCCCGCGAGAAGCTCAATTTGCTCCGCCTCCCAGGCGGGCGTCGGTTCCACGGGAGCCTTCGCTTCGTGCGCCGCGCATGCAAACCCCACCAATTCGAGCGCCTCTCGAAAGCCCGCCAACCGCTCGCTTGACCAAGCCACGCCACGAAATCCGCTGAACGCGAAACGTCGAAACCTCCGCTCCAACAGATGCTCCGCCGCCATGTGTCCGACCGCGATGTTGTCAGGCCGCACCCGGGGAACGCCGTTCCGGGCCGGGCTATCCCAGAGCTCCACCACCGGCACCCCGAGCGTCCGGCACACATCTGCCACCGCGGAAGAGTTCACTCCGCTGATCACTCCGCTCCACCGCTGCTGATTCAACCACTTCAAATCCTTGTCCGTTCGCGTGAGGTCGTCGACGAACGTGATCCACGGCCCGTGCGATTTTTGATAATGCATGATCCCGCGCAACACTCCCGGCGTGTCCGAGTAGCGACCGTGCTGCACGATCAGCACCCGCGGTGGTGCGACTCTCCGGTTCACTGCTACATTCGGCGGATCGTCGGTCAGCATCGCCGTGTTTTCCATCACGTCCTTCAACCCCGCCTTCGCCTTCGCCCCTTCAACATTCCATCGCCGCGCCACGCCGCATAGCGACGGCGCGCAACCACCCTTCGGGGCCAAACGCTCGTCTCTGCGGCGCGCATACCTCACCCGTTACGATTCCGCGGGTGAAACTTCGCGTGATGATCCAGCAATCGCTGCGGCTCCACCGCCGTGTAGATCTGCGTCGTCGCGATGCTCGCGTGCCCCAACATCTCCTGAATCGCGCGCAAATCCGCCCCGCCCGTCAGCAGATGCGTCGCAAACGAATGCCGCAGCCCGTGCGGTTTCACGTTCTTCGTGATGCCCGCGCGCTTCGCGTATTTCTTCACGATCATCCACAGCGCCACCCGCGAGAGCCCCGCGCCATTCTTGTTCAGGAAAAGCTGACTGCCCGTTTTCGTGCGCACGAAATGCGGCCGGCCCGCCGCGACATACGTCGCCAGCGCCGTCGCCGCTTTTCCGCCGACCGGCACCACGCGCTCCTTCGAACCTTTGCCAAACACGCGCACGAACCCGTGCTCGAGATCGATCTGCTGCAAGGTCAGCGCCGCCAGCTCCGACACCCGCAGTCCGCTGGAATAAAACAATTCCAGCAGCGCGCGATCCCGCAACGCCCGCGCATCCCCGCCCTCCGCCGCCGCCAGCAACCGCTCGATCTCCTCTTCCGTCAGCGTCCCCGGAATCCGCCGCGCTTTCTTCGGTCCGTTCAGCAGCGCCGTGAAGTCATCGTCGCGGATCTTCTCGCGCACGAGATAATGCGCGAGGCTTCGCAGCGCGCTCAGCTTCCGCGCCAGGCTCGCGATTTCGTAATCGCCCGCGCTCAGCGCATGAATCCATTCCGCCGCCTGCGCACCGCTCACGTTCTTCCAACCGCTCGCACCGCGATGCGCGAAAAATCCCGCCGCTTGATCGAGGTCGCGTCGATAACTCGCGATCGTGTTCTTCGCCAGACCGCGCTCGAGGCTGATGTAGCCGAGAAACGCTTCGATGTCGTTCGCGAACTCTGCCGGCGCCCGGCTGGCATCGATCGCGCGCGCCCGCGGCGCCTTCATGTTCTCACCTCAAAACCGCCGACGCGGCGGCGGCGTGTAGTTCGGATTCGCTTCCTTCATGCGGAAGGTGATCCGCGCCTTCTCGAGATCGTAGGGACTCATCTCCATCTTCACCATGTCGCCCGCGGCGATTTTGATGAAGTTCTTCCGCAGCTTGCCCGAGATGTGCGCGAGCACCACGTGCCCGTTCGAGAGCTGCACTTTGAACATCGTCCCCGGAAGCACCGCCACCACCTTGCCCTCAACTTCGATCGAATTGCCGTCGGCCATATTATTTGCGAACGGAGGTCGTTCCCTCGGTGAGATGAATCATGGGTGATGTGCAGGAATAAGGGTTCTCTGTAAGGCGAAAACGCCGATCCTAGGCAAGGCTTTACCTCGTCGGCCGCCCCCTCTCCAATCCGCCCAAATGGCCGATACGCCCCCGCCTTCCTGTCCGTTCGAAAAGCGCTTTCCTTCGCAACTGATCCGCGACGACGTGTTCTTCATGAGTCTGGCCTACAACCAGGCCATCGACGCCTGGCGCCAAGACGAAGTTCCGATCGGCGCCGTCATAGAAATCGGCGGGGAAATCGTCGCCGCCGCCCACAACACCGTCGAATCCGCCCGCGATCCCACCGCGCACGCCGAGATGCTCGCCATCACCCAGGCCGCCTCGAAGCTCGGCGACTGGCGCCTCGAAGGCGCGACCGTTTACGTCACCAAGGAGCCCTGCCCCATGTGCTCCGGCGCGATGCTCATGTCCCGCGTCAAACGCGTCTGCTACGCCGTCCCCGATCCCAAGATGGGCTGCCTCGGGGGCGCCACCAACCTCAACGATCTCCCGCGCGTCAACCATCACGTCGAACTCACCGCCGGCGGCGTCCTCGAGTCCGAATGCCGCGAGCTCTTGCAAACCTTCTTCCGCCTCAAGCGCCGCGAAGACGAGCCCGCGACATAAATCCGCGCGGCCAGTTGACGGAGCCGCCGCCTCGACCCAACTTTGCGCCTTTCCCTACAACAGTAACCCAACAACCACCATGGCTTACGAACTTCCGAAATTGCCCTACGCCTACGACGCCCTCGCGCCGCACATCGATGCGAAGACGATGGAAATCCATCACACCAAGCATCACCAGGCCTACATCACCAACGCCAACAACGCGCTGAAGGATCACGCCGACCTCGCCAATCAGGACGTCGACACGCTCATCAAGGATCTGAGCAAGGTTCCCGAAGGCATCCGCGGCGCGATCCGCAACAACGCCGGCGGCCACTCCAACCACTCGTTCTTTTGGAAGATCCTCGGCCCCGGCAAAGGTGGCGCGCCGAAAGGCCAGCTCGCCGCCGCGATCGACGCCGAACTCGGCGGCTTCGCCAAGTTCAAGGAAGACTTCGCCAAAGCCGCCGCCACGCGTTTCGGCTCCGGCTGGGCTTGGCTCGTCGTGGGCACGGATGGCAAACTCGCCGTCGGCTCGACCGCCAATCAGGACAGCCCGCTCATGGGCAAGGCCGTCGCCGGCTTCGAAGGCAAACCCGTCATCGGCCTCGATGTCTGGGAGCACGCCTACTACCTGAACTACCAAAACCGCCGTCCCGATTACATCGCCGCGTTCTGGAACGTCGTCGATTGGGATGCTGCGGAAGCCAATTACACCGCCGCGAAGCAATAGACCTTCGCAGCCGTCTCAAAAAAGCCCGGCCTCATCGCCGGGCTTTTTTGTTTCTCGAAAATCGAACCGACTGCGCCCGCCCCGCTTACAACTTCAACACGCTCGCCTGCAGCACCGCGCCCGCCGCCGTCGGGCTGATCGGCACGCTCTTCCCCGTCTCCGTATCGAGGATACACAAGCGGCTCGTCGTCGCCGTCCGCGCCGTGTAAACGAGATGCCGTCCATCGGCCAGCCAGCACGGCTCGATGCCGTCGAACGGCGCCTTCGACACCTGCGCGCCTTTGCGCGTCGACAGGTCCAACACGCCGATCTGGAAATTCCGCCCCACGCGCATCGTGAACGCGATTTTATTCGGGTTCGCCGCACTCCAATCCGGCTCCGCGCAATAGCTGCTCACCCCCGACGTCACCCGCTGCGCCTGCCCGCCCGACGCCGACATCACGTAAAGCTGCGGCCCCGGCTCCATCGCGAAAACAATCCTCGATCCATCCGGCGAGAAACACGGCGACGACTTCACCGCGTCCGAACGCGTCTTCCGCGAGATCTGCCGTCCCTGCGAGTTCGCCACATAAATCTCCGGCGTGCCTTCACCGGTCAGCACCATCGCGACCTGCTGGCCGTTGGGGCTGAAACGCGCGCCCGTGTTCGTGCCTTTCACGCTGACGAACGAGGTCCGCTGATATGTGCCGACGTCGATCTGATAAATGTCCGGAAAACCCGTCCGCAGATAACTCGTATAAATAATCCGACGACCGTCGGGCGACCAACGCGGCGTCAGCGCATGCGTGTTGTCCTGCGTGATCTGACGGAATCCGCCAAAAAAGAGGTCCGCGGTGTAAACCTCCTTCTTTCCCGTGCGCTGCCCGATGAACGCGAGCTGCGACGCGAAGAACCCTTTCAAACCAAGACCGTTCGTCCGCTCCACCGCGATGTCCGCGGCCTTCAACAAAGCGATCCGCGCATTCGTGCCCGTCGCCACTTCCGACGCCACCGCGGCGCCGCCGCGCGTGATGTCGACGCGCACCTGGTTCGCTCCGACCAGCGTGAACTTGATGTCGAACGCATGCCCGCTCGTCGTGAGGCGGTAGCGCCCATGCGCCCCAAATGCCTGCCGCGCCAGTTGATCGAGCTCCGCGTTGTTCGCCGACACACGGACCGGCAGCGTGTTTTTCTCCGCCACCACGTCCACGCGACCGATCTCGCCTTGGGCGAGACCGAGGGAGGCAAAGGCGGTGAGAAACAAAGTAAGTCGTAGAAAATTTTGCATGGCGGGAATCCCGGGATTAGTTGGCTCACGAGGGAGCGAGGAGGGCATTCTCTATTTACACCCGCTCCGGGCATAACAACTAATTTCCTCCGCATTTTTTCCGCTGTGAGTCCCGACGAAATCAAAGAGCATCTCAAGCAGGTCAAATATCCCGGTTTCAGCCGCGACATCGTTTCGTTCGGGCTCGTGCGCTCGGCCGGGCTCGTCGATGGCGTGGCGAAGGTCTCCCTCGCGCTCACCACGAGCGATCCGAAGATCCCCCTGCATCTCAAACGCGAAGTCGACGCCTGCTTGCGCGTCATCCCCGGCGTAAAGGAGACGATCGTCGATGTCGCGGTCACTCCCGCCAAAACGCCCCCTGCCACCGGCACCGCCGGCGGTAATCTCGGCGGAAACGCCGGCGCGCCGAAAACGATCAAACACGCCATCGCCATCGGCTCCGGCAAGGGGGGCGTCGGCAAAAGCACGTTCTCCGTCAATCTCGCCTGCGCCCTCGCGCAGCTTCTCACCTCACAGGGTCGCGCCGGTCGCGTCGGCCTTATGGACTGCGACATCTATGGTCCCAGCGTTCCGCTCATGATGGGCCTCGATGGTCGGCCGGAAATCGAGGGCGAAGGCGCATCCGCCATGCTGATACCGATGGAGCGCCACGGCGTGAAGGTCATGAGCATGGGCTTTCTGGTCGACGACAACACGCCGGTCGTCTGGCGCGGCCCCATGATCATGAAGACCGTGCAGCAGTTCGTCCAAAACGTGAAATGGGGCGAACTCGACGTGCTGCTCATCGATCTTCCGCCCGGCACCGGCGACGCCCAACTTTCGCTCGTTCAAACCCTGCCGCTCGACGGCGCCGTCATCGTCACCACGCCCCAGCCCGCCGCCACGAACGTCGCCCGCAAGGGCGGTTTGATGTTCCAGAAGGTCAACGTCCCGATCCTCGGCGTCGCCGAAAACATGAGCTACTTCGTCGATCCGGCCGGCACCAAGCACGCGCTCTTCGGCAGCGGCGGCGGCATCGTTGCCGCGGAGCGACTTGGGACTTCGCTTCTGGGTCAGGTGCCGTTGATCCCCGACATCCGCGAAGGCGGCGACACCGGTCTGCCGATCGTGGTTAAATCGCCTGACAGTCAGGCCGCCCGCACTTTCCGTGAGATCGCCGACACGCTTCTCTCACGCCTCGCCCAGCCCGCGCGCGGCGTATAATGGTAAACCTTCCATGAACATCGGATCGTCACCCTTTCGTTCTCTGGCGGTTTGGAAATATTGCGGGCATTGACACCTGTGTTTGCCTCGCTCTCATTTCCTCCCGCGCAGCCTTGCCGAATGACTTCTCCTGCACCAGAGCCAGCGACGAGCCGTGATTTTGTGAAGCAATCAAGTCTCTACCAGGAGTTCCTGGCTGAGCGCGAAGAGATCCTCAAACACAAGTGGCTGGAGTCGGAGCGGTTGGGTTACGACATCGGTTTCGAACGCGCCCTGCTCGATTGGATCCGCAAACATCGCGAAGGTTGGCGCGCCGCCCGTCGGCAGCAGCAACAACAGCAGCAAACGCCTCCCCCTCCGTCCAACACGACCGGCTCGAGCGTTCCGTTCACGCCTCCGCCGCAAAAGAAAACAGGCTGACGCTTCCGTCATCCAGATAGCAAGAAAGCCGGGCTTCTGCCCGGCTTTGCTGTTCTTACGGGGGGCGGTTCGACCGCCCCAAAGGGGACACCCGCGTTACTTGATCTCTTTGTGCACCGTGTGGCGCTTCAGGTGCGGGTTGTATTTCTTCTTCTCGATGCGCTCCGTAACAGTCTTCTTGTTACGATACGTGAGGTAACGGGAGGCCGGCTTGCCCTCTTTTCTGGCTTCGGTGCACTCCAAGGTGACGAGTTCTTGCATGGTGGTAAATGGATTGAAGGGTCAGAGCAAAGGCCCGCCCCTCTCCGGCGCAATCCCAAAGTAGGCCGCTCTCTTACCGTCCTTTTTCCATCAACGGCAGCATCACGCCACGCCGGAACAGGGTCACCTGCCCGGTGCTCGACGACACCACGATCGAAATGCACTTCGTCGCCACGCTCACCGCCGCCGCCGCCGCATGCCGGCTCCCCAATCCGCTCGGCAACGAAAAATCGCTGTCGCCCGCCTGGATCAAACTTCCCGCCGACTCGACCACCCCGTCGCCCCGGATGATGAACGCCCCGTCGATCGACGAAAACTCCTTCACCGTCTCGTCCATGAAGGGATTCAGGATGTTTCGATCCTCCTCCTTGTAGCCAAAAAATGGATTCAACACGAGCGGCTTGGTCAGCTTCTCCACGCGATCGTTGTCGCCGAGCACGAACAGGCATCCCACCGGCCGGCCTTCACGTCCTTCCACCGCCAGCTCGGTCGCCACGGCGATCACGCGCTCCAGCACCTCCGGCTTCACATCGTCGGGCAACAAATCGTTCTGCCCCGTCAGCAGCGTCTGAAACTCGCGCTCGATCTCGACGACCGTGAGCGTGTCGAACTGGTTGCTGCCCGTCATCCCGCCGATGCAACACACGCGATCCGTAAACGCGATCACACCGCGCGTGACCGCGACGAGGATCGCGCTCCGCAGTTGCGCCATCCGCTGATTCGAAAACGACCGCACCTGGATCGTCTCGTCGAACACCTCCTCGTCCTCGCTGCTCTCCACCGGATTTCGCGTGACCAGAATCGTCTTCAGCTTCGACGGCACCAGCTTCGCCTCGACACCGCCGACAAACGTGTCGCCAAACACCAGCAGCGCGCGGCAGTTCGCGCCTTTCGCCACGCGCTCCGCCTCGCGAAACATCAGCTTGTTGACGCGATTCTGCTGCGCCTGCACCGGCCGGATTCCGCCAAATCCACCGACCAATTGCTCGTGCAACGCATCGAGATCCGGCGCGTTGACCAGCCCGTCGACCAGCTCCGGCTCCTTCACCTGCCGCGCGATCGACGCCAGCACCTGCAGGTAATCGCGCGCGTTCTCGCCCGCGATCAGCATCATGATCAGCCGCACCCGCTCCTCCGCGAGCGCCCCGTCGTGTTTGATTCCGGCGCGACTGCGCCCGATCGCGAGAATGTAACGCCGACGCATCTTCACCCGCACGTGCGGCAACGCCACGCCGAGTCCGAGATACGTCGTCATCGTGCTCTCGCGCGCGAGCAGCCCTTTCAACAACGCATCCGCCTTCAGATCGGGAAACTGCTTCACGCACACCGCGAGCAGCTCCTGCAGCGCGCCTTCGAGATCGAGGCTGTGCAGATCGATGATGCGGCTGCGCGCGATGATTTTATCCAGCCGCATGGGTCAGGAGCTCCAAACCTTGATCTTCAGGCGCCAGAGAAATCTCAGAGCCGAAATCTCCAATGCTGTTTCCAAGTTTGAAGATTCTCTCGAGCTTGGTCCTTGGAGCTTGGATTTTCCCGCGTCTCGCGCGGGCCTCAGCGCTCCCACTCCAGCGCGCCTTTCTTGATCTCGTAGAAGAGACCCAGCACCAGCACACCGAGGAAAAACAACACCGGTCCCAGAATCGCGATCTGGTTGGCGAGAAACTCGCGATAGATGAACGTCCACGGCACGAGGATCACGATCTCCAGATCGAAGAGCATGAAGAGCAGCGCCGTCACATAGAACTTCACCGAGAAGCGCGTGTAGATCGCCCCTTCCGACGGCACGCCGCACTCATACGCCGAATCCTTGATCTTCGATCCTTTCGCGCGCTGGCCAAAAAAATGGCTCGCGCCGATCACCGCGCCGGTGATCCCGGCCGCGAGCAACACTTGAATCAGAAAGGGAAAGTAAGCAGCAGCGCCCATCGCGTCCGAAATTGGGCGCAGCTATGCCCGCGAGACAAGTGGGAAAGTTGCTTTCCTTTGCTCTCTTCCGCGGCCCGGCCGCTCACCGCCCATTCAGGAACCGACGTCGATGATCTGCGCCGTTTTCACCTTCGTCGACCCCACGCCCAGCGTTTCCGCAAACTCGAGCGTCCGGATCTCCTCCGGCACCGGTTGAAAACCATTCTGCCGGCGCAACAGGTCCATCTTCGAACGCATCAACGCGTCCATGATCACCGGGTCCGTGCTCAACCACAGCAACGGCTCCGACGACGCGTAGAGCGAATTGAAATACGGTCCGCCGATATACTGAAACCGCTCCAGGCTCGCGATCGTGAACATCCACGTCTGCCGCAACTCGGGGATCGCACTCATCTCCGCGACCGCCGCCGGCGCATTCGCCGGCGAACGGAAGAAGCGCGCCGTATTCGACGCGTTCCACAGCGTCGCATTCACCAGCGCTCCGTTGATGCCGAGAATCGCGTGATCCGTGTAAACCGGCAGGTTGATCCAGAAGTCCGCATCCAAAAACAGCGGCGTCGCCAGGAAGCTCTTGCGATCTTCGTCCGCCGTCGTGTCCGCATCGTAACCTTCCGTCTGCTGCTGCGCGAAGATCGGGTCGAAGCGCTGCGGCAGCGGAGAATCGTAAAACCACACCGGATCGTAGTAACGCCCCGATTCCAGCACGTAGATCGGATGGTCCTTGAACGGCGAATCGCCCGACACCAGCGACGGCAGATAACCCGTCATCCGCAGGCGCAACTGATTCAGGCCCACGAGGAAAATGTTCTTCTTCTCGAAGCCCCGCTTTTCCAGCGCTGCGATCACCGCCTTCACCAGCGGAATCGGCGTAGCCATTCCCGGACCCGAGTCGCTGTAAATCTTCAGTCCCACCTTCTGCTTCTCGCCGGGCTCGAGTTTGCGTCCGCTCTTCGCCTCGAAGGCCGAGATCAACTTCTCCACTTCGCGCCGGTAGGTCGCCTCGTCGAAGCTCGCCAATCGCGCCTGCCATACCGGCGCCGGCGGCGCCTTCGGCGGCAGCCCGCCAGCCGTTTGACCGCTCGCGCTCGACAAGCCGAGGCCGAACACGGCCAAGGCCAAAATCTGAAGAAAGGGCAGACGCATACGTGTGTGTGAGTCGTCGGACGATTGCTAAAGTTTCCTCTATACCGGGAAGGCCATCGCGTCAAAGGGCGGGGAACTTGACAGCGGGTGAGGCCGCTTGAAAGTGCATTCTTCGCCAGCCGCCCGGTGGGCGTGCGCTCGTCCATGCCCGTCATCAAACCTTCCTGCGTCCGCGACCTCAAATTGCGGGTAAACCTCGCCGACGTCGTCTCGCGAGTCGTCACGTTGCGCAAGGCCGGCGGGGCGCGACTCAAGGGTCTCTGCCCTTTCCACAACGAGAAAACGCCTTCGTTCCACGTCGATACCGACAAGGGGTTCTACAAATGCTTCGGCTGCGGCAAGGCCGGCGACGCCATCACGTTCGTCCGCGAAACCGAACAGCTCGGCTTCACCGAAGCCGTCGAAGCCCTCGGGCAGCGGTTTAACATCCCGATCGAATACGAGGAAGGCTCCGGCGGCCCCACCCGTGAGGAACGTTCGCTGCGCCAGGAATTGTTCGATCTGCACGATGTCGCCGCGGAGCATTTTTATCAGGCCTTCAAGACGCACGACGCCACCGGCGATTACATGCGCAAGTATTGGACGGAGAACCGCCGCTTCCCCGCTGAGCTCGCCGACGAATTCAAGATCGGCGCCGCCGACGCCGCGGGCAGCGGACTCGGCGCCGCCCTCCTCAAACGCAAATTCTCCGAAGAAGCCCTCCGCCGCTGCGGCCTTTTCTTCATCTACGAAGACGCCCAGATCACCGCCTCCTCCCTGCGCCCGCGCTTCCGCGGCCGCCTGATGATCCCCATTCGCGACCACCAAGGCCGCGTCGTCGCCTTCACCGCACGCCAAACCCAGCTCACCCCCGACGACGACCCCGCCCGCGAAGCCAAATACGTCAACTCCCCCGAAACACCCATCTTCACCAAGGGCAACCTGCTCTTTAATCTCGATCGCGCCCGCACCGCCGTCGGCGAGGGCAAACCCTTCGTCCTCGTCGAAGGCCAGCTCGACGCCCTTCGCTGCTGGTCCGTCGGCCTCAAAACCGCCATCGCTCCCCAAGGCACTTCGATCACCGAACCCCAACTCATTCTCCTCCGCCGGTATCACCCTCAGGTCGAATGCTTCTTCGACAGCGACGCCGCCGGCCAGAAAGCCGCACTTCGCTTCCTTCCCATGGCGCTCAAAGCCGGCCTCGAGGTCCGTTTCCTCACCCTCTCCGGTGCCGAGAAACTCGACCCCGATCTCCTCTTCCTCGAACGCGGTCTCGCCGCCTACGAGGACGTTCGCCGCGAAGCTCAAAGCGCCATGGCTTTCGCCTCTCGCGCCGTTCTTCCCAACACCTCGTCCGCCTCCGGCGAACAAAAAGCCCGCGCCGCGCAATCGCTTTTCGAAATCCTCGCCAATTCCGAGAGCGAAATGATCCGCTCGCAGTTCTTGTCCGAAATCTCGGTCCATCTGCGCCTCCCGACCGCTGCGGTGCAAAAAGATTTCGGCACGTTCCTCACTCGCCGGGACCGCCAAAACGCCTCTCGCCCCGCCGAGTCACCTTCCGCCCCCGCGGAACCCGATGTCCCCGATTCCACCGCGTCCTCGACCAGCCCTACTCCGGAACGCGACTTGCTCCTCCTCTGCCTTCATTTCGAGGATCTTGGCAAACCTCTCAGCTCCGCCCTCCCCCACGATTGGATCGACACCCGCCATCTTGCGGGTCTTCTCCTCAACCGCTTCCTCGCCGAGTTCGAACACGACACCTGGCCCGGTCGCGACCACCTCGACACCCTTCTCGAAACCGACGAGGAACGCAGTCTTGTCGCCTCCCTCATCTTCGACTCCCTCAAGCTCGACGATCCTATCAAGGTCGCCAACGAAGGACTTCGCCAACTCCGTGCCCGTGCCCTCGAACCGCGGCTCAGGGAAATAGAACTTGCTTTAGCCACAGCCCACGCGGACAGTAATTCTGACCCAATTTCACTCTTGAAGGAACGCTCAGAACTGCATCGACAGCTCCGTCAGCCACTCAGTTTATCTGCCGCTTTATAGCCAGCTTGTAGAAGAGAATCTCTATCACATGTCGCGCAAAGCCAAGTCCGGGTCCCCGGACACTCACTCCGAGGCCGTTGAGGCCGCTATCGAAAAAACCTCTTCCGCTTCCTCCAGTGATGCCTCTGGGGGAGCCGACATCCCCGCCGGCGGAATCAACGAGAAGATCCGTCAGCTCATCCGGCTTTCGAAGGAGCAGGGTTACCTCACCTTCGACGACATCAACGAGGCCCTGCCGGAGTCCGTCGAAAACCAGGAGGAAATCGATAACGTCCTCTCGATTCTCCAAAACCTCGAAATCGAGATCCTCGAGCCCGATCAGGTCGACGACTACAAGCAGCGCATGGAGGAAGCCGAGGAGGAAGAGTCCCGCTCCTCGCAGCACGACATCCTCGACGACCCGGTTCGCATGTATCTCAAGCAGATGGGCCAGGTCCCGCTGCTTACGCGCGAGCAGGAAGTTGAAATCTCCAAGCGCATCGAGACCGCCGAGCTGAAGGCCCAGGAAGCCCTCTTCCAAGCCACCGCCATCGGCAGCTACATCGTCAATCTCGGCCAGAAGCTCATCGATCGCCAGGAGCGCTTCGATCGCGTCGTCATCGACAAGAAAATCGACAGCCGCGAATCCTACTTCAAGGGCCTCGAGAAACACGTTCTCTCCACCCGCAAAGCCGAGGAGGCCGTCGCCGATTCCTGGCAGGAATACCTCAAAGCCAAGAACGAAGCCGAACGGAAGAAGGTCCTCGCGAAGCATAAGAAACGCGAAGGGATCCTCCGCTCCCACTTCGGGAAATTCTTCTTCAAGCTGAAGGTCTACGAGGAATACCTCGAACAGCTTCGCCCCGTCCTCGACGAAATCGAATCGCTCAACGCCCAGCTCGAACGCGCCAAGCACCCCAAGTCCAAGAAGGACGCCGCGATCGACACCAAGGTCATCCAGCACCGCCTGAAGCAGATCGAGGCCGCCCAGCGCATCGATCCGCAGGAGCTCCTCAAGGTCGTCGCGCAGACCCGCGTCCACATCCGCGAAGCGCACCAGGCGAAGACCGAAATGGTCGAGGCCAACCTCCGCCTCGTCATCTCCATCGCCAAGAAATACACCAACCGCGGCCTCTCCTTCCTCGACCTGATCCAAGAGGGCAACATGGGCCTCATGAAAGCCGTCGAAAAATTCGAATACCGCCGCGGCTACAAGTTCTCCACCTACGCCACGTGGTGGATCCGCCAGGCCATCACCCGTTCGATCGCCGACCAGGCCCGCACCATCCGCATCCCGGTCCACATGATCGAGACCTTGAACAAGGTCATGCAGGTGCAAAAACAACTTCTCCAGGAATACGGCCACGAGCCCACCCCGGAAGAGGTCGCCGACGAAATGAACCTGCCCGTCGAACGCGTGCAGCAGATCATGAAGATGGCGCAGCAGCCCATCTCGCTCCAATCGCCCGTCGGCGACGGCGACGACACGAGCTTCGGCGACTTCATCGAGGACA
>Ga0065721_10004651_pt1 | contig 22621 bp, 10 predicted proteins | sample Mesricmetagenome_FD_59108 | JGI IMG/M metagenome (GOLD analysis project Ga0065721, IMG submission 59108) | Mesophilic microbial community from rice straw/compost enrichment Sample: eDNA_1 v2 (version 2) | ecosystem: Engineered > Solid waste > Grass > Composting > Bioreactor | place: USA: Davis...
GTCTGAGGAGAGCTCACGTTGTATCGAAATGGGTAAGCGCATTCAGGTTTGGCGCAGACTACGCAACCCCCGTCCCGTGCTCCGCTTCCTTCGCTTCCCCAGCGAATTCGTTTCCCAAAAAACCAACTCCCTTTCGGAGCCGCGACCCTGGCTTGCTTTTCTTTAACTACCAACGACCCCCACGCAATGACTACACGCTACCGACCTCTCCATCCTGGAGTCCGATGCCTCGCCGCATCGTTGCTGGCCGCCTCGATCACGAACCTCATGTCCGCGCAGCAAGCGCCGCAGCCGTCTGCGGCCGACAGCGCGGCCAGCGATGAAGTGATCATGCTCTCGCCGTTCACGGTCGACGCCTCGCGCGACCAGGGCTACTTCGCCCAGAACACGCTCGCGGGCAGCCGCATGAACACGAACATCGCGGACCTCGGCGCCTCGATCTCCGTGGTCACGAAGCAGCAGTTCGAGGACACGGCGTCCACGGACATCAACGACATCTTCCGTTACGAAGTGAACACGGAAGGTTCGCTGACCTACACGCAGCCGACGCAGAGCATGCGCAATGACGGCGTGCTCGACGTGAACGCCGGCGGCACGCAGGGCAACAACATGACGCCCTACACGAACGCGCAGGCGAATCGCGTGCGCGGTCTCGGCGCTCCGAGCTCGGCGATCAATTACTATCCCTCCATCGGCGCGGTGCCGTTCGACTCCTACAACACGCAGTCGGTCGAAATCAGCCGTGGTCCGAACTCGATGCTTTTCGGTCTCGGCAGCCCGGCGGGCATCGTCAACCAGAGCACCGCGCAGGCGCAGCTCAATCGGGACAATGCGAACCTCTCGCTGCGGACGGATCAATACGGCTCCTTCCGCAGTTCGTTCAACTTCAACCGCGGCATCATCGACGACAAACTCGCGATCTATGGCGCGGTGCTCTACGATGATCGCCGCTTCGACCGTGAACCGGCCTACGACGAAACCAAGCGCGCGTATGGCGCGATCACGTTCAAGCCTTTCTCCAAGACGATTCTCCGTGCGAACGTCGAAGCGTATCGCAACGAGAACCATCGTCCGAACACGCTGACGCCGCGCGATTTTGTGACGCAGTGGAATCTCGCGGGCCGCCCGTATTACGATCCGGTGACGCATCGCGTCTACAACGGCAACGGGCAGGCCGTGAGCATGTTGGTGAACAACGCCGCTTCTCCTTACGCGAACGAGCTGCGGGACTTCGTTGCCACGCGCCCCGGCTACGACGCCGCGAAGTGGAACGCCGATCGCACGCAGTATAACGGCATCAATGTTTTCGGTGACTCGATCTTCGGCATCCCCGCCAACTGGGTCGCCGGCCAGCCCTCCCCGAACATCCTGTTCACGCCGGGCATCGGCGTCGTGAACCAAGGCCGCAGCATCCAGCAGATCGCCGACGGCCAGCTCGTGAACTGGTTCCAGCCGACCTACCAGTATCGCTATCTGCCGAACTGGGGCACGGCGACCAATCCGGCCGCGAATCCTTCGGTGGGTCCGGCGGAGTCGGAGATCTGGGCCAACCCGACCTGGGCGGACGTTTACACCCGCACCTACACTTCGTCCCAAGGTTGGACGGGCGCGGGCAACGGCATCTACGCGACGAGCTATCGTTATCCCAGCGTCACGGACCGTTCGATCTACGACTGGCGCAACATCAACATCGCCTCGCCGAACTTCGGCAGCGCGAAGAACCGGAACTACAATCTCGAGTTCGAACAAGAGCTGCCCGGCGACCTCTATCTCAGCGGCGGCTGGTTCCGTCAGGATTTCTTCCAGCGTTCGAACTACACGATCGGTCAGCTCAACGTTCCCACGCTGTTCGTCGACACGAACATCAATCTCCCGGACGGCCGGCCCAATCCCTATTTCGGCAAGCCGTATGTCGAGGAGCAGGATCCCGACAGCTACATCAACGAAGCCCTCGACGATCACTACCGTGCGATGCTGGCCTGGACGCCCGACTTCACGCGGCACGACGGCTGGGTGAAGTGGCTGGGCCGCCATCAGGTGTTGGGCCTGTGGTCGCGCGACGAATACATGAGCGCGTCGATCCGTCAGCGCCTGCAGTATCTCTCCGCGGGATCGGACGCCGCAGCGCTCCGCTACCTCCCGAACCCAAACAACGACGCCTCGGGCAACCCGACCGGCTGGAATCGCGGCACCGGCAACTCCCTGCGCCGCACCTACTATCTCGCCTCGCCCAACGATCCGCATGGAGTGGTCACGCGCGCAGCGGGGTATTGGGACTACCTGAGCTACACGGGTGACATCAACGCCTACACCTACGCCAACAGCAGCTTCGGGCCGCTGAATGTGACGCACGCGTTCCAGGACATCGACGCGAACACCGGCCGCAATCAGCGCATCGTCGATTCGCTCAGCGCGGCCATCACGAGCCATCTCTGGAACGACCGCCTCGTCGCCACGTTCGGTGTGCGCAAGGATGACTACAAGGCTCGCATCACCCACTCCGCTCTGCCGGCGGTCACGGATGCGGACGGCAACGTCGTCGCTCCGGCCATCACCAACGCCGACAAGTGGAAGGACGGCGTCTTCAACCGCGATCTGATCTTCAACCGTTGGGGCCCCTACAGCGAGATGTCGGGCACGACGCGCACGCTCGGTGGTGTTCTGCGCCCCTTCAAGAACTGGAGCTCGGTCGAGAACCGCGCCGATTCCGGTTCGCAGTTCTGGCAGTTCGTCCGCAGCTTCGGGGTGAGCTACAACGAGTCCTCGAACTTCAATCCGCCGAGCACCGCGTTGGGTGACTTCTACGGCAATCAGCTGCCGAAGCCGACGGGCAAGGGCAAGGACTACGGCGTCCAGTTCTCGGCGCTCGACGACAAGTTGTTCGCCCGCATCACGTGGTTCGAAGCCTCCAATGAAAATGAAAACATTGGCGCGCCGAACGTCTTCAACCGCCTGAAGGACAACGTCGACACGACCCTCTTCCGCAACTGGGCGCGCACGATCTCCCTCATCAACATGGGATATGATCCGACCGCCGACGGTTTCGGCACCAACCTCAGCACGCAGGAAGAGCAGGCCGTCCAGGACGCGGCGGAGAAGATCTGGAAGCAGGACTACGATTACTACACATCGCGTCCTTACGCCTTGGGCGCCACCCGCAATGCGGAAGCCAAGGGCGTGGAAGCGGAGATCAACTACAACCCGATTCCGGAGTGGACCATGAAGTTCACCTTCGGCAAGCAGGATACCAAATACGCCAGCGTGCTGAAGGAGTTCATGCCTTGGGAAGCCGAGCGCATGGCTGTCTGGAAGGCCGCCAAGGCGAGCGACTACCTGCTCCCGCAGTATCAACACCTCGCGACCTACACGACCTCGGGTGGCCGCGAAGTGAACCTCACCAACTTCTGGAGCTCCTACGGCTATCGCAGCGAACTGTTCCCGGAGACGGCGAACGGGTTCGCCAACCCGGAAGATTACTACAATGGCGTCGTGGCTCCGCAGCTCGCGCTTGACCGCGATCTCCAAGGCCAGTCGGTCATGGGGCAGCGGAAGTATCGCTGGTCGTTCCTCACCACCTACAGCTTCACCGAAGGTGCGCTGCGCGGCTTCAGCGTCGGTGGCAGCCAGCGTTGGGAAGACAAGGCCGTCATCGGTTACTACGGCAAAGCCAGCGGCGTGAACCTCTACAACGGCCAGCCCGTGATGGATATGTCGGACGTGACGCGCCCGATCTACGACGACGCCCACTTCTACACCGACATCTGGGTCTCCTATCGCCGCCCCTTGTTCAACAACAAGGTCGGGATGAAGCTGCAGCTCAACGTCATGAATGTGTTCGAAGGCGGCGAACTCCGCCCGGTGGCGGTCAACTACGACGGCTCGCCCTATTCGTTCCGCATCATCGATCCCCGTCAGTTCATCCTGACCGCGTCGTTCGACTTCTAAGCCCGCGTTTTCATGGGCGTCAGCTCGAGCTCCCTCCTTGTGAGGGAGCTTTTCTTTTGCCCGGTTGAAGCCGCGCGCTCAGCCTGAACCGGCTGTCGTCGATTGATGAATACGGCTTCAACTCAACCCCCGCCGCGGAGGTCACTGCCGCCGTGGCTGGCGGGAGTGGTCCTCGCGCTTGCCGTCATCGCCACGTGGTCGACGAGCCTGCCGGCGCCGTTCGTGCTCGATGATCACGACTCGATCGTCACGAATGCGACGATCCGCCGGTTTCCCTCGCTCGACTGGCTGCGGCCTCCGGCGACGGGCGGAGAAACGGTGAGCGGCCGGCCGGTCGTGAACCTGACGTTTGCGATCGATCAAGCGCTGCACGGACTCGAGCCCCGAGGTTATCGGCTGACGAATGTGCTCGTTCATGCGGCGGCGGCGCTCGCGTTGTTGGGCATCGTGCGGCGCACCTTGCTTCGCGTCGGTCGGAGCGACGCGGCGGCGGGCTGGACCGCGCTGGCGGTCGCGCTGATCTGGGCGCTGCATCCGCTGCAAACGGCGGCGGTGACCTACATCGTGCAACGGGCCGAGGCGCTCGCGGCGCTGTTTGGCCTGCTGACGCTCTATGGATTCATTCGCGCGTCGGAGCACGAGGGCGCGGAATCGCGCGCGAGGGCGGCGGACGTTGCGTCGAACAAACGGGGCGCGGCAGGAACACGCGTGTGGTTCGCAGGAAGCGTGATTGCCTGCTGGCTCGGCATCGGGGCGAAAGAGACGGCGGTCGCGGTGCCGATCGTCGTGTTGTTGTATGATCGCGCGTTCGTGTCCGGCTCGATGCGGGCGGCGTGGCGGCGACACGGCGGCGTGCATGCGGCGTTGTTCGCGAGTTGGATTCCGCTGGCGGCGTTGGTGATTGCGACGGGCGGTCGGGGCGATTCGGCCGGCTTCGAGGCGGGAATCTCGTCCGGGATTTATTTCCTCACGCAATGCGAAGCGGTGGTGCGCTACGTGCGGCTGGCGTTCTGGCCGGCGGGATTGGTCTTCGATCATGGCGTGCCGACGGCGGCGTCGGTATCCGAAGTCTGGATGCAGCTCACGTTGCTGCTCGCGACGGCGGCGGTGGTGGGGTGGGCGTTGGTGCGGAATCGCGCCGCCGGGTTTCTCGGCGCCTGTTTCTTCGTGCTGCTCGCGCCGAGTTCGAGTGTCGTGCCGATTGCGACGCAGACGGTCGCGGAGCATCGGATGTATTTGCCGTTGGCGGCGATCGTGGCGCTGGCGGCCGGCGGTGCGACGACCGGGCGGCGGGCGCGCGGCGTCCGCGTGGTGTTGGCGGCGTGGGCGATCGTGGCCGCGGCGGCGGCGACGGTGGCGCGCAACGGCGTGTATCGTTCCGAAGTCGGGTTGTGGAGCGACACGGCGCAGAAGCGGCCGGACAACGCGCGGGCGCATTACAATCTCGGACGCGCGTGGCACGAGGCGGGAGACGTGGCGGCGGCGGAGGCGGCGTTTCGGCAGGCGATCGCGCTTCAACCGGAGCATGTGATGGCTCACTTCGGTCTGGGGACGATCCTGGCGGATCGCGGCGAGTCGGACGAGGCCCTGCAACACCTGCGGACGGCGGTCACGATCGATGCGCATCACGTGGGCGTGCGCGTCCAGCTCGGCGTGCTGCTGCTTCAGCGAGGACGAGACGCGGACGCGCGGGCGCAGCTCGAGGCGGCGTTGCGCGAGGATCCGGCCGCGCATGACGCGCGCGCGGCGCTGGCGACGATTGCGGCGAAGGAGGGCCGGTTGGAGGATGCGGAGCGATGGTTGTTGGAGGTGGTGCGTGAGGCGCCGGAACTCGCGGCCGCGCGTTACCAACTCGGGTTGTTGCGGGAGAAGCAGGGCGATCGAAATGCGGCGGAGCGGGAGTTGCGAATGGCGTTGCGCTACGATCCGGGCCTCGCGGCGGCGCAGCTGGCGTTGGGCAATCTGCTTGCGCGAGCGGGCGACGTGGCGGCGGCGGAGGCGGCTTATCGCGAAGCCGCGCGGCTGGCGCCGCGTTCGGCGGAGACGCATTTTGCGTGGGGCAACCTGCTCGCACGCTCGCGGCGGATCGATGAAGCGATCGCGGCGTTTCGGGCGGCGTTGGAGATCGATCCGGCGCATGTGCCGGCGCGCAACAATCTCGCGAACGCGTTGCTGGTGTCGGGGCGATTCGAGGAGGCGGTGCGCGAATATGAGGCGGTGCTGCAGCGTCAGCCGGAGAATGCGACGGTGCGGGAAAATCTGCAGCGAGCGCGGGAGTTGCGGCAGCGGGCGGGGCGTTGAGGTCGTGCGGGTGCGTGGCGGCGGGTGGTTGAAGATCCTGCCTCGCGCGCGGCGGGCGGGTTGTTCAACGTGTCCGCTTTTCATGAATCGCGTGCGATCGCCCGAATCCGAGAAGATCTCCCTGGCGTGGGTGGCTTTGTCGCTGGGAGTGGCGGCGCTGGCGGCGTGGTTCAACAGCTTCGGCAGCGAACTCGCGCCGCCGGCGGAGCGGGCGGGGTGGTTTCCGTTCGCGGGCGCGGGTGCGGTGTTCGAGCGCGTGTTGAACGTGGGGCTGCACGTCGCGACGGCGCTGGGTATTTTTGGCGTGCTGCGACGGACGCTGCGGCTGCCGCATTTGAACGAGCGGTTCGGCGCGAGCGCGACGACGCTGGCGTGGGCGAGCGCGGCGATCTGGATGCTGCATCCGCTGCAGACGGCGATGGTGACGGATCTGGGGCGTCGGCCGGAGTTGATCGGCGCGCTGGGCGTGGTGCTGACGCTGTATGCGTTCGTGCGCGGGGCGCGGGTGGCGGCGATCGCGGCGTGCGCGCTCGGGATGGCGGCGCATGAAGTCGCGCTCGCGGCGCCGCTGCTGGTGTTGATTTACGACCGGACTTTTCTGACGGGGAGTTTTCGGGAGGCGTGGCGCGCGGGGCGGGGATTTTATCTGGGACTGGCGGCGACGGCGGTGCTCGTGGGGGTGAAGGTGCTGGCGGGCGATTTCCGCGGCGAGCCGGCGCCGTGGGGCGAGCCGCTGACGGCATGGCCGTATTTGCAGGTGCAGTGTCAGGCGGTGGTGCATTACCTGCGGCTGGCGTTCTGGCCGGATCCGCTGGTGTTCGATTACGGGGTGATGCGACCGAAGCCGTTCGTGTGGGTGCTGCCGCCGATGTTTTTCCTGTTGAGCCTATTGTTGGCGACGATCGCGGCGTTGTGGCAGGCGCGGGCGCGCGGGTTTTTGGGCGCATGGTTTTTTCTGCTGCTGGCGCCGACCTCGAGCGCGTGGCCGGTTGCGGCGGAGTCGATGGCGGAGAGCCGGATGTATCTGCCGCTGGCGGCGGTCGTGGTGCTGGGCGTGCTCGGGCTGCACCGGTTGGCGGGGGCGCGGAGTTTTCTGATTTGCGCGGTGGTGGCGCTGGCGGCGGGCGGGGCGACGGTGGTGCGCAACACGCAGTATCGCGACGCGCTGTCGTTGTGGGCGGACGCGGCGGCGAAAGCGCCGGGGAACGCTCGCGCGCTCGCAAAGTTGTCGGCGTTGCAACTCGAGGCGGGGCACGTGGACGAGGCGATTTCGAGCGGCGCGGAGGCGGTGGGGCTGGCGCCGTATTTTGCGGAAGGGCATTTCGCGCTCGGGCAGGCGCTGCACGCGGCGGGCCGGCGAGGCCCGGCGCGGCGGCATCTCGAGCAGGCGGCGAAACTGGCGCCGGAGCGGTTTGGGGCGGGCAGTGAGCGGTAGGAACGCCGACTCGCGGCCGAGAGGAGGCGGGCGTAAAGCCCCTCCCAAACTTCCTCCGACGTTTTATTCGAGGCCCTCGACGTTGAAGTCGGCGGGATGCTCGATGGAGAAGCGGAGCGGGAGTTCGCGTTTCTCGCCGGGTTGCAGATCGAGCGTCCACTGAAGGACGCCCTCGGCGTCGGGCTTCAGCTGGCGTTCGTCGGGCGCGAGTTGTTTCACGACGATTTTCTCGTGGCGGGAAACGGGAAGCTGGTCGCGCACGACGATTTTGGCGGGCGTGCGCTTGTTGTTTTGAAGGGTGAGCGTGAGGTCGTAGGTGACGCGCTTGCTCTTCGACATCACGCCGGTGTCTTCGGTGAAGCGGTTGTTGAGCGTGCGTTTGACGCTGAGGCCGTCGTCGGCGCCGAGCGCGAGGTCGAACTGCTCGCGAGGCATGACGGTGCGAAGTGTGGAGGAGGCGACGAAGGTGTCGTCGAGAAAGACGTTCATGCTGCCGGCGAGGAGCGGGTAGTCGGTGGAGTTGGTGACTTTGGCGGTGAGGAAGGCGGCCGGCTGGAGTTTGGGCGTGGTGCGGTATTCGGGCGCGAGGGCGAGGGTGGCGGTGGCGATAGGGACTTTTTGCGGGGAGTTGTCGGATGGGATGGTGGAGGCAACGGCGACTTTGAAGGAGGCGCTGGTGGCGTGGGTTTCGACGGCGGCGGCGCGGGCGGTGACATTATTAGTGTAGAAGTTGGCGAGCTCGGGTGTATCGCCGCTGAACCGCGTGGAGGCTTGGCCGACCTTCAAGGCTCCCTGACGGATCGAGGCGTCGAACCCGGGGGCGGGCGCGGCGGTCGCGACGGGAAGAAACGGGCGCTGTTGCACGATCCACGGCTGAAGTTCCGGGGCGGCGCCGCCGAGCGAAGGGCGGGCGGTCGAGAGCGTGAGTTCGACATCGGGCCAGTCTTCGCCGGTTTGCTGGCGGACGAGGCCGAAGTAGCCGAGCCGGGCGGAACGGTCGGTGGTGGAGACGCGGACGTCGTAGTTGGGGGTCCAATACGCGCCGTGCACGGTGTAGCGCAGGGTAAGCTCGAGCGCGCCGGCGTTTTGGGCGTCGAGGCGAATGGCGACGGTTTTGTAGCTGCGGCCTCCTCCGCCGCGGAGCTGGTCGAGCTGTTGTTGGAGGGCGGCGCGCCGGATGCGCAGTTCCTCGCGGCGGGCGTCGAGGGTGCGGACCTCGGCGGAGATTTCGCCGAGCTTCTGTTCGGTGAAATCGAGCATCTTCAGCCAGATGTCGGGAGCGGTGATCGGGTGGGCGTCCCGGCCGGTGGTGGTGCTGGAGGTCTGGATCTTGACGATGTAATCGCGTTGTTGGGCGAGGACGTTGGCGCGATCGTCGAATTCGCGATCCTGGCGATCGAGGGCGCGGATTTCGTCCTCGAGGGCTTTCACGCGGTCGTTGGGCGTGAAGTCGACGAAGGTGGTGCGTGGCGTGACATCGAGCAGCGCGGCGCCGGCCTGGCCGCGGCCAGTGACTTGCAATGACTCGTCGACGAGGCCGGCGGGGAGGCGTTCGAAGAGGATTTCGACGACGCCGGCGGCGGGAATCCGGACCTCGCCGGTGCGGGTGACGACGGCGCGGTCGGCGTAGACGGTGACGGCGCGGATTTGCGATTCGGCGGCGATTGGAGCGGCGAAGGCGGAAACGGACGGGAGCAGCGCGAGGAGAAAGGCGGCGACTCCGGGGAGGTGCGGGCGACGTATCATGGGAAAGGAAAAATGAAGCGACATGCCGAGAGAAACGGACGAACGAGCGGTTCATTAGACGCCGCGGGGTGGAGCGCGTCGCAGGTTTTTCCGGAACTTCCGAATTTCGCGCGGACACTAACCGCCCCCGTGACCGGCTCCCCTCTCTCCGATTCTCCGTCGTTCAGGCGCGAGCTTGCCAATGCTGCCGCAGGAGGCTTGTCATGAACCCCTTTATAGCGGAGAAACGCTGGCCTTTTCGCCTCCGCGTTCTCCGCGGCCGCCCGATTTCTCTACCAATAGACTCCCCCTCATGCTCATAGCTTCCGCTTTCCGCTTCGCGCTGCGCCTTGTTTGTCTCGCGTTGATTGTCTCGGTTTCGCCGGTGATGTTCGCGCAGGGTGCGATCACGGCCGCGGACGGTTTCGACCCCAATGTCGATGGCAACGTCTACGCGGTCGCGATCCAGTCCGACGGGAAGATCCTGATCGCCGGCCAGTTCAACCGTATCCAGCCGAACGGCACCTCGGTTGTCGGCAAGAACAACATCGCGCGCCTGCTGCCTGACGGCCGCGTCGATCAGACCTTCGATGCCGACGTCAACGGCCGGATCACGGCGATGGTGTTGCAGCCCGATGGGCGCATCGTGATCGGCGGACATTTCACGAGCATCGGCCGGATCGACCGGGCGCATGTGGCGCGCAATCGGGCCGCGCGGCTCAATGCCGACGGCTCGCTCGACGAGAGCTTCGATCCCGACATCGGCGGCGGACCCACGCCGGAGGTCAACGCGCTCGCGATCGATGCGAACGGCGGGATCCTCATCGGCGGCGGTTTCACGACGGCGAAGGGCGAGGCGCGCAATCGCATCGTCCGGTTCAATGCCGACGGCTCGCTCGACGCGGCCTTCAACCCGAACGCCAGCAATATGGTGTTCGCGCTCGCCGTGCAGGCGGACGGCAAGATCCTCGTGGGCGGCGGTTTCACCACGATCGCGGGCCAGACGCGCAACCGTCTCGCGCGACTCAACGCCGACGGTTCGTTGGACTCGGCGTTCAATCCGAATTTCAACAACTCGGTCAATGCCGTCGCCATCCAGCGCGACGGGAAGATTCTGGTGGGAGGCACGTTCACGACGCTGCAGCCGACGGACGTCGGGGATCCGATCTCGGAGCCGCGTTTCGCCCGGCTCCATCCGGACGGCTCGCACGACAAGGATTTCGCGGGTCAGGCGGGCGGCCCCGTCAACGCGATCGCGGTGCAGCCGGACGGGCGCGTGCTCGTGGGCGGCAGCTTCCCGTCGCTGGCGGGTGTCAGCATCGCCTTCGCGGGCCGCGTGCATGCGAACGGCCAGCTCGATTTCAGCTTCAACCCGGCGCCGAACTTCAACGTTTACGCGTTTGGCGTGCAGTCCGACGGCTCCGTGGTGCTTGGCGGCGGCTTCAGCTCGTTGCGGGGCACCGGAATTTCGGCGGTGCCGCGCAATCACGTCGCGCGCGTGAGCTCCACCAGCGGCCTTGATGCGGATTTCCGGCCCGACGTGAACGGCCGCGTGAGCACGGTGGCGTTGCAGTCGAACGGCCAGGTTTATGTCGGCGGCACGTTCACGAGCGTGGGCGGGTTGACGCGCGACAGCCTCGTGCGGCTGGGGGCGACCGGGAGCGTCGATCCGTCCTTCAAGGCGAATGTCTCCGGCTCCGTTTTCGCGGTGCAGCCGCTCGCCTCGGGTAAGGTGGTTATCGGCGGAAATTTCTCGTATGTGAACGGCGTGCCGCGCTCGAACTACGCGCGGCTCAATGCCGACGGCTCGATCGACACCGACGCGTTCAACGTGAGCGTGAGCGGTCCGGTGTATGCGATCGTCGAGCAGAGCGATGGCGCGGTCGTGCTCGGCGGCGAGTTCTCGGTCGTGCGGCAGACGCCGAGCGATCCGAACCTGACGCGCAACAATCTCGTCCGGCTGAAGGCCGACACGTCCGTCGACATGGATTGGCTCGCGGGCACCGATGACCACGTCAACTCCCTCGCGTTGCAGTCAGACGGCAAGCTGGTCGCAGGCGGCGCTTTCAACACCGCGGCCGGCACCGGCGACAACCGATCCTACACGCGCAATCGTATCGCCCGGTTCAATACGAACGGCTCCGTGGATGTGGACTTCTCCGTGGGCGCGGACGGTGAAGTGACGCAGGTCGTGATTCAGGACGGAAAGATCGTCGCGGGCGGATCGTTCGTGAATGTCGCCGGCAAGGGCGACACGACAAGTTCGGTTCGCAACAATCTCGTGCGTTTCGCGGCCACGGGCGAGCTCGACAAGGACTTCACGACGCAGGTCAACGGCGCGGTGCGCACCCTCGCGGTGCAGGGCGGCGGGCTCCTGGTGGGCGGCCGTTTCACGGCGGTGCGCGTGGGCGAGGTCGAAACCGAGCGCAACTACCTCCTTCGCCTGCAGGCCGATGGCTCGCTCGACACCAATTTCGATCTGAAGCTGGCGATCACTCCGGGACACGAGATCGTCGACTTCGCCGTGTCGGACGCGGGCATCCTGGTGGCGGGCGCGTTCACGCCCAACGCGACCGGGCCGCTTCGTCGCGTGGCGCGCGTCACGCCGGCCGGTCAGGTTGATGCGAGTTTCGACGCCGATGTGAACAGCGCGATGGGCGCGCAGGTGAACGTTCTGACGCTGCGTGCGGACGGCCGGATCATGGCGGGCGGCGCGTTTTCCGGAATCGGTGGTGCGAATTCCACGAATCTCGCGCGCTTCTATCCCGATTCGGCGGCGGACTCGAGTTTCGTGCCGGCGCTGAATGGGCCGGTGCATAGCATCGCGGAGCTGCCGACCGGCGGCGAATCGATCCCGGTGCAAGGAAGCAGCTTCGCGTGGCTCGAGGAGAGCGGGCAGCTGCGGGATGTGAATCTGCCGGCCGGCACGAGTTTCGGCCTGGCGACGACCTTCATCGAGCTGTCCGACGGCAAGATTCTCGTCGGTGGCGACCTGACGGTGGGCGAAACCCGCTACGGTGTGGTGCGGCTCAACACGGATGGTTCGCTGGACACGACGTTCCAACTGAAGACGAAGCCTGGCGTGCAGGTGCTCGCGTTGCAGTCGGACGGAAAGATCCTCGTTGGCGGCACGTTCGAAATCGGGCTCGAGTCCACGCCGGACACCGTGGAATGGCGCAATCTCATCCGGCTCAACGCCGACGGCACGATCGATGGCGGGTTCAAGCAGAACGTCACCGGTGCGGTGCTGGCGATCGCCGTCCAATCGGATGGAAAGATCATCGCCGGCGGACAATTCACGGCGGCGCAAAATTCCCCGTCGGGCACCGCGACCACGGGCCGCGGCTACATCGCGCGTTTCAACGCGGATGGCGCGCTCGACACCGGTTTCGACCCGCGAGCCAACGCGGCGGTCCGCCATGTGGTGATCCTGCCCGACGGGAAGATTCTGATCGCGGGCGAGTTCACAAACTTCCGTCCGAACAACGCGAGCACGGCGACGACGCGCAACGTCATCGCGCGGATCAATGCCGACGGCACGCTCGACTCGCTCGATCTCAACCCCAACGGCCTCGTGTTCGACATCGCGCGCGACGGGGAAGGCCGCTACCTGCTCGCCGGCTCCTTCACGCAGATGGGGGAGGACACCGCGTTCTACGTCGCGCGGCTCAAGACCGACCTCACCTTGGACAAGGACTTCCGTCCGAACCCGGACGGCAGTGTGGCCGCCATCGAGGTGCAGGGTGACAAGATCCTGATCGGCGGCCAATTCAACAACTTGCAGCCGAACACGGACGTGTTTGACCCGACGCTGTCGACACCGCGCAACTTCCTGGCGCGGATCAACGAGGACGGGTCGGTCGACGGCGCTTTCAATCCGAACTTCAACGGTGCGGTCACCCGCCTGCTCGCGCATTCCAACGGGTCGCTGCTCGTGCAGGGCAATTTCACCGCGATCCAGCCGAATGGTGCGATTCTCATCGGCGGCTCGTTCTCGCAGATGAACGGCGTGGCCGTGAACAATGTCGCGTTGCTCGGCGAAGACGGCTCGGTGAGCTCGAGCTTCCGTCCGGAGCCCGACGGTCGCGTCGACGTGCTGTTGCCGCTCGCGGACGGACGTCTGCTGATCGGCGGGGCGTTCTCGAACATTGCCGGAACGGCCCGCAATCGCCTCGCGCGCTTCAACGCGGATCTCACCCTCGACTCCGACTTCAATCCGAACGTCGGCGGCGGTGACGTGCTGGCGGTCGCGTTGCAGCCGGACGGAAAGTTGATCGTCGGCGGCAACTTCACGTCGATCGGCGGCGGCAGCCGCAGCTATCTCGCGCGCCTCAACACGAACGGGACGCTCGATGGCTCGTTCAGCCCGAACGTGACCGGCGCCGTGCGCGTGCTCGCATTGCAGGCGGATGGAAAGATTCTCTACACGACGGAGACCGGCGGCGGAAACAACCAGCTCGCGCGGCTCAACGCGGACGGTTCCGCCGACAACGGTTTCAATCCGAACAACAACAACGCGGTCCTCACGCTCGCGCCGCAGGTCGACGGTCGGATTTATGTCGGCGGCTCGTTCACCACGATCGGCGGTGCCTCGCGCAACTACTTCGCGGCGCTGACGCCGTCCGGCGCGCTCGATCAGGCAGTCACGCCGGCGAGCAGCAGTGCGGGGCCGAACGGTGCGGTGACCGCGCTGGTGCTTCAGCCCGACGGAAAGGTGCTGATCGGCGGACTTTTCAATCAGGTCGACGGACTCGGCCGGTTCAGCTTCGCGCGGTTTGGCGCGCCCTCGCCGGTGGTGCAATCGTTCGAGATCGGCGACTCGGGCTCGACGCTCACCTGGACGCGGACCTCGGGCGGACCGGTGCCGTATGCGGTGAACTTCGAGATTTCGACCGACGGCATCACCTGGACTCCGCTGAGCCAGGGGAACCGGGTCGCGGGCACGGCCAACTGGCGCGTGACGGGTCTGAGCCTCAGCGCCGGCACGAATTACTTCGTGCGCGTGCGCGGGCTGGTCGCTTCGACCGGCGGCACCGGCGCGGGTCTGGTTTCGGCACGCACGCATCTCTTCCGCGCCTCGACGGGCGGCGGCAGCACCGTGCCGGTGATCACGAGCGCGACGGCGGTGAACGGCGTTTCGGGCAGCAACTTCTTCTACACGATCGCGGCGAGCGGTCAGCCGACGAGCTATGCGGCGAGCGGATTGCCGCCGGGGCTTTCGATCAACCCGAACACGGGCGTGATCAGTGGCACGCCGACGCAGACGGGCACGTTCACCGTGACGATTTCGGCGACGAACAGCCACGGCACGGGCACGGCGACGCTGACGATCTTCATTGCCGCGACGGGCGGTGGCGGCGGTTCGGGTCAGTGGCATCTCTTGAACGTGGCGTGTCTGGCGAATGTCAGCGGCTCGCGGCCGTTGATTCTCGGATTCGTCGTGAGCGCCGAGAGCAAGACGGTGCTTCTCCGCGGCGTCGGTCCCGGCTTGGAGCCGCAGGGTGTCGTGAACTTCCTCGAGCAGCCGAAGCTCTCGCTCGTGACGATCGGCGGCACGCACGTGTTGGACAACACGAAGTGGGGCGGCGACCCGGCGCTCGCGCAGTTGTTTGCGCAGCTGGGTGAATTCCCGCTGGATCCGGACAGCACCGACACGGCGGTGGCGCCGACGCTGGCGCGCGGCGTTTACACGGTGGTGATGACTCCGGCGGACCTCAGCAAGAGCGGGCAGGTGCTCGCCGAGGTTTATGATGGGGCGGGCGAGGCCAGCACGCAGCAGTTCGCGGCGATGTCGGCGCGCGGCTACATCGAGGCCGGCGGAATGCTCACGGGTGGTTTCTATCTGACGGGCGACCAGCCGCGGCGCGTGCTTATTCGCGGTGCGGGACCGGTGCTGGCGAAGGCGGGTGTGACCGATGCGCTCGCGGATCCGCGGGTGCGCGTCTTCCGCGGTCAGACGGCCATCGCCGAGAACAACGATTGGGAAACGCCAATCTCGGGCGGTGCGACCGGTGCGGAGATCGCGGCGGCGGTGGCGGCGACCGGACCGGCGGCGTTCGATCCCGGCAGCAAGGATGCCGCGGTGCTTCTCACGCTCGAACCCGGGCTCTACACGGCGCAGGTGACGGGTGTAAGCGCGAATGCGGCCGGCACGGTGCTGATCGAAATCTACGAGGTGCCCTGAGGCGCCTCCGCCTTTCGCATTGCCGCAAGGCGCGGCGGGGCGAAAGCTGCGCGGCCACGCATGCCCACGTTGCCGACGCTCGTTCATTTGGACGCGCCGCGCGAGATTCCGCTCGGCGCGCCGTTCCGGATCCGAGGGTGGATCGCGAGCGAGCGGCCGATTGTGGCGGTGCGGGCGGGACGAACGACGCTCGCGCTCGAGCCGCGCGAGGACGTGCGGGCGGCGAAGCGCGAGTATGAGCATGTCAGCGGATTCGCCGGCGTGGTGGATGCGAGCGCCCTCGCGGGAGAAATCGTGCGGCTGACGTGCGAGTGCGCGGGCGAGGCGGCGTTCGGGTGGGAGCAGCGGCTCGCGCCCGTGGCGGTGCCGGCGAACAAGGCGCGACGACTGGCGCGGATCCGGCCGCGGTTGTGCGCGGACCGGGCGTTCGACGAGACGGCGTTTCATTTCAACTTTCTCACGCCGGAGCAGCGGACGGCTTTCGCGATCGACCTGTCGGCGGCGATTTCGTCGCACGATTACGGTCCGGCCGCGCTGGAGTTGATCGAGCGGCATCGGGACGGACTCGTGCTCGACGCGGGCGCGGGGTTGCGGCGGGACGATCGGCCGAATGTGGTGACGGTGGAGATCTTTCCGTTTGCGAGCACGGACGTGCTGGCGGTGAACGAGGCTCTGCCGTTTTTGGACGACACGTTCGATGCGACGATTTCGTGCGCGGTGCTGGAGCACGTGAAGGATCCCTTCGCGGCGGCGCGCGAGCTGGTGAGGGTGACGAAGCCAGGCGGGACGATTTACGCGGACGTGCCGTTCTTGCAGCCGTATCACGGGTATCCGTCGCACTACTACAACATGACCTCGCAGGGGCTCGCGAACCTGTTTGCCGGGACGTGCGAGATCGAGCGGACGGCGGTGCCGGTGTATGGGCGGCCGATCTGGTCGCTGACGTGGTTTCTCAACCGCTATCTCGAAGGGCTGGCCGCCGGCGGCGCGGGAGAAATTTCGGGAGATGAAAGTGGGCGATTTGCTCGCGCGGCCGGAGACGTATGAAGCGGAGGAGTTCGTGCGGGCGCTGCCGGAGGCGAAGAATTTCGAGTTGGCGAGCGTGACGTCGGTTTGGGCGGTGAAGAAGAAGTAGAAGGCGGGATTTTGGGTGATGCGGAGGTGGGGGCGGGGGTGTAAAAGTCCGTCCCACCGATCACCTGCAAGCGGGCTCCTACAGGAGGGGGAGCTGGTCGTCGGGGGGCGGCGAGGTGGGTTGGCCGAGGAGTTCGCGGAGGGTGAGGGCGGCTTTCGGGGCGAAGTCTTCGGCGTGGTTGTTGGCGCTCACGTGGACGTGTTTCACGCGCGTCGCGAGTTTTCGGATACGCGCGGCGATTTCCTCGAGCTCGGCGCGAGGGTAGTCGTAGTGATGGGCGTCTTCGGCTTTGTCGGCGTGAGGGTAGTCGGGATTGCGGCCGTGAAGGCGGAGGTAGGCGAAGTCCGGGTGCGTGGGCTCGTCGAGGACGGGCATGATGCGCGGAGCATCGACGGACGGGACGTCGGTGGAAATCCAGACGAGGTGGTGGGTGCGGAAGTAATCGAGCGTGGCGGCGCGGCGGTCGCCTTGGATCCAGGCGCGGTCGCGGAGCTCGATGGCGAGCGAGGCGATGGGGGTGAGTTTTTCGGCGAGGGTGTCGAGTTCGGCGAGCGAACGACGCGTGGGGCCGAAGCTGGGTGGGAGCACGAGGAAGAAGACGCCGAGTTTTTGGGCGTCGTGCAGCGGGCGGACGCCGTCGATGAGTTTGTCGAGGGCGGGACCGGCGGCGGCGCGTTGGGGAGCGGCGGAGAAGTCGCGGTGGAGTTTTACGTCGAAGAGAAAACCGCCGGGGGTTTGCCCGACCCAGCCGGCGGTGGTTTTGGCGGACGGGATATTGTAGTAGCTCGAGTTGAGTTCGATGCGGTCGAAGCGTTGCGCGTAGAGGCGCAGGCGGTCGGTTTTCTTGTGTTGCGCAGGGTAGAGCACGCCGGTGTAGGCGTCGTCGGTCCAACTGCCGCATCCAATGCGAATGGCCATGGCGGAAGTGTTTTCAGGGAAAAGCGGTGGGCAAGAAGGGGAATTGAGGAATTGCCGCAGTGTTGCAGGAAAGCGTGGTGTTTGGTGGAGTGGGCGAGCGGGAACGTCTGCTTTCTCATGAACCCACCTGACGAGACTTCGCGTTTGGAGCCGCGCGGCGGAACGCCGGTGTTTGCGACGACGTGGTGGACGGTGGTGCTGGCGGCGGGGGATCCGAATCATCCGGAAGCGTCGGCGGCGCTGGACCGGTTGTGCGGGGCGTATTGGTATCCACTTTATGCTTACGTGCGGCGGAAGGGGCGGACGGCGGAGGAGGCGGAGGATCTGACGCAGGAGTTTTTCTCGAAGATGCTGCGGCGCGGGTTTCCGGCGGGCGTGGAGCGGGAGGGCGGGAAGTTTCGGTCGTATTTGTTGCGCGCGCTGGATCATTTTCTGGTGAACGAGTGGAAGCGGGCGACGGCGGTGAAACGCGGGGGCGGGGCGGGGACGTTTTCGTTGGACGCGGTGGAAGCGGAGGCGCGTTATCAATTGGAGCCGGTGGACGGGGAGACGCCGGAGTCGCTGTATGACCGGCGGTGGGCGGCGACGGTGCTGGAGCGGGTGCGGCGGGCGGTTGCGGGAGGAGTTTGCGCGGCAGGGGAAGACGGAGGTGTTTGCGGCGCTGGAGCCGTGTCTGACGGGCGGCGAGGAGATGCTGCCGTATGCGGAGCTGATGGTGCGGCTGGATATGAAACCGAGCGCGTTGAAGATGGCGGTGCATCGGCTGCGGAAGCGGTTTGGGGAGTTGTTGCGGGAGGAGATCGCGCAGACGGTGGCGAGGCCGGAAGAGGTGGACGCGGAGATCCGGCACTTGATCGAGGCGGCGTCGTGAACGGTCGATGTGACCGGCGGAGAGATTTGCGGTGAGCAGCGGTATGCACGTTTCCGCTTCAACGAACGGGCATTGTCCGACCTGTGGGGCGCGTTTGCCCGTGGGAGCGGCGGCGGGGCGTTGTCCGGCGTGTTTGTTGCGGCTGGCGTTGTCGGTGGACGGAGGCGACGAAGGGGAAGTGGAGGGGGTGATGGGGGCGGAGATGCCGGAGGCGCCGGGAATTTTTGGCGAGTATGAGTTGATCGAGCAGATTGGGCGCGGGGCGATGGGCGTGGTGTTCAAGGCGCGGCAGACGAGCCTGGACCGGCTGGTGGCGTTGAAGGTGCTCGATCTGGCGGGGAATCTGCCGGCGAATGCGGCGCGGCGGTTTCGGGCGGAGGCGGCGACGGCGGCGGCGCTGCGGCATCCGGGGATCGTGGCGATTCATGATGTGGGGGTGCGCGACGGGTTTCATTTCATCGCGATGGACCTGGTGGAGGGCGCCACGCTGGCGGCTTTGGTGGCGCGGGGGCCGTTTCCGGCGGAGCGGGGGGCGGGGTTGATCGCGGAGGTGGCGGATGCGGTGCGGTGCGCGCACGAGCGCGGGATTTTGCACCGGGATTTGAAGCCGACGAACATCCTGGTGGATCGCGCGGGGCGGGCGCATGTGGCGGATTTTGGGCTGGCGAAGCGGATGGAAGGCGACGCGGACATGACGATGCCGGGGCAGATCATGGGGTCGCCGAACTACATGTCGCCGGAGCAGGCACGGGGTGGTGCGGTGGGCGTGGCGTCGGACGTGCACGCGCTCGGGGCGATGTTGTATCACTGCGTGGCGGGGCGGCCGCCGTTTTTGGGACAGACGATTGCGGACACGTTGAATCACGTGGTGCACGGCGAGCCGGTGCGGTTGCGGATGTTGGTGCCGGGGGTGTCGCGGGATTTGGAAACGATCGTGCACCGGTGTCTCGAGAAGGAGCCGGGGCGAAGGTATGCGAGTGCGAAGGAGCTGGCGGCGGATTTGCGGCGGTTTTTGCGGCGGGAGCCGATCCAGGCGCGGCCGGTGAGCCGGGCGGAGCGGGTGTGGCGGTGGTGTCGGCGGCGGCCGGCGGTGGCGGGGTTGTTGGGGGCGACGATGGTTTTGTTGGCGGCGGTGGCGATCGGGTCGCCGGTGGCAGCGTGGCGGATACGCGCGGAGCGGGAGCGCGCGGAGGACAATCTTTATGCGGCGGACATGAACCTCGCGCAGCAGGCGCTGGCGCAGAGCAGTCGGGCGAGGGTGCGGGCGCTGCTGGAGCGGCACCGGCCGAAGGGCGGCGGGACGGACCGGCGGGGATTCGAGTGGCGTTATCTGTGGGGAAAAACGCAGCGGGACGACGTGGAGGTGCTGCGGACGTATTCGGGCGAACGATACGTGGTGGCGATCCCGGGAACGACGTTGATCGCGGCGGGGCGGACGGTGTGGGACACGAGTGCGCCGGAGCGGCCGGTGTTTATGTTTCCCGAGGGCAGTGTGGCGTCGTTGTTTGATGCGACGGCGGGCGAGGTGTTGGTGAGCGGAGGCAATGGATTGAGTGCGTGGCGAGTGGGGACGTGGGAGCGGCGGGAATTGTTGAAGGACGAAGTGGTGCAGGCGGTGGCGTTGTCGCAGGACGGGCGCTGGCTGGCGACGGGTGGGGAGAGGTTGCGGTTGTGGGCACGCGTGGATGGCGGGTGGCGGAATGCGGTGGTGCGCGACCGGCGGTTCAAGGTGTGGCACAACGCGCGGACGCTGGCGTTTTCACCGGATGGGAAGTGGCTCGTCGGAGCGATGGGCGAGAGTTGGGCGAATCGCAGTGAGATGGAGTTGTGGGAGGTGCCGACGCTCGAGCGGAGGGAAGACTTTCCGGCGGGGCCGGGCGACGTGGTGACGCTGACGTTTTCGCCGGACGGGAATCACGTGGTGGCGGGATGTTGGAACGGGTTGATTCGCGCGTGGGAGTTGGCGAGCGCGCGGGAGGTGGAAACGGGGATGCGCGTGGAGGGCTTCGTGACGGAGCTGGTGTTTTCGCCGGACGACCCGGAGGTGTTTGCGATGGTGGCGTCGGATCGGACGGTGCGGTTGTGGAATTTTCGAACGCGCGAGCAACTCGTGGCGATGCACGGGCCGGACCGGCAGATTTGGGCGATGAGTTTTGATGGCGAGGGGGAGACGCTGTTGACGCTGGAGCAGGACGGGCGGGTGGCGCGGTGGAATGCGGGGATGCGGCGGCCGGTGGACGTGCTGGTGTCGGGCGGGTGGCCGACGATGCCGTTGGGATTTTCGGAAGACGGGAGGACGCTGGCGACGATTGATCAGGCGGGGATGTTGCGATTTTGGGATGTGGTGCAGCGGCGGGAGATCGCGGCGATGGGGCAGGCGATCGATTTCAGCGGCGTGGCGACGCGGGATTTCGAGATCATCGCGCCGGCGATCACGCGGGATTTGCAACGGCTGGCGGTCGGGACGACGGACGGGCGGGTGAGATTGCACGAGCTGGCGTCACGGGAAGTGGCGGCGTGGACGGCGCATGCGGCGGGCGTGAGGAACGTGGCGTTTTCGCCGGACGGGGAGGTGCTGGCGACGGTGGGGGACGACGGGTGGGTGCGGTTGTGGGATGTATCCACGCGGCGGATGCACGCGGAGGTGAAGGTGGCGGGTCAACTGCCGTTGGAGGATTTCAACGTGCCGCTCGTGTGGACTGATGACGGACGGCGGGTCGCGATGGCGAGTGCGACGGCGATCATGGTGCTGGAGGGAGCGAGCGGGCGGGTGGAGCGGACGATGCCGGTCGACAGTTTGATTTATAGCATGCGGTTCGCGCCGGGCGGCGAGTTGGTGTCGGCGCACGAGACATTCGAGGTGATTTTTCGGGACGTGGAGCGCGGGCGGGAGATCGATCGGAGTCACACGAGTCACCAAGAAGGGATTTACGACGTGGCGTTTTCGGCGGATGGTCGGACGATGGCGACGGCGGTGGATGACGTGAAGCTGTGGAGCCTGGCGACGCGGCAGGAAGTATCCACATTGCTGGGACACGAGAGGAATATCTTCGCGGTGATGTTTTCGCCGGACGGGAATCTGTTGGTGTCGGCGGACTATGCGGGGCAGGTGCGGTTGTGGCCGGCGCGGCCGCTGGCGGAGATCGATGGAGGCGGGGTGGCGGTGAGGGGCGGGTTTTAGGTTTTGGTTTTAGAACCACGAATGGACACGAATAGACACGAATGAGGGGAGGCGGGAGGCGGGGGAGGGCCGCAAAGAGGCGCAGAAGGCGCAAAGAGGGGCGGGCGGGGAGTAGCCCCTCCCACAGTGGAAATTTTTTTGAGGGAGGGATGTGACCGGGGGCGGGGAAAGCGGTGAGTGAGGGCAACACACATTATGAGAACCTCACTGAAAATTGGAGTTGTGGCGGTGGCGGCGGGGCTGGCTGGACTGGTCGCGGTGGCTTCGTATCCGGAAGGTGATGATGAGGGGAAGCTGCCGGCGCCGTTGTTTGAGCAGTTGGGAAATTATGAGCGACGGGTGTCGACGCGGGAGCCGCTGGCGCAGCGGTATTTCAACCAGGGGATGATGTTCCTCTGGGGATTCAATCATAACGAGGCGGTGCGGTCGTTTACGGCGGCGGCGACGGTGGATCCGAAGCTGGCGATCGCGTGGTGGGGCGTGGCGTTTGCGCATGGGCCGAACATCAATGCGCCGATGGAGGACGGGGCGCGGTCGCCGGCGCTGGTGGCGCTGGAAAAGGCGCGGGCGTTGGCGCGGCACGGATCGGAGTGGGAGCGGGCGTGGATCGAGGCGTTGGGCGCGCGGTATTCGGAAAACAAAGACGCGGATCAGGCGGAGTTGAATCTTGGATACGCGAAGGCGATGGGCGAGGTGGCGCGGCGGTTTCCGAAGGATCTGGACGCGGCGGTGCTGCATGCGGACGCGGTGATGAACACGATGGCGTGGGACTACTGGCTGGAGGACAAGGTGACGCCGAAGCCGGAGACGCGGGAGATCATCGAGGCGATCGAGGCGGTGTTGCGAAAGGAACCGAATCATCCGGGGGCGAATCATGCGTTGATTCATCTGGTGGAGGCGGGGCCGGAGCCGGCGCGGGCGCTGCC
>Ga0065721_10050164_pt1 | contig 22620 bp, 26 predicted proteins | sample Mesricmetagenome_FD_59108 | JGI IMG/M metagenome (GOLD analysis project Ga0065721, IMG submission 59108) | Mesophilic microbial community from rice straw/compost enrichment Sample: eDNA_1 v2 (version 2) | ecosystem: Engineered > Solid waste > Grass > Composting > Bioreactor | place: USA: Davis...
CCCGCCGATTTCACGGCCCTGCGCCTGACCTCGCACGAGACCGACCCCGAAGTCCTGGCCGAGTGGAACCGCGCCCCCTGACCGTCTCCTCCCCACATCGTGGGGAGGTGGCTCGAAGCGCAGCGAAGAGACGGAGGGGTTCTTGGCGGCGCGCGCGCTTCAGGAGGCGGAGCACGCTCGAAGAGCCCCTCCACCGCTTCGCGGTCCCCCTCCCCATCAAGAGGGGGAGGAGACGGCGCCGGCCAAAGCATCCGGGGCCCAACCCATCACCTGCCCGCGGAAAAAGGACCTGTCCTTCAAACGCTTGAGGCGGACCAGCGACAATCGACCCGGCGCCGTCCCGGGCCGGTTTATAATGCGCCCTCGCGGAGACCGGAGCGACCGATCACGGGCGAATTGCACGGTGCAATTTCACCCGAGACAATTCATGAAGGAAGACAGGGGGCTAGGTTTCGAAATTGCACTAATCTGCACCATTTTTCGGCGGTGCAATTCAGCCCATGGCCGTCGCGCCGCCGCCGACCGGTCCGCCGCCCGGCGCCTTGGCCACGTCCAGCAGCTTCAGGCGGAAGATCAGCACGGCGTTGGGCGGGATCGCGGGCGGTCCGCCGCGCTCGCCATAGCCCAGCTCGGGGGGCACATAGAGGATCCACTCGTCGCCGACCCGCATCTTCTGCAAGGCCTCGGTCCAGCCGGGCACCACCGTCTCGGGCGTGAAGATGGCCGGGGCGCCCCGCGCGAAGGAGCTGTCGAACACCTCGCCGTCGACCAGCTTGCCCTCGTATTCCACCTTGACCAGATCGTTGCGGTCGGGGCTCTCGCCGCCGGCCGGCCCGGACTGCACCACCTGGTACTGCAGGCCGCTGGGCAGGGTCTGGACGCCGTCTTCCTGCGCGTTCTTCTCCATGAAGGCGGCGGCCTCGGCCTTGCCCGCCTCGGGGTCGATCACGGTCGGCTGGCGCTGGCAGGCGGCCAGAAGCAGGCCCGCCGCGACGGCGGCCCTAGCCCATGCGAAGTTCATATCCCCGGTCCTTCAAGGCCTCGCCGATCTCGTCGGCGTGGGCGCTATCGCGCGTTTCGACCATGATGTCGAACTCGGCGCCCTTGGCCGGCACGTCCAGCGCCAGCCGGTTGTGGACCACGTCGATGATGTTGCCGCCCAGCCCGCCGATCACCGCCGCCATGGCCGACAGCATCCCTGGCCGGTCGTCGCCCAGGATGCGGTAGACGATCAGCCGTCGCTCCCGGACCATCTCGCGGTTCAGCACCACCGCCAGCATCCGCGCGTCGATGTTGCCGCCGGTCAGCTCGATCCCGACCTTCATGCCCCGGAACCGCTCGGGATGGGCCAGGAGCGCCGCCAGGCCGCCGGCCCCGGCGCCCTCGGCGACCGTCTTCTCCAGCGTCGCCATGAAGGAAACGCCGCGTTCGAAATCGGCCTCCTCGCAGACGAAGACCTCGTCCACCAGCGGATCGGCGATGGCGAAGGGAATGTCGCCCACGGCCTTGATGGCGATGCCTTCTGCGATGGTCTGGCCGGTGCAGACCGGCGGCTCGCCGCGACGCCGGGCAGTGAAGGAGGGATAGCGCGCGGCCTCGACCCCGTGCACCTGGATCGACGGCTTCATCGTCTTGGCCGCCAGGGCGCTGCCGGCGATCAGCCCGCCGCCGCCGATCGGGATGATCAGGGCGTCCAGGTCCGGCGCGTCCTCCAGGAACTCGATCCCGCACACCCCCTGGCCCGCCACGATGCCTTCGTCGTCGAAGGCCGAGACGAAGACGTAGCCCCTGTCCGCCTCCAGCCGCTTGGCCGCCTCGGTCGATCCGGTGAAGTCCAGGCCCTCGATCACCACGGTCGCCCCATGCGAGCGTGTGCCGTTGATCTTGGCGAAGGGGGTGCCCTCCGGCATCACGATGGTCACCGGCACCCCCAGCCGCCCGCCGTGATAGGCCAGGGCCTGGGCGTGATTGCCGGCCGAGGCCGCCACCACGCCGCGCCGGCGCTCGTCCTCGCTCAGCAGCAGCAGCCGGTTCAGCGCGCCGCGTTCCTTGAAGCTGCCGGTGAAGTGCAGATTGTCGAACTTGACCCACACCTCGGCCCCGGTCAGCTGCGACAGCTTGCGGGAATAGCGGGTGGGCGTGTGATCGACCTGGCCCGCGATGCGCGCGCGGGCGGCCTCAATGTCCTCGAAGCGGACGGTCATCGGAGCGTTTCCTTGTGCGGCCTGGCGCCCGGAGGGAAGATCGGGGGCGCGCCGGATTTGACGGCCTCTTTCGCCGTTTGCGGCGGCCGGGTCCAGAGGCGGCGTCTTGGACGTGGAAACCGGGGCGCCGATCGTGCGATAAGCGCTCCAACGACAAGAGCGCGTAACGGAGGAAACCATGTCGATCCGTCCCCTCGTCCTACTGGGCGCCGTCGCGGCGGTCCTGACCGCCTGCGCCCCCATGCCGGGTCCCGGCGGCGTCGCGCAGCCCGCCGTCTTCCGCGCCGACGACTTCGCCTGGTCGCAGAAGTCGGGTTCGGCCGGGATCCACGGTCAGGTGGCGCGCCGGCAGGACGGCAAGGCCTACGCCTGCATCGCCTCGGCCGGCCTGACGCCGGACACCCCCTACACCCGCGCGCGCTTCCGCACCCTGTACGGTTCGACCGAGCAGGCGGCGGTGCCGGCGGCGGTGGTCCGGGCGCGCGACGTGGGCGAGGCGACGGCGGACTATCGCGCCTATGTCCGCTCGGAAGCCTGCCAGGACAATCGCTTCCGCTTCTCGGGCCTGCCCGACGGCGGCTGGTTCCTGATCGTGCCGGTGCGGGCCGAGGGGGATCAGGGGCCGCTGGTGCTGATGCGCCACGTGGTCACGCGCGGCGGCCGCGTCGTGGACGTCACGCTCTGACCCCCAAGAGCCGCGGGTAACGCGGATCGCCATCTTCTGGCCGAAAGCGCCCGGCCTGATCGCCGGTTCGTGCCGTCGTTCCGGGGAGGCGTTCTTGTCCCAGCACAACATCATCGGTTCCGAGGCCTTCGAGCGAAGCCCCTCGGTGATCGTCCGTCAGTACCGCCCCGGCGGCATGCGCCGCCGTCGGGCGCGCACCGCCCTGGCCTTCGCCGCCGGCGCGGCGGTCACGCTGGGCCTCGGCCTGGTGGCGGCCGCCGCCGTCCTGGGGGGCGGCCTGGGCGGCTGAGGCGAGCCCGACGATCCTGACAGGACCGACGCCTGGACGCGCCGGGCGTCAGGCCATCCACACCATCATGCGGGTGTCGGCGATCGCGCCCCGGGCCAGGCTCCAGGCCGGCCGCGTCTCGCCAGTGTAGAGGAAGCCCGCCTTCTCCAGCACGCGGCCGGACGCCGGATTGTCGGCGAAATGCCCGGCCACCAGCGCCCGCCGCCGCCACTTGCGGCTGGCCCAGACCAGGGCGCCCTCCAGGGCCTCGGTGGCGAAGCCCCGGCCCCAGTAGTCGCGGCCGATCCAGTAGCCCGTCTCCGGGACATGGTCGTCGCCCTCGTACAGGCCGATGACGCCCACGGGCCCCAGGTCCTCGTGCTCGATGACGAAGGTGTTGGCCCGCGCCGGATCCTGGGCCGCGACCTGGACGACGAAGTCCTCGGCGTCTCGCATGCGGAACGGGTGCGGCATGCGCTTGGTCATGCGCGCGATGTCCAGGTCGTTGGCCAGGGCGGCGATGCGGGAGGCGTCCTGCGCCGCCGGCGCGCGCAGGGTCAGACGCCGCGTCTCCACGACGGGAGAGGTCTCGATGACGCACATGATGATCGCCTCAGGGTTCGGACCGCCTCCTTGGAGGGCTCGGGCGGTCTTCGAGGCGGGGAAACGCAAACGGGGAGCCTGGTGATCCAGACTCCCCGCGGAATATTTCCCTTGGTCCGGATCGGCTGCTTCGAGGAGCAACGCGATCCGGGAAGACCAGCTCGCGTTACTCGGCGGCGATAGCCTGGGCGGCGTCGTCATTGGCCGCGAGGATCGACACGTAACAACGACCACCGCGCTTGGTGGTGAATTTCACGGCGCCGTTGGTAAGGGCGAACAGGGTGTGGTCGCGGCCCATGCCGATGTTCTCACCCGGGTGGAAGGTGGTGCCGCGCTGACGCACGATGATGTTGCCGGCCAGCACGCGCTCGCCGCCGAACTTCTTCACGCCCAGGCGCTTCGACTCTGAGTCGCGACCGTTGCGCGACGAACCGCCGGATTTCTTGTGAGCCATCTTGTCGCTCCGTCTTCCCTGGTGCGCTACCGGCCTGTCGGCCTACCTGAGCGCGTCCATAATATCATATGGCGCGATGAAGCGCCGGTGAATGTGCTCAGGCTTCGTCGCCGGCCGCTTCGGCCTTCTTGGCGGGAGCCTTCTTCTTGGCCGGGGCCTTCTTGGCGGGAGCCGAGCTCTCGACCACAACCGCCTTGACGTCGGCGCCGTCCGCCTCGGTCACGACCGTCTCGGTCGAGCCCAGCGAGGAGGTCGCGCCGCGGGTCGCGAGGCCGCGGGCCCGCAGGTTGATCTCGGCCTTGGTCAGCAGTTCGACCTTGCCGTCCCACTTGGCCTTCTCGCCGGCGCCTTCGATGCCGGTGATGCGCAGGACCGATTCCATCTGGCGGTGACCGCGGGTGCGGCGGTAGCCCTGACGACGGATCTTCTTGAAGATCTTCACCTTCTCGCCCTTGCGGGTCTCGATCAGGGTCGCGCCGACGAAGGCGCCGTCGATCAGCGGGGCGCCCAGGGTCACGCCCTTGTCGCCGCCCAGCATCAGGACGCTGTCGAACTTCAGCTCGGAGCCGGCCTCGCCGTCGAGCTTTTCGACGACGATGGTGTCGCCCGGTTGGACCCGGTACTGCTTGCCGCCGGTCTTGATCACCGCGTACATGTTGAAGCCTCAGCGCAAACGCAAAAAAGAATGCGCCCGCCGGGTGACCCCCGCGGGCGAAGAGCGGCGACATATACGGAAGGCGGCCCGAGAGTCAACGCGATTTCCCGCGTTTTCGGGGTGAATTCGGACGAATCGGCCGCAACGCTGTCTGCATCGGTTCGCCCGGCCCGGCAAGTCGGGCCGGGCGAAAAAGCGGCTTCCCCAGGTCGTGGCCATAACCCTCTCCCGCTTGCGGGAGAGGTGGCCCGGCGTTCGCGAAGCGAACCAGGGCCGGAGAGGGGAGTGTTCTTTCAGGCAGGGCACACTTCCCCCATCGTCAGCCGTCTCGCTTCGCTCGACGCGCTGACACTTCCCCCGCAAACGGGGGAAGGTCTTTCTCCTTCGCCCCAATGGATTCGCCAGCAAAGAAAAAGGCCCCGCCGGAGCGGGGCCTCGTTCATGCGGCGGCGGTCGTTCTCAGCGGTCGACCAGGGCGCCGGCCAGGATCACGTCCACTTGCTTCGCGATATGTTCGGACAAGGCGCGCGCGTCCCAATTGTCATAGGCGGCGCGGCGGTAGTTCGACAGATAGGCGTCCCAGATCAGATCGACCAGCAGACGCAGGTCGGCGTCCTGGCTGATCTCGCCCCGGGCGACGGCGTCCTGGAGGATGGCGCCGATGGCCAACTGCAGCTTCTTGGTCGCCGTGCGGGCGCGCATCTCGGCGGCCAGGGGCTGGAACCACGAGCGGGCGACGATGGCCTGGAACAGCGGCAGCTGGTCCAGCGACGAGTGGTATCCGGCGCTCAGGGCGCCCGCCAGACGCTGACGGACGGGCTCGTCCTGGGCCGCTCCGGCCTCGACCACTTCGGCGAGGCGGGTCATGTCCTCGGTCAGCACCGCCTCGAACAGCTCGGCCTTGTCCTGGAAGTTGGCGAACACGGCGCCCGTCGACATTCCCGCGCCCTTGGCGATGTCGCGGATGGTGGCGGGTTCGTAGCCGCGCTCGGCGAACAGGGACCGGGCCGCTTCCAGAACCTTCTGGCGGGTTCTGATCTTCGCCGCCTGTCGGCGGTTCAGACGCGGCTCTGGGGAGGAGGTGACAATGGAATCGGTCATGAAAATCAGGCTTTTACTCTACGAAAAACTTCGATGTGGGGGAGGATCGAAGTTGACTTAGGGTTGGAGGTCGAACCCGACCGCCCCGAAAAGCGGCCCGGCGGTCCCCGCCGATGCGACGAATACAGAAGGCAGCGCTTCCATCATGGAACCATGACCAAATTGGGTCCTGGATATGGTTACTCGGATAACCCCGTATTCTCTACGCATTCCGATGGACGCTTATGGTTAAGCTGCGATCTTCTTAACGCTCGGGTCGGTCGATGGCGCCGGGCTTCGGGAATGGCGGCCTGGAAGGTCCGTCGAAACTGGTCCCGGCGTTCATGGATGGAGGCCAGCACCAGGCCCATCGGCACGCCCAGGTCGACGAGGGTGTTCTCGGCCAGCTGCAGGCTGGCCTCGGTGGTCTCGGGCACCGCGTCGGTGACGCCCAACGCATAGAGGCGCGCGGCGTGCAGATCGTCCCGCGCCCGGGCGATCAGGATCAGGTCCTCGCGCAGTTCGCGGGCGGCGCGCACCACCTCGTCGACCTTGGTGGGGGCGTCCATGGTCACGATCAGGGCGCGGGTGGACATGACGCCGCACTTCAGCAGCATCTCCGCGCGGCCAGCGTCGCCGTAGAAGACGTCGAAGCCGTCGCGCCGGCCGGCGGCGACTGCCACGGGATCGGCGTCCACGGCGATGAAGGGCTGGCCATGCTCGCGCAGCATTTCGCCGACCAGCCGCCCGACCCGGCCGAAGCCGACGACCACGGTGGTCCCTTCGCCGGGTTCGGGCTCCGCCGCGTCCGGCGGCGCGGCCTGCACGGTTCGTCCGGCCAGCGCCTGGCCCAGCATCGCCAGAAGCGGCACCGAGAAGATGCTCAGCGTCGCCGACAGGGCCACCGTCGCCGTCACGGCCGGGGAGGCGACGCCTTCCACCAGGCCGCTGGCGAAGACCACGAAGGCGAACTCGCCCGCCGGCGCCAGGACCAGGGCCGTCTCGATCGCCGCGCGGCCGGACAGGCCCCACAGCCGGCCCAGGGCGAAGATGATGGCGGTCTTCACCGCCGTGATCAGCACGGCCAGACCGACCACCGCCACCGGATCGGCCGCCACCGCGTCCAGGTCCAGGCCGATGCCGACGCCGACGAAGAAGACCCCCAGCAGCAGGCCCTTGAACGGCTCGATCGATACCTCGACCTCGCGCCGGAACTCGGTCTCGGCCAGCAGGACGCCGGCGACCAGGGCGCCGATGCTCATCGACAGGCCGCTGGCCTGGGCCGCAAGGCCCGCGCCGATCACCACCAGCAGGCTGGCGGCGACGAACAGTTCTCCGCCCTGGTCGGCCTTGCGCGCCCGCGCCACCGATCGGAACATGGGCCGCAGCACGGTGCGGCCCAGCAGCACCAGCACACCCAGGCCGATCGCCGCCGGCGCCAGGGTCAATAGCGCCCGTCCCAGCAGGACCGGGTCCAGCGTGTCGCCGCCCTGGGCCAGGGCCGCCAGGACCGTGACGGTGATCAGGATCGGCGCGACCGACAGGTCCTGGGCCAGCAGGACGGCGAAGGTGGACCGCCCCACCGCGCCCTTCAGCCGCCCCCGCTCGGCCAGGACGGGCATGACCACGGCGGTCGAGGACAGGGCCAGGCCCATGCCCAGCACCGCCGCGCTGGCCAGGGACTGGCCCGCCAGCATGAAGGCCGCGCCCAGGGCGAGCGAACAGACGACGACCTGCATCAGCCCCAGGCCGAAGACCAGCCGCCGCATCGCCCTGAGCCGCTCCCACGACAGCTCCAGACCGATCATGAACAGCAGGAAGGCCACGCCCAGCTCGGACAGGGGCGCCAGCTGCGCGGGATCGCTGATCGTGGCCCAGGACAGCCAGGGCAGGCGGTCGGCGAACCGGGCCAGGCCGTCCGGCCCCAGCACCACCCCCGCGGCGAGGAAGCCCAGGACGGGGCTGATCTTCAGCCGGTTGACCAACGGCACGATCACGCCGGCCGCGGCCAGGAAGACCACCAGGTCCTTGTAGTCGCCGCCGTGCCCGCTGGTCATCCGCCCTCCATCCCCCTTCTATCAGAGGGCGCCGCACGGCGTCTGGCGAGAGGGCGGGGCGTCTTCATGAACTTTTTTTAAGGCGACAGCCCTCTGTCGGGGTCTAGGGTCCGCGCCGCCCGGCATCGGGGCCGGCGTCGAGGATGAGTATGATGAAGAGACTGCTGATCGGGGCCGCCGTCGGCGCCCTGCTGGCGCCCGCCGGCGCCCTGGCCCAGGACATCGGCCACGACCACGCCTGCCTGGACGAGACCTGCACCGTGGTCTCCCTGTTCTCGGGCGAGGAGACCGCCGCCGGCTGGCAGGGGACCGAGGCGCCCAAGTACGGGACGTGGGGCTTCGACCTGAACGGCCGCGACACCTCGGTGAAGCCGGGCGACGACTTCTTCCGCTACGCCAACGGCGCGGCGTTCGACCGGCTGGTCATCCCGTCGGACCGCACCAACTACGGCTCCTTCGCCCTGCTGCGCGAGCTGTCGGACAACCGCATGAAGGAACTGGTGACGGGCCTGGCGGCGCGCACCGACCTGGCGCCCGGATCGGACGAGGCCAAGATCGCCGACGCCTATCGCGCCTATATGGACGAGGCCCGGATCGAGCAGCTGGACGCCCAGCCGCTGCAACCCTACCTCGCCGCCATCCGCGCCGCCGACAGCCACGAGAAGCTGGCCGTCTACATGGGCCAGACCATGGGCCGGTTCGGCGCCGCCTTCTTCGGCACCGGCATCACCATCGATGCGAAGCAGCCGACCCGCTACGTCGTCTCGACCGGCCAGTCGGGCATCGGCCTGCCGAACCGCGACTACTATCTGGACGCCCGCTACGCGGACAAGAAGGAGAAGTACCAGGCCTATGTCGCGCGCATGCTGGAGATGATCGGCTGGGAGAACCCGACCGAGACCGCCGCCGCCATCGTGGCCATGGAGACCAGGATCGCCGAGGCCCACTGGACGCCGATCCAGAACCGCAATCGCGACGAGACCTACAACGAATACACCATCGCCCAGCTGGCGTCGGAAGCGCCGGGCTTCGCCTGGCAGGCCTATTTCGACTCCGCCGAACTGGGCGGCGTGCCGCGCCTGATCGTGCGCCAGGACACGGCCATGCCGAAGATCGCGGCCATCTACGCCGAGACCCCGGTCGAGCTGCTGCAGGCGTGGGAGGCCTTCCACACCGCCGACGACATGGCGCCGCTGCTGTCCAAGCGTTTCTCGGACGCCCAATGGGAGTTCCGCTCGCGCGACCTGTCGGGCCAGCCCGAGCAGCGCAGCCGTGAGAAGCGCGCCATCTCCTTCGCCGAGAACAGCCTGGGCGAGGCGACGGGCCGCCTCTATGTCGCCGACTACTTCCCGGCCGATTCCAAGGCCAAGATGGAACAGCTGGTCGCCAATCTGCGCACCGCCCTGTCGCACCGCATCGACGGCCTGACCTGGATGGGCGCAGAGACCAAGGCGGCGGCCCAGGAGAAGCTGAGGAAGTTCACCGTCAAGATCGGCTATCCCGAGAAATGGCGTGACTATTCGGGCCTCGAAGTCCGCGCAGACGACCTGGTCGGCAACGTCGAGCGCAAGGGCCTGTTCGAGTGGAACTATGACCTGTCGCGGCTGAACGAGCCGGTCGACAAGTCCGAGTGGGGCATGACCCCGCAGACGGTCAACGCCTACTACAACTCGGCCAACAACGAGATCGTCTTCCCGGCCGCGATCCTGCAGCCGCCGTTCTTCGATCCGAACGGCGACCCGGCGGTCAACTACGGCGGCATCGGCGGCGTCATCGGTCACGAGATCGGCCACGGCTTCGACGACCAGGGCTCCAAGTCCGATGGCGACGGCGTGCTGCGCAACTGGTGGACGCCCGAGGACAAGGCCAACTTCGAGGCCCTGACCACCCGCCTGGGCGCTCAGTACGACCAGTACGAGCCGCTGCCCGGCTATCACGTGCAGGGCGGGCTGACGATGGGCGAGAACATCGGCGACGCCTCGGGCGTGGCGGTCGGCCTGGAGGCCTATCACCTGTCGCTGAACGGCCAGCCGGCTCCGGTTCTGGACGGCGTGACGGGCGATCAGCGCTTCTTCTACGGCTGGGCCCAGGTCTGGCAGTCGAAGTACCGCGACGAGGCCCTGAAGCAGCAGGTGGCGACGGATCCGCACTCGCCGGCCCAGTTCCGGGTCATCGGACCGCTGCGCAACGTCGACGCCTGGTACGAGGCCTTCGACGTCCAGCCGGGCGAGAAATACTACCTCGCGCCGGCCGATCGCGTCCGGATCTGGTGATTCGACGATCCTTCGAGAAAGAGGAGGGCCGGAGTTCGCTCCGGCCCTTTTCTTGTTGGCGGGCCTGGATCGCCAGATGCCGCAGGCGCGTGGAGCGAGGCTTCGGGCATGAAAAAAGCCCGCCGCGGGGGATACATCGCGGCGGGCTTCTTTTGGGCTCTTGTGAGCCGACGTTTCCTCCCCGAAACGCCTTCGAGGGCTGCGCGCCTGAGCACCGCTCGCTCTCGAGTGAGACCAATTGACGCCATCGGCCGGCCGGCGTCAACGGCAAGAACCGGTCAAATCGAACTTTCTTCGACTTATCGCCGATAAGTCATCAGAAATGCGACATGTAATCGAAGGTTATTCGATAATCCGGCGGATGGCCTGGACCAGCTCTTGGCGAGGCAGGACGACCTGGCCGGGACGCTCCGCCTTCCAGGCCTGGTTGTCCGCGATCGCGGCGGCGGCGGCGCGGCCGGCGTCCAGATCCTTGATGGTCACCTGGCCGGCGGCGATCTCGTCCCCGCCCAGGATGACGGCGGCCGGGGCGCCGCGCCGGTCGGCGTACTTCATCTGCGCCTTCATGCCCGCCCGGCCCAGATAGAGCTCGGCCGCGATCCCGGCGGCGCGCAGCTCGGCCACAGCGGACAGATAGTGCGCCATGTCGTCGTCGGAGAAGACGATGACCACCACCGGCCCGCGCACGGCGTCGGCGTCGCCCCGCCCGGCCGCGCGCAGGGCCGAAGCCAGGCGCGACACGCCGAAGGAGAAGCCGGTGGCCGGCACGCTCTGGCCGGTGAATCGGGCGACCAGGTCGTCGTAGCGGCCGCCGCCGCCGATCGAGCCGAAGCGGACCGGGCGGCCCTTGTCGTCGGCCGTCTCCAACAGCAGCTCGGCCTCGAACACCGCGCCGGTGTAATATTCCAGGCCGCGGACGATGGTCGGGTCGAACTTCACCGCGTCCTGGCCGACCGCCATGGCGCCAAGGGCCCGGTCGATGGCGGCCAGCTCGTTCAGCGCCGCCTGGCCCGCCCCGCCCAGGTCGCCCGAGCGGGCGACGGCGTCCAGCGTCTCGGCGCGGCTCAGGCCCGGCGTGTTGGCCGAGGCGAGGAAGGCTTCGATGGCCGCCGTCACCTTGGTCGGCAGGTTCGCCCCCCTGGTGTAGTCGCCCGAATCGTCCAGCCGGCCCTCGCCCAGCAGCTGGACCACGCCGTCCCAGCCCAGCCGGTCGAACTTGTCGATGGCGCGCAGCGCCGTGAGCCGCTGGCCCGCGTCGGTCACGCCGCCGGCGTCGAACAGCCCGTCGAACAGCTTGCGGTTGGAGACGCGGATCTGGGCCTGGCCGTCCGCCAGACCTGCCGCGCGCAGCCCCTCGCAGGCCATGGCGATGATCTCGGCGTCGGCTTCGGGCCGGTCCGAGCCGACGGTGTCGGCGTCGCACTGCCAGAATTCACGGAAGCGGCCGGGGCCGGGCTTCTCGTTGCGCCACACCGGGCCGTAGGCATAGCGACGGAACGGCTTGGGCAGGGTCTCCCACGACTGCGCCGCGAACCGGGCCAGGGGCGCGGTGTGGTCGTAGCGCAGCGCCATCCATTCGCCCGGATCGTCAGAGCCCGCATCGTCCTGAAGCGCGAAGACGCCTTCGTTCGGCCGGTCGGCGTCGGGCAGGAACTTGCCCAGCGCATCGGCGTATTCGAAGGCCGGCGTCTCCAGCGCCTCGAAGCCCCAGCGCTCATAGACCTCGGACACCTGGCGCACGATGCGCCGCTCGGCAGACAGGTCGCGCCCGCGCTTGTCGGCGAAACCGCGCGGATTGCGGGCGAGGGGGCGGTTCGGGGCGTCGGTGCTCATGGCGCGCGCTTAAGCCAAGGGGCGCGCGGTCGCAACTCGCCAGACCGTGCAGGCGTGCGTCGGGATCAGGGCAGGCGGGCCAGAACCCGCACCCATCCTTCGGCCTGGGCGAAGTCGATGCCCTCGAACAGCGGGATGGCCAGCAGGAAGACGAGCCCGTCGCGGATGGTCGTCAGGAAGAAGGAAGGTCGAACGGCCAGTTCGCCTTCGTCCCGCCAGAGGCGGAAATCGGGAAGGAAGCGAGGCGTGTGGTCGCGATAGGCGGTATAGCTCGACCCGAAGGCGCCTTCCAGCCAGGCTTCCTCGCGGCGGACCGTCATGTAGAAGACCAGCAGGGAGGCGGCGGTGAACAGAACCGCCAGCGTCAGGCTTCCGCTTTGCGCCCCCACGCCGAACGCCCCGAAGAAGCTGAACACATAGAGCGGATTGCGCGTGATCGAATAGGGACCGCGCGAGACGATCTCGGCCTTCTTGCGGCCGCCGATGTAGAGCGAGCACCAGGCGCGCCCGACGATGGCGAAGACGATGGCTGCCAGACCCACGGCCTCGATCCCTTCGTGGAGGCCGCTGTCCAGTCCGCTGGCGGACTGCGAAACCAGTGTCAGGCCCACCAGCCCCGCCAGGGCGCCGAGCACGGCCCCTTTCCGCAGCTTCTGGACGGCCTGGAGGTCGAAAGGAGAGGTCGTGGTCATGGCGCACCGTGAGGGTTTGCAAGACAGCAACGCCTCATTTCTTGATCGCGCAACACCTATCTTTGCGAGAAATAATCGGTCGCGAACGAGGGCCCGCGAGGCCTCAGCCCTCGAGCATCTCCACCGTCAGATTGCCGTTTGTATAGACGCAGACGTCGGCGGCGATCTTCATGGCCTTGCGGGCGATGGTCTCGGCGTCGAGGTCGGTCTCCTCGATCAGGGCGCGGGCGGCCGACAGGGCGTAGTTCCCGCCTGAACCGACAGCAGCGACGCCGTGTTCGGGCTCCAGCACGTCGCCGACGCCGGTGACGGTGAAGATGGAAGAGGCGTCCGCCACCAGCAGCATCGCCTCCAGCCGCCGCAGGTAGCGGTCGGTGCGCCAATCCTTGGCCAGATCGACGCAGGCGCGCGCCAGTTGGTCCGGATACTGCTCCAGCTTGGCCTCCAGCCGCTCGATCAGGGTGAAGGCGTCGGCCGTGGCCCCGGCGAAGCCCGCCAGCACCTTGCCGCCGGCCAGGGTCCGGACCTTGCGCGCGGCGCCCTTGACGATGGTGGGGCCCATCGAGACTTGGCCGTCGCCGGCGATCACGGTGCGACCGTTCCGGCGCACAGCCAGAATGGTGGTGCCGTGCCAGCCAGGAAAGGCGGAAACGTCAGAGGTATGCGTCATGGACGACAGATGGTCCGCTGGGCCGACGGCATCAAGCCCCGCCGGAAATCGCGTAACGCGGTCATATTTTCACCCTTAAGTCCCGTAGAAGCCGACAAGCTCTACCGGTGTTAGCGCTCTCAAGGGGAAGCGAATTGCTGTTCAGGGTTGTTTTCACGAGCCAAGCCGTCAGCGGCGCCGGCTGGACGGCCCTTTCGGTGGCCGAGATTCTCGGCGCATCCGAACGCAACAATCGCCGCGACGAGATCGGCAGCATCATGCTGGTGCACGGCGGCCGCGTCGCGCAGATGGCGGAAGGGACACGGGGAGACCTGGACCGGCTGCTGTCGCGCCTGTCGTCGGACGGCCGGCATCGTGATCTCGTCCTCATCTGCGACCGCCCCATCATCCAGCGGCGTCTCAAGGAGCCGATGGCCCTTTGCGGCCTTACAGCAGACGAGGTGGAGGCCGCTCTCCAGGGGCGGCCCCTGGACCGGATGCCGGCGGAGGAGCTGGAACGCCTGCTCTGCGCCTGTCGTCCCGCGGAAAGCGCGGCCGAGGCCGCCTAGCCTTATGTTAACCCTGGACGCTTAGGGCTTGGCGACCCGCCTCCGGCGCCAAGCGTATGAGTATCCTATGAGTTTGTTCCGTATCGTCTACGCCAGCGAGGCCGTGGGCGCTGTCCGTGACGGGCTGCTGCCCCTGATCGACATCATCGGCGTGTCGGACCGGAACAACCGCCGGGACCAGCTGACCGGCGTCCTGCTGCGTCATGGGGGGCTGTTCCTCCAGGTGGTAGAAGGCGCGCGGGTCGATCTCGACCGGCTGATGAGCCGGCTGGCGGATGATCGACGGCATGCGAACCTGCGCATTCTGGCCGACCGCCCGGTGGAGAGCCGGATGTTCCCGGACTGGGCCATGGCGCGCCTGGACGCCACGCCCGAGTTCGAAGCCTTCATCGAGGGCGGACTGGAAACGCCGGACGCCGGCGCGCGCGCCGAGCGGCTGCTCGCCGACGCGTGTCGGTCGATGGCGGTCGCCCCCTGATCCGAGCCCTGCGTTAAGGGGCCGCGGCCCTCGCGCACGCCTCGCCCCGTCGCTAGATGGGACCCATGACGTTTTCCGAGGACGAAGTCGAACGCTACGCCCGGCACCTGGTCCTGGCCGAGATCGGCGGGCCGGGACAGCAGGCGCTGGCCCGGGCGCGGGTGCTGGTGGTGGGCGTCGGCGGCGTGGGCGCGCCGGCGGCGCTCTATCTGGCGGCGGCGGGCGTCGGGATGCTGGGCCTGATCGACGACGACCGTGTCGCCCTGTCGAACCTTCAGCGCCAGATCCTGTTCCGGACGGACGATGTCGGCGCGGGCAAGGTCGCCACGGCCGCGGAACGGCTGTCGGCGCTCAATCCCCACATTGAGGTCGAGACGTTCGAGGCGCGGCTGACGCCGGACAATGCGGCGGCCCGCATCGCCGATTTCGACATCGTGCTGGACGGCACGGACGACTTCGTGACGCGCCATGCGGTCAACGCCGCCTGCGTCGCGGCGGGCAAGCCCCTGGTCTCGGGCGCCCTGGGGCGTTGGGGCGGGCAGGTCGGGGTCTTCACCGGGCGGCCCTGCTATCGCTGCCTGGTGCCCGAGGCGCCGCGGGACGCCGAGACCTGCGCCCGCGTCGGGGTGGTCGGCGCCCTGGCCGGCGTGATCGGCTCGATGGCGGCGCTGGAAACCATCAAGCTGATCGCCCGCGCGGGCCGGCCGCTTGAGGGAAGGCTGCTGATTTATGACGGGCTTGAGGGAACCAGCCGCACGGCGCGAGTGGCGGCCGATCCGCAATGCCCGGTGTGCGGCGGCTGAGGCCCCAGGCGCAGGATCAGGCGGCGGTGGCGAAGCGCACGGGAATCGGCAGGTCCGCAAGCGGCTCGGCGAACCCCAGGGCCGGATTGCTGAGCACCGTCACCACCCGCTCGCCGCAGTAGAGATACAGGGTCTCGAACCCCACCCACCGTCGCGCCACATCATGCAACGCCTGTTCGGCGGCCGGGTCCGAGGCGGCGTCGAGCACGCAGATGTCCCGCACCGGCACGCCGGGCAGGTTGACGATGCAGTAGTAGGAATCCAACGCACGCTTCCTCGAACAGGTCGCCGGAAACGAGGCGCGTCGCCGACGGTTCCGCTCCTGAACGGCGTTTTCGACAGGCGTGTGAGGCTGGGTCGACGGTCGCGTGAAATCTGCGCCCTAAAGCATCGCCGGGATGACCCGGTCCGGGGGGCGATGGCCGTTCTGGAAGGTCATGATGTTGGCGATGACGCGGTCGCCCATGTCCTGGCGCGCCTCAAGCGTGGCCGAGCCGAGGTGGGGCAGAAGCACCACGTTCGGATGGCCCAGCAGGCCGGGATGGATGGCAGGCTCCTTCTCGAACACGTCCAGGCCGACGCCGGCGATCAGGCGGCGCTCGACCGCGCCGGCCAGGGCCTCCTCGTCGATCAGTTCGCCGCGTGCGGTGTTGACCAGGATGGCGTGCGGCTGGAGCCGGGCGAGGCGCTGGCCGCTCAACAGGTGATGCGTCTCCTTCGTCGCCGGGCAGTTCAGCGAGATCAGGTCCATCCGCGACAGCATCTGGTCCAGGTCGTCCCAGTAGGTGGCGCCCAGCTCCTCCTCGATCAGGGGCGGGACGGGCTTTCGGTTGTGATAGTGGACCTGAAGGCCGAAGGCGCGGGCCCGCCGGGCCAGGGCCTGGCCGATCCGGCCCATGCCGACGATCCCCAGCCGCTTGCCCCACAGCTTGCGCCCGCACATCCAGGTGGGCGTCCAGCCCTCGAAGCGGCCCTCGGCGACCACCTGGGCGCCCTCGACGATGCGGCGGCTTACGGCCAGGATCAGGCTCATGGCCAGGTCGGCGGTGTCTTCGGTCAGGACGCCGGGGGTGTTGGTGACGATGATCCCGCGTCCCACGGCGGCCTCCACGTCGATATGATCGACGCCCGCGCCGAAGTTGGCGATCATCTTCAACTGGTCGCGGGCCTCGGCGATCAGGTCGGCGTCGACGGCGTCGGTGATGGTCGGGACCAGGACGTCGGCGCGCCGCATGGCGTCCGCCAGGGCCGCGCGGTCCATCGGCCGGTCGGTCAGGTTCAGTTCGGCGTCGAACAGCTCGCGCATCCGGGTTTCCACCGCGTCGGGCAGGCGCCTGGTTAACACGACCTTAAGCTTGCGGGGGGACATTGGAGCCTGGGTATGAGCGGGCGGCGACGCGGTCGAGGCCCGTGCGCGACGGGTCCTTTCTTCCAGTGTCTAGCAAAGCCGCCGAGTTCGTCAAAAGCCTGGGTCGTCGCACCGTTCCGATCCTGGCCCTCCTGGCGTCGGGAACGCTGGCGGGCGCCGGCGCGACCATGCCGGACGGCCGGCCGACGCCGACGGGGCTGGAAGTGCCGCGCTGGATCTCGCTGAAGTCCTCGCACGTGCGGGCGCGCCAGGGGCCGGGCCTCGACTATCCGATCCTGTGGGAATACCGCGCCGCCGGCCTGCCGGTCCAGGTGATCGCCGAGACCGCCGAATGGAGGAAGATCTGCGACCCCGAAGGCGCGGTGGCCTGGATCCACCGCACCGTGGCGTCCGGCCGTCGTTCGGTCTTCAACGCCTCGGACGCGGAGGTGATGATCCATGCCAGCCGCACCGACGCCTCGGCCGTGCGGGCGCGCCTGCAGCCGCGATCGGTCATGGCGCTGGACGGCTGCGAGGAGGGCTGGTGCGAGGTCAGGGCCCGGCGGCTGAGGGGCTGGGTCAAGCAGCAGGCGGTGTTCGGGACCCAGGCGCGGGCCCTGTGCAACGCCAACCGCCCGGCGGGAACCGGACGGGGCTGACGCGCCTCTGTGTTGAGCGAAGCGGCGGGCTCGTGTAACCCGCCCGCAACAGCTCACGGGAACGGAACGCCTTTGACCCAGTCGAAATATCCTTCGTCCTTCGATCACGAGGCCCTGCTGGCCTCCGGGCGCGGAGAACTGTTCGGCCCCGGCAACGCCCAGCTGCCCGCGCCGCCGATGCTGATGTTCGACCGGATCACCACGATCAACGCGGACGGCGGCGCCCACGGCAAGGGCTATGTCGAGGCGGAACTGGATATCCACCCCGACCTCTGGTTCTTCCAGTGCCACTTCATCGGCGACCCGGTCATGCCCGGCTGCCTGGGCCTGGACGCCATGTGGCAGCTGGTCGGCTTCTATCTGGGCTGGATCGGCGGCCCGGGCCGCGGCCGCGCCCTGGGCGTGGGCGACGTCAAGTTCACCGGCCAGGTGACGCCCGATATCAAGAAGGTCGTCTACAAGATCGACCTGAAGCGGGTGATCAACCGCAAGCTGGTCATGGGCATCGCCGACGGGGTGCTGGAGGCCGACGGCGAGGTGATCTACACCTGCAACGACATGCGGGTGGGCCTGTTCGGCGCCAAGGATGAAGCGGCCGGCGGCTGAAGTCCCCATATAGAGCCGCGAACCCAGCGGCCGGCTCCGGGAGGAGCCGCAAAGCAGTAGAAGGAAATCCCATGCGTCGCGTCGTCGTCACCGGCCTTGGCATCGTCTCCTCCATCGGCCACGGCGCGGAGGAAGTGACCCGCTCCCTGCGCGAGGCCCGCTCGGGCGTCGTCGCGGCGCCGGACCACGCCCAACACGGCTTCCGCAGCCAGGTCTGGGCCCCGCCGAGGATCGGCCCGTGGGAAGAACTGGTCGATCGTCGCGCCGCGCGCTTCCTGGCCAACGGCACGGCCTGGGCGCACATCGCCTTCGAGGAGGCGCTGAAGTCCTCCGGCATGACGGCGGACGAGATCAAGGACGACCGCATCGGGCTGATCGTCGGCGAGGGCGGGCCCTCCACCCAGGTCATCCTGCAGGCGGCCCAGACCACGATCGAGAAGGGCTCGCCCAAGCGGATCGGTCCGTTCGCCGTGCCCAAGGCGATGGCCAGCGGCCCCTCCGCGGTGCTGTCGACCTGGTTCCAGATGCGCGGGATCAACTATTCGATCAGCTCGGCCTGCGCGACGTCCGCCCACTGCATCGGGGCGGCGGCCGAGCAGATCCAGTGGGGCAAGCAGGACGTGGTCTTCGCCGGCGGCTGCGAGGACATCGACTGGTCCATGTCCAACATGTTCGACGCCATGGGCGCCATGTCGTCCGATTTCAACGACACCCCCTCTGTCGCTTCCCGGGCCTATGACAAGGACCGCGACGGCTTCGTCATCGCCGGCGGCGCGGGCATGGTGGTGGTCGAGGAATACGAGCGGGCCAAGGCGCGCGGCGCCAACATCCTGGCCGAGATTGTCGGCTACGCCGCCAACTCCGACGGCTATGACATGGTGGCCCCGTCGGGCGAGGGCGCCCAGCGCTGCATGAAGATGGCGCTGGACCAGGCGGGCGGTCGCAAAATCGACTATCTGAACCCGCACGGCACCTCGACCCCCGTGGGCGACGCCAAGGAAATGGAGGCCGTGCGCGCGGTGTTCGGCGACAGGATGCCGATGATCTCCTCGACCAAGTCGCTGACGGGCCACAGCCTGGGCGCGGCGGGGGCGCAGGAGGCGATCTACTGCCTCTTGATGATGCAGAACGGTTTCGCCGCCGAGAGCGCCCACATCGAGACACTGGACCCGGCGTTCGAGGGCATGCCGATCCTGCGCGAACGCCATGACGGCGAACTGACCACGGTGATGTCCAACAGCTTCGGCTTCGGCGGCACCAACGGCACGCTGATTCTCAGCAAGGTCTGAGGCCGTCATCCTCTCCCGCTCGCGGGAGAGGTGGCCCGGCGTTCGGCGCAGCCGAACCAGGGTCGGAGAGGGAGTGCTCTCTCCGAAAAGAAGACTTCCCCCATCGTCAGCCGTCTCGCTTCGCTCGACTCGCTGACACTTCCCCCGCAAGCGGGGGAAGGTCGGGAAGATCAGTCGTATCTGACGCCGCTCAGATAAAGCCCCGCCGACGGCGCCACCGGCCCGCATTCGGCGCGGTCCCGCGCTTCCAGCGCCCGTTTCACGTCGTGGGCGGTCCAACGTCCCAGGCCGACCTCGACCAGGGTGCCGGCCATCGAGCGGACCTGGCGATGCAGGAAGCTGCGGGCCTGGAAGACCAGGTGAACCTCCTGGCCGAAGCGGGTCACGCGGGCAACGTCCAGCGTCTTGACCGGCGACTTCGACTGGCAGCCTACGTCACGGAAGGTGGTGAAGTCGTGATGGCCGACCAGGACCTGGGCTGCGTGATGCATGGCCTCCTCGTCCAGCGGCTTCTTGACGTGCCAGACCCGGTCCCGCTCCAGCACCGGTTGCGGCCGGCGGTTCAGGATGCGGTAGAGATAGGCCCGGCCTGTGGCGGAAAACCGCGCGTGCCAGTCGGGATCTGGCGCGGGCTCGACCGACAGGACGCAGACGTCCTCGTTCACCAGATGGGCGTTCAGGGCGTTGAGCACGGTGGTCTCGGGCCAGGCGCGCTCCAGGTCGGCGTGAACGACCTGTTCCAGCGCATGGACGCCCGTGTCGGTGCGCCCGGCGGCGGCGATGCGGATACGCTCGCCGGAGAAGGCGTGGATGGCGGTCTCCAGCGCGCCCTGAACGGTCGGCTGGTCGTCCTGGGCCTGGAAGCCGTTATAGGCCGTGCCGTCGTATTCCAGGGTCAGCTTGTAGCGCGGCATCAGCCCAGCACGATCCCGGCGGGCAGGGGGAAGCCGCGCAGCATCTCCTCGGCCGACTGCGCCGACTTGCCCTCGCGCTGCACGCGGATCAGGCGCACCGCCCCCATCCCGCAGGCGACCCTCAGGCCGTCGTCCAGCAGGGTTCCCGGCGCGCCGGAGCCGTCAGCGGGGGCAGACAGCAGGGCCTTGATGCGCATGGGGCCGTTCTCCGAAGGGGCTTCGAACCAGGCTCCAGGGAAGGGGGAGAGGCCCCGAATATGGGCGTCGACCTCGGCGGCGGGGCGGCACCAGTCGATGCGGGCTTCGGCCGGTGTGATCTTTCGGGCGTAGGTCGGCTCGCCGGTCTGGGCGGTCTCAGTCGCGCCTCCCCGCTCAATGGCCGCCAGCGCCCGTGACCACAGGCCGGCGCCGACGTGGGCCATGCGCTCGGACAAGGACGCGGCCGTGTCGTCGGGGCGGATGTCCATGACCTCGCTGAGCAGGATGGGACCCTCGTCCAGCCCTTCGCTCATCCGCATGATCTGCACGCCGGTCTGGGTGTCGCCGGCCATGATCGCCCGCTGGATCGGCGCGGCGCCCCGCCAGCGCGGCAGCAGCGATCCATGCAGGTTGAAGCAGCCCAGACGAGGCGCTTCCAGCACGGCGGGCTTCAGGATCTGGCCATAGGCGACGACGCAGGCCGCATCCAGATCCAGGCTCTGAAAGACCTCGATCGCCTCCGGCGCCTTCAGGCTGTCGGGCGTGAAGACCGGGAGGCCCATGCTCTCGGCGAAGGCGTGGACAGGCGAGGGCGTCAGCTTCTGCCCCCGGCCCTTCGGCCGGGGCGGCTGGGAATAGACGGCGACGATCTCGTGGCCCGAGGCGATCAGCTCGGCGAGCGACGGAACGGCGAATTCGGGCGTACCCATGAAGGCGAGGCGCATGGGCGTGGCTTTAAAGGCTAAGGGCTCTTACTGCCAGCGGGTGAAGACGCCGCCGCCCTCGTCCCACTCGCCGCCCGCATCGAGCGCATCGTCGAAGTCCAGCAGACGGTCCAGCAGCAGGCCCGCGACCACGCCCAGCAGGGCCACGCCGGCCAGGGTGGCCACGCCGGCGACGCCCACCTTCTGACTGCGCGTCAGACGGCGACGGCCCGACGGATCGATGACCAGGGACTGGCCCCGGCGGGGCAGGCGGGCGGTGCGTCGGCTCATCAGGCGGCGATCCTGTCTCGGGCGGCCTTCTTCACCTTGGTGACGGCGCGCTCGCGCTTGAGCCGCGACAGGTGGTCGATGAAGAGGACGCCGTTCAAATGGTCCATCTCGTGCTGGATGCAGACGGCGTAGAGGCCGGTCGCCTCTTCCTCCACCTGGTCCCCGTCACGGTTCAGGTAGCGAATGCGGACGCGGGCGGGGCGTTCCACCTTGTCGAAATACTCGGGGATCGACAGGCAGCCCTCCTCATAGGTGTAGAGCTCGTCCGACGCCCACAGGATTTCCGGATTGGCGAAGAAGCGCGGGTTCTTGCGCGCCTCGGGCGTGTCTTCTTCCTCGGTCTCGCAGGCTTCGCCGCCCTTGTCGCCCAGGTCCATGACGATGACGCGATCCAGGGCGCCGACCTGCACGGCGGCCAGGCCGATGCCGGGCGCGGCGTACATGGTCTCCAGCATGTCGTCCATCAGGGTGCGGACGGCGTCGTCCACCGCCGCGACGGGCTTGGAGACCTGCTTCAGGATCGCCAGGTCGGCGGGATTGTCGATGGTGAGGATGCGACGGAGGGCCATGGCGGGGAGGTAGGCCGAGGCCGGGGCCGGGTCAAGATTTCCGACCGTCGCGCTCGGTTATGCCGCGCCTATTCCTGGTCCGGGAGGGGGCGGGGTTTGCGGTTCTCGTCGATCGCCACATAGGTGAAGACGCCCTGCGTCACGCGCACCGACGCCGCCTGCGGCTGATTGCGCGGCCGCTTCCAGGCCTCGACATGCACGCGGATCGACGTGCGGCCGGTGGCGATGACCTCGGCGTAAATGCTGACCTCGTCGCCGACCGAAACCGGCTGGTGGAAGACCATGCCGTCCAAGGCCACGGTGGCGCAGCGCCCCCGCGCCAGCTCGAACGCGGGCGTCGCCCCCGCCACGTCCATCTGCGCCAGCAGCCAGCCGCCGAAGATGTCGCCTTCCGGATTGGTGTCGGCCGGCATGGCGATGATGCGCCCGACGGGCTGGGTGGAGGGCGGAAGCGGTTGATCGGTCATGGGAGGGGCGCCGGCTGGAGAGGAGGGCTGTCTAGCTTGTCTTTGCGCGCCGGTCAGCTTTCGATCGACGCGGCGTCGCGCGCGGTTCGCCCGCGCGGATCAGGATCTCCCGATTGGCGCGCCAGGCCGCGCCCAGTTCCATGGCGATCAGCAGGTCCTCCTCGACCAGGGCGCCCTCGCGCGCCTCGCGCAGCCGGCGGGCCAGCCCCAGCAGATCGGCGGCGGCCGCCAGGTCGGGCTTGCCGGAGCGCGCGCCCAGATCTTCGAGGCGG
>Ga0065721_10050165_pt1 | contig 22615 bp, 19 predicted proteins | sample Mesricmetagenome_FD_59108 | JGI IMG/M metagenome (GOLD analysis project Ga0065721, IMG submission 59108) | Mesophilic microbial community from rice straw/compost enrichment Sample: eDNA_1 v2 (version 2) | ecosystem: Engineered > Solid waste > Grass > Composting > Bioreactor | place: USA: Davis...
CGCTGACCATCGAGTGCCAGCAGAGCCGCATCGATTTCCGCCTGCGCACCCGCTACGTCGACGTCCAGGCCAAGGATCTCGACGAGGCCCTCGCCATGATCGAGGCGGCGGTGAAGGACGGCGCGGCGACGTCGGTCGCCCTCCTCGGCAACGCCGCCGAGGTGCTGCCCGAGCTGGTGCGCCGCGGCGTGCGTCCCGACATGGTCACCGACCAGACCTCGGCCCACGATCCGCTCAACGGCTACCTGCCCGAGGGCTGGACGTGGGACGAGTACAAGGCCCGCGCGGCGTCCGATCCGGCCGGCACGGTCAAGGCCGCCAAGGCGTCGATGGCGCGGCACGTCTCCGCCATGCTCGCCTTCCACGCCGCGGGCGTGCCGACCTTCGACTACGGCAACAACATCCGCCAGATGGCGAAGGAGGAGGGCGTCGCGGAGGCCTTCGCCTTCCCCGGCTTCGTGCCGGCCTACATCCGTCCGCTGTTCTGCCGCGGCGTCGGCCCGTTCCGCTGGGCCGCGCTCTCCGGCAACCCGGAGGACATCGCCAGGACCGACGCCAAGGTCAAGGAGCTGATCCCCGACGATCCCCATCTCCACCGCTGGCTCGACATGGCCGGCAGCCGCATCGCCTTCCAGGGCCTGCCCGCCCGCATCTGCTGGGTCGGCCTCGGCGACCGCCACCGCCTCGGCCTCGCCTTCAACGAGATGGTGGCCAGCGGCGAACTGGAGGCCCCCGTGGTGATCGGCCGCGACCACCTCGACAGCGGCTCCGTCGCCTCGCCCAACCGCGAGACCGAGGCGATGCGCGACGGCTCCGACGCCGTCTCCGACTGGCCGCTGCTCAACGCCCTCCTCAACTGCGCCTCGGGGGCGACGTGGGTGTCGCTCCACCACGGCGGCGGCGTCGGCATGGGCTTCTCTCAGCATTCCGGCATGGTGATATGCTGCGACGGCAGCCCGGAGGCTTCTGCGCGGATCGGCCGGGTTCTGTGGAACGACCCCGCCACCGGCGTCATGCGCCACGCCGACGCCGGCTACGACGCCGCCATCGACTGGGCGAGGCGCCAGGGCCTCGACCTGCCCTCGCTCGGGGGCTGACGGCTCCCCCACCCCGGCGGGTCGTCCGGCCCGGCGGGGCTGCCCGGAGTGGGGGGCGACCCGCTCAGAAGCCGAACAGCCGTCCGATGGCGGACTGGGCGGCGAGCGACAGGAACAGGTTGAAGACGACGAGGCCGATCGAGAACGGGATCGGCGTTCCGACCACCGCCCGCGTCACCACGTATTGCAGGCCGAGGGCTCCGAGCATCAGCACGAACTGCAGGTCGAAGGCGGTCGGAAAGGCGATGATCCCGGCGACGTGCAGCAGCTGGACGAAGCCGACCGGCAGCGCCACCGCCAGCGACAGCCAGTTGAGGGCGACCACGTAGGGCACGAAACGCGCCGAGATGCCGAGGGTGCGGCCGAGCAGGGCGAGGGCGAGCGGGAAGGCGACGAGATCGACGAGGATCAGCAGCAGATAGACGAAGACCAGCTGGCCGGTCGGCAGCAGATCCGCCGTCAGCGCCGACTGCTCGACGATCGCCTTCTGCTGCGAGAAGAAGCCGAGCGCCAGCAGCGGCGCCATCGGCACGATCACCAGGAACGAGCGCCAGAAGCCGTCGTAGCTGACGTCGAGCCCTTTGATCGCCCCCGGCCGGCCGAGCACGATTCCGACCACCGCCCGCAGCGAGCCAACGATCTCTGCAAGGCTCAGCATGGCGAGCGCCCCCTTGAAGTCATGCGAAACGGGAAGTCATGAGAACCGTGAAATCATGAAAAGTAGATCTCCAGGAAGCGCCGGTAGACGGCGGTGAGCGTGCGAAGATCGTCGAGGCGGACGTGCTCGTCCACCTTGTGCATGGTCTGGCCGACGAGGCCGAACTCCACCACCGGGCAATAATCCTTGATGAAGCGGGCGTCCGAGGTGCCGCCGCCGGTGCCGAGCGCGGGCCGGCGGCCGGTGACCTCCGCGACGGCCCGGGCGAGCCCCTCGACGAGGTCGTCCGACCGGGTCAGGAACACGTCGGAGACGACGGGAAGGAAGGCGAGGTCCATCGTCGCCGGCGGCAGGTCGTCCCGCCGCAGCCGCGCGGTCGCATGGGCCCGCTCGACCCGCGCCGCGATCTCCGCCTTCAGCGCCTCCCCGGTCCACCGGTCGTTGAAGCGCACGTTGAAGCGAACCTCGACCCGTGCCGGGATGACGTTGACGACCTTGGTGTCGGTCTCGACCGAGGTCACCTCCAGGTTGCTCGGCTGGAAATCGGCGGTGCCCTCGTCGAGCGGCGGGTCCATCAGCGCGGCGAGCAGCGCCGGCACCGCGCGCACCGGATTGTCGGCGAGGTGGGGATAGGCGACGTGGCCCTGGGTGCCGCGGATCGTCACCGAGCCGGACAGCGAGCCGCGGCGGCCGATCTTGATCTGGTCGCCGACCGCCTCGGGATTGGTCGGCTCGCCGACGAGGGCGGCGGTGAACCGCTCGCCACGCGCCGCGACGTGGGCGAGCAGCTTCACCGTGCCGTTGACCGACGGCCCTTCCTCGTCGCCGGTGACGAGAAACGACAGCCGCCCGCCGAAGTTCGGTCCGCGCTCGGCGAGGAAGTCGAGGGCGGCGGCGGCGAAGGCGGCGATGCCCCCCTTCATGTCGACGGCGCCGCGGCCGTAGAGCCGCCCGTCGTCGATCGCAGCCGAGAAGGGCGGATGGGTCCACGCGTCGACGTCGCCCGGCGGCACCACGTCGGTATGTCCGGCGAACGCGAGATGGCGCGGTCCGGAGCCGATCGCGGCGAACAGGTTTTCGACGTCCGGCGTGCCCGCCTGCGAAAAGACCGGGCGCTCGACCGAAAAGCCGTGGCTGCGGAGCAACTCGTCCAGACAGGCGAGCGCCCCCGCCTCCGCCGGCGTGACCGAGGGACAGGCGATCAGCGCCCGGGCGATGGCCACGGGATCGGTGTCGGGGCGGTTGGATCGCGTCATGTCCGGGATGTAGCGGGCGGACAGGAGAGGGTCAATCGGTGTGAAGACGGGGGGTGGTCCGCCTTGCGCGAGAAGGCAGGACCGTCAGAACTCGACCTCGAGTTCGACGATCTCGTCGGGCTCGGCGAGGGCGCCCTCGGTCCAATCCACCATCAGCGGCCAGTCGAAGATCCGCCCGCAATAATCGGCGAGCGCCGGTTCCAGATCGACCGCGTAGGTGCGGAAGCGGGTGCAGACCGGGGCGAACATCGCGTCCGCCATGGTGAGATCGCCGAAGAGATAGGGACCGCCGTAGGTAGCGAGGCAGTCGCGCCAGATCTCGCGGATCCGTTCGACGTCGGGCCGGGCGCCGGAGAAGATCTTGAACGACTTGTGGCGGGCCTTGAGGTTCATCGGCAGCGCAGAGCGGAGGTTGTGGAAGCCCGAGTGCATCTCTCCAGAAACGGCCCGGCAATGCGCCCGCACCGCACGGTCCTTCGGGAGCAGGCCGGCCTTCGGGGCGATCTCGGCGCAATATTCGGCGATCGCCAGCGTGTCCCAGACGGTGACCGCGCCGTGGACCAGTCGCGGCACCCGCACCGAGGGCGACAGCAGCAGCAGTTCCTGCCGGCTGTCGGGATCGTCGAGATCGACCGGGATCTCATCGAATTCGAGGCCGGCCATACGGCAGAGCAGCCAGCCGCGCAGCGACCAGGACGAATAGTTCTTGGACGAGATCGTGAGTGTCGCCGCCGCCATGTCTGATGCCCCCGCCGTCTCCGGTCCGCGTCCTTCGATCCTCTCGCAGTGCAGGAGAATTTGCACTAGCTTTCATGCACTGCCGAAGAGCGACCAGGGGACGAGGCGCGGGATGCTCTATCAGACCTACCAGTTGCAGGACGATCTCATCGCGCCGTTCCGCGCCGTCGCCGGCGCGGCTGGCGCGCTGTTCGCGCAGATGCCGGCAATGCCGCTCGACCCGGGTCTGCGGCGCCTCGCCGCGGCCTTCGAGTTGCTGCGGCGCTTCGAATTGTCCCATGCCCGTCCGGATTTCGCGATCTCCGCGGTGACCGTCGGCAACCGTGACGTCCCCGTCGCCGTCGAGGTCGCCCTCGACCTGCCCTTCGGCAAGCTGCTGCATTTCGCCAAGGACATCGATGGCGCCCAGCCCAAGGTGCTGGTGATCGCGCCGCTGTCCGGCCATTTCTCGACCCTGCTGCGCGGCACCGTGGAAACGTTGCTGCGCGACCACGACGTCTACATCACCGACTGGGCCAACGCCCGCGACGTGCCGGTCGCGGCCGGTTCCTTCGGCGTCGACGACTACGTCGCCTATCTCATCCGCTTCCTGGAGGAGATCGGGCCCGACAACCACATCCTCGCGGTCTGCCAGCCCTGCGTCCAGGCGCTGGCGGCGGTGGCAGTGATGTCCGAGGACCGCAACCCGGCGACGCCGCGGTCGATGACGCTGATGGCCGGACCGATCGATCCGCGCGAGAGCCCGACCGAGGTCAACGAGTTCGCCGTCAAGAAGTCGCTCGAATGGTTCCAGAATTCGGTGATCGCCCGCGTTCCCGGCCGCTATGCCGGCGGCGGGCGCAAGGTCTATCCCGGTTTCCTGCAACTCGCCGGCTTCATGGCGATGAACATGGAGCGCCACCGTACGGCCCACACGAAGCTCTACCGCCACCTCTCGCGCGGCGAGACCGTGGAGGCGGAGAAGATCAAGACCTTCTACGACGAGTATTTCGCCGTCCTCGATCTCACCGAGGAATTCTATCTCGAGACCATCGAGCGGGTGTTCCACAAGGCCGAACTCGCCACCGGCGACTTCACCTATCGCGGCCGCAAGGTCGATCCCGGCCACATCCACCGCACGGCGCTCCTGACTGTCGAAGGCGGGCGCGACGACATCTGTGCGCTCGGCCAGACAGCTGCCGCCCACGACCTCTGCCGCTCGCTGCGCCCGCATCTGAAGCGCCACCACCTCCAGGCCAACGTCGGCCACTACGGCGTCTTCAACGGCAAGCGGTGGGAGCGGGAGATCTACCCGGTGGTGCGCAACATGATTCTCGCCATGGAGTGAGGGCGTATCCTCACACCCGCCCCCGTTCCGGATCGCGACCCGTCGCCAGACGCGCCCACACGGCGCGCGGCCGGGCCGCTCCGCCCCCTCCCCCCGGGGTCAGGTGCAGAGCCGGGCCACGGCGGCGGCGAAGGCTTTGTCGATCGCGGCGTCGTCGGGGTGACAGCCGTCGCGGATGCGCCAGCGCCCTTCGACCATGACGTCGCGGACGGCGCGATCACCGAGGGCGAAAATCCAGCGATCGAGGGCGACGTCGCCCCGCGCCGCGGCGATGAACGGGTCGTCGCCGTCGAGGACGACGAAGGAGGCCGGGGCCCCGACGGCGAGACCGCCGGCACCGAGGCCCGCGGCCTGCGCACCGCCGGCGAGGGCGGCGTCGAACAGCGTGCGCCCGTTCGACCGGCCGGGGCCGGAGACGACGCGCAGGCGGCGCTCGTCGCGCAGCCGCTGGCCGTATTCGAGCAGGCGCAGTTCCTCGGCCGGGCCGACGCAGACGTGGCTGTCGGTGCCGATCCCGAAGCGGCCGCCGGACCGGGCGAAGTCCGAAGCCGCGAAGATGCCGTCGCCGAGGCTCGCCTCGGTGGTCGGGCAGAGGCCAACGACCACGCCGCTCGCGGCCATCGCTGCGCGTTCGGAGTTGGTCGCGTGGGTCGCGTGGATCAGACACCAGGCGCTATCGACCGGCATCTCCGCCATCAGCCACTCGATCGGCCGGCGCCCGCACCAGGCGAGGCAGTCGTCGACCTCGCGCTGCTGCTCGGCGACGTGGATGTGAACGCTCCCCTCCCCCGGCGCCGCCGCGAGGATCGCCCGCATCTCCTCCGCCGTCGCCGCCCGCAGCGAATGGATGGCGCAGCCGAGCCGGGCGCCGGCGGCCTTCGCCCGGCCGGCGATCCGGCCGGTCAGATCGAGGAAGCCGTCGATGTCGTTGAGAAACCGGCGCTGGCCCTCCGTCGGCGCCGCACCGCCGAAGTTGCCATGGGCGTAGAACACCGGAAGCAGGGTGAGGCCGATACCCGAGGCCGCCTTCGCCGAGAGGATGCGGGCGGCGAGTTCGGCGGGATCGTCGTAGGGCCGCCCGTCCGGGCGGTGGTGGACGTAGTGGAACTCGCAGACGTGGCCGAAGCCGGCCTTCAGCATGTCGACGTAGAGCCGCGCCGCGACCGCCTCCACGTCCTCCGGCGAAAGGCGGCCGACGGTGCGGTACATCGTCTCCCGCCAGGTCCAGAAGCTGTCCTCGCCCATGCCAGCGACCTCAGCGAGCCCCGCCATCGCCCGCTGGAAGGCGTGGGAGTGGAGGTTGACGAGGGCCGGCAGCACCGGCCCCGCGGCGATCTCGTCGGCCGCGGCCGGATCGGCCCCGGCCTTGACGGCGCCGATCCGGCCATCGAGACCGAAGGTGAAGGTCACGGCCTCGGCGAAGCCGCCGGGAAGGAGCGCGACGGGGGCGTGGAGCGTGCGCGGCGCGATCGTCGACATGGGTACCTCGATGGAGATTTGTATAGACATATACATCGCAGATGACGACCCGAAGCAAGGGCCGAGGCTGCGAGACGACCGGAAACCCGAACGGATGCGCGAACTCCGGCGCACGACAGCGACCGAACCGCCCCGGTCCGATCAAGGTCACGATCTGCATCGCAGGTTCGAACGGGACAGTAACCGGGCGAAGGGGGAAGTGACCGCGGAAGGGCGGGCGGCGCCGGACGGCTTGACCTGCCCGGCCGTCACCGCAATTCTTCCGCCCGCTGCCTGTCGCTCCGCGGGCGCCCTCCCCCGTTCCTCTCGCGAAGGTCTTGCCCATGTCGCTGCTCCTCGCCCTCGCCGGCGTCGATCCCGCCCCCTGGGCCGAGGGCTTCGCCACGGCGGCGCCCGACCTCGTGGTGACGTCGCCACGAGCGATGGTCGACCCGGCCGCGATCCGCTACGCCTTCGCGTGGAAGCCGGCGGCGGGCCTGCTCGCCGGCCTGCCCAACCTCGAGGTGATCTTCTCGCTCGGCGCCGGCGTCGACCACGCGCTGGCCGACCCCACCTTGCCCGACCGGCCGCTGGTGCGGGTCGTCGATCCCGATCTCACCGGCCGCATGACCGAGTGGGTGGTGCTGCAGGTGCTGATGCATCACCGCCGCCAGCGGCTCTACGACCGCCAGCAGCGCCAGCGACTTTGGGCCGACCATCGCCAGTGGGCGGCGCGCGACATCCGCATCGGCGTCATGGGCCTCGGCGTGCTCGGCCTCGACGCGGCGCGGGCCCTGCGCGCCCTCGGTTTTCCCGTCACCGGCTGGAGCCGGACACCGAAGGCGGGCCTCGACTTCGACGCCTTCCACGGCGACGAGGGGCTCGACCCCTTCCTGCGCTGCACCGACATCCTCGTCGTGCTGCTGCCGCTGACGGCGGAGACCCGGGGCATCCTCGATGCCGGTCTCTTCGGCCGGCTCGCCAAGGACGGACCGCTCGGCGGCGGTGTGCTGATCAACGCCGGTCGCGGCGGGCTGCAGGTGGAGGCCGACATCCTCGCGGCCCTCCACCGCGGCGATCTCGTCGGCGCCAGCCTCGACGTCTTCGAGACCGAACCGCTGCCCGAGGCGAGCCCGCTCTGGGCGGACGAACGGCTGATCCTGACGCCCCACGTCGCGGCGGAAAGCGACGCGGTCGCGATCACCCGCTATGTCGCCGACCAGATCGCCGCCCACGAGCGCGGCGAACCGCTGCGCAACGTCGTCGACCGGAGCCGCGGCTACTGACGGGTTTCGATGAACGCAGGGCGGACGCCACAGCCGGATCGCCGGGGCTCGCCTCCAGCCTGCGAACGGACGGTCAGCGTGACGGTGTGACGCGGCGAAGTCCGACGAGCGGTGAACCGGCAGCGGCGATGCGGCCGATCGCAGGTCCGACCGGTTCCGAGATCACCATCATGTGATGGCCGCTGGCGTGGATTATCCGCTCGCCGTCCTGGGCGATGGCGACATGACCCTTCCAGAACAGCAGGTCGCCGCGGCGGAGGGCGGCACGCTCCGCGGGCGCGATCGGCAGTGCTACTCCGAGGCCGGCCGCCTGCATGTCGCTGTCGCGAGGTGCGGCGACACCCGCCCGGGCGAGGGCGAGTTGGACCAAAGCGGAGCAGTCGATGCCGAAGGCGCTGCGCCCGCCCCACAGATAGGGCGTGCCGAGATAGCATTCGGCGACGGCGACGAAATCGGTTGCCGCCACGATCTCCTCGATGGCGGTCAGGTGGCGCAGGATCATCGCGCCCCCGCCGGCGAGCAGCAGATAGTCCTGGTCGCGGGTCCGGGTGTGGCCCGTGCCTGCCACCCGCGCGCCGGCGGGCAGGCAGGTGGTCGCGGGGAACTTCAGGTCCGGCCCCGGATAGACGAAGCTGCGCGGCGCCTCGACCACATGGGACGGCGCGGGATCGGCCGGGCCGAGCGACTCGCTCGGCAGCCAACCGACGTAGTCGTCGCTGTCCGCCTGGCCCCAACTCCAGCCTTCCTCGGTCTCGTCGTAGACGACGAAGGTCTCACCGTGCAGCAACTGGGTGTCGAGGCCGGCGTCGAAGCGCGGCTGCGGCCTGAGGTCGGCCACCGGAGCGACGACGCGGAGGCGCCGGCCGGCGACGTAACGCGCCGCCCGTACGACGCCTTCGAGGTGGGCGGCGGCGAGGTCGGGTCGGGCGGGGGTGATGCGGCGGTCGAAGGAGGTCATCGCGAAGGTCTCACAGGGGTAGCGCCCGGGCCGAGGCGACGATGAGGTCGCCGAGCCGTTCGACGTAGAGCGCCCCCTTCACCGTCCGCTGGACGATGACGTTGCGGCGGTCGGCCTCGTCGCGGCGCCGCGAGACGAGGCCGGCGCGGCCCATGGTGTCGAGGGCGCGGGTGATCGCCGGCTTGGTGACGGCCAGCTTCTCGGCGAGACCGCGCACGGTGTGCGGCGGCGGCTCCAGATAGATGGTGAGGAGAATCGTCGTCTGTCGGGCCGATAGATCGATCTCGTCGTCGCGAACCTCGGCGAGCATGACGTCGTGCCAAAGCTTCAGGGCCTGACTGGGCCTCATCTCCACGGCCATGATCCTCCCGCCGCCGCTGCGACGGCCGGAACGGCCGCCGATACCCCTCCGTTCTATCGCCTATTCGTTTCGCCTGCATTATGGTGGCCCCATCGATCCGGGCGTCCGGCAAGCTCTGGCACCGGAATCCAGTTTGGAGTTGTTCCAAGCATTGACGCCGACCGCAATGGACCGCATATTCTCGCCATGCGCCTCACCCAGCAAACCAACTACGCGATCCGGCTGCTCATCTACTGCGCGGCGTCTCCCGGCGTTCCCGCCAAGGTCGGCGACATCGCCGCGACCTTCGGCATCTCCGAGCTGCATCTCTTCAAGATCCTGAAGGTGCTGGTCGACGGTGGCTTCGTCGAAACGGTGCGCGGTCGCAAGGGCGGCGTCCTGCTCGCCCGTCCGGCGGCCTCGATCACGGTCGGACAGGTGGTGCGCGTCACCGAAGAGAATTTCACGCTGACCGACTGCTTCGACGAATCGAAGCAGGATTGTCCGCTCATCTCGGCCTGCGACTACAATCAATTGCTTCGCCAGGCGCTCAACGCCTTTCTCGCGGTCCTCGACACCCGCACGATCGCCGATCTTTCCGAGAGCCGGCCGGATATCCGCTTCCTGCTCAATCTCCCGATCAGCGCGCCCGCCTTGACCCCCTGAGACCGAGGGATGGGTGACCCCGCCGGTGACCCATCGCCGTCGGGAAGCTGTTCCGCGCCCATCCGTGGCGCTGCGGTCTTGACCCTGCCGAATTCTTGCGCCACATATTCAGCAATCCTTTCCCGGAGCCTTGCCCTCCGCCAGTCAGGGATGCTGTGATGACCTTTCGCCTGAAGTGGCTCCGAGCCGCCGAATGCCGACCGGCGAACCGGTCAGGCTCCGCTCCGGCGGGGTGCCGCTGATGATCGTCTGCCACTGCAACGTCATCACCCGCTCCGACCTCGAACGCACCGTCGACGAATTGCTCGCCGAGGATCCGTTGCGCGTGCTGACGCCCGGTCTCGTCTACATGACCATGGGCAAGCGCGGTCGCTGCTGCGGCTGCTTCCGCACCGCGATTTCCATCATCTCGGCCTACGTCGACACCTGCCGCGACCGCGACGACCTCGCCCGCTGGCGCCGCGAGCATTCCGCTGAAGACGCCGTGCTCGACGCCGCGGTCCAGATCACCGCCGCCGAAGCCGCCCGCCGCTTCGGCTGAGCGGCCCCGCGGTCGCTTTCGAGCGGCCGGCGCGACTCGTGCGTGGTCGGCTGCGAAAAGACGCATGCCGCCCCGTCGCCGCCCATGCTGGGACGGCGTGTGCGCCTCTCGACAGGATCTCATGTAGCATCGGCGCACTGTGCCTCCGCTCGCCACGCCCTCATCCTCGTTGGAGGGCGAGATGGGCGCCGAGCCCGAGCAGCACGCAGCCGCCGACCCGGCGGGCCAGACGCATGGCGCGGGGCGAGCGGGCGAACCGATCGACCAGCACCCCGGCCAGCAATACGTAGACGACGTCGGCAGCCGAGAAGACGAGATTGACGACACTCCCGAGCAGAAGCAGTTGCACCCCGACCGGCAGCGCGGCCGCCGGATCGGCGAACTGCGGCAGGAAGGCGAGGAAGAAAAGCGCCGTCTTCGGATTGAGCACCTCGACCACGACACTCTGCGCGAAAGCCGGCCGCGCCGACGCCGCTTCCGGCCCGGAGGAGTTCATCCTCCCGTCGCCCCGTCGCAACATGCCGATACCGAGCCAGACCAGGTAGGCCGCACCACAGAGCTTCACCACCAGATAGAGCGGCGGCACCGCGTGGAACAGCACGGACAGACCGGCGGCGGCCGTGACGACATGAGCATAGCCGCCGAAGTGGATGCCGAGCGCCGCGAGCAGCCCGGCCCGGCGTCCGCCCGCGAGCGTGCGCGCGGCGGCATAGAGCATCGCCGGCCCCGGTACGTAGGCGAAGACGGCGGTGGCGGCGAAGAAGGCGACGAGTTTCTCGAACGGCGGCATCGGCGTCTTCGGCGAATTCACCCGCGCGGAGTGGCGGGACGGGAGACGTCGCTTCTATCACGGCCGGTCAGCAGCGTCCTGCGGGCGAAACGCGCCTCGGAACTTCCCGTCGACAGATCTCGACCTTCCGAGCCGGTGCCGCTCACCCTGTCGGCCACTCAGGCTCCGGTCCGGTGCGGGCGCGGCACCACCGGATCGTGGGACGCCTTGGCCTCTTCCATCGGCTGGGTCGTGAAGCCCTCGATGCCGGACACCTCCTCCGCGTCGCGGGCGATCTCCACGGGGCTGGTCAGATAGGCGGTGACGAGTTCGGCCAGCGAGCGCAAGGCGTGGATATTGGTGCGCTCGTAGCCGTGAGACGCGTCGACGCCGAAGGTGATGAGAGCGGTGCGGACGTCCTCGCCGGCCTCGATCGCCGAGGCGCTGTCGGAGCGGTAGTAGCGGAAGACGTCCTGCTGGTAGCGGATGTCGTTGTCGCGGCATAGCCGGATCAACTTGCGCGTCAGGTGGTAGTCGAAGGGCCCGGTCTGGTCGGCCATGGCGATGGTGACGCCGAACTCGTCCGAAGCCTGGCCGGGAGCCGCCGTGCCGTTGTCGATCGCGACGAGGGAGGCGACGTCGTGGGTGAGAACCGACGACGCCCCGACACCGACCTCCTCGGCGATCGAAAACAGCCAGTGGGCATCGACCGGAAGCTCCACCCCTTCGCGCAGGATCGCCTCGAGCGCGGCGAACATCACCGCGACACCGGCCTTGTCGTCGAGATGGCGGGAAACGAGAAAACCGTTGTCGAGGAACTCCGGCTGCGGGTCGACGGCGACGAAGTCGCCGACTGAAAAGCCCAGCCGCTCGCAATCGGCCTTGGAGCGAACCAGCGCATCAATGCGCAATTCGACGTGGCTCCATCCGACCGGGGCGGTGTCGACCTCCTCGTTGTAGGTGTGGCCCGACGCCTTGAGGGGCAGGATGGTGCCGCGCCATGCGCCCTTCTCGGTGTAGATCGTCGTCCGGGCGCCCTCGGCGAAGCGGGCCGACCAATGCCCGATCGGCACCACTTCGAGGCGCCCGTTGTCCTTCAGCGCCTTCACCTGCGCGCCGAGCGTGTCGACATGGGCGATGATCGCCCGGGCCGGCCGCCGGGCCCGCCCCTGCGTGATCGCCCGCATCGCCCCGCGCCGGGTGAGTTCGGGGGTGACGCCGAGCCGCTCCAGCTCCGCCGAGCATTCGCGCACGATCATGTCGGTGTAGCCGGCCGGGCTCGGGATCGAGAGCAGCGTGTCGAGACGCTGGAGCAGGTAGTCGGAATCGATGGCGAGACGGGGCATGGGATCTCCTCTGTCCGGTCGATGCGAGGCGCCGGCGCAGCGCACGGACGGCACCCACACAGCTAACGGGGAGCGGCCAAGAGCGCCAGTCGGCGCGGCGCCCGAGGGAACATGGCGGACGCCCGCGGATCGGGGCATGCCCGGGGCCGCCAAAGTCCAGCGCGCGCCCGAACCGCCACGGCGTCGGCTCTCACCCCCGCCCCGTCCAGCCGGCCTTCCGGGCGGCCGCCGGCACGGAATGGGGGAACAGCAGATCGATGAACCGTTCGGCCGTCGGCTGGGGCTCGTGATAGGCGAGGCCGGGGCGTTCGTTGGCCTCGATGAAGACGTAGTCCGGCCGGTCGGGCGCCTTGATGAGAAAATCGATTCCGACCACCGGAATGTCGATGGCCCGGGCCGCCTTGACGGCGGCATCGACCAGCACCGGGTGAACGATGTCGGTGACGTCGTGGATGGTGCCGCCGGTGTGGAGGTTGGCGGTACCGCGGACCACGATCTCGCGGCCCTCCTCTGCCACGTCGTCGAGGGTGACGCCGGCCCTGGCGAGGGCGCGGTCGGTCTCGGCGTCGATCGGGATCGAGGATTCGCCACCGGTGGCGGCCTGGCGGCGGCGGCTCTGGCGTTCGATCAGGTCGCGGATCGTGCGCCGGCCGTCGCCGACCACCCGCGGCGGCCGGCGCACGGCGGCGGCGACCAGCTTGTAGCCGATGACGATGAGGCGGAGATCCTCGCCGGTGGCGCAGCGTTCGACGATCACCCGGTCGCAGACCATCTTCGCGGTTGCGATGGCAGCCTCCAGGGCTTCCGGCGTCTCGACGCCGACGGAGATGCCGCGCCCCTGCTCGCCCCGCGCCGGCTTGACGACCAGCGAGCCGTGCTCGGCGAGAAAAGCCGCCAGCCGTTCGGGATCGTCGGTCTCGGCCTGCTCCGGCACCGTCAGGCCGGCCCGCTCGACGATGCGGCGGGTCACCGCCTTGTCGTCGCAGATCGACATGGCGACGGCCGAGGTGAGCTCGGTCAGGCTTTCCCGGCAGTGGATCGAGCGGCCGCCGTAGCCGAGACGGAAGAAGCCGCCCTCGGCGTCGGTGATCTCGACGTCGATGCCGCGCCGGCGCGCCTCGTCGACGATGAGGCGGGCGTAGGGGTTCAATTCTGCGGCGGGCGCGGGACCGGTGAAAAGCCTTTCGTTGAAGGAATTCTTGCGCTTCAGCGTGAAGAACGGAACCCGCTCGAAGCCGAGCTTCTCGTAGAGCGCGATCGCCTCCGCGTTGTCGTGGATCACCGAAAGATCCATATAGCGCGCCGACCGCTCCTGGAAGCGGCCGGCGAGGGCATGGACGAGGGCGACGCCGATGCCCGGCAGGCTCGCCTGGGGATCGACCGCGAGGCACCAGAGCGAGGAGCCCGCCTCCGGATCGGCGAAGGCGCGGACGTGGTCGACACCCATCACCGCACCGACGACGCCCCCGCCGACGGCGTCCTCGGCGACGAGCACGTCGATCGCGTCGTCGGCCGCCATGCGGTCGAAGGCGTGGGGCGGCACCGTCACCATGCCGCGAGCGGAATAGATCCGGTTGAGCGCCTCGGCGTCGACGGCGCCGCGGGCCTCGCGAATGACGAGATTCACGCCTTCGGCCCGCGGCGCCTCGTAGCGGCCGAGGTCGAGGCGGAAGGTGTGCGAGGGGTCGAGGAAAAGTTCGTGAGGCGCCCCGGCCAGCACCACGTGCGGGTCGGCGATGTAGAAGGCGATGTCGCGCAGACCGGGACCCTCGAGCCGCATCTCCTCGATCAGGTCGAGCGGGTCGGCGAAGGTCTGGCCGAACAGCAGCCGGCCCCAGCCACAGTCGACGACCGCGCAGGCCTTGGCCGGCCCGGCCTTCGAACCGGTGTCGTCACCCCCGTCCCGGGGGGAGGGCATGGAAGTCATGAGCGAATCCCTCGATCTCTTCAGCGGGGCCGGCGGCCGCGACGGTCATCGCCGCTCTCGCCGGCCGGCAGGGCTCCGTCCTGCGATGCGGGACGGCCCTCTGCGGGTTCATCGGCACTTGTTCATCGGCACCCGGTCCCCAAGGCGCCGTGTGCAGCCGGAGACGCCCCTCAGGCGGCGTGGGCCTGCAGCCAGAGTTCTAGCGTCGCGACCTGCCAGAGTTCGGAGCCGCCGAGCGGGGTGATCGCCCCTTTCGGCTCGTCGAGCAGCCTGTCGACATAGTCCTTGCGGAAGACGCCGCGCTCGCGGGCCGCACGCGAGTTGAGCGCGTCGCGGACCATGTCGAGCACCTCGCCCTCGATGTATTTCAATGCAGGAACCGGGAAATAGCCCTTCTTGCGGTCGATCACCTCCCGCGGCAGCACCCGGCGGGCGACGTCCTTCAGCACCTTCTTGCCGCCGCCGTCCACCTTGTGATGCGGCGGAATCCGGGCGGCCAGTTCGACGAGTTCATGGTCGAGGAACGGCACGCGCGCCTCGAGGCCGAAGGCCATGGTCATGTTGTCGACGCGCTTCACCGGGTCGTCGACCAGCATCACCGTGGAATCGAGCCGCAAGGCCTTGTCGACGCCGTCCTCGGCGCCGGCCCCGCCCATGTGGGCGGCGACGAAGGCGAGGCTTTCGTCGCGGTCGGCGAGATAGTCGGCGGTGAGTTGCCGCCCGAGCGTCTCGTGGTCGCGGTCGAAGAACACCCGGGCGTAGTCACCGACGGGATCATTGGCGCCGAGAAGCGGCGGATACCAGTGATAACCGGCGAAGACCTCGTCGGCGCCCTGCCCGCTCTGGACGACCTTCACGTGCTTTGCCACCTCCTGCGAAAGCAGGAAGAAGCCGACGTTGTCGTAGGAGACCATCGGCTCGGACTGGGCGGCGAAGACGCCCGGAAGCGCCGCGATCATATCGCGGGACGGCACGAAGATCCGGGTGTGATCGGTGCCGTAGCGCTCGGCGACGAGATCGGAGTAACGGAATTCGTCGCCCTCCATTCCGCCGACGCTCTCGAAGCCGACCGAGAATGTCTTGAGACCCTGCTGACCGGCCTCGGCGAGCAGGGCGACGATGAGGCTGCTGTCGACACCGCCGGACAGCAGAACACCGACCGGCACGTCGGCGATGATGCGCCGCTCGACGGCCTTGCGCAGGGCCGCGAGCACGCGGTCCTGCCACTCGACGGCTTCGATCCGTTCTTCTTCGGCGCCGCGGGAGAAGTCGAGACGCCAGTAGACCCGATCCTGCGAGGTGCCGTCGGGTTCGATCACGCGGACGGTGGCCGGCGGCAGCTTGCGGATACCCTTGAGGATCGTGCGCGGCGCCGGCACCACGGCGTGAAAGCTCATGTAGTGGTGCAGCGCCGCCGGATCGATCGCGGTATCGACCTCGCCGGCGGCGAGCAGCGCCGGCAGCGAGGACGAAAACCGCAGCCGGGTCGGCGTTTCGGCGAGATAGAGCGGCTTGATTCCGAAGCGATCGCGGGCCAGCGTGACGCGGCCGCTGTCCCGCTCGAGGATCGCGAAAGCGAACATGCCGTGGAAGCGTTCCACACAGGCCGCCCCCCAGGCGTGATAGGCCTTAAGGATGACCTCAGTGTCGCCATCGGAAAAGAAGCGATAGCCGGAGGCTTCGAGTTCGGTACGAAGCTCGCGGAAATTGTAGATGCAGCCGTTGAAGGCGATCGACAGCCCGAGAGCGGGATCGGTCATCGGCTGTTCGGCGCGGTCGGAGAGATCGAGGATGCGCAGGCGGCGGTGACCGAGGGCGACCCGGCCGCGTGCGACGACGCCCGAACCGTCCGGCCCGCGCGGAGCCATGCAGTCGTTCATGCGTGCAAGGGCCGCGACATCGGCGCCGCGGCCGTCGAAATTGATCTCACCACAAATTCCGCACATCCAGCCAATTTCCTGTTCTTGCTGCAATCGATCCCGGCAATTCCTGCGAACCTAGGCGATCTAAACGACAATCGCAACCAACGCCCGCAGATCATCGAAAGATCGAACTTGAAATGCATCCTGCACTCATCGTCATCGTTCACATCTCAGATTGACGTGATACTGCAGATCTGCGAACCGCCGATCTGCCTCCCCCTTGCGAACAGAGGCGGAGCGCCGGATCGATCAAACTGTTCTCACCTGGAGTTTTCACTTGCGCCGGGACCGGCTTGGGGCGGGGCGAAGGAAGGCACTCAGGCCGACGCCCAGCGCGGTTCGCGCCGGCGACGCGCCCGCTGCCGGATGAACGGCCGATATGGGGCATTGTTCCCTCCCCGTCCGCACGGCGCTCACGGCGCGGCGGTGGACCAGACGCACACCGAGGTCGCATGATCGGCGGAGGCCGGTCGATACGAAGGCGAGGAGAAGCGCACCGACCGCCGGAGCCGGACGCCGGGATGCACCCGCGTCAGGCGACGTCCTGCTGGACCTGCCAGATGTTCTGACGGTTGCGGATCTCGCGCGGGGCGGGGCCGAAATAGGTCGGCGTCTTCACGAAGTCACGGGGGGTGACGATCACGCTCTGGACGCGCTGGTAAAGCGATTTGGCCGAAATCGGCTTGCAGAGCAGTTCATGGATCCCGAGGCGGCGGGCCTCGACGATCCGGCTGCGCTCGGTGTGGCCTGTCACCATGATGATCGGGATGTATGCGAAGGGGTTCTTCGGCGAGCGGATCATCCGCACCATGTCGGCGCCGTCGAGGATCGGCATCACCCAGTCGAGGATCAGGATGTCCGGATTGGCCCGATCCATCGCCTCGAGCCCGGAGGCGCCGTCCTCGGCCTCGACGATCCGCCGCGCCCCGAAGCCCTGCAGCATCGTGCGCAGGATCGTGCGCATGTAGGCGCTGTCCTCCACGACGAGAAAGGTCAGGGACGAGAGATCGAGTTGCACGGCGGACGTTCACCTTTGCGACGGCGCGGGGTCAGGGGAATGCGCCGGGCCTCCAAGGCCGGCGCTCCGTCGTCGAGAATGCCGCGGAAACGTGAAGAAGCGGTTAGAAGCCGCGGGGCCGCAACCGGGATCACGCGATCGCGGCGGCGCGATCGGGACAAAGGCCACCTGCCTCGACGACACCGCCGCCGGAACTTCCCGCCGGGCCGCCGCGTCATCTTTGCGAATTCGGCCTTCTCCGCCAGGTCGCTCTGCCGGCCCCGCCTCGCGAGAGCGGGCCCCGTGCTCCCGGCGCCGCGACGGCCGGCATGACCGGCCGCTGCCGGGATCCCCTTCGTCCTCCGCAACCACGAGAACCGCAGATGCCCGATCTCCAGCCCAAGGCGACCCTTTCCCTCCGCTTCCTCCAACCCGGCCTGTTGCGACACGTCGACGATCCGATCGAGAGCGATCTGTCCGCCGCGACCCGATGTGGCGACAGCCTGTTCCTCTCCTGTGACGAGACCGCCGGCATCGACCGTCTGCGCCCCGTCGGCGGATCCTCCGACCGTCATCTCGGCGATCACCGCCATTTCGCCCTCGGCGATCTCGTCGACCTGCCGGGAGGACCGGGCGGCGAGATGGACATCGAGGGACTCGCCTGCGACGGCTCCTGGCTCTGGGTGGTCGGATCGCATTCGCTGAAGCGCAAGAAACCCGACGTCGACGACGACACCCCCGAAGAGGCGCTGGCGAAGATGGCGCGGGTCGAGCGCCAGCCGAACCGGTTCTTCCTCGGCCGCCTCCCGCTCGTCGAGACGCCGGACGGTTTCGAGCCCGTCGCCCGCGACGCCGACCGCCGCATCACCCACGTCAAGTTCGGCGGCACCGAGGGGCGCCTCCTCAAGTGGCTCGGCAAGGATCGACACCTCGCGCCGTTCCTCGGTATTCCCTCGAAGGAGAACGGCTTCGACGTCGAAGGCATCGCCGCCCGCGGTCTCAGGGTGTGGATCGGCCTGCGCGGGCCGGTGTTACGGGGCTTCGCCGTCGTCGTCGAAATGGAAATGCGAATCACGAAATCCGGCCATCTCAAGCCGCGCCGGATCGACGGACGCCGGCGCTTCCGCAAGCATCTGCTGCCGACGCGGGGGCTCGGCGTCCGCGATCTCGTTCTCGACGGCGACGATCTGATCGTCCTCGCCGGCCCGACCCTCGCCGGAGACGGGCCCGCCCAGGTTTTCCGCTGGAGAAACGGGGCCGGCCGACGTGCCAGCGCGGTTCATCCGCCCGAGCGGCTCGACCATCTGTTCGAACTGCCCTACCGCGGCCCGCACGACCATCCGGAGGGGCTGGTCGGCTGGGGCGGCGACTGGCTGGTCGTCTACGACAGCCCGGCCCCGGATCGGCTCGACGCAGAGCGACGATCGGTCACGGCCGACCTCTGGCACCGGTCGCGGACGGCGGCCAAACGGGCGGCGTGAGGCGCCCCACGCGCGGAAACGAGACGCGCTGCGCTCGGAAAAGTGCCCGCGATCAGCATCAACCCGCATTGCGGTGCAGGGCCGGCATGTGCAAATTGGAGGAGCTACAGGGTTCGATCGCCGGGCCGCGGATGCTATGGTCTCCGCGCAGGTGCGGTCATGTGTCAGAAGACAGGACGGCCGGCGCGGGCTAGGTTCCCGCGACGTCCGGGGAAAGTAGACACCGACATGAACTATGATGCGATTTTCGAGAACGCCGTCGCCGCTCTGAAAGACGAGCAGCGCTACCGGGTCTTCGCGGACCTCGAGCGCATCGCCGGCCGGTTCCCGAAAGCGACGTGGCGACGCGAGGGCGAGGAAAGCCGCGAGATCACCGTCTGGTGCTCGAACGACTATCTCGGCATGGGCCAGCATCCGAAGGTGATCGGCGCTCTCACCGAGACCGCCGAGCGCATGGGCGCCGGTGCCGGCGGAACGCGCAACATCTCCGGCACGTCCCATCCCCTCGTCCAGCTCGAGGCCGAGCTCGCCGATCTTCACGGCAAGGAAGCCGGCCTCGTCTTCACATCGGGCTTCGTCTCCAACGAGGCCGCGATTTCGACGATCGCCCGGCTGTTGCCCGATTGCCTGCTCCTGTCGGATGCCCTCAACCACGCCTCGATGATCGCCGGCGTGAAGAACTCCGGCGTTTCCAAGCAGGTCTGGCGCCACAACGACCTCGACCATCTCGAAGACCTGCTGCGCATGGCCGGCCGCGAACGGGCCAAGCTGATCATCTTCGAATCGGTCTACTCGATGGACGGCGACATCGCCCCGATCGAGAAGATCGCCGACCTCGCCGACAAGTACGGCGCGATGACCTATATCGACGAAGTCCACGCGGTCGGCATGTACGGGCCTCGCGGCGCCGGCATCTGCGAGCGTGACGGCGTCATGGACCGCATCGACGTCATCGAGGGCACCCTCGCCAAGGCCTATGGCGTCGTCGGCGGCTACATCACCGGCAAGGCGGCGCTGATCGACGCCGTGCGCTCCTACGCCCCCGGCTTCATCTTCACGACCTCGCTGCCGCCGGCGATCTGCGCCGCGGCCAAGGCCTCGATCCGCCACCTCAAGGAGAGCGGCGAGGAGCGGGCCCGCCACCAACGCCAGGCCGAGCGCACCAAGGCGGTTCTGGCTTCGGCCGGGCTGCCGGTGATGCCGAGCGAGACCCATATCGTGCCGCTGCTCGTCGCCGATCCGGACAAGTGCAAGCGCGCCTCGGACATGCTGCTCGAGAAGCACGGCATCTACATCCAGCCGATCAACTATCCGACGGTGCCGCGCGGCACGGAGCGGCTGCGGATCACGCCGACGCCGCTGCACGACGACGGCCTGATCGAGCATCTCGCCGACGCCCTCGTCGACGTCTGGCACGCCCTCGACCTCACCTTCGCGACGCCGAAGCCTATGGCCGACGGCCGGGTCCGCCAGCAGATCTTCCGCGCCGCCGGCGGCTGACGCCGCGGCCCGGCTTTCCGACATCGCCGCCCTTGGAACGCCCCGGCCCGTGCCGGGGTTTTTCATGACACCCGTCCGGCCACGGCCTGGCGCCGCACGCCGGACGCGGCTTTCATTCCGTGACCTCCTCTGCGGGATCCTCCATGGCCGACGCTCCGATCGCCGTCTTCGACGGCCACAACGACACGCTGCTCCGCCTCGTCGAGAAGGTGACGAACGATCCGGCTGCCGATTTCCTGTCCGGTGACGGGCTCGGCCACGTCGACCTGCCGCGCGCGCGGGCCGGCGGCCTCGTCGGCGGACTGTTCGCCTGCTTCAGCCCCTCGCCGCCCCTGGCCGCGAGTTTTGCCACCGGCATGACCGGTGCCTCCTACGACCTGCCGCTGCCGGCATCGCTGCCGATGGAGACGGCTCGCGGCCACGTGCTGCGCATGGCCTCGCTGCTGATCCGCATCGAGCGCGCCTCGCAGGGCGCCGTCAGGATCTGCCGCAGCGGGGGCGAGGTGCGGGCGGCGATCGCCGAGGGCGTGTTTGCGGCCGTCCTCCACATCGAAGGCGCGGAGGCCATCGATCCGGAGTTCCGGATGCTCGACCTGCTCCACGCCGCCGGCCTGCGCTCGCTCGGCCCGGTGTGGAGCCGGCCGACGATCTTCGCTTCCGGCGTCCCGTTCCGCTATCCGTCGTCGCCGGACATCGGCGCCGGCCTCACCGATCTCGGTCGCGAGCTTCTCGCGCGCTGTAACGCGATGGGGATCATGGTCGATCTCTCGCACCTCAACGAGGCCGGATTCTGGGACGTCGCGAAGCTGTCGACGGCCCCGCTGGTGGCGACCCACTCCAACGCCCACGCCCTCTGCCCGCACGCCCGCAACCTGACCGACGAGCAGTTGAAGGCGATCGGGGCGAGCGGCGGTATAGCCGGCCTCAACTTCGCCACCGCCTTCCTGCGGCCTGACGGCCAGATGAACACGGCGACGCCGATCGAGACGATGCTGAGCCACCTCGACCACATGGTCGCGATCGCAGGCGAGGACCATGTCGGCCTCGGTTCGGATTTCGACGGCGCCGAAATCCCCCGCGCCATCGGCAACGCCGCCGGTCTGCCGGCGCTGGTCGACGCGATGCGCCGCCACGGCTACGGCGAGGCGCTGATCGCCAAGATCTGCCACGGCAACTGGCTGCGGGTTCTGGAAACAACGCTGGGCCCCTGACGTTTCGCCCCTCTCCGGGAGAGAGGGGCCCCTTCAAGCGACGCGCCTGCGGCTGGCCCCTGCGCGTGACGTCACTCGACTGCGCCGGCCGGCAAGGCCGTACCGGCGAACTGGAACGAGGTCAGCGGGCGAGGTCGTCGTCGTCGAGAACCCGCCATTTGGCGCCTTCGAGATCCTCGTACTGGCCGCTCTTCAGCGACCACAGGAAGGCACCGAGCCCGAGCAGCCCGAGCATCAGGGCGATGGGGACGAGAAAGACCAGCATGTTCACGGGCGGGCCTCCACGAATTTGAGGCTGCCGCCGGCTCGTGCAGGGAGAGCCTTCCGTCCTTCCGCGGACCCGAGCCGCAGGCGCAGGGCGTTGAGCGTGACGATGAGCGAGGATCCCGACATCGCCAGGGCGGCGACCAGAGGCGTCGCGTGGCCGGCGACGGCGATCGGCACCGCGATCAGGTTGTAGACCGCGGCGATCCAGAGGTTCTGATGCATGGCGGCAAGGGCGGCCCGCGAGTGCGCGAGGGCGGTGGTGACGGCGCCGAGACCTTCGCCGAGGAAGACGGCGTCGGCGACGGTCTGCGCCAGCGAGGCGCCGGTGACCGGCGCCATCGAGACATGGGCCGCGCCGAGGGCCGGCGCGTCGTTGAGCCCGTCGCCGACCATCAGCACCTTGCGGCCGGCAGCCTTCAGTGCCGCGAGCCGGGCGATCTTGTCGGCCGGGGTCATCCCGCCGCGCCACTCCGCAACCGCGAGGTCCGCGGCGACGGACGCGACGGACGCCTCGCCGTCGCCGGACAGGATCTCGACGGCAAGGCCGCGTCTCCGCAGCTCGGCGACCACCGTGGCGGCGTCGCTGCGCAGCTGCTGGGCGAGGGCGAAGAGCACCGGTGCCTCGCCCTCCCGGACGTAGGCGATGACCGAGGAGCCGGGATGGGCGCGGCGAAAGAGGCCGAGGGTTTCGGCGTCGACACCGCAGAAGGCGGGGCTGCCGAGCCGTTCGCGGCCGGCGTCGTCCGCCGCCTCGACGCCCTCGCCCGGATGTTCCCGCGCTTCGGACGCGACGCCGCCGCCACCGGCGGCGCGGGCGAGGGCCTCGGCCAGCGGATGGCGGCTGGCGCGGGCGAGGCGGCCGGCGCGGGC
>Ga0065721_10050166_pt1 | contig 22615 bp, 20 predicted proteins | sample Mesricmetagenome_FD_59108 | JGI IMG/M metagenome (GOLD analysis project Ga0065721, IMG submission 59108) | Mesophilic microbial community from rice straw/compost enrichment Sample: eDNA_1 v2 (version 2) | ecosystem: Engineered > Solid waste > Grass > Composting > Bioreactor | place: USA: Davis...
CTACCAGGTTATGTAGAAGCGCGATAACTGGACTGTAAAAAGCCCTCCGGATACATTCCAGAGGGCTTTATGCGCGTCATCATCTTCATAGGCTATTATTTTAGCGCACGCTGCAAAAAGGCGCGTGTGCGCTCGTATTGCGCATTCGTGAACAGCTCTTCCGGCGTTCCCGACTCTACGACTTCCCCGTTGTCCATAAACATGATCCGATTCGCCACTTCTCTGGCAAACCCCATCTCGTGCGTGACGACCATCATCGTCATATGCTCGGAAGCGAGCTGCTTGATGACTTGAAGTACCTCGCCAGTCAGCTCGGGATCGAGCGCTGACGTCGGTTCGTCGAACAGCAAAATATCCGGGTTCATCATCAGCGCCCTGGCGATGGCGACACGCTGCTTTTGTCCGCCTGACAGCTTGGCGGGGTACACCTTCGCCTTGTCCGCCAGTCCGACCTTCTCCAGCAGCTCCGCGCTGCGTGCGCGAATGGCGCTGTCTGCCTCTCCCTTGACCACCTTCGGGGCGATCTCCAAGTTTTCTTGCACAGTCAGATGCGGAAACAGATTGAAATGCTGGAAGACCATCCCCATTTTCGCCGTGATGCGCTTGATTTGCTGCTGGGTGCTATAGACGCCGTCCTGCACCAAAAAGTCGTCCGTCACACGGATGCTCCCGCCGTTCACTTGCTCCAGATAGACCAGACTGCGCAGCATCGTGCTTTTTCCAGAACCGGACGGGCCGATCACGGCGACAACATCATTCTTGTTGATCTCAAACGAGACATCCTTCAAGACGGCCAGCTCGCCAAACGATTTTTTCAGATTGGTTACTTGAATGATTGCCATTTCACGCCAGTCCTTTATTCGAATTTGAATCTTCTCTCCAGCCATTTAAAAAACAGCGTCAACAGGAGCGTCATCAACAAATAGATGATGCCTGCGATGAAAAAGGGAACGATCGTAAAATCCCTGTTTACGGCAGTTTGGGCAAAATGCAGCAGCTCAGGTACAGCGACAGCGTAGAGCAGAGCCGTATCTTTTACCAGCGTAATCGACTCGTTGGAGACAGCCGGAAGCGCCACGCGAAACATTTGCGGCAAAATGATTTTGACTGTCGTCTGCCATTTGCTGAAGCCGAGAACTTGCGCCGCTTCATACTGTCCGCGATCGATGGACAGCAGCCCGCCGCGGAAAATTTCCGCAAAGTAAGCCGCGTAATTCAGGACAAAACCCAAGCAGGCAGCGACAAAGCGGTCCATTACCAAATATTCGCCAATCCCGGGCAAAAGCGGCAGCCCAAAGCAGATGAACAACAACTGCAACAGCAAAGGCGTCCCGCGCATGACGTAAATGTACGTATGTGCCAGCCAAGCCAGCGGTCTGACGTTGCTTTTGGCCAGCAACGTCAGGAGAAAACCGAGCGGAATAGACAGCACAATCGCGATCAAAAACAGCAGGACCGTCATTTGCGCCCCTTCCAGCATCGGCTTTGTAATCGAAACGATATATTCTAGACTCATAGTGCATGCTCCTATTTTGAAAAAGGTAGGCGTTTGCTCTTGTTCATCGCGACAAAAGCGTGGCTTCGCCCATCTGCCTGGCGAAGCCACGTTTCTTTCCTATTTCAAGACGCGATTCTCACCAAACCATTTTTCCGAGATTTTCGCGGCAGATCCATCCTGATTCATGGCGTCAAGCGCCTTTTGCAGCTCGTTCAGCAGTGCTTCGTTGCCTTTTTTGACTCCGACGCCGTACTCTTCGGGAGACAGCGATTCCTCCAGGAACTTGAAGGTTCCTTGATCCTTGGTCATGTAATAGTCCGCTACCACCTGGTCAATCACGACGGCATCGATGCGGCCGATTTTCAAGTCACTGAGAGCCAGCACGTTGTCAGGAAACTCGGTGATCGTTTTGATTTGATCTTTCCATTCGCTTGCATTCAGCGCGTCAGCTGCCGACGACATCTTTTGCAGCCCTACCACTTTGCCGTTCAGATCCGCCAGCTTTTTCATGTCCGAGTTCGCCAGCGTTACGACGACTTGTGCGTTCTGCAAATACGGCTTGGTGAACAGCACTTTTTCTTTTCGCTCATCCGTAATGGTATATCCGTTCCAGATCAAATCGATGCGGCCGCTGTTCAATTCGGATTCTTTGGAACCCCAGTCGATTGGCTGAAACTCCACCTGCTTGCCCATTTTTTCGCCAGCAGCCCGGGCGTAATCGATATCGAAACCGACCAGCTCATTTTTTTCATCGCGAAAACCCATTGGCGCGAACTTGTCGTCGATCCCGATGATCAGCTTGTTCGCGTCAGCGCCTGTTTTTTGACTGCCGCAGCCGACTACCAATGAAAATACGGCTCCTACCAGCAAGGATAGCAAAGCAAATTTTTTCATGATGATTCCCCCTAGTCCGACTATCTCTATATTTTACTTTGATAAAGTGGTAATACGTTAACAAGGTATCATGATAGCACATCATCAGAAAAGAGTCGATACTTTAGCAAAGAAAAGCGAATATGAAAAAGATTCCAAATAAATAACGCCGGGATTTCTCCCAGCGTGCGCTTGTTTGTATGCGGATTCTCCCGCTCAATCACGGGATGCGAATTAGCAGATGCACGTCTTGCGCTTCTTGCCGATGGCTCCGCGCGCTACGATTTTTTCGATATACGCAGTCGCAAGCGGCACCTTGCACGCCGTATTGCCGACGTCGACGTGTACTTTCCCGATAGCCTCGGCAACTTCCACCGCTTCGGCATGCAGAGCAGGAACATAGGCTCCTGCCGCGATGACAAAATGATTCATCGTGTACCGCACCCGGTTTCGCTCCTCGTGCACGGTCTGTTGGACTCGCGCAAGCAACGACCTGATCTCCGGCAAGTCCAGCTGCTCGTCAGGAGCGACCGACAAGTAGTTCGCGTACGTGCTCCAGCCGCATGCGGCGATCATTTCCGCCTCCGCTTCTATCCACTCGCGGGCCAATTCCAGTGCGAAAGGGCTTTCTGCCGCCACTCCCGCTACCGTATACTCCGCGAGCATATACCAGTACGCCTGTCTGACCCAGCCTTGCAGCTGCTCCTTCGTCACCGTTTTTGGATCGATGGCCAGCCCTGCCAAATACATCGCATCATGATTGCCCGTCTCGTACAGAGCCTGCACCAGCTTTTGATCGCGCTTGACCTCTTTCACCAGCTTTTTCATATCGCCAATGCGCACGCCGAAGAACGGCTCCCTGGCGCCGTGGCGCAAAAAGGTCTTTTTTGTCTGCTCGCTCCCCAGCGCTTCAAGCTTTTGCAAGACTTCTTCCACAGTCATGTCTTTCGCCCTCCCTTTTTCTCTAGCATAACCACTTCTGCATTGCTTTTGCCCTTATAGAATAGAAAAAAGGTAGCGCAGGACCATGATCGAAGCCATCCCCACGACCACCGTTCCCAGCAAGCTGCGCGTCCAGATCGCCACGAGAAAAGTCGGGATTGCTGCCATCAGCTCGACATTGGTCAACAGCGGAGCCAGCTTGCCTTCGTGCAAAAACAGCTCCTGTCCGACCAGCGCGGCCATGACGGAAATCGGCACATAATGCAGCCAGCGGACACCCCATTCGGGAAGCTGCATGCGAGACAGCACCATCAACGGCAGTACCCGCGGCAAAAACGTGACCAAGGCGCAGCCAGCAATGATAAGAAAGACGTCCCATCTCACTTCCATCGTTCGATCACCATCCCGATTGTCGATGCGCAAAACGTGGCAACGATGACGCCAAGGTTGCCCGGGTACACGACTGATACCCCGACTGCGATCACGACGGCGCACACAGCCACGAGAACGTCCCGCCTGATCTGCAAGCGGCTCATCATCGCCAGAACCAAAAGCCCGATGAACATGGCTGGCAAGGCGAAATCAAGCCCCAGCCCTTCCGGATTGGCAATCCATTGCCCAAAATAGGCGCCTGCCAGGTTGGCGACGATCCAGTTCAAATAAGCCGTCACATTCAAACCGTGCATCCATTTTTCGTCGATCTGTTTTTTCTTCGCCGCTTCGTTAATGGCAACCCCGAATGTTTCGTCCGTCAACAGCGAGCCTACCAGCATGTTCTTGAACGCTGACAAATGGCGAAAATAAGGAGAGAGAGCCGCACTCAGCAAAATATGGCGCAAATTCACAAACAAAATCGTAATGATAATTCCTGTAGCCGAGCTGCCCGCCGCGATCATGCCTGCCGCGATGAACTGTGCAGAGCCTGCGTACAGCAAAATGCTCATCAAAGCAATTTCCATGATGCTCAGCCCAGCCGTCTTTTCCAGGACACCTGCCGCAAATCCGATGCTCAAATAACCGAGCAAGGTCGGAATGCAATCTTTGACCCCCTGCATGAAGCTTCCCTGATCTCTTGCGTTCGACAACGTTTCTACGTGCAGTTGCTCTCGCCCCACTGTTCTCCCTCTCTCTCTTTTTCACTGCTGGTTAAGAAAGCTTTTTCCCGTAACCACCTGGTAAAGATCCGGTTTGTTTCGCCAAAGCGTCTCGACTTTTTCCGGTCCCAGCACCTTTGTCACTTCTGCAAACATAATGTCGTGGCGAATGTACTCGACAGCCACCAAAACGAGAGCCGGGTCCTTCGTTTTGACGGCCCAGGCAGCCGTATTTGGCGCAAAATTGGCGATCAGGACTTCCTCCAAATCTCGCGCCACGATCGTGAGATGCCCGCCCATGCGCTCTTCTGCGACATCTGGCGCCATGTAGTCATGGTGATACGTCGTTCCCACCCGCGTCTGTGCTTGCCCAAACAGCACGGTAAAAACAGAAATGCCTGCCTCTGTGCACGCATCTACACTTTCCTGGATAGCCGGCACCTGCGGCTCCCAGATCGACAGCCATACTTCTCCTGTCGCCTGCTTGATCATTTGCCGCATCTCCGTCAGCACCAGTTCGTCGCCGCTGATCCGGCGAATCACATCGACTTCTTGCTCAGACTCCAAAGCGGACAAGCTTTTTTCCAAATAGTCGAAGGACTGCTCGAACTGTCCACGCAATCTGCGAATCAACTCTCTGGCCGCAAGCGGCGCGTAAGTCACAGGCTCTGAAGGCACCGTATAGACCGCCCCTTTTTCCAGCAGCTTGCCTATGACCTCGTAAATCATCGAGCGCGGTACGCCGGAGCGCTTGCTGATTTCGTATCCGGTAATCGGAGAATGCTTCAACAAGCCAATGTAAGCCTTGCACTCGTATTGGGAAAAACCGAGCTTTTGCAACTCTTTGTAAATGTCGTCCATATCGTCCTCTTTAGTCGTTAGTCTTATACTCACTATAATGCCTCTCCCGCCAAACATGCAACAAAAAAAGCCCTCGGCATTCGAGAGCTTTTTTCACACATGCTGTTAAGCGATTTCTTTCACTTTAATATAAGAAACGTTTCGCACATTGATGACGATGTCGTCGTACTGGAGCCATCCATCTTTCTGGTTGGCGACCATCTGGATGATCTCTTCCGGTTCTGTCGTCTCAATGCGGATCACTTCTCCCCCTGAAAAGTGAAATTCGATTGTTTTCGTCTCTGCCATCCTCTCATCCCTCCTCTTCTCTCTATCTTTATCGGATGGATGGTAAAATTTTGTTACGCTACTCTTACCGTTACCTTAATTCTGACTATTTTTATAAAGAATTGGTTATTTTTACCCTACCAAAACTTGACAAGACTGTTTCTTTTGGATTATATTTTGCATGATTCGACATGACTATACATTTTTCGCAAACTGAATGACAAAGGCAAAGTCATCGAAAGGTGGCGACGCAAAACCACGGGTCTAAAGTCTTCGACCATGACAGCCGGGTTGCCATACATCATGTGCGTAATTGTGCGATGATGGTGACTGAAGGCTGTTCCCGTGTGTGGAATGGCCTTTTTTGTGTGAAAAACGTCTCGACGTTTTTCAAGAAATTGGATGTGGCCGCTTGCGGTCAACAAAACGGTCATGGCCGTTTTGTGTGCAATCTCATAGAAAGGAGGCGCCAGTCCATCTATCAACAGTAAACTTGTACATGAAAAAACAAAAGAGAGATAAAAATGGAGTGGAGTATTATGTACAAACTGGTTGATTCAGTAGAGTCTTTGGCGAGTTTTCACCAAATCAAGGAGAGCGTTTGGACCTCCATGGGCTTTGAAATGGAATACGTCAAAAATGGTTCCGATGCTTATTTGCTATTGTCAGAAGATGACGAAGCAGGCGGTACTTTTGAATTTACGCCACATGAAAAATCTTCTGCTTTTCTCCGCGATTTGTTTCAGGACGTGTTGAGCGCCGATATGAAAGTGGTGGAAGTAGACAGTTTCGCTGTCTTGCCGAAATACCGTGGAAAACTGGGACGTTGGGGCGTTGCCCTCATGATCGATTATGCTGAAAAACACGGTTATACGCATGCAGTCGGTTTAGCAGACCCGGCTTTTTTTCAGTTGATTAATACAAAATACAACGTCAAAGCGACACAAGTGAAGGATATGGTCTACTACAAAGGAGCGAACGCCATCCCGACCATTTTTCACCTGCAGGAAGCCTATACAAGCAAGGACCATCCCGCGTTTTCCTGGTATCAAACGCTTTGCAAACAAATAAAAGTTGAGGTTAGCTGACATGGAACTTTTACAAAGAAGAAATAATTGGGTCGTCATTGTTTTTGCAAGCATCATTACCGTGGTGCAAATCGTGAATCTCATCATGGGAGTGCCGATTTCCTTCGTCTTGACTGTGCTCGGTATTTTGTACGGAGTGCTGGCGCCGTTCGCGTATTTGTCCAATCGTCCGGCGTGGCGCGACAAAATGGCTCCATTCATGAAGTTTTTCAACTTCGCGGTAATCGGCATCTTCATGTTCATAATTACCGGGCTTGATCCTTGGCTGGTCAATATTATGACCATCATGTTCTTCGTAGCCGTCATGGGGATTTATCAGGACAGGCTGATCAACATTTTGACGATCGTGGCAGCGCTCGGGATCGTCACGTACTACTTCCTGACAAATGGCGAGGCGATTTTTTATACCTCCAATCCGGTTCATTTGATGTACTACCTGCTTACCTTCTGCTTCGTATCGGCAACAAGCATGATGCACGCGATATTCAACAACAGACTGCAACAGGAGAGCGAAGAACAGAAGCAGCAGGCGATCGCTTCCAAAGAATCGCTGCAACGCATTTTGGATCAGATCAACGAATCGCTCAGCTCTGTGCAGGAATACCAGGAGAATCTGAACAAGGTGACGGATGGCGTGAATGTCCGGGCAGTTGAAACCGTCGCTTCCCTTCAGGAAATCATGCGCTCCTTCTCTGTGCAAACCGACAACACAAACGAGCTGCGCCGCGAGATGGGCACGACCAATCTCCAGGTAGAAGACATGACCCGTTCTGTTACAGAGATGCACGATTACGTAGAATCGACGAAAGAAGCGACCAATGAAAGCGGCAAGCGCATCAATAACATCGGCAGCGACTTTGAACGCTTCATCAAGGACATCCAGGATACGAACCGACTGATTCAAGAGCTGAACAAAGAAACGGAATCGATTGAAAAAATCATCCAAACGATCTCCGATATTTCGGCACAGACCAACCTGCTCGCACTCAATGCCACCATCGAGGCGTCCAGAGCCGGTGAGCATGGCCGTGGCTTTGCCGTCGTAGCGGATGAAGTGCGCAAGCTGGCCGAGTCTTCCAAAGTATCCTCCGAATCGATCTCGACCTTGTTGATGACGATTCGCGAAAAAATGAAGCTCGTTTCCGACATGATCTCCGAGTCCCAGGTGTCTTTTGAAAAGAACAGCGAAGGCATTATGGAGGTCCAAGAAATGTTTACAAACGTGGACAACTACATGCACAACTTCGCGGAAAAAACCAAAAATCTGCAAGAGTTCATCGTCCACGTGCACAGCATGATCCAGGAAGTCAATGCAAAAGTCGAAGTCAACGCAGACATTACCGACAAGAACAAGGAAAGCCTCGAAGAAGTTCTCGTGCTCGTCTCTGACCAAAAAGAAGAGATCGTCAAAGTATCTGGCGGCTTCGAAAAGATCGAGCAACAAATTCGCGGCTTGAACACGTAAAAACCATTGGCAAAAATTCCACTGAAACTGTCCTCTTTTGAGGGCAGTTTTTTGCATTTATGGCAATAATGTTACCTAATTGTTACAACTGTGAACGAACCTCAACTTTTTTCCATCAAATTATTTTTTCTGCATAGCATGTCCTCCTGGTATCGCTTATAATACACATGAATTTTTTCCGTTTGCTTTCCTTCCATCATGGATCGATCCAACGCAAAGAGAGGCCATAGCCATATGCCTGTTATACATCGTTTCAAGCTGAGCCCGGGGAAAAAGATCGGTCTGACTGCCCTTCTGACGGGTCTGGTTTCCTTGTCCATCGTGTTGACGGTGACAATTTTGCTCATCGCATCTTATCAGTCCAAGAAGAAGTCACTGATCGATACCACGCTTACTTTGAACTATTCAAGCGCAAGCAAAATGAGTCAAATGATCAATTCCTTGTTCATCTCCATGCGAAGCAGCTTGCGTTATTCCGCCTCAGTCGTAATCGACCACCCCTCGCAGACGCAAAAAGAAGCCGACGAACATCTGGATATCCTTCGCAAAAGCAGCAACTATTTCAATTCGCTAACTGTCGTGGATGAAAACGGGATTATCCGCACCGTTTCTCCGGCGTCCATCGGCACAGTCGGCCAACACATTATCACCAAGGAAGGCAACTATGCCTTGGAACTGAAAAAGCCCTACATTTCCTTGCCCTACATATCTGCGAGAAGCAACCGCCATATTTTGTTCATGAGCGAGCCGATCTACGACAAAGAGGGCAAATATCGCGGCTTCATCGGCGGAACCATCTACCTCCAGGAGCACAACATCATGAACATGATTTTCGGCAGCGCGGCAACGGATACGACCGGATCTTCTTTTTCCATCGTCGGCTCCAACGGGCAGTTGCTGTTCCATCCGGATGAACAGTTGATCGGAAAAGATCTCAAATCCAATCCTGTCGTAAGGAAGCTGATGGCTGGGCGAAGCGGTCATGAACAAATGGCGAGCATACAGGGCGGGCAGTTGCTGGCCGGCTATGCCCCCGTTGCCGAAAACGGCTGGGGCGTCATGGTCACCTCTCCCATCGAGTTTGTCTACAACGAGCTGCATAGTCAGGTGAGACTCATGCTGGTTTATTTGCTGCCCCCTTCCCTGCTTTTGCTCCTGATTGTCATCAAGCTGGCCCACACGCTTGCCAGACCTTTTGTTCAGCTTGCCGACCTGATGAGCAAGATGGGCTCGGAAAAAGTAGAGCTTCCCCAAAATCGGCATCACTGGAACCGGGAAGCTGATTTGTTGACCAAAGCTTTTCGCAATGCCGCCAAAAAAATCAAGCGGAAAACAGACCGTCTCACGCATGAAGCAACGACTGACGCGCTTACGGGACTTGCCAACCGCCGTTCCGTCGAAAATTTGCTGCAACAATGGTTGCGGGAGAACAAAAGCTTTTCCATCCTGCTGTTGGATATTGATCGCTTCAAGCATGTAAACGACACCTTCGGCCATCCTGTGGGAGACGAAGTGTTGAAGCTGTTTGCCCAGATCATGACAACCTCTGTCCGCAAAAGCGATGTTTGCGGGCGGTTTGGCGGAGAGGAATTTATTGCCCTGCTCGGCGGCGCCTCCAGCGAAGATGCCTTTTCCATCGCCGAGAAAATCAGATGCAGCATGGAAAACAGTGTCACACCAACTGGTCAGACGATCACTGTTTCCATCGGGATCGTCAGCAGCACACGTCAGCTTCACTCTGTTCCCGCTTTGATTGAGCTTGCTGACCAAGCGTTGTATCAGGCCAAGCAGTCCGGCAGAAATCGGGTGGTAGTAGCCCAAACCGCGCAACCAAAAAACAGGCTTGATTCGTAAAAACTTGCGTGAGTGAACCCCTGTCTGTCACTCGCGAATAGCAGAGATCGCCTTGGACGCTTCGACGTTCAGGCGATTTTTTTATGCGCCCGTTGACAATATAAGCATCGGGATATATAGTTACTATAGTTAAGTTAACTAAACTAAATTACTTTGCAAGAGCTTTCTGATCTTGTCTTCTGCCTTCTCCCGGCTCATTTTGTTCGGACTTCGCGCAAATACTATTGTTCACGAGGAGGAAATCCATGCTTGCCGAATATCGAAAAATCGTCCATGAGTTGAACGATGCCTTTTACGAATATTACATGTACTACAATAAAGTCGCGAAAAAGCTGGATGAGTTTCAGTTGACGCTTCAGCAGGAAAACTTGTTGCAGTACATCATTCGCAATGAACGGGTGACCGTCAACGAGATCGCCGCCTTTTTTTCCATTACGAAAAGCGCAGTCAGCCAAGTGTTGTCTCATCTGGAATCCAGGACGTTTATCAGGCGGGAAAGCAATCCGGAAGATCGCCGGGAGTCGTTTATCCTGCTGGGAGAAGCGGGGCAAAAATACGCGGAGTTGATGGATGAAGCAGACGAAGCGTTTGTGAAACAATACTTTTCCCAAATCGACATGAGCGTGCTCGAACAAATGCTGGAAACGATCAAAAAGGTCAACCGGGCCATAAAAGAATCAGTAGATACAGAAAGCCGGTAAAAGCAAGCAGCCGCGGCTGTGAGCGGATTGTAAATTCATTGGAGAGTTAGTGGGGAAAACCATGAAAAGGAACAACAACCAAAACTGGTCTTTAGGTTTAGTCTTGTTTAATTTATTTATTGCGTACGTCGGAATTGGCCTGGTCGTTCCGGTCATGCCGTCCTTTGCCCATGAGTTGAACCTGAGCGGAGAAGTCGTGGGCTACTTGATTTCCGCCTTTGCCTTCGCCCAGCTTCTCGCCTCGCCGATTACGGGCGTCTGGGTCGATACGTTTGGCAGAAAGAAAATGATTGTCTTCGGCCTGTTCTTGTTCGCATTCTCGGAGCTTATGTTCGGATTGGGCAACCAGGTCTGGATTTTGTTTTTGTCGCGAGTTTTAGGCGGAATCAGCGACGCTTTCATTATGCCAGCTGTCATCTCTTACATTGCCGATCGCACTTCGCTGGAAGACCGCGCTCGCGTGCTGGGCTATCAGGCTGCCGCCATCAGCGGCGGTTTCATCATCGGTCCCGGACTGGGCGGATTCATCGCAGAGCTGGGGATACGCGCTCCATTCTTTTTCGCAGCCGGATTTGCCGGTATCGCCGCCGTTATCTCGCTGTTTGTCCTGGAAGAGTCGCTGACGAAAGAACAAATGGCAAAAAATAAAGCGCAAAAAGTGAGCGTCAGCTTCATCGGTGAGATCAAAAAATCGTTCCGCTCGATCTATTTTGTGCCCCTGTTGATTGTGTTTGTGCTCTCTTTCGGCCTTGCCGCATACGAGATGATGTTCAGCCTGTTTGTTGATGCCAAATTCGGCTTCACTGCCAAAGATATCGCCGTCATCATTACCGTCGGCTCCGTTTTCGGCGTAGTTGCCCAGATCGCTTTCTTTGAGAAGCTGGTGGACAAGTTTGGCGAGAAAAACATGATTCAAACGACGCTCGTGACAGCCGCGCTGTTTATTTTTGCGACGGTCTTCATCAACAGCTATTGGGGAATCATGGTCGTCAGCAGCATCGTGTTTTTTGCCTGCGACTTGCTGCGCCCTGCTGTAACCACGCTGCTTTCGAAGATGGCCGACGAGGACCAGGGCTTTGTCGCCGGGATGAACTCCACCTATACAAGCCTCGGAATTATTGTTGGTCCCGCAGTCGGTGGCATTTTGTTCGACTGGAACATCAACTTCCCGTACATGTTCGCCGCTGTCGTGCTCTGCGCTGCCTTTGCGCTGTTTGTTTATTGGAAAAACAAGCTGCGAGCGCCAGCGCATGGGTAAAAACACTTGCGCAGCTGCGGAAGCGAGAGGATGTCGGACTATCTCGGTTATTGCACGGCTTGGTTTTAACGTGCTGTCGCTTTGTGTTACTACTGGACATGGAACTGCTTGTTTCTAGACACGGCACCGCTCGTTTCCAGCGGTGTTTTTTCTTTTCGCTGAGAACTGATCTCCCACTCGCTGCTACAGGCGCTACTCCTTCGCCCCCTGCTTTTTTCGTCTCCCCGGTCGGAGGCTTGGCGTAAAGAGTCCTCTTTCGTAAGCATACCGAACAAGCTGCGTCCGATTTTTCAACCGCAGCTTGAACAAAAGCTCCTTGAACTGCTTCCTGACCTCGTTCTCGGAAAGCAGCAACTCTTCCGCAATCTCACTGTTTTTATACCCTTTGCACAGGCAGCCGAGCAGCGCCATCTCCGTCGGGTTCAAGCCAGGGCGGTTGAAGTGGCACGGCTTGTCTGCCATAAATTCCTGCAAAATATGATAACCCAGCTCACGCGGCATCGGCGCATCATCTATCAGCACAGAGCGCAAATATTCGTGCCGCGATGCGGGATGCAACGTCTTCAGCAAGTACCCTTGGGCACCGTATTTCAACGCTTCAAAAAAGCATTGCACATCCGTCGAATCGGACTGGACGATAACTTTGCTGCCAGGATTTTGTTCCTTGATTCGCGCAATCGCCTGCCATTCATCCTGATCCTGCAAATTCAAATCAATCAGCACTGCTTTTGGCGCAAACTTGTTGGCCAGCACTGCCGCTTCCGCAGCCGTATCGGTTTCAGCCACGACCTGAAACCCGCTATCCAACTGAAGCAGTCGCCGCAACTGCTCTCTTGCCTCCCGGTTGTGGTCTGCAATCAATACCGTAATCATCTCTGTCATGTTAGTTTCACCACACTCCGCTTTTTCTTAATCCTACTCCTGTCGAGACTGCTCCGAAATGCCCCAATCGGGTCATATTTCGTTAAGAAGCGATGACAATTCCATGGCAAAAAGTTCACAAAGAGCGAACAGCAGTTTCACATAAAAGCCAACAACAGCTCCATGCTTTTCGCGAATTTGCCTGAATAATCCCTTGCTGATGCACCTGTCCCGGTTGATGCCGCTGCATGCAGGGACAAACCGAAAAAGGGAGATTTCGTGTGCTCCGCTTTCTTTTATCGCTCTTGCGCCTGCTCTGATCCGATGTGCCGACCTCTACTAGCTTTCCTCACCCTTTTCAAAGGACGCGTCCCAATTTCTCTTTGCGCCGCGAAACCAACTAATTGTATAATGGGCACGCAATAAATCCGTTTATAAATGAGGTGACAACCCTTGCCTCTTGATTTGCACCAGGATGAACATATTCAACTATGGCAACATGCCGATATTCAAATGGTTTCGATCCAAAGGCATACACTGGCGGCAGGCGCCAAAGCCTTTTCATTCTCTTTTCCGTCAAACGGCTTTCTCTGCACAAGCATGGGAAGCGCACTGATGCTTTTGGACAACCAGATTTACTCCGTACATGGCATGCAGGTGTTTCATGCAGCCGCCAAAAGCTGGGTTGAACTGAACGCTGGCAAAGATGGCCTGGACTTCAGCCTGGTGCTGTACGAAGCAAGTGTTAGCCGTGCTGCTCCTGCAAAATTCGAAACGCCTATGCATTCTCTTGAGCATTCATTCCACATGCCCTATTCCTTCACTCCTGCCCAGCCGACTCTGTTGTATGACATCTTGGAACAGATGCATGACTTGTCGCGCCAGCAGCATGCGATGGCACAGTTTCAACTAAAAGCGCAATTCTATCAATGGATTTATCAGGTCGTGAAGCAATACCATTCACAATCGCCTGCGCCCCGGACGACGAGCCCGGTCGAACTGGTGACAGAAGCTCTCGAATACATGCTGGACCATTACGCCGAGCCATTGACGCTCGAATCGTTGGCTTCCGCGTTGAATTGCAGCCAGGGGCATTTGTCCAATCGCTTCAAACAAGTATTGAATCGCGGCCCGATTGATTGCCTGATCCGCTTGCGCATGGAAAAAGCTCGCAAACTGCTGGCAGAAACCGCTATATCGCTAAAGACGGTTGCTACGGCAGTCGGTTATCAGGATGTGTACTATTTCAGCCATGCTTTCAAAAAATATTTCGGCTTGCCTCCCAGCCTGCTGCGCAAACAGCTTGCTGCAAATGAACATCTTACATCCGCAGCAGGAAGAAATCACATTGTTGCTCCAGATGGGACATGTTATTTTGATAATGATAATTATTATCAAAAAACGACGGAGGGTCAAGTCACATGTTTATAAACAAAATGATGGTGCCCGCCAGCTTATTGTTAGCATTTGGTCTGCTGCTCGGCGCATGCGGCAGCAATCCGACCGAGTCGGCAACTGGCAACAAAGGCGGCAGCGCAACGGCAGCTTCACAACCCGCTGCAACAGCAGAGAACGATACCAAGCCTGCAACCCGCATCGTCTCCACATCGATGGGCGATGTGGAAATCCCAGCCCATCCGGAGCGGGTCGTAACAGATGTTGGGCATTATGCTGAACAAAGAAGCCAAGGCGGACTCATTGGTGCAAGACTTGGACAAACAAGTCGAATCAACCAAGAAGCGTATTGACCACATTGTAGGAAAAGACAAGACCGTTACTGTTTTTGACGGCGGCGCTGTTAAAACGCTTATCCTTTACGGCAACGCCTTTACCGGACGAACAATCCATGGCGAGTTGGGTCTGCCAATGAACGAAAATGTAAAACGCGACATCGACCCGAAAGTAGGCTGGCTGCAAATTTCCAGTGAAGTCATTGGAAAATACGCCAGCGATTATATTTTCATGGCTGTCGATGCCAAAGCCGAGTCATTTGATTACGCGAATGATCCAATCTGGAACACCTTGGATGCCGTCAAACAAAACCATCTGTACGAAATTGACGGTTACCGCTTCTATTTCTCTGATCCGATTTCTGTGATGGGGCAACTAGAGGATATTGCCGATATGATGGAGGAGAGGGAAAGGGCTAGTGTTAAGCGGGGATAGTGTGGTTTTGCAGGTTTCGGAGTTTTGCCGTAGGCTTGAAGAACAGAAAGATGCCCCTAACGTTGAAGTAGGGGCATTGTTTGTTATGCGGGGATTGAATTTTTTACTGAGTTTTCGACAGGCAAAAACAAGTATAACGTCAATGGAACAGTGACGTTGTGCTGATCTTGAAGCTTTTCACAAAGCTTTCGAACGCAAAACGGTGAAGCTCAAAAGCTGCGGTAATTGAGTGTTAACCCCGAAGCTTTCCACTAAGCTTTCGAACGGGGCTTGCTTTAAAAGCGTGCAAATGACACTCCAGCGTGCTAATCCCGAAGCTTTCCACTAAGCTTTCGAACAACTCCAGTCGGTGATTACCTATTAACGGGTTTGTTAGTGCTAATCCCGAAGCTTTCCACTAAGCTTTCGAACCATAATTACCGCAACGCTTTCTGGGTCTTCAATCAAGTGCTAATCCCGAAGCTTTCCACTAAGCTTTCGAACACGCTTTGCAATCATGGTGGCAGTCATGCGGATGCCTTGTGCTAATCCCGAAGCTTTCCACTAAGCTTTCGAACACGCTTTGCAATCATGGTGGCAGTCATGCGGATGCCTTGTGCTAATCCCGAAGCTTTCCACTAAGCTTTCGAACGATTCGTTCTGCAAGAACCAAGTAGCCTTTTGAAAGTGCTAATCCCGAAGCTTTCCACTAAGCTTTCGAACTGTGTGTCGTCAATTGTAACCTGGATTAATTTCCTGTGCTAATCCCGAAGCTTTCCACTAAGCTTTCGAACTGTGTGTCGTCAATTGTAACCTGGATTAATTTCCTGTGCTAATCCCGAAGCTTTCCACTAAGCTTTCGAACCTTAGCCATTGTCGCGGTTAAATACGAGCAGGAGCTTGTGCTAATCCCGAAGCTTTCCACTAAGCTTTCGAACGAGGAATAAAAATAGACCCCTATCAGGGAGCCCGTGTGCTAATCCCGAAGCTTTCCACTAAGCTTTCGAACTCCTTCCTTGCCGAAACCTACAACAACAAGGCTTGAACAGGGCTTTTTCGAGCGCCAGGAATTTCAGTATCCCTTTCCCCGTCTATGCACTCATTTCCAATGCACAATCGTTCAAAAAAGCCTACTCTCACAAGGATTTCGAGCATCTCCAGTGATTTTTGAGCTGCGGGGATGCTCGAAAATCAAGCGCACATACTCAGTGGAACTTCGTGACTATTCGTGGTAGCCGCCCTGTAATGGAGGACGACAATGCACACGCACGAAATTAAAGCAAATCGACATACGGCCTCTAACCGTCGACTATCATCATTGTACTGTTTTCGCCTTGCCTCAACAACACACATCCACTTTCCTAGTAGATAAATTTAGTTAAGTCTCGCGGGAGGAACTCTCTTCCGACCGTGGCAATTCGCTTATCCAATTGGTCCTTGGTCACCGGGCCGATTTTTACAAACATGACCTGATCTTCTGCATGATGAATCAGCTCAGCCAGACTGACCTTCAATTTGACTTGCTGAATCTCTGTCAACTGACATAAGAACACGGAATATTGCACATGTTCCCCCTGTCCTTTCATCAACTTGAAAACCTTTCGCCATCGCTTCTGATCCGAAATATCGTAGCTCACCAGTACAAAATGTCTCATTTTTACCTCGTCATGAGCGGCGTATATTCAGCCAACTCGCCATCAAGGTATCTGGCCAAAAATCTTGCTTCCAGCTCAAGCATCCTCCGATAGCTTAACTTGTAACCGAACTGTGGATGTGTCATTGCTTCATTTAGCCGTCTTTCGTAAGCGGAAAAATATTTCTGGCGACCGCCCTTTTTCAAGTAACAGCTATCTTTTCCCCAGTAAAAATCATCCGGAGTGAGTTCTTTTGTATTCAAGGCGCGAATCGCTACGCTATCAGCGATCAATGCCCGATACGGTTCCATCAGATCAAGCGCCAAAGCTGGCCTCCCCGCTTCCATTGCATGGAAAAAACCAAACAGCGGATCGAGTCCTGCATTGACACAAGCCGTATAGACATCTCTTGAGAGCAATGTATAGCCTAGCGACAAAAGAGCGTTAACCGGGTCTTTCGGCGGACGCCGATTGCGTCCATTCATCATGGCGATGCCATCAACCATTGGCTCCGCAAGCATCGTGGGAAAAGACTGCATATACAACTGCGCCGCTCGTCCTTCAATTCCTCTCGCCATGTCAAGCGATTCAGCGCCAAGCACCCGCTCCCGCAGCTCTTTCAATTCTTTTAAAACTGATTTTTCCGGACTGCCGTTTCGCCTTAACATGGTTCGCTGATTGGAAATCTTGGCGTAGATCACTCGCCTGGTAAGCGCAAGTGCAACTGGCGGCTCTTGAAAAGCACCGAACTGTTTGACCCTCGTCCGAATATTTTTGGTGAGCGGCGGAGAAGTAATTCCAGCTAACGTACCATGTGTGGTCAAATAACTGACATGGATGCCACAATTCATTAAGGTGTGCAGAAGTTGCGTGGAACACTGGACGTTTCCCATCAAGCTCACGTGCACCAAATCCTTGATCGGGATTTCGTCAAGCTTTTCCCCTTTTAACGTAATCGTCAGACACTCGCCCGACCTTCCCAACGTAGCCCCTGGCTCTGCAACATACAACATTCCACCGTCTGGACGACTGGGAACAATTTTTCTGATATTTGCACTGACCCCTGTCAAGTAATTCGTCTCATCAGGCATGCAAACGTAGTTTAGCGAGCAGCGGAAGCATTTTTTCGAATCTTGCAAGGGCGGCGGCATGTCTGCATCTTTAAGTTCTTGCGCCTTTTCAATAAAACGTCGGGTAACGCTGATCAAGTCCTGGGAAAATTCAATCTGCACTTTCTTTTTGTTCCCACGATAGTACAAATAGCCATAGTCCGATTCATAGCCATTTGAGCGCAGCAACAAGCCTTGGGCACATAATTGAATCTGGTCATTGGGCCAGGCAGAGCCATCCAATTCATATTCACCTACAGAGAACGTATGCCCGCCATCTGGTGCCGACGAGTGCTTGCCTTCAACAGGAATCCACTGGTTGCCTTGTTCGACGCATACTGCATCCAGCTTTCCGGTAATGCCGAGCACCGGATCGCCTAGATTCAGACTGGATGGTGCCTCTCCCCACAACTCTTCGGGAGCCATTTTGTTTTTGCGCAAATTTGTCTCCGCACGCCTGTGCTGTGCAGCTCCTTCGATCGTGTCTGCACTTTCTTCAAACAGTCCTTGCACATGCATGATATGGTAAAGTCGCTCACAATACTGAATTTCATTTAACATGCGTACAGGTATCCAGGACAAGCCACACACTCTCCTTGAACACCTTTACCGAGTCTTCATCAAAAACCTCTCCCGCAATTTTCCGTACAGACGTCTTTTTACCTCACTCCAAAAATCTTTTTGGGTATTCCAGACAAATTCAGGAAAAAAGACTCCGCTAGGATCGCGGAACAATGTACGGTATGTGCCTTTCGCCTCTTCCGCTTCCTCGATGATTTCCTGGAAGTCTTCCAGTTGTTCGGGCGACTCAGACTCTTCTGTAAAGGTTGTTTTACCTTTCAGCTTGGCCTGGCTATCCCAAACGTATACGTCTTTCATGACTGTATCCGTTTTTTTCACAAAAAGACCTTTTCCCAGCTTCGCTTGCACCGATTTGGCCTTGGGAATGAGATACTCTTCCTCGCCTCGGATGAGAACACGGCAGCTTACCTTGAACAGCTCATTGTATCGCTGCCAAAAACGCTTTTGCAGATTCTGCGCCGCATTGATATCTGCCTGAAGAAACACAACCTCTTTTCCTTCGCTTCCGTCTGACAAGGTCATGAACCATTCTCCACTGTCGTCCGGGACAATGTCACCGGGCCTTAGCTGTTTCACCTGCTCTTCCGTCAAAAACTGTTCGTTGACTAATCTCTTCTGTAAGTTCTCAAAGCGTTTGCCCTGTAGCTCTTGACCTTTCACCATTTTGCAGCGGATGCCCGGCGTTCCTGTCTTGGCGTGAAAACGAGAGGAATATTCCGCACGGACATCGCCAACTTGAATCCCATATGGCTCTGCCTGCATATGAACGTATTTGGGGATGCTGCGGTGTGCCCATTTCATCAAGGTGGAGTTTTCTTTTGTCGAACGATCCATGTTTGAACGGTACTGACTCAGGTTTTCAAACAGGATGACCTGACAAGCCGGATACTTGGCGAACCACTCCAATTTCTTTTCGTCGTATACATATCCCAAAGCAGTCATGACGATGGCGTGACTTAACTGCTTCAACCGATCCTCTTTTACATTTTGGATATGCGTCAACAGGCGCTGGTGGCTGGTATGTCCTTGTTCAAAGCGGTTGATTTCCTGCGGATTTCTCGTCCTGCGGCTCCAAGAAATCAACAGCTTGCGCAGACTGTCCAATTCTTCTATGCTCCACATGCTCAGACCTGCGATGCCTTTTCGCTCGTCAGCATCAAAGCGTTTGCGCCATGCCTGAACGACTTTTCCTACATGCTCCTCTGCTTTGCGGTGTATTTGTACCACCGCTTGCTCCCAGCCGCCTTCCTTCTCACGTAAAGCATCTGTCAGGTCGCAGACGATTCCGTTCCAAAAAGTCCGGTCTGTTTGATCGAGCAGCGACTTTTGCTTCTCAAGCGCTTGACTCAAATGATCAAGCTCATCCGCTCGTTCTCTGTTCTGTTTCTTCGCCATGCGTATGACTTGGGACAATATTCTGATCTGAAACCTCACTCGTCTCTGCTGATCCTGCCTCTCGTCCCGCTTTTCCCTCACCTGTTTTTCTACCTGCTCACCAGGCAGTTTCAACATATAGCTCCGCTTATGGACAGCAACGAGCGGGGTTCCTTCAATCCAATAGGAAAAGCCAGCCGCATTTGCATCGTTGCTCTCTTCTACAGAAAAAATGGAAGTCGCCGCAGCAGTTCGCAGCCCAAGGTCTATACTCATCACACGAAAACCGGATTCCAGCGATTCCACCCCGGACGAGTGGTTCTGCGAAGCCTTCATCCATTCAACAAGCTCCTCTGACTTGTAAGTAGTGACCTTTGGAAACTCATTGGGACGGCGAACGAGTTGCAACACTTGTCCATATGGCGATTGCAAGCGGCCATTTTTCACTTCTTGCAAAGGTTCGAAATCGATGACAATGTTGAGATAGACACTGCCAATCTCCCCACCCTCGAAGTCTTTTTCTTCCTTTTCTAAATCGCCTCTTTCCAGCTGTAGCTTTGCTCCCCCCAAATGTCCGCTAAACGTCGATCCTGAACCCTTATCCTTAAACTCGATTTCTTGCTTGCCTTTGTCGTTTTTCTGCAACGTCACCTGTTGGTAAAACTGCTTGGACAAAGCCAGCTCGACCTCGACGTCCTGCTTTTCCATCCATCCGGATTCGTTTGGCCAGATCAGTTGACTAAACGTCACAAAACGCCTGCTTCTGGGGTTGTCTGCTTCCGCCGTCAAATAATAATCTTGCAAATTTCCTCCGCGAGCGTCGAATCGCACCCACAGTGGATGCTTCCTGGCATCGGGCAGTGTCATAGTAGCGTTTTGCTTGGCTTCTTCCAAACGCTTCTTCAGCTCATTGCGTGCAACAAAATAATGGATGCGCTGCGGATTCCCTTTCCAGATCAGGTGGTGCTCCTCTTTCATCAGGTACTGAAAGAAATGGGCATCGCCAAATCGCCCCCTCAGCCGCTGCTGCACACGTTTGAGCGCCTCTCTGTATTGCTCGTGACTGGCATTGGGGAGAACTGTCGACCATTGCTCGTACAGTTCGTTCCAGCCTTTCATTTGCCGTTTGGTAATCCGATACTTGTCGTTAGCAGCGGTCATGTTTTCTATTAGCTCTTGCTCCCGTTGTTCTTCGTATTGCTCCAGCAAGCTGATCCATTCCTGGCCACCTTCCAACTGCTCGTTCAATTGGGTCATTTTTTCTTGCAGCTTGGAATATTCCTCCTGAACGCGCTTGTTCCAGCTCTCCCAACTGAGCAGTCTTTCAATCGCCTGTTGCAGCATGTCCCTGTCCCAAGTGCGCACAAACTGATTGGACTGAAGCGGTAGCCATGCGATGTCTGCTACGGTGTTCGTATACAGTGGAAAAATCGGCCTGATTCCGTATTCTTCCAAGGTGGTAATCACGGAAGCGGTCGGATCTTCTTCGCGTCTTTTTTTCCACTTTTCATAATCCTGCTCCCAAGTCGGGTCGTTGGCTTCTTTTTTCTTCTGCCAGGTCGGCTTTGCGCCTGCCTTTGAGGTGCCTTTGCCGCCTTCGCTGTTCGGATCGACTAGCGGGCTGAGGAATTTTCGGCTAATGATCTGGGCGTCGCCACTTTGCCCAATCGAGGAGGGAACAAGCAGTTCATATAGTTGCCGCAGAGCTTCGAGCGCCTTGTCCAATGGGAGCGCTTGCATATTTTTATCTGCACGATTTTTTTGTTGCTGTTCGCGAATATGACGAATCAGCTCTTCTTGCAGTTCTTTTTTTGTCTGTCCGCCAGTGCTCTCCTGCCGAAAGAGCAAGAGCATTTTCATATAATAAGCGACGCCTTCGTTTAACAGCCGATGCGTTCGCCATATTCCTTTTCGGAGGTTTTGGGCTTCCGGGCCTGTGCGGGTTTTGAGCTTTAGTTTTATACTGCGGATTGCCATGGCTGGTGCCTCCCGGTTTGATTTTGAAAAGAGTTGGGCATGATTTTTATTTATTGTAAATCATTTTCATATTTTGGGGTAATAGGAAAAAGCCAATTCCACTGTTTCTAGATGAATTGGCTTTTGTTCTGATGAACCGTGAAGTTTTCTACTGGGGATTCGAAGAGCCGCAAGATGTATTTAGATATGCACGTGCTTGTTTCAAAATTTTCGAATGGACTGGCCGTTTGGTGCTGGCTTCATCCATCCCCGTGGTGCTAATCTTGAAGCTTTCGAACTGGAAAAAGCGCCGACGTCGGAGTGGGCGGAAACAAGTGCTAATCTCGAAGCTTTCCACTAAGCTTTCGAACGAACTTGACCAGCCGGAGTTCTTTATCGTTGAGCCGGTGCTAACCTCGAAGCTTTCCACTAAGCTTTCGAACGTAGTCACCCAGACCGCCACCGCCACCCCCTCCACCGTGCTAACCTCGAAGCTTTCCACTAAGCTTTCGAACTGAGCATTGTTGTTGTCCCGCTTCGGGTGTCTGGGTGTGCTAACCTCGAAGCTTTCCACTAAGCTTTCGAACGCAGCGCAGCGGGGATAACGTCGATCACGCTTCCCGTTCCTCGTGCTAACCTCGAAGCTTTCCACTAAGCTTTCGAACATGAATTGAATTCTCTCCCTCGTAATTCTAGTGTTTCAAAGTGCTAACCTCGAAGCTTTCCACTAAGCTTTCGAACTTTGATCCGTCTTGACTCTTCGGTAACAATTTTATCACGTGCTAACCTCGAAGCTTTCCACTAAGCTTTCGAACTCCTGTCTTACCAATCCCTACAACCGCAAGCGTTCCCACACTCTCTTTCGAGCAGCCCATTTTCTCGGTTGTATTCTGCCTGATTTCACGGAGACTCCAGTCGTCCAAACTGGCTTTGCGCCTACTCTCCCAACGTATGCGAGCATCCCCGGAGCTTTTTGGGCTGAGAGGATGCTCGCATCGTTGTTTTCGAAAGCTTAGTGGAAAGTCGAGATTATCCGTGGGAGTAGACTTGTGG
>Ga0065721_10050168_pt1 | contig 22594 bp, 25 predicted proteins | sample Mesricmetagenome_FD_59108 | JGI IMG/M metagenome (GOLD analysis project Ga0065721, IMG submission 59108) | Mesophilic microbial community from rice straw/compost enrichment Sample: eDNA_1 v2 (version 2) | ecosystem: Engineered > Solid waste > Grass > Composting > Bioreactor | place: USA: Davis...
AACGAAGGCTTTCCATGCAGGGATACCGGCTTTTTCGAACAATTTATACAATCCAACGGCAGGCAATTCAACGATCAGCAAGGACACCAGTATTATAACAATCAAGTCGTGTGCACTCATTATGGGGCTGTTTTTTTAAAAGTCCGGGCAAAAATACCATAATAATTTTCATGGGAACAGGCTAATAACGAACTATTTGCTAAAATACGATCAAACTTTAGCAAATAAGACCATTAAATATAAACAGTATTTGACCAGTTGCATTAGTTGTAATATCTTACCTTTTGTTACACATATATGAATCTCTTTTCTATCCGGGATATAGAAAACTTAACCGGCATTAAGGCGCATACCCTACGCATTTGGGAACAACGGTATAACCTGTTCTGTCCGAAGCGAAAGGAAAGCAAACACCGTTTCTACGATTGCGAAGACCTGAAATATCTTCTGCGTATCGCATACCTGTACAATCACGGCTACAAGATCTCGCAGATCGCCAACTACTCGCCTGAAGAGATCACCAAAATGGCGTTGGAAGTGAAGCCGGATGCGGATAATTATGAAATTTTTATCAACCAGCTTACCGAGGCTTCCATCGACTTCGACCAGGTGCGTTTCGATAAGATCCTGCATAACCTGGTACTGCATGCCGGTTTTGAAAAAAGCATTACCTGTGTATTGTTTCCATTGCTGAAAAAGCTGGGTGTATTATGGCTGACCGGCCAGGTGATACCGGCCCAGGAGCATTTTGCCAGCGCCCTGATCACCAAAAAGCTGATCATGGCCATCGACGGGCTGGAAAAACCGGTTTACCAGGGTGGCCGCCGGGTGCTGTTGTTTACGCCCAACGGCGAAAACCACGAAATTCCGTTGCTGTTTATGCAATACCTGCTTAAAAAGCAGGGTGTGCCTACGCTGTACCTGGGTAAAAACATCAGTCTTACCATGCTACAGCAGGTATGCGCCCACCAGCCGGTGACGCAGTTATACTTTCATATTATTACCAATTTTATCAGGTGCGATATGTTTGCCTACCTGGAACAGCTTTCCAACCTGTTCCCCGATAAAGAGATCGTTTTCTCGGGCTCAGATACCTGCCAGTGCACCTGTAATTTGCAGAATGTACGGTTGCTGAAACAACCGGAGGATAAGTGGTGTTTTTCGAAAGAATCGGTGTGCGCTTAAAATATTGAATATTGAACAGATGAATATCGAATGTTGAAGTATCCCATACCCCAACATTCGATATTTATTATTCAATATTCGATATTATTTTTTCGGAATCACGTAGGAATGAACATCATCCGGTACGATGGTTTTACCGGAAAGAATGATCAACCGCTCCACCACATTACGCAGCTCACGTATATTTCCCGTCCAGTTATGTTGTTTTAATGCATCCAACGCTTCCTTATCGATGCCTTTTTTAGAGATGCCGTAATCGGCGCAAATATCACCCAGGAACTTATCTACCAGCAGCGGAATATCTTCACGCCGTTCGTTCAGCGAGGGCACATGAATGATGATCACACTTAAACGGTGATAGAGATCGAGACGGAAATTCTTTTCATCCACTTCCTTCAACAGGTCTTTATTGGTAGCCGCAATCACACGCACATCCACACTAATGTCCTTATCGCCGCCCACGCGGGTGATCTTGCCTTCCTGCAGCGCGCGCAACACCTTGGCCTGGGCGCTGAGGCTCATATCGCCGATCTCGTCGAGGAACAGCGTACCGCCATGCGCCTGCTCGAATTTGCCGATGCGTTGTTTTACGGCGCTGGTAAAGCTGCCTTTTTCATGACCAAACAATTCGCTTTCGATGAGTTCGCTGGGAATGGCGGCACAGTTTACTTCTACCAGCGGTCCGGCGGCGCGGTTGCTTTTTTCGTGTACCCAACGGGCCACCAGTTCCTTGCCTACCCCGTTCTCGCCGGTCACCAAAATGCGGGCATCGGTAGGCGCCACCTTATCGATGGTTTCCTTGATCTTGAGGATGGGTCCCGATTCACCGATCATCTCTTCTACCTTGCTCACCTTTCTTTTTAACACCTTGGTTTCGGTAACCAGGTTGTTTTTGTCCATCGCATTGCGGATGGTGATGAGCAGCCTGTTCAAATCGGGTGGTTTGGAAATATAATCATAGGCGCCCTTTTTTACCGCTTCCACGGCCGTTTCGATGGTGCCATGGCCCGAGATCATGATCACGGGCACATCGGGGTTGGCTTCCCGGGCTTTGTCGAGAAATTCAATGCCATCGAGTTTGGGCATTTTGATATCGCATAGAACTACATCGTAGTTTTTTTCCTTAAATCTTTTCAGGCCTTCTTCCCCATCGCCGGCTTCTTCGATTTTGTAGCCTTCATAGGAAAGTATTTCACTTAAGGTTTTACGGATCGCTTTTTCGTCGTCGATAATTAGAATGTTTGACATATTGGTTTAACAGTCTTTTGCTATGGAATATTTAAGTCTGGAAATCTCATGGTTTAGCCCCAAAAATAACGATATGCCACGTAACCTGTTCATGATAATTCTTACCCCCTTTTTGGCTTGTGCGCAAGCAGAAAAACCATACAATTTAACAAGTATGGCCCGGAATACGGTACAGGAAACTGTACACATATCGAAAATTGACGATATTCCATTACCCCGGGGTTATATACGAACAAAGGCAGCCGCCGGTTCTTTTGCGCACTGGCTGCGGCAACGGCCTTTAAAAAAAGATACCAGGGTATTTTTATACAATGGCACATTAAAAGCCAATCAAACAGCCCAGTTTGCCGTACTGGATATTCCTGTAGGCACCAAAGACCTGCAACAATGCGCCGATGCCGTGATGCGACTGCGGGCCGAATACCTGTACAGCCAAAAGCAATTTGCGGCAATTTCTTTTGCAGACAATAATTGTAAAAAATACAATTGTCCGCCAAATACCGACCGGGCCGGTTTTGAACGTTACCTCGAAAAAGTGTTCAGTTATTGTGGTACTCTATCGCTGGAGAAACAATTAAAGCCGGTAATAGATATTCAACCCGGGGATGTATTCATCAAAGGAGGCTCGCCGGGGCACGCCGTGATGGTAATGGATGTGGCCGTAAACAGCGAGGGTCAAACCATTTACCTGCTGGCGCAGAGTTATATGCCTGCGCAGGATATTCATGTGTTGCGCAACCCGGGCAACGAATCGCTGAATCCCTGGTATGCCGTGATACCCGGCGCGGGCGAGGTGCATACACCTGAATGGACTTTCAAAACCAGCCAGTTGCGGCGTTGGTAAAAATACGGTGCAACACTGGTAAAGCTACCTTGCAGGGGCTGCCGGTTTATAGTATTTTGGAGCCATATCCTTTTAAAACAAAACAAAATCCGTTGCTATGAAGGCTCCTTCGATTCAAATTCACCAAAGTCCATCGACCGGAAAAGTTATTACCCGTTTGGCTTTATTAGGCGGTTTTACTTTGGGTGGCATGTATGCAGTTTTGCAGCTATGCACATCGATCCTGAAAATATTTGAGTAACCAATTTCATTTTTCGCAGCAAGCAATAAAGGCCGGAACATGTGTCTGGCCTTTTACTTAAAAATATTGAATAATGAATATTGAATATTAAATATCGAAGTGTATTCAACTCAACATTCAATATTTATTATTCGATATTCAATATTTTATTTGTTTGCGTACATTACTTCTTTCACCAGTTTCACCGTACGGCCAATGCTGGGTAAAGCAGCCTCCACCAGGTTGGGCGCATAATGCAGGGGGGCATCGGCGGCAGTGATACGGCGGATGGGAGCATCGAGGTAATCGAAAGCTTCTTTTTGTATGCGGTAAGCAATTTCAGAAGACACCGAGCACATGGGCCATTGTTCTTCCACGATCACCAGGCGGTTGGTTTTTTTCACGCTTTCGAGAATGGTATGCCAGTCGAGCGGACGAATGGTGCGCAGGTCGATCACCTCGGCGCTGATATTCTCTTTTTCCAGCTCGTTGGCGGCGCCCAGGGCCACTTTCATCATTTTATTATAGGAAACGATGGTTACATCGCTGCCCTGTTTTTTTACATCGGCCTTGCCGATGGGAATGATATATTCTTCTTCGGGTACTTCGCCTTTATCGCCATACATCACTTCACTTTCCATAAACATCACCGGGTCGTCGTCGCGGATGGCCGCTTTCAGCAATCCTTTGGCATCGTAGGGGTTAGAGGGAGAGATCACCTTGATACCGGGAATATTGGCATAATAGCTTTCAAAAGCCGTGGAGTGCTGGGCGCCGAGCTGTCCGGCAGAACCATTGGGCCCGCGGAAAACGATGGGGCAACCTACCTGTCCGCCACTCATTGCCAGCATTTTAGAAGCGGTGTTGAGGATTTGGTCCAGTGCCAAAACGGCAAAGTTCCAGGTCATGAATTCAACGATGGGACGGAGGCCGTTTTGTGCGGCGCCTACGCCGATGCCGGCGAAGCCCAATTCGGATATGGGAGTATCGATCACCCTTTTTTCTCCAAATTCGGCCAGCATGCCCTGGCTTACCTTATAAGCGCCGTTGTATTCAGCTACTTCTTCGCCCATCAGGAAAACCCGGTCATCCCTTCTCATTTCTTCGCTCATTGCTTCGCGCAGTGCTTCGCGAAATGCTATTGTTCTTGCCATTCTGTTTCAGTTTAAAAATCGGGCAAAATTATTGGTTGCAAGGGAGATAAACAAATAAATAGGCATAAGGCATAAGGCAAAGTTGGCCGCTGTATTCCCTTATGCCTTCTGCCTTATGCCTTATGCCTCCTTTTCACCGCTTCAGATTGTCCACACGTCAAACCTTTTTCCCCACCCCCGCCCCCTACGCTAGGTTTGTGCAAAACTTAACAACATGCAACACACATCCAACCGCCAAACCTATCTCGACTGGCTTCGCATCATGGCCATTTTCGGGGTTTTGGTATTCCATGCCGCCATGCCCTTTGTGTCTGAATGGGAATGGCATATCAAAAACGGGCAAACCAGCCAGTTGCTGCAGGAAATGAATTTCTGGATGTCGAGGTTTCGTATGCCGCTGCTGTTTTTTATATCCGGTTCGGTAAGTTATTATATGCTCCAGAAGAAAACTACCGGCGGGTTTATTGCGGTGCGTTTCCGGCGCCTGTTTATTCCCCTGCTGTTTGGCATGCTGGTGATTGTGCCGCCGCAGATATACCTCGAGCGGGTGGCGCAGGGCTACCGGGGCAGTTATTGGGATTTTTACCCCTCGGTATTATTGTTTAAACCCTACCCTGCCGGAAATTTCAGCTGGCATCACCTGTGGTTTATTTGTTATTTGCTGGTATATGATATTGTATGTGCGCCTTTGCTGAAATGGATCGTGGGCGCCGGCGGGCAACGGTTTTTGCAACGCTGTAATGTACTGGCCAGGGCGCAATGGATCTATGTGCTGATCATTCCTTCGGTGCTTTTGTATTGCTGGCTGAATTTAAAGTTCCCCGCCACCCATGACCTCATCAACGACTGGTTCAGGCTGCCGTACTGGTTGTTGTTTTTGCTGGTAGGGTTTGTTTGTATAGCGCATGCGCCGTTTATGAACAGCCTGGAAAGAAACCGGCGGCTGTCGCTGGGCCTTGCTTTTAGTGTATTCCTGGTGATGAATTATTTCAGGTGGAACGGGCTGGAGCCTTTTGAGGTGATTGACGCGCGTACCTATGTGTATATGAGCCTTTATCCTATGGCGGCCTGGTTTGCGGTGTTTGCCCTTATTGGATATGGCAGAAGATATCTTAACAAAAGCCACCCGGTGTTGAATTACCTGAACCAGGCTGTATACCCGTTTTATATATTGCATCAAACGGCGATTGTGATCGTATCGTTTTATGTGGTACAGGTGAACGAATTGATATTGGCCAAGTACCTGTTTACCGTAGTGGTGTCGTTTATTGCATCGGTATTGGTGTATCATATATTTGTACGGCCTTATGCCGTAACGCGGCTGTTGTTTGGGATGAAACCTGCGCCCACCAAAAAGAAAACAATTGAGGTAGCCATACCCTCCGTGCAATTATCGTAACTTACTACTATGCGTATTTTTTGGAAATATTTGTTTCCCGGCTTGTTTGCGTTGCTTACTTATTGTACCATACGCATCATCAATGATACCGTTTCGGGATTTAGGATCTGGAAGCGGGACTGGATGACGAATACCATAGAGATCAGTTTTTGTTTGTTGTCGGGTTATTTGATCATGTACGCCATGCGCTGGCTGTTCGGGCAGTTTGATAAAAAACTGCAGCAGAGCATCAATTATAAAACCGTGTTGTACGAACTGTTATGGGTGTTTGTGCTTACCGAGCTCATCGTTCATGCAGTCATCACGCCCATGGTAGCCCTTACCGACGATGGGCTTTCCTGGGGTGATTTTGCGGTAATTACCATCATTCCCCTGATGTTGAACCTCATTTATTATGCTGTTGTGCGAAGCAACAGGCTGCTACAAGCCTATGTAAACAATAAACTGCAGTTGGAAAAACTCACCAACGACCACCTGCAAACCGAACTAAAATTCCTGAAAGCCCAATACCACCCTCATTTCCTGTTCAATGCACTGAACACGGTGTATTTCCAGATGGACGAAAACGTAGAGGAGGCCAAAAAAAGCATAGAAAAATTCTCGGAGCTGCTTCGTTACCAGCTATACGACCAGCAGCAAACCGTGGCGGTAAGCAGCGAGTTGAACTACCTGCAAAACTTTATAGAATTACAAAAGATAAGAAGCTCGGAAAAACTGAAATTGCAGGTGCATTTCGATCCATCGCTGAACGGACAGCAGGTGTATCCCCTGTTGTTTTTACCGCTGGTGGAGAATGCATTTAAATATGTGGGCGGAGATTATCAACTATCCATTGCTGCCAACACAAACGGCCACCAGATAATTTTTTCCGTGGAAAACTCTGTGCCGGAAGGAATGATCAAAAAACGAAAAGGCATTGGACTGGAAAACCTTAAACGAAGACTGGAACTATTATACCCGGGAAAACACCAGTTTGAAACCGAAGAAAAAGAGAACCGTTTTTACGCGCGTATAGAACTGACATTATGATCAAATGCATTATCACCGACGATGAACCCATCGCCCGCAAGGGTTTGCAGGGATATATTGAAAAAATACCCTTCCTGCAACTGGCAGGCGTTTGCGAAGACGCCATCCAGTTGAACACCCTGCTCAAAGAACAACCGGCCGACCTGCTTTTTCTCGATATCGAAATGCCCTATATCACCGGCATCGAATTTTTACAAAATACCCAACAGCCACCCAAGGTGATCTTTACCACCGCTTATGAACAATATGCCATCAAAGGCTACGAGCTGGATGTGCTTGACTATCTTCTAAAACCCATTTCCTTCGACCGGTTTTTGAAAGCAGCCAACAAGGCCTTTGATTATTTTACCACGCAGCAAAACGGACCCACAGACCATATTTTTGTAAAAACAGATCACCGGCTGGAAAAGATCAGCTTCAACGAGCTGCTGTTTGCAGAAGCCATGGAAAATTATGTGGCGCTGTACACCAGTGGCAAAAAAATGATCACCCATGCCACCCTCAAGTCGCTGCAGAGTGCGTTGCCGTCTTATTTTATCCAGCCGCATAAATCCTACCTGGTCAATATCAACCATATCAGCTCTATAGAAGGCAATATCCTGCACCTGGGCGGCCAGTACCAGGTACCCATTTCGAAATACCTGAAGGAAGAGGTGCTGGAGCGGATCGTGAACAACAAGCTGCTTAGAAAATAGTCCTTCAATTCATTCGCCTTTTACCGCAATTCATGTGGGTTGTGTTTATGCCCGGCCAGTATCCGGTGCATATTTGCATACCAATAAAGTATAGTCATGAAAACATTTGCAATTACCATTCTGTTGGTGGTGCACCGGTTCAGTCCGGCTTATTGCCAACGCCTGGCGCTTAAAATGTTGCCGGCGATCTTATAGTAAACAGCAATTTCCGGAACACCAAAACCTGCCATATGGCTGTACCAGGAAAAGTCATTCATAATTCTTTGACCCGGCAAAGTATCCGATTTATAAAAACCAGCCAGGATACCGACGGGCAGTTACTGGAAATGGAATCGGTGTACCTGGCGCAGTCCAGGGAGCCGGCGCCGCATTATCATCCAAAGCAGGAGGAAGATTTTCTGGTGTTGGAGGGAGAACTGACGGTGGTACTGGATGGACAGTTGATGTTATTAAAAGCGGGCGACCGCTTGCATATCCCGGCGGGTGTGCATCACGCCATGTGGAACAGTTCGAATACGAATACCATTATCAACTGGCAGGTGCGGCCGGCTTTGAAAACAGAATATTTACTGGAGACCGTGTATGGGTTGGCGGCGGATGGAAAAACAAACCGAAAAGGTATGCCCGGGTTGTGGCAGGTAGCCGCAACCGGCAGGTATTTTGACAATGAGTTCAGGTTGAGCAAACCGGGTTTTGGCGTGCAGAAACTGATTTTCGGTTTGATGGCGCCGATAGCGTATGTATTTGGCTACAGGGGTTTATATAAGAGGTATATTGATTGAGTAACAACAGGTGTCGTTTTTTATGCTGCCAATGCGGTAAGGCGAAAGCCCGAGGCGTTGGCAGTTTTTTGTGGCACTATAACATCTTTTTCATCAGCCAGTCTGTTTGCACATCGCTGCCCAGCACAAACTCATGTTCGCCAAACTTTTCAAAACCCCAGCGATGGTAAAAATCAATGGCCTTTTTGTTTTTCTCCCATACACCCAGCCAAACCACCTGTTTACCTGATTCTTTGGCGAGGTGAATGCCATGTTGCATCAACGCACTGCCTATGCCCTTTCCTATCGCCTGCTGCACCGCATAAATACGGGCTATTTCAATGGCAGGCACATCACCCAATGCCTCGGGATTGGCCGATTTACGCAGACGGGCATACCCCATTGCTTCGTTGTTGTGATAGGCCAGCAGGAATATGCTATCGGGTTTACCCACTTCGTCCATAAGCCGTTCACGGGTAAACTGCTCGTTCATAAACTGCTCCATATCACCGGGTGTGTTAAAGGGAGCAAACGTATCGTAAAAAGTTTTCCGGCTCATATCGGCTATGAGCCGGGCATCATCGGTGGTGGCCGTTTTGATAAGGATCTCGTGCATTCTTTACAAACTTATTACCATGGCGGAGGCGCCGCCACCGCCGTTACAAATACCGGCAGCGCCGTATTGTCCTTTATTTTGTTTCAGTACATTGATCAACGTGATGACGATGCGGGCCCCGCTGCATCCCAATGGATGTCCCAGCGATACAGCGCCGCCATGCACATTTACTTTGGAAGGATCTATTTGCATACGCCGAGTGTTTTCAATACCCACCACGGCAAAAGCCTCGTTCAATTCCCAGAAATCGATATCGCTCATTTTTAACCCGGCCTTAGTCACCGCCTTGGGAACAGCCAGCGAAGGCGTGGTGGTAAACCACTCGGGCGCCTGCTCGGCATCGGCATACGACAGGATCTTTGCCAGGGGTTTTAGTCCCAGTTCTTCGGCTTTTTCCTTGCTCATTAGCACCAGCGCGGCGGCGCCATCGTTCATGGTGCTGGCATTGGCAGCGGTAACGGTGCCGTCTTTCTGGAAAGCCGGTTTCAGTTCGGGGATCTTATCGAATTTTACATTAAATGGTTCTTCATCTTTATACAGCTTGATGGGATCGCCCTTGCGTTGCGGAATTTCAATGGTCACCACTTCATCGGCAAACTTACCCGCCTGCCAGGCAGCCTGGCTGCGTTTATAACTTTGAATGGCAAATTCATCCTGCTGTTCGCGCGAAATGCCACATTCTTTGGCGCAGAGTTCGGCCGCATTGCCCATGGCCTGGCCGTTGTATACATCGGTAAGACCATCTTTGGCCAGCCCGTCTATCACCGTACCATTTCCATATTTGTTACCCCAGCGCATATTGCCAAGATAAAATGGCACATTGCTCATGCTTTCCATACCACCGGCTACTACAATATCGGCATCGCCCAGGGCAATGCTTTGTGCAGCCTGCGAAATGGCCTTCATGCCGCTGGCGCAAACCTTATTTACGGTGGTGCAGTTCACTTCATCGGGTAACCCGGCCAGTTTGGCGGCCTGGCGGGCAGGCGCCTGGCCCAGGTTGGCCTGCAACACACAACCCATCAATACATCCTGTACCTGGCTGGGTTGAATACCGGCTCTTTCAATGGCCGATTTGATGGCGATGCCGCCGAGCTGGGTTGCTGAAAAATCTTTAAGACTGCCGCCGAAGCTGCCCATGGGCGTACGAACGGCAGATATAATATACACTTCACGTTTATTCATATAATAAGCAGGTTTTATAGCCTGCTTACAAAGATAATGGATTTGCTAACAACTGTTAGCGCCTCAAATAGTGATCGATATTTTGCCATTTTGTTCACTTACCGCGTAGGTATTGATCTTTTCTTTGGCCGGGCCGGCTGTTACTTCTCCAGTCATAACGCTGAACTGCGATCCATGCCAGGGACATTGTACCGTGCCACACATCATGGCGCCGCCTGCCAGCGAGCCGCCTTTGTGTGTACAACGGTCGTCGAAACATACATAACCGTTTTCGGTTTTGGCCAGCACCAGGCGTTTATTTTTTAAGCGGATCAGTTTCATCTGGTTTGTTGTGAGCTCATCGCTGTTGGCTACCTCTATGACGCCCCGTTCTTCCTGCACATCGATTTCTTTCCATTTGCCGGCATCGGCATAACGCGGGTCTACACCAATCTGGTTTCGGTATACCAGGGTGCCGCCCATCCAGCCGGAAAAAAACAAACCGGTCACACCGGCCAGCTCCAGTGCCAGTACAATACCCATCATCGTATCGCTGGTTTGGCGGTAAAACCAGGCAATAGTAAACAGGATGAGCACGCCCACATTTAACAGGCCGTGCCGGGCGCCGCGTTTTTTGGCAGAGCTTTGTGGCGGGATGGTATATATATAATCGATCAATCCCGGAACAGCAGCGGCTAAGGTTGCAATAATGCCTGCCAGTTCCAGGTAAAAGGCTACAAACAGGAATTCGGGCCGGTCGTTGATCAGGGCCAGTACATCGAACAGGGCCGTGCCGATAAAAAAAGCCAGGGGAAAACAAACGAGAATCGGGTGTATGGGATGACCCTTGAAGTGAGCTTTACTTTTCATAACAGTTATTTATGTGTAGAATATATTCTACTCCCTGCCAAACAATACACGCAACTCGTGTTTGGCTTTTTCCAGTGGCTGTTTTTCTTTGGCGCTGAGGTTTTTGCCGGCGCGATTGATATAAAAGTTCAGCATGGAAATGGCCGATTGATAGGGCGTTCCTTTTCTTCTTTTGCTTTTTTCGGCAGAACGTTTTAACGAACGCGCTATCTTTTTCGGATCCTTGTATTTAAAAACGCCCTGTTGCAGGTCAAGCGCATCGCTGGTTTGCATCACCCGGCGCGACCATTTCTTTTTAGGCGCGCTTTTTTTGGCGGCTTTCTTTTTAACAGCGCTTTTTTTCCCTGCCTTTTTCTTCTTGGGCGCTGTCTTTTTCTTCGTTGCCATTACATTGTTTATTCAAAGGATGCAATCGTAATACCATTAAAAATCGAACTCCCTGTCTTCCGGATATTGTATCCCCGTTTGTTTCCTGATCTCATCCATCGTTTCCATCAGATCGATACTGCTTCGATGGCCGAAAAGCCGGCTTTCGATCATTCCTTTCTGTAAACTTTCCACCAATTCATCTACTTCATATTGCAGTCCGCGTCCCTTCCACTCACATCTATGCGTAATAATATTGCCATTGTATATATCCACCTCAATCCCTTCCGGCATTTCATTCCAGGGCCGCCTGATCCGCATCTTTCCCTTTTCGCCATAAATAATGGCCTGCCACTCCTGTTGTATCACCAACGACGATTCCACGGTGGCATAAGCGCCGTTATCGTACTGAAAGATGGCCGCGCAGCCTTCATCGATCTTTTTATCGGTTAAACGCGCCCAGGCCTGTATACCTGTTGGGCGGCCCAGCAACAATAAAGCGAGATACACAGGATAAATGCCCAGGTCTAATAAAGAGCCACCGCCCTTTTCCGGTTCATAAAACCGGCTGCCGGGTTCTTTGGGCGCCAGGTAACTCATATCGGCCTTTACACATAATACCCGGCCAATGGTACCTTCTTCAACCACCGACAACACTTTTTGTATACTGGGCAAAAAACGGATCCACATACCCTCCATTAAAAAAGTTTGGTTGTTTTTGGATGCATCGATCATTTCCTGAACCTGGCCGGTGTTAATGGCCAGCGGCTTCTCGCATAAAACGGGCACCTTGTGTTGCAGGCATTGCAGGGTTTGTTCATGATGCAGGGTATGCGGTGTGGCGATGTATACGGCGTCGATGTCGCTTTGATCTAAAAAAGCTTCTATATTATCAAAATACTGCGGCGCCCTTTCTTCATCGGCAAATTCTTTGGCTTTGTCGAGGCTGTGCGATAAAACCGATTGTATAATATGCTTTTTATGTTGTGCATACTTAATATCTTCTGCAAAATCCCTGGCGATCTGGCCGGGACCTATAATACCCCATTTGAAGTTGTCCATACCCGATCATTTCAACATATATGCCACAGCCCGTCAGGGCGCCAGCTCAAAGATCAGGGCCTGGTAAGGCAACAGGGTAAGTTCATTATTATCCGGGTTGAATTGAAGGGTGGCTTCATTGTTTATAACGGGCTCTTCTTTTACCATTAACGGCGCCGGCAATGTGTATCTGATCTTCTTACCCGAAAAATTCAACACCACCAATACCCCTTCCCTGCCCAATATGCGGGTATAGGCATACACCTCATTATGCTCCTGGTCGTACAGGGTATAATGGCCGTACACCAGCACCAGCCTGTTTTTTCGCAGGGTCACCATTTTACGGAAATAATGCAGCACCGAGTGTTCGTCTTTTTCCTGGGCTTCCTGGTTTATATAGGTATGATCGGGATTCACTTTTATCCAGGGTGTACCGGTGGTAAAACCGGCCTGGGGTGTGGCATCCCACTGAAAAGGCGTACGGCTGTTATCCCGGGCGCTGATCTTCATATCGTTCATGAACTGCTTCAGGTCCTGCTTTTTTTTCCTGTAGTAGTTGTACATGGCCTTTAGCTCTACATCGCGGTAATCGTTGATGTCGTCGAATTTGGGATTGGCCATACCCAGTTCATCGCCGTTAAAGAAAATGGGCGTGGCGCGCATCGACAGCAAAAAGGTGATCAACATCTTGGCCGATGCCACCCGGTACTTCTTACTATCATTACCCCAACGGGTCAGCATGCGGCCCTGGTCGTGGTTGCCCAGGTAGATGGTGCCCCAGCCTTCACGCTCAAACACATGATCCCATTCGGTATATACTTTTTTAAAGGCGGGTAGTTGATAGCCGTCAGGATTTACGCTTTTAAAACCACCCGGCAGGCGGTCGAGTCCCATGCCTTCGAAATGATACAGCATGTGCAGCTCTTTACAATCGGAGTGCACAAATTGCAGGGCTTCGTTTTTTAACACGCCCGGTGTTTCGGCAATGGTCACTACATCGTAATGACAAAAAGTTTCCTGGTGCATTTCCTGCAAAAACTCGTGCAGGCGCGGCCCTTTGGAATAAAAGTACGACCAGTCGCCCCGGTATTTTTCCTGGATGTCTTTTTCGCTGAGTTCGGGAAAACTATGGTCTTTGGCGATATAGGTAATAGCATCGAGCCGGAATCCGTCTACCCCTTTTTTAAACCAGAAACGCATCATCTCATAGATCTGCTCCCGTACCTGGTCGTTCTCCCAGTTCAGATCGGGCATTTTTTTAGAGAAGATATGGAGGTAATATGCATTGGTGGTTTCATCGTATTCCCAGCCGCTGCCTTTGGGATCAAAAAAGCTGAAACGGTGTGGTGGGTCACCTTTTTCGGCGGGCCACCAATGGTAAAAATCCCGATAGGGATTGTCTCTCGATTTGCGCGACTCCACAAACCATTGATGTTCGTCGCTGGTATGATTTACCACCAGGTCGATCAGCAGCTTGATACCGCGTTCATGCAACCCCTTTAACAGCGCGTCAAAATCTTCCATGGTGCCAAACTCGGGCATGATGCCGTAATAGTCGCTGATGTCGTACCCGTTGTCGTCGTTGGGCGAAGCATACACCGGGTTCAGCCAGATGGCATTTATCCCGAGACTTTTCAGGTAATCCAGTTTTGAAATGATTCCCTTCAAATCGCCGATTCCATCACCATTGCTGTCTTTAAAACTTCTCGGGTACAATTGGTATACGATCAGTTCCTTCCACCATTTCCGGTCTGCCACCGGGGGCAATTGCTGCTCTGCTTCCGCCATATGCTGTTATTTGCAAATAATGGCAGGTTTGCAATTCACAGACCAGTGGACCGTGTTTTTTTTCACAAAAAAAAACCGCCGGTTGCCCGGCGGTTCGTGCTTGTCCTTTTAATCTTCTTCGTCGTCATCGTAATCGACCGGTATACCTTCCGTTACTTCATCTTCATACTCATCATCCTCGTTTTCTTCGATATCTATTATTTCGGTTTCGAAATATTCTTCGTCTACTTCATAATCTTCAGGGGTATCGCCTTCCATGTGCGGTATGCCGTTCGTATTCTTTGGACCAAATAGCGAGAACCAGGTCCAATCACGGTTGATATTCGTTGACATATTATTGAATTTAAAATAAGAACAGAAAACGGATACATTCTATTCGCAAAAAAAATATGCCATTAAAAAACAACTGAAACAACGGTTTTACCCAATAAAAAACCCCGGTCTTTACCCGGGGCCGGGATATTTTTTTCCTTTTACCGTAAAAGAATAGCTTCCATTACAATACATGAATAAGTCGCATATCTTCTAACAATATGAAACTTTCCAACGAGAAAAATATCCACTGATCATAATACTTAAACTATTGTGCCGCAACCACCGCCATTTTGGGGATCGAAAACCGCTCCTTCGGCCGGTCAGTGTAGAATATTTTCACCAGTTTCTTATCTGTATATCGTTGAATGGTTTACGACAGAGGTATATAATTTGAATAATTGGGGTATAAGCTACTAAACAACCATCTACATTACTAATTTAAAAGCTACAAATATGCAAACACGACCCACAGCAATGACTACACTGACCGATGTGCTGGAAGGCCTCAGGCAGAAACATAACGACAATGAATTCAAGATAGATAAGGAAGGGTTTTCTACCAACGGTAAGTTTTATAAACCCGAAGAACTCACGATCATAAAAACCTACCGATTTGAAGGGGAATCCGATCCGGCCGATTCATCGATCGTTTACCTGATTGAAGCCCGGGATGGCACCATCGGTTACAGCATAGACGCCTATGGCGTTTACAGCACCCATGAAGAAGACAACTACGATGACCTGATCAAAAAAATTCCTGTACAGGAACGCGATGAGCAGGTGATCTTTTCTTAATAGCCCCACCCTAAACCGTTATTCACTCACCAAACAAAATGCGGGTTATGGAAGAATTACAAACAAAAACGATCGATGTACAGGTAAACGGCAAGACCATTTCCTGCCAGTTGAAGGAAAGGGATTTTGGCGATTACATTGTATTCGACGTATTTACCAAAGACAATTATTTGTTTACCATATCAAAACAGGGCGATGTGTTGTTCAACGAATCGGATATGACCCAACAGAAAAATATCATGGATCCCCGTGATCTGAACGAACTGATCGAAGACATCAAACAACGTGTCACCTCTGAACAGGCCATGTAATGAACAAAAAAATGAATGGGATCTTTAGGTTTATAGTTGTGGTTACTTGCCTGTGTATTACGGTAACAGTACCGGCACAGGTGAAATATCCGTACCCTATTCAAACCATCACCATCCCACTGGAGAATAAGCCGGTTAAAATGGCTTATATGGATGTACAACCCGATTCGGCGGCGCGCAAAACGGTTGTATTGCTGCATGGTAAAAATTTCAACGGGTATTACTGGAAAGATGTGATCGCCTTCCTGGTGAAAAACAATTACCGCGTGATTGTTCCCGACCAGCCGGGCTGGGGCCGGTCAGACAAACCCGATCTGCATTACAGCTTTCATATACTGGCATCGGCCACACGCATGTTGCTGGATACATTGAAGGTGCAAAAGCTGGTGCTGGTAGGTCATTCCATGGGTGGAATGTTGGCAGCAAGGTTTGCCATGATGTACCCGGATAAGATTGACAAGCTGGTGCTGGAAGATCCCATAGGCCTCGAAGACTATAAACGCTTCGTACCTTACCAGCCACTGGATTCATTGTATGAAAAAGAAAAAAGCGCCACCTACGAATCGTACAAAAAATACCAGCAATCTTATTACCCGCAATGGAAACCAGAATACGAGCAGTATGTACAGGCGCAGGCAGAGGCGCTGCAAAGCCCCGATTTTACAAAAATAGCCTGGGTAAATGCACTCACCTACCAGATGATCTATGAACAACCTGTTTGTTATGAATGGGATCGCATCAATGCACCCACCTTGCTGGTAATTGGCAGTGAAGACCGCACCGTAGTGGGCAAAGCGCTGCTACCGGAAGAAGACAAAAAGAATTACGGCCAATACCCTGCCCTGGCGAAAAAAGCAAAGGAAAATATACCCAACGCCGTGCTGGTGGAATTACCCGGTATTGGCCATATCCCGCATATTCAGGACCCGCCGCAGTTTCAGCAAATACTGCTCACCTTCATTAAATAAAGTGGCACAAGTTTTTTGAATTTAGGGTATGCCACGTAAACCCGACAATAAAAAACTGCAGGAACTGATCAAACAGGGCGAACGCACCGCCATGCCGTCAAAGTTGGTTCCCATGTTTGCCACTTTAACCGATGCACCCTTTGATGATAAAGACTGGATATATGAAATAAAATGGGATGGGTACCGCGCTGTGGCATATGTGCAAAAAGGAAAAGCCAATATTTTCTCCAGGACAAATCTTTCTTTCACCACCAAATTTGCCCCGGTGGCCAAAGCGCTGGCGGTTTTACCCATGAATGCCGTACTGGATGGCGAGATCGTTTGCCTCGATGAAGACGGGAAGGCCAACTTCCAGCTTTTACAGCAATGGCAAAAAACCCAACGCGGCGAGCTGGTATATTATGTATTTGATATTTTATGGGTGGAAGGATACAACGTGATGAACCTGCCCCTGCATCAAAGAAAAGAGATACTGCGGCAATACCTGCCCAAAAAAGATGCTGTAATTCGTTTTAGTGATCATGTGCAGGGAGAAGGTCTTCCGTTTTATGAAGCGGCGCAGCACAACGGGCTGGAAGGCATTATGGCCAAACATATACATAGCAGCTATGCGCCGGCCGTAAGAACCAAACAATGGCTGAAGATAAAAACTTCGTTAAGGCAGGAAGTGGTGATCGGTGGTTTTACCGAAACCCGCGGCAGCCGTAAACATTTTGGCGCGCTGGTATTGGGCATTTATGATGGAGATGACCTGGTGTATGTGGGGCATACAGGTACCGGGTTCAATGAACGGTCGCTGGGAGAAGTGTATAAAAAACTAAAAAAGCTGGTCACCACCCGCTCCCCTTTTTCAACCAAAGTAAAAACCAATACGCCGGTTACCTGGGTGCAACCCAAACTGGTTTGTGAAATAAAATTTTCTGAGTGGACGCGTGAGCGCATCATGCGTATTCCAGTTTTTATGGGCTTACGGGAAGATAAGTCGCCCAAAGATGTTCATTTTGAAAAAGCCATACATGCCGATCCCGGCGCCATTGAAAAACAAAACAGCGTTATGAAAAAGAAAACCGCCAAAAAGAAAAACAGTCCGGTAAAGGACGACCTGCTTACCGGTACCGATAAAAAGAAGGTAGTCGTCATCAATAAAAAAGAGCTTACGTTTACCAACCTGGATAAACTATACTGGCCCGATGAAAAGATCAGCAAACGCGATCTGCTGAATTATTATTATCGCATTGCGCCTTATATCCTGCCGTATTTAAAAGACAGGCCGCAATCGCTGAACCGCCTGCCCAATGGAATTAAAAAGCCAGGTTTTTACCAGAAAGATGTTGCGGGTAAAGTAGCCGACTGGATCGTAACACACGATTATGTCGCCGATTCGGATGGAGAGAAAAAAGAATTCCTGGTGTGTACCAATGAAGCCACCCTGTTATACATGGCCAACCTGGGATGTATTGAAATGCATCCCTGGCACAGCACCATCAAAAAGCCCGATAACCCTACCTGGTGTGTGATTGACCTGGACCCGGGTAAGATCAGTTTTGATAAAGTGATAGAAACCGCACAGGTGATCAAATCGCTTACCGATGAACTGGGTATTGAAACCTATTGCAAAACTTCCGGTTCTACCGGTTTGCATATTTATATTCCTTTGGGTGCTGCGTACGATTATGATCAGTCGAGGCAGTTGGCTGAGTTGATCGTTACATTGGTGCATCACGAAATTCCATCCTTTACCAGCCTAGAGCGCAGCCCGGCTAAAAGGCGAAACAAGATATATCTCGATTACCTGCAAAACCGCACTATTCAAACCATCGCCGCGCCCTATTCATTGCGGCCAAAACCCGGCGCTACCGTATCAACGCCCTTGTATTGGGAAGAAGTAAAAAAAGGGCTTACCATACAGGATTTTGATATGCACAATATTTTCGATCGAATAAAAGATGTGGGAGAAATTTTTACGCCTGTGTTGGGTAAGGGTATTAACCTGAAAAAGGTACTTGGTAAAATTAACAGCATGATGCCGCAAGAGGAAGTATGAAGTCGGAGGTCGGAGGTCGGAAGTCAGACGTCTAAAGTTGTTTTTATCGGACCTCTGACTTCCGACCTCCGACTTCATCCTATGATGATTTTTTGATACGCTGTGGCATTTGTGGCGGATGTAAAACCAATCCTTTGATCACACTGCCCGAATTTTGCAACCCACGCAACTGCCCTTCCAGCAATTCCCTGAGTTCTGTTCTGTCAATCCTCTCAATGGCCTGCCTGTAAATATCCTGAATAGCTTCCTCGCCTTCTTCGCAGGCTTTTAACATCTGGAACACATCGCTGCCGGCAAATGACAAGGATTTATTTTTCCATTGATCATACAAATCACCAAACGTCAACTGCGGCAAAGGCTTTTTAGAGCCGGCCATTACCTTCGACGGCATTTTTTCGAGCTGTTGTTTCAGCGCAAAATTATTCTGCCGGCTTTGATTGGCCAGTAAGGCAAATGTGCCCCTCAATTCCAGGTTATAAATATGATTTTCGAAAGATGCATCCTCGTATGCCTTGGCGCGCTCGCGGTTGATGGCCGCGATGTCATTCAGGATTTCCTTAATAAGATCGTTTTCCACTTGCGTGCAGTTTGGTTAGGTAATGAAAAAATCATTCCGCAGGTTGGGTGATACGGCAAATCCCGCACCGGCAGGCGGCAATCATGATAAAGACAAACAAATGAACAAAAACGCGGCGGCCAGCGGCAAATTTTTATCCTAGGAAGCTTTACGCCGCCCACCTTTTTTGTTGTCGAGACTGGCTTTCAATTGATCCATCAGATCTTTTGAACGGGAATGTACCACACGTAACTGCGGGGTGGGCACTTTCTTTCCCTTGGCTTTTATTTTAATCAGTTTCAACAACTCGCTTGAGTAGGTATCCTTGTATTGGCTGATATCGAATTCGCCGGACAACTGGTTGATCAGTGCAACTGCCATTTTCAGTTCCTGCGGTTTGCTTTTAGATGTTTTAACATCCAGTTCGTTGGGGTCGCGAATTTCTTCTTCAAATCGTATTTTATTCAACACCAATACATTTTCATATGGTTTAATGAGACCGATATGTTCTTTGTTGCGCAGTACATAGGTACCCAGGCCAACTTTACCGGTATCTTCGAGTGCTTCGCGTAAAAGGTTATAGGCTTTTACCCCGTTTTTATCAGGCGCCAGGTAATAGGGCGTTTCGTAGTACATCGTATCTATTTCAGTCTCATCTACAAACTCGGTAATGGTGATGAGCTTGTTTTTTTCGGGACGCACTTTTTCAAAATCATCTTCGGTGAGTACTATATAACGGCCGTCGAGGTTGTAGCCGCGAACGATGTTTTCCCAGGCCACTTCCTTGCCAGTTTTTTCATTTACACGCTGAAAACGGATATTGGAATGATCTTTCTTATCGAGCATATCAAGGTCAAGGTTACTGCTTTGTGTGGCGCTGTAAATTTTGATTGGTATGTTCACCAATCCGAAGCCGATGGCTCCGCTCCAAATGGCTCGCATGGTAATACGTTTTTTGGTATCGCTTAAACTTTTGTGCCACTAAATACACGATCGATGAACCGCGGCCGGCGGTTGTGTATTTTTTTACTCAAATTGACGGAGATCAAAAACGAAGGAGTTCGTCTGCCGGTACCTGTAATGCTTTGGCCAGTTGCAGGATGGTCAATAAGGTGGGATTGGTTTCGCCGCGTTCAATTTTACCGATATCGCTGAAGTCTATATTACACTCATACGAAAGGGCACGCAAACTATAGCCTTTGCGCGTTCTGATTTTTTTTAAGTTATCGCCAAAATTCTTTAAAGTTTCTTTGTCGGCCCCTTTGAGCATTTAAATACTTTAAACAACGGGGTAATATCACCGAAAATCATCTAAAAGTTGTGGGGAACATTACCCACACCAGGGAAAAACCTTAACTTTGAATGATATGTAATCAAAAAAGGTTAAAAACATATTATCGAGTAATGCTTTAAATTCGCGATCCGTAAAACATCGCATTTTTAACTGCATTCGCTTTGACTCTCGGTTACTGAAAGCTTGGAAATTTTCAAGACCTCGGGATGATAAGTGAAAAGCTCACGCTTTCGGGCGTGGGCTCACTTATTCTGTGGTCTTAGGATTCCAAGCTCCTCAGTAAGCAGATATCAAGTGGGTCCCCGCCCGATTTTGTATCAACCCCCCTTCGATACAAAATACAGGCTGGCTGCACCTGCGTCTTCAACCACCCAACCAGCCGATTCCCACGGGATGAACAGTCCACCTTAACAAAACCCGTAAATGATTTTGTATGCCATTACCACAACCAGGCAATGGTACCGGTAACCCGCATGCCGATGCGTCCGGTTTCTTTGCCACCTTATTCAAACAGTTCTACCCGCCATTGGTGTATTTTGCGAGAAAGCTGGTCTCGGATTCCCTGGTGGCCGAAGATATCGTAACGGAAGTATTTATCAAATACTGGCAACGAAAAGAACAGATTGACTGCCCAAAGGCCGCCAGATCTTTTTTGTATGTAAGTGCCCGCAATGCCTGTATCAACCACCTGGAGCAGGTGAAGCAACAGGCCCGTGTACACCAAACGCTTCGTGCCATTTCGGACGAGCATATGGATCATGTGCTGAACGAAATTTCCAGGGCCGAGGTGCTGCGTGAGGTATTCGACCTGGTGGAGTCGCTGCCGGTACAATGCCGGAAGATCGTGCTGATGAGTTATGTGGCCGGGCTCACAAACCGGCAAATTGCGCGGCGCCTGCAGCTATCGGTGCATACGGTAAGAAACCAGAAGGTGCGCGGCATCAGGCTGATGCGTACCCGGGCGCAGATACGGGCCTAATTTGGCGTTGGAACGCCAAACAGGGATCGATGGGCCCAGCACCGTGGATACCGGGTTGTACCTGTGGACAGAAAATCCAAAAATTTAAATTTCGTCAATATCCGGCCGGCCAAAAACCGGCCGTCTTCGCATATCTAATTGATTGTCAATACTTGAAATTTAATATTTTATAAATTCCGGCTGCGGCCCGCCCCTACGGCCCCGGTTTTCATTATTTGTCCTAATTTTGAGACATCCTCCTATTGAAAAACTTTACTTACACATCCATTATAATTTTTACTACAAGCTCAGCCCGTTAAATTCTGAATAACCCAATTACTGCCTGTTAAATTCGGCTTGCAACCTGTTGATTCTTCTTTTTGAAACATTTTAAAAAAGGTGGAGGAATTTGTATGTATTCGTATGCACTACTGGAGCCCGGCTGTTATTACCTGATACAGGAAAAAGAAGAAGACCCTGTAACGTTGATCAAAGTAACGGTGGAAACCGACCAGTGCCTGTATGTGACCCAATATGACGAAATGCCGGTACTGGGCTGGAAAAAGAAAAACGATTCGATCTTTGACATCCTGGAACTGCTGAGCGACGACAAAGTGAAAGAATGGGAGTCGGTTTATAACGACAGCCAGGATGCTTATTACGAAGAGGAAGACGATGAATAATTAGGGCCTCCCCGCCTACGCCGTCGCCGAAGCTTTTGGCAACCTGTGTTGTAAAGCTTCGGCGGGCGCAGCCGGGAGAATTATCCTTTTATAATAGTTAAAAAAAGATGTTTGGGTGAGGCCGCACGGCCTCTTGAATACGCCGGTTTTTTACGTATGTTTGCAATACCGGCTACCATATTTTCTTCAAGGATGGGGATTCAAATATCGGTACGCTGCCAACCGGTTCCTGGCTACTCATATAATCATATACTACGCTGTCAGGAGAAATCATTACTGGTTAAAAACAG
>Ga0065721_10050167_pt1 | contig 22590 bp, 20 predicted proteins | sample Mesricmetagenome_FD_59108 | JGI IMG/M metagenome (GOLD analysis project Ga0065721, IMG submission 59108) | Mesophilic microbial community from rice straw/compost enrichment Sample: eDNA_1 v2 (version 2) | ecosystem: Engineered > Solid waste > Grass > Composting > Bioreactor | place: USA: Davis...
GAAGCACTGCTTCGCTCCGCCGAGCGGGTGTACATGGATGTACACCCTGGGCTTGCGCGGAGCAGGACTGCGCAGCGCAATGTACAGCAACGTCGCGCGCGTCAGCGCGAGCGAAGCGGAGCGACGGCGTGCGTCGCGGTGCCGGGGAGGATTGAACGGGCCCGCACACATCCGCAAAAAAACAAAGCCCGCCGAGAGGCGGGCTTTGCTGGTTGGTTGGGGGACTAGGATTCGAACCTAGGTTGACGGAGTCAGAGTCCGTAGTCCTACCGCTAGACGATCCCCCAAAATCCTCCAAATGAGACTGGGGAAGCTTAGCGCTTCGAGAACTGGGTACCGCGACGCGCCTTGCGGAAGCCGACCTTCTTACGCTCGACTTCGCGGGCGTCGCGGGTCACGTAACCGGCGTCGCGCAGCGGCTTGCGCAGGGTCTCGTCGTACTCGATCAACGCACGGGTCAGGCCGTGGCGGATCGCGCCGGCCTGGCCGGTGATGCCGCCGCCCTTGACCGTCACTTCGACGTCGAAGTTCTTGTCCAGGTTCACGGCTTCCAGCGGCTGACGCACGATCATGCGCGCGGTCTTGCGGCCGAAGAACTCATCGAGCGAGCGCGAGTTCACGTTGATGATGCCGCTGCCCTTGCGCAGGAACACGCGGGCGGTGGAAGTCTTGCGGCGGCCGGTGCCGTAGTTGGTCGAGGTGGCCATGCTGGATACGTACCTTAAGAATTAGATCTCGAGCGCCTTCGGCTGCTGCGCGCTGTGGGGGTGGGTGTCACCCGCGAACACGTGCAGCTTCTTGAACATCTTGCGACCGAGCGGGTTCTTCGGGAGCATGCCCTTGACCGCGAACTCGATGGCGCGCTCGGGGTGCTTGTCGAGCAGCTTTTCCAGGCTGGTGCTCTTCAAGTTACCCATGTAGCCGGTGTGGTGATGGTAGAACTTGTCCGTCAGCTTGCGACCGGTGACGCGGATCTTGCCCGCGTTCACGATGACAATGTGATCGCCGGTGTCGCAGTTGGGCGTGTAAGCCGCCTTGTGCTTGCCGCGCAGACGCGAGGCGACCTGCGAAGCCAGGCGGCCCAGGGTCTTGCCGGTCGCGTCGACCACATACCAGTCACGACGGACCGTTTGCGCATTGGCGAAGACGGTACTCATTGAAATCTCCGGGAAAACTTATGCGCCCCTGACAGCCAGGGGGCGAAAAGGCCGGCAAGTCTAATGGACGACCGAGGCCAATGCAAACACAGTAAGCGTTGGATTCGAGAAGGTTTCCCCGGGCCTGCCCACGGACACCCCTGAACAGGCGGCCGACGGCGGACATATATAATGAATCCCATGGAATCCTCGAGCTCCGGCCGCCGCTATACCCTCCTCGACCGCCTGCTGGCCCCGGCCGACCAGACGCTGCGCACCCTGTTCGCGAGTCATGTGGCGGCACGGCCCAACCCGGCCGAAAACCAGCCCGAAACGCCGGAGATTGCCGACAACCCGAGCGCCCGGCGCCAGGTCGCGGCGCTGATGCGGATCAATCATTCCGGCGAAGTGGCCGCCCAGGCGCTCTACCAGGGCCAGGCATTCGTATCCCGCACCGAAGCCACCAGGGCGTCGCTGGTGGAAGCGGCCCGCGAGGAGACCGACCATCTGGCCTGGTGTGCGGAGCGCATCCGCCAGCTGGGAGGCCGCACCAGCGTGCTGAATCCCCTGTGGTATGCGGGCTCTTTCACCATCGGTGCCCTCGCCGGGCTGGCGGGCGACAAGGTCAGCCTGGGATTCGTGGCCGAAACCGAGCGTCAGGTGGTCGAGCATCTCGAGGGGCACTTGCGACGTTTGCCGGCCGAAGATGCGCGCACCCGCGCCATCATCCAGCAAATGAGTGCCGACGAAGAACGTCATGGGCGGAATGCTGAACTGGCCGGCGGCGCCGAGCTGCCGAAGCCGGTGCGGGCCATGATGAAGCTGACCGCCAAAGTAATGACGCGCACTGCGTACTGGCTCTGAGGAAGTGTGACCCGGAAGGCCGCGCGCCGGGGGCGCGGCGGGGAAATCACGCGGGAGTGGGAGCAGAGATCGGGCTGAATGACCTTCGGCCTCGCCGTCAAATAGTCGACGTAAAGTTTTGCCGTGCAAGCAAAAGCTTGCGGTATTGGGTCATACTGTATTAAAAGGCGCGGCAAGACATATTGTCGTCAAGTCATCCCACTAAAGTCATTTAGTTACAAGCACAAGGCGAATAGGGGCGGGTATGGAAGAGGGTGCAAGGCCATTGAGCGACATTCCGGCGATCAACCGGTTCCTGAGCTACTGCCGGATTCGCACGGTGCCTTCCAAGACCGTCGTCATCCACGCCGGCGACCTGCCCGATGTGCTGTATTACATCGTCAGCGGCTCGGTCGAAGTCATGATCGAGGACGAGGAAGGCAACGAGATGGTGCTCGCCTACCTCAACAAAGGTCAGTTCTTCGGTGAGATGGGCCTGTTCTACGAACAGCCCACGCGCAGCGCCTGGGTGCGCACGCGTCAGCAGTGCGAGCTGGCCGAAATGACTTATCCCCGCTTCCGCCAGCTCGCGGCCGAAAGCCCGGGCCTGGTGTTCGAGCTCGCCACGCAGCTCGCCACCCGCCTCGATCGCACCAACCGCAAGCTCGGCGATCTCGCCTTCGTCGACGTGACCGGTCGCGTCGCGCACGCCATCATGGATCTGTGCAGCGAACCCGATGCGATGACTCATCCGGAAGGCATGCAGATCAAAGTGAGCCGTCAGGAGCTGTCGCGCCTGGTCGGTTGCTCGCGCGAAATGGCGGGCCGCGTGTTGAAGGTACTGGAAGATCAGGGCCTGCTGCGCGCCACCGGCAAGACCATCGTCGTGTTCGGTGCCCGTCCGAAGATGAAGACCAAGCCGCCGCTGGCCGCCGCCGCGGGCCGCGCTGGCGCTGCTACGGCCGGCACGTCGCCAACCAATCGTCGCGATGAAGACGACGAAGACGAGGACGACGACTTCGACGACGAGGACGAGGAATGAGATTCCAACAGAGGCCGCGCCAGCGGCCTCTGTGCTTTCAGGCGGTCACTTCGTCGCCTTGGCAATCTCGGCGCGCATCTCGGCGATAGTCTTCCGATAATCCTTGGAGCCGAAAATCGCCGAGCCCGCGACGAAGGTGTCGGCGCCCGCCGCGGCGATCTCGCCGATGTTGTCGACCTTCACTCCCCCGTCGATCTGCAAGCGGATATCGCGACCGCTGGCGGCGATCATTTCGCGCGTCTTCTTCAATTTGCTCAGCGCGGACGGAATGAACTTCTGCCCGCCGAAGCCCGGGTTGACCGACATGAGCAGGATCATGTCGACCTTATCGAGCACGTAGTCGAGCACGTTCAACGGCGTCGCGGGATTGAGCACGATGCCCGGATGACAGCCATGCTCGCGAATCAAACCGATGGTGCGATCGACGTGCTCGCTCGCCTCGGGATGAAAGCTGATCCAGCTCGCGCCGGCCGCGGCGAAGTCGGGAATGATGCGATCCACCGGCTTGACCATCAGGTGCACATCGATCGGCGCGGTCACCCCGTACTTGCGTAACGCCTCGCACACCAGCGGGCCGATGGTGAGATTGGGCACATAGTGATTGTCCATCACGTCGAAGTGGACGGTGTCGGCGCCGGCCTCGAGCACCGCTTTGACTTCTTCGCCGAGCCGCGCGAAGTCGGCCGAGAGAATGGACGGAGCAATCCAGGGTTGATGTGACATGGGAGAAACCTCGTGATCTATCGCATCGCGCGCGCTTCACGCAGCACTTCGTAAGCGGCGCGCACTTGCCGGGTTTTTTCCTCGGCAACTTTCATCATCGACTCCGGCAGGCCGCGTGCCACCAGCTTGTCGGGATGATTTTGATTCATCAAGCGGCGATATGCCTTCGTGACTTCGGCATCGGACGCATCGCGGGTGATGCCGAGCACTTCGTAGGCCTGTGCGACTTTATCGACCTGGGGACGCGCTTCGGGCGGCTGGCGGGACGACTGCTGCATGCGCAGGAGCGCCTCCATCTGCACGACCTCGTAGGCCGACACGCCGAGCGCCGCTGCAACGCGCGCCATCACCTGGCGCGCCGCCGGAGCGAAGCTGCCGCTCCACAATGCGGTCTGCAGTTGGATCTGGATGAACATGCGCAGCACGTCGGGCCGGTTGGCCAGCATCCGGCGCAGCGTCCGCAGCGTCGCTTCGAGCGGGAAGTCCTTCTGCTTGCCCTGGGTGAACAGGTCGATGGCGAACTGCACTTCACGCTCACCGAGCCGGAACTCGGCCATGATGGCGCGCGCCGCGCGGATTTCGTTTTCGGAAACGCGCCCGTCCGCCTTCGCCATGTGCCCCATGACCTGGAAGGTGGCGCGGAAGAAGGCTTCCTGCACGCCCACCCCGGCCAGTTGCGACGCAGCCGCATCGTCCTCGGCGTTGCCGCCCAGACGAGCGCCAGCCTTGTTTTCGGCCTGCGCGTCGAACAAGTGACCGATGAAGGTGCCGACCAGGGCGCCGAACGGCCCCGCGGTCGCCACGCCGATCAGCGCACCCAGTGCTTTACCTTGCCAAAACATCGACGCTTGATGCTCACTCCGCCCGCTGCGACAATCGCGAAAAGCAAGTCGGTAGCGACTTACTTCCGTTGGCACCTATGGTAACAGCCTCGTGCTGTGCCACCCGACGCTCAACAGTGTTTTTCCTCTCATTTTTCACCGAGTAATCCAGTGACTCAGCCCTCCCCGCCCATGCTCGAGTCGCGTTTGAGCGGCCTCAAGCGCATCCACCAGGGCAAGGTCCGCGACATCTACGCCATCGACGAGCAGCAGATGCTGATCGTCACCACCGACCGTCTGAGCGCGTTCGACGTGGTGCTGCCCGATCCGATTCCGGGCAAGGGTGCGGTATTGACCAGGATTTCGCGCTTCTGGTTCGAGCGCACCAGGCACATCGTGCCCAATCACATCCTGGACACGCCGCTGGAAAGGGTGGTCACCGATCCGGCCGAGCGTGCGGCGATCGCCGATCGCAGCATGATCGTGAAGCGTCTGAAGGCGCTGCCCATCGAAGCGGTGGTGCGCGGCTATCTGATCGGCTCGGGCTGGAAGGATTACCAGCAGACCGGCAAGGTGTGCGGCATCGATCTGCCGGAAGGTCTGCGCCAGGCGGATCGCTTGAGCGAGCCGCTGTTCACGCCGGCCACCAAGGCCGAGCTCGGCGAGCACGACGAGAACATCGATTACGACCGCATGGTCGCGATCATCGGCCGCGGCCTGGCCGAACAAGTGCGCGCCACCGCGCTCGCGCTGTATCGCTTCGCCGCCGAATACGCGCTCACGCGCGGCATCATCATCGCCGACACCAAGTTCGAGTTCGGCGTCGACGAGGCCGGGCACCTGACGCTGATCGACGAAGCCCTCACGCCCGATTCGTCGCGTTTCTGGCCGACCGATACCTATCGGCCCGGCACCAGTCCGCCGAGCTTCGACAAGCAATTCGTGCGCGACTATCTGGAAACATTGGTGTGGGACAAGCGCCCGCCCGGACCGAAGCTGCCGCCCGAGGTGGTCCGTAAGACCGGCGAGAAGTACGCCGAAGCGTTGCGCCGCCTGACGACTTAACCGCGCATTCCGAGTCGAGCGGTGATGCCAAGAACGATCGCATTGATCTATCTGGCAGCCGGCGCCATCTGGATCTTCGTGACCGATCGCTGGCTGGCGTGGCTGGATCTGGATCCGGGCACGATGCAGATCCTGCACACCGCCAAGGGCTGGCTGTCGATCTTCGGCTCGGCCGTGCTGCTCTACATCCTGCTCCGCCGCCACAAACGACGCGACGACGCCGCCGTCTCCGCGCTGCTCGAATCACAGCGCGAAGTGCAGCAGATGAATGCCGACCTGGAGAAGCGTGTGGCCGAACGCACGCGTCAGCTGCAAGCGGCGAATCGCGAGCTGGAGTCGTTTGCTTACGCCGTCTCTCACGATCTGCGCGCGCCGTTGCGCAGCCTGTCCGGCTTCAGTCAGATCCTGCAGGAAACCGCCACCGAACAGCTCGACGAAAAGTCGCTGCACTATCTGCGGCGCATTCACGATGCCAGTCAGCGCATGTCGAGTCTCATCGAAGCGCTGCTCGGCCTGTCCCGCATCAGTACCGCCGAATTGAACATCCGGCCGGTGAATCTGACGCAGGTCTGCATGGACGCCGCCGCGGCGCTGCGCGAGAAATATCCGGGTCACGACGTGCAACTCGACATCGCACCCAACATGCACGTCGAGGGCGACGCGCGCCTGCTCCGCATCGCCATGGACTGCCTGTTGGGGAATGCCTGGAAATTTACGAGCAAGGCCGCGCAGCCGAAGGTGAGCGTCGGTGTGCAGACCGGCGTCACCGGCGGTCATATCTACTTCGTGCGCGACAACGGCGTGGGCTTCGACATGGCTTATGCGAACAAACTGTTCGTGCCATTTCAGCGGCTGCATCCGGATGCGGAATTCCAGGGCAGCGGCATCGGCCTGGTCACCGCCCAGCGCGTCATCGCGCGTCACAATGGCCGCATCTGGGCCGAGGCGCAGGTCGACCAGGGCGCGACCTTTTATTTCACGATCAACACGCCGCTGGCCGCGCCTGCCACGCCTTGAATATCCGGTGAAGCGCGGCGATGCCGTCGGTCAGCGCCGCCGGCCCTGGCTGCAAAATGATCGATGACTTGATCTCGTGCAGCTGCTGGTTGGCAACGGCGGGCACCGCGCTCCAACCTGCGCGGGCAGCGACGCTCCCGGGTTGAAACTTCTTGCCGCACCACGAGCCGAGAATGATGTCCGGCGCGCGCCGCACGACCTCCTGCGGATCGGCAATGATCCGATGCTTCGCCAGCGACTGGCGCGAGTTGTCTTCGAAACAATCGTCGCCGCCGGCGACTCCGATCAGCTCCGACACCCAGCGAATGCCCGAAATCATCGGCTCGTCCCATTCCTCGAAATACACCCGCGGCCGCATCGTGAACTGCGCCGCCGAGGCGCGAATGCTGTCGAGATTCGCTGCGAGCCTGGCGCACAGCTGCGCCGCTTTGGCTTCGCAGCCGATCATTCCGCCGAGAATGCTGATCATGCCGAAGATGCCGGCGATGTCGCGGTGATTGAAAATGTGAACGTTCAAGCCGTGGCGCACCAGGTCCGCGGCGATATCGGCCTGCAGGTCGGAGAAGCCCAGCACCAGGTCGGGCTCGAGCTCCCGGATGCGATCGACCTTGGCGCTGGTGAACGCCGAGACCTTGGGCTTTTCCTTGCGGGCCCGCGGCGGGCGCACGGTGAAACCCGAAATACCTACGATGCGCCAGTCCTCTTCCAGCAGGTACAGCGTCTCGGTGGTCTCCTCGGTGAGGCAGACGATGCGGGACGGGAAGTTGCCGGATGTGTGGTTCATAACCTTGCTCGCCTCACGCGCGCGTGTCAGGCTGCCATTGCATGATCGCGCTGCTGCTAGCTCGCCTGGAAAATTGGCTGTTCGAGCCGCCGGAATCCATCATCGGCCGGCCGCTGTGGAAACTTACGCGGATTCTGCGCTACCCCTACGCCCTGATCCGCGACGTCACCCTCGGTGAGCTCACGCTCCGCGCCATGAGCCTGGTGTACACGACGCTGCTGTCCATCGTGCCCATCATCGCCCTGTCCTTCTCGGTCCTCAAAGGCCTGGGCTATCACCGCGAGCTCGAACCGGTACTGTACAGCTTCCTGGAGCCGCTCGGCGACCGCGCCTACGACATCACGCAACAGGTGATGGGCTTCGTCGAGAACGTACGTGGCGGCGTGCTCGGCTCGCTCGGTTTGACCTTCCTGCTCTATTACTTGATCTCGACAGTGCAGAAGGTCGAAGAAAGCTTCAATTTCGTATGGCGTGTCGAGCAGCCTCGCAGCATCGGACGCCGCTTCAGCGAGTATCTCAGCGTCATGGTGATCGGGCCGGTGGTCATCGTCAGCGCGTTGGGCTTGATGGCGACGCTCGGCAGCAGCGGCTTCGTGCAAACGCTGTCGCATTACCGGCCTTTCGACACCGTGCTGCTGATTCTGGGCCGCCTCACGCCGTATCTGCTGGTCGCGAGCGTATTCACGTTCATGTATGGCTTCGTGCCGAACACCAAAGTGCGCTTCCGTGCCGCATTGATCGGCGGTGTCGCTGCCGGTGCGGCATGGGCTTTCGGCGGCATGGTGATGGCGAGGTTCGTCTCCAGCACGACCACCACGACCATCATCTATGCCGGCTTCGCCATCGTCGTCGCGGCGCTGATCTGGGTATATGTCTCCTGGCTCATCCTGCTGCTCGGCGCGCAGCTCGCGTTCTACGTGCAGAACCCGCAGTACCTGCGGCCAGGGCGCGGCGTGATCGCGTTGAATTCGAGTTTGCGCGAGCGCATCGCGCTGTCCATCATGTATCTCATCGTCAACGACTACCGGACGGCCCAGCATCGCTGGACCGTCAATCGTCTCGCCGACCATCTGGATCTGCCAGGGGCCGCGCTCACGCCGATCATGGACGCGCTGGAGCAGCGCAAGTTGCTGCTGGTCGCCGAGGATGACAGCTGGGTGCCGGCGCGCGATCCACATACGATCGAGTTGACCGACGTGCTGGACGCCGTCCGTCACGACACCGCGGGGCCGCGGCTCGCCAAGATCAGAGACATCGCGCCGGCAGTGGAAGCGGCGCGGATTGCCGAGCAGGCGCTACAGAACAGCTTGAAAGGAAAGACCATCGCGGAGCTGGTCGAACAGACCGACAACGTCCGCCACCTGCCCACTCAGCAGGCGTAATTACTCGCCCGCGATCGTCATTTTCTCGAGCAGCACCGAACCGGTTCGAATACCACCCCGCGCATCGACGTCGCTGCCGACCGCAACGATCTCGCGATACATCTCCTTGAGGTTGCCGGCGATGGTGATCTCGTTGACCGGATATTGAATCTCGCCGTTCTCGACCCAGAAGCCCGCGGCCCCTCGCGAGTAATCGCCGGTCACGCCATTGATGCCCTGGCCCATCAGCTCGGTGACCATCAGGCCGCGGTGCATCTTCTTCAGCAGCGCCTGAAAGTCATCCGGCCCCGGCGCCACGATGAGATTGTGAACCCCGCCGGCATTGCCGGTGGTGCGCAGCCCGAGCTTGCGGGCCGAATATGTGCTCAGCACGTAGCCGGTGAGCACGCCATCCTTGATCAATTCGCGATCGCGCGTGGCCACGCCTTCGCTGTCGAACGGCGAGCTGGCAAGCGCTTTGGGAATATGCGGCCGCTCCGAAATCTGCAGCCACGATGGAAAGATCTGTTGACCGGCGGCGTCGAGCAGGAATGACGCGCGCCGATATTGGCTGCCGCCGCGAATCGCACCGAGGAAATGTCCCATGAGCCCGCGAGCCAGCTCGGGAACGAACAGCACCGGCGCAGTCAGGGTCGACAGCTTCTTCGCATTCAAACGACGCAACGCGCGCGCCGCAGCTGTCTTGCCGATGGACTCGCCATCTTCCAGCTCACGCCAGTCGCGCACCGAGCTGTACCAGTAGTCGCGCTGCATCTCGCCGTCTTCCTGCGCCACGACCACGCAGCTGAGGCTGTGAATGCTGCTGGGAAAACCGGCGAGGAATCCGAGTGAATTGCCGAACACGCGCAGGCCCTGATGGCTCGACAGCGTCGCGCCTTCGGAATTGCCGATGCGCTTGTCGGCCTGGAGGGCCGCCGCTTCGCAAGCCACTGCCAGATCCCGTGCGGCATCGGGCTCGATGCCCCACGGATGTGACAACTGCAGATCGGGAATCTCGCGCGCCAGATCTTCGGGATCGGGCAAGCCGGCGCACTCGTCTTCGGCGGTGAAGCCCGCGATGCTGAATGCTTTCGCAACGGTCTCCCGAATCGCCTGTGGGCGCAGATCGGCGGTGCTCGCGGTGCCTTTGCGCTTGCCACGATAGACGGTGATGCCCATGCCGCGATCGCGCTGATATTCGAGCGTCTCGACTTGGCCCAGGCGCGCAGTGACCGACAGCCCGGTGTCGACGCTGACGCCAACCTCGGACTCGGTGGCGCCGAGCCTGCGCCCCTCCTCGATCGCTAGGGCAACCAGGTCCTGCAGGTCCTGTTGCGAGTGGCTGAGCTGGGTGGATGAGTTGCTGGGAACTTGAGCCATGGCCGGATTGTATCAGTCGGCATGCTTGCACGAGGGCCGCCGGGCACGCATCCTTGCGCCCCCAGAAACGGCCTGTCTTGACATGACCGACGACGCCGACGACGACTCCTACGACGAGCGCCCCAGTAAAAGCGAGCGCAAGCGGCGCAGCGACGACCTGCAGGCGCTGGGCGAGGCGCTGATCGAGCTGTCCGACAGCGAACTGGACGCCCTGCCCCTGCCCGAGCAACTGCGCGACGCGGTGCTGCTGGCCCGGCGCATCACTGCGCACGGCGGCCTGTACCGGCAGAAGCAGTACATCGGCAAGCTGATGCGCAAGATCGACGCCGACCCGATCCGCGAGGCACTGAACGCCAGGCGCGACCGAGAGCGGGTCGAAGCCATCCGGTTTCACCGCATCGAGCAGTGGCGCGACCGGCTGCTGCGCGAAGGCAGCGAGGCGCTCGCCAGCTTCAAGACCGAGTTCCCGCACATCGACAGCAATGCCATCGGCAAGCTGACCGAGCGGGCTCGCAAGGAACAGCAGCAGTCGGCGCAGAAAGTCACACCCGCCGGCCGCGAGCTGTTTCGTGTATTGTGTGACGCCCTGTCGCGCGAGCCCGAATAAGCCTCATTCACCCACCCCGCTTGGTACAATCACGCGCTATGAAACCGTTGGTCGGCATCATCATGGGCTCGAAGTCCGATTGGGAGACTTTGCAGCCTGCTGCGGACACCCTGCAGCGCCTCGGCATCGCGTTCGAGACTCGCGTGGTCTCGGCCCATCGCACACCGGACTTGCTGTTCGAGTACGCCCAGACGGCGCGCGAGCGCGGCCTGGAGGTCATCATCGCGGGCGCCGGCGGCGCCGCCCATCTGCCGGGCATGACCGCGGCCAAGACCAGCCTGCCCGTGCTGGGCGTGCCGGTGCAGTCGAAAATGCTCAGCGGCATCGATTCGCTGCTGTCCATCGTGCAAATGCCCGCCGGCATTCCGGTCGGCACGCTCGCGATCGGGCAGGCCGGCGCCACCAACGCCGCGTTGTTTGCCGCGTCCATCCTCGCGAACAAATACGAGCCGGTGCGTACCGCGCTCGACAAGTTCCGGGCCGACCAGACCGCCACCGTGCTGGCCAATCCCGACCCGTCCGTCGCTGCCCCGTCCCGGCCATGAAGATCGGCATCATCGGTGCGGGCCAGCTGGGACGCATGCTGGCCCTGGCGGGATATCCGCTCGGACTGCGTTTCGTGTTCCTCGATCAGAGCAGCGACGCGCCCGGCGGCCAGGTCGGCCGCATCATTCCCGGCGCCTTCGACGATCCGAAAAAGCTCGCGGAGCTGGCCGATGAAGTCGATGTGGTGACCTTCGACGTCGAAAACGTCCCGGTCGCGGCGGTCGAGACCATCGCGGGCAAGAAACCTTTCCTGCCGCCGATACGAGCGCTCGGCGCCTCGCAGGACCGGCTGCACGAGAAAACATTGTTCCGGCAGCTGAAGATTCCGACGCCCGAATTCATGGCGGTCGACTCGCTCGAAGACCTGCGGGTCGCGGTCGAAAACATCGGCCTGCCCGGCGTGCTCAAGACGCGCCGCCTCGGCTACGACGGCCGCGGCCAGTTCTATCTGCGCAAGCCCGCCGACATCGAAACGGCGTGGCAGACGCTCGGCACCGTGCCGTTGATCTACGAAGGCTTCGTCGATTTCTCGCGCGAGGTTTCCATCATCGGCGTGCGCAGCACGCGCGGCGAAACGTTGTTCTATCCGTTGTCTGCGAACACACATTCGCAGGGCATTTTGCGCTATTCAATTGCGCCGTATCGCAATGCCTCGTTGCAGAAACAGGCGGAAACATACATGCGCCGGGTGTTGAAACATCTGGACTATGCCGGGGTGCTCACGATCGAGTTCTTCGTGCGCGGCGGCAAGCTGATCGCCAACGAGATGGCGCCACGCGTGCACAACTCCGGACACTGGACCATCGAGGGCGCGCAGACCAGCCAGTTCGAGAATCACGTGCGCGCCATTCTCGGCCTGCCGCTGGGAAGCACGCGTCCGAACGGCCACTCGGCCATGATGAATTTCATCGGCAGCATCCCCGAGCTGGGGAACATTCTCAGGGTGTCGGGCGTACACTTCCACAGCTACGGGAAAGAACCGCGGCCCAACCGCAAGCTCGGACATTGCACCATCAACGCCCCATCGCCGGCCGCCAGGGATCGGGCATTGCAGCAGTTGCTCCGGCTGAAGATGTAACTCGAGTGGGCTTACGCCGATCGCCAGATTCTGGTGAGTTGACAGTGGGATTTTTGTGTCTGGCCAGGGTTCTCCGTAAACTTGCATCGCCTCGACGGCGGGCTTTCGGGGCGGTCCCCGCCCGCTAAGCCTCCCGACAGGCCCACGGAACAGATCCACCGCATGTATCTCGAACTGTTCAAGCTGCACGAACTGCCGTTTCGGCTCACTCCGGACCCGCAGTTCCTGTACCTGTCCAAACACCATGCCCGCGCCAAGGCGTACATGGAGTCCACCATCTGGTTCACCGACGGCTTCGTGGTGATCACCGGGGAAATCGGCTCGGGCAAGACCACCCTGATCGAGACCTTCCTGAAGGAGCTCGAAAAGGACGTGGTGGTGGCGCAGATCAACCAGACCCAGGTCACCGCCATCGAATTTCTGCAGAGCGTGCTGGTGCAGTTCGGCTTTTCGCCGTTCAAGATGAAAAAGGCCGAGCTGCTGGCGACCCTGAACGAATTCCTGGTCGAGCAATATGCCAACGGCCGGCGCGTGCTGCTGATCGTCGACGAAGCCCAGAATCTGTCAAACAAGGTCCTGGAAGAGATCCGCATGCTCTCGGGTGTGGAGACCACCAAGGAGAAGGTCCTGCGCATCATCCTGGCCGGGCAGCCGGAGCTGAACGACAAGCTGAATGCGCCCGGGCTGGTGCAGCTGGCGCAACGTATCCGACTGCGCTTCCATCTGACCGCGCTGTCGAAGACCGATATGGCCGCCTACATCCAGCATCGTCTGGAAGTGGCCGGCTCGCAGGGCCGGCAGATTTTCGATCCGGAAACATTCCCGCTGATCTATCGCTATACCGGCGGCGTGCCGCGTCTGGTGAACACACTGGCCGACACCGCGATGATGGCCGCATTTGCGCAGGATCGCGCCTCCGTGACGGTCGAGGATGTGAAAGCGGCAGTCGAAGAACTGCAGTGGGTGGAATACGCGGAACGTTCCGTGAAATTACAGGCGCTGCATGGCATCCCGGGCAGCATGAACGGCGGCATGCACGGTGGCATGAACGGCGGAGAAGAAATGACCGGCGCGCGTCGTATCGTGCTCGGTCGCATCCTGGTCGGCTTCAACGGTCAGACCATCGCCGAGCGCGAGCTCACGCCCGGCCGTTTCATCATCGGGCGCACGCCGGACAACGATCTGCAGATCGACAGCAAATTCATCAGCCGACACCACGCGCAGATCATCACTTCGATTCATACATCGGTGCTGGAAGATCTGAACAGCACCAATGGCATTTACGTGCGCTCCAAGCGCGTCCGCCGTCGCATGCTGAACGATGGCGACGTGGTGCAGATCGGTCAGCACGAGATCATGTATTTCGACGAGCGCACCAATCGCAGCCGCACGGCGTTCCACGAAATCGACGACGACGCGCAGCCCATGCATGACGGCCCGGATCGCGGCCACGCCGCGACGCTTGCGCAGGACGACGGTTCCTCACTGGAGGAACGGGCGGAACGCGAGGAAGAAGAAGAGGAAGAGCGGCGCGCCAACGAGTTCGGCGGCGGGCGCTGACGGTCGTCAGATCTTGTCGTCGAGCGAGCGGCTGTCGTATTCAGCCTGTTTGGTCCGGTAGTCCTTCCGGCGCAGCCAGAGCACCAGCCCGCCCATCAGACTCAGCGCTCCCACCCCGAGACAAACACTGGGCCAGGCGCTGGCCTCGATCAACCAGGCCGCCCCCAACAGGCCGATCCCCACCAGCATGTACAGGTAGGGCAGCAGCTCGTAGAGGGGACGAGAGATCCACATAGGAAAAAGTCACGGCCAGCGACCGCGCAATCGTATCAGCGCGGCCACCGTCCGGGGAAACTGACGAGCGAAGGTACTAGGCGGCCGTACCGCCGACGGTCAGGCCGTCGACGCGCAGGGTCGGCTGGCCGACGCCCACGGGAACGTCCTGCCCTTCCTTGCCGCACGTACCGACGCCTTCGTCCAGCTTGAGATCGTTGCCGACCATCGACACCCGGCGCATCACCTCGGGGCCGTTGCCGATCAGCGTGGCGCCGCGCACCGGCGCGCCCAGCTTGCCGTTCTCGATCAGATAAGCCTCGCTGGCCGAGAACACGAATTTGCCGGAAGTGATATCCACCTGGCCGCCGCCGAAGTTGCGGCAATACAGGCCCTTCTGCACCGAGCCGATGATTTCCTGCGGGTCGTGCTTGCCGGCCAGCATGTATGTATTCGTCATGCGCGGCATGGTCATGTGCGCGAACGATTCGCGACGGCCATTGCCCGTCGGCGCCACCCCCATGAGTCGCGCGTTCAACTTGTCCTGCATATATCCGCGCAGGATGCCGTTCTCGATCAGCGTCGTGCACTGAGTCGGCACGCCTTCGTCATCGATGTTCAACGAGCCGCGGCGCGAGCCGAGCGTGCCGTCATCGACGATGGTGCAAAGCTCGGAAGCGACCTGCTCGCCGATGCGGCCGGAGAATGCCGAAGTGCCCTTGCGATTGAAGTCACCTTCCAGGCCGTGACCCACGGCTTCGTGCAACAGCACGCCAGGCCAACCTGGGCCGAGCACCACGGTCATCGTGCCCGCCGGCGCCGGCACGGCATCGAGATTCACCAGGGCGCTGCGCACTGCTTCGTGCACCAGTTCTTTCCAACGATCGTTTTCCAGGAACTTGGTGAAGCCATAGCGACCGCCGGTGCCCGCGTAACCCTGCTCGCGCCGACCGTCTTTTTCGACGATCACGGAAACATTCATTCGCACCAGGGGACGCACGTCGGCGGCCACGGTGCCGTCGCTTGCCATCACGAGCACGACTTCGTGCGCGCCGGACAAGCTCGCCATCACCTGCGTCACGCGCGGATCGAGACGACGCGCTTCGCGGTCGACGCGTTCGAGCAATTGCACTTTGTCGGTGTCACTCAAGCCTTCGAGCGGATCGAACGGCAGATACAACTGATGGCCGGCGGTCGAGCGCCACGCCTGCATGGACTTGTTTGCTCCGCTGCGCGCGATGGCGCGCGCCGCGAGCGACGCTTCGGTCAGCGCCGGCAGCACGATCTCATCCGAATAAGCGAAACCGGTTTTCTCGCCCGCCAGCGCGCGCACGCCCACGCCCTGCTCGATGCTGTGCGAGCCATCCTTGACGATGCCGTCTTCGAGCGACCACGACTCCTCGCGGCTCAGCTGGAAATACAAATCGGCGTAATCCACGCTGTAGCCCATCACGCTACCGAGTACACCGGCAATGCGGTCTTCATCCAGCCCCGAGGGCGCGAGAATGGCCTGGCGCGCCACATCCAGCGGCTGTGAAGCGCTGAACGCTTTGGGCAGTTCCAGGTGCAGGCGGTCGTGAACGGCAGTGATGGTCGTGCTCATGCGTGTGAGTATTCCTCGTGATCGGTCGGCGAAGGATCAGGGCGGCGGCGCAATTGTAAAACGCCGATGCGACAGCGCCGGGAATCGTTCGCGGAGTTCTTGTTGCACAGTGCGGTCGATTTCGGCCACTGCAAGGCCGGGACCGGCTTCGGCGACACGGGCCAGGACCTGGCCCCAGGGATCCACGATGAGCGAGTCTCCCCAGGTCTCCCGCCCGTTGGGATGGATGCCACTTTGCGCTGGGGCCAGGACGTAGCACAGATTCTCGACCGCGCGCGCACGCATCAACAACTCCCAATGCGCCTTTCCGGTGGGTGCGGTAAACGCTGAAGGCAGGCTGAGGATTTCCGCCCCCTGCTGCTGCAGCAGTCGAAACAGCTCCGGAAAACGCACGTCGTAGCACACGGCGAGGCCAATTCTGCCCACGGGAGTGGCCACCACGCTGGGCTGATTGCCCGGAGCCACCGTGGCAGATTCCCTATAGCGCTCGTCGCGCTGGGGCGCGTCGCGATTCGGTCGGTGTCGATCGGGAATGGCGACGTCGAACAGATGAATCTTGTCGTAGCGCCCGACGCAGCGGCCCTGCTCGTCGAATACCAGCGAAGCCGCGGCCACGCGATGTGGCTCATTGTCGACGCGCAGCGGAATCGTGCCGCCGATGATCCACAGCCCCAGCTCGCGCGCGCAGCGTCCCAGAAACGCCTGAATGGGCCCTTCGCCGGGGAGTTCCGCCACCTCGACCTTGTCGGTCTCCTTGTGACCCATGATGGCGAAGTTTTCGGGTAGCGCCGCCAACGTCGCGCCCTCGGCGCGTGCGCGCTCCAACAAGCTGCGCGCCATGGCCAGATTGGCCTCGACTTCGGGCGCCGAGGTCATTTGCAGTACAGCTGCTCGAACTGGATTAGTCACCCGTCACTTCCGCCTTGGCGTCCGCCGCATCCACTCGTTCGACCACTGGAGCATCCCAGGGCCCGGTGATGCGATAGTAGCCGCGGGTGATGCCCTTGAGGGGTTCCTTGAATACCTGCGAGAACAGCAGCACCGCCGCGCCCACGACCGGACCGCCCGCCAACGCACCGGCCACCGGCAATGACGCACCGAGATTCCCGGTCACGACCGCAGTCTGGTCATAGTCGCGCGAGCCGAGGCCAGTGCGGCCCGCGATACCAATCTCCGCGGCCGGGCCTCTCAGCAGCAAATTGTTTGTAAAAGCATTGCCATCACGCAATTCGAAATCGCCATGGATGGTATCGAACGCGAGCCCTTTCTCCGTGAGGTCGCTGAAGTCGAGGGCCAGACGACGCGGCAACGCGCCCACGCTGAACAAGCCCAGCACGCGGCCCGCGCCGGGTTGAAGATTTACGATCTGCCCGCTCTCGGCCTCGACGCTGATCGCACCCGAGGCATGCTCGAGAATGTTGCTGTCGAAGCCGCCATTCCAGGCCAGGTCGGCGGTGATCTCACCTCGCCTGGCTTCGATGAACGGCGTGTAGCCCAGCGATTTCAGCGTGGCCGCAACGTCCTTGCTTTCGATGGTGGCATCCAGCGTGGAGCGCGGACCATCCACGGTCCTCAGCCACTGCCCCTTCGCGTCCGCACGCGCTGACTCGGCCATGATGGTTGCGTTGTCGAAACGAATGCCTTGCGCAACTCGAGTGGCTTTCAGATCGACTGCACCGACGGCCCTGCTGCCCAGAAGCAGACTGCCCACGTAGATCTGCATGTTCGGCAGGTTGCGTGGATCCAGGTCTTCATCGTCGTTATCCGCTGCGGCGGCTCGTTCCGAAGCGGGCACCTTGTTGATGACCAGCCGTTCCATGGTCGCGCGCAGCGGCTGTGTTCCAATGAACGATTCGGGAATCAACACCTGGCCCGCTGCATTGTCGCCGCTCACATCGACGCGCCAGCCGCTCTGCGTCGCCTGCAGCAGGCCGCGCAGGTCGGCGAACCGATAACCGAATATTTGAAAGTCGGCGACTCGCACGTTCGCGGCCTGCAGATAATCCGATAACTTCGGACCATCGTCGTCACCCGAGCCGGCACCAGGGTTCGAGTCCGCGCCACGCAGCGCCAGCCAGTCATCCAGCACGAAGCGCTGCACGTTGCCTTCGATCCGCAGTCCGCGATGGCTTGGCAATGCCGGCGCCACCGCATCGGCACGCACACCGCCGCGATCCAGTGTCCAGCCGTTCTTCGATTGACGCAGCCGGATCAACGCTCTCACATCCCCATAAGAGCTGCGCGAAAGCAGTTGCTCGTCATCGACCTCCAACGCGACCTGCAACGGCCGCTGGTCCTCGGCGCCCTTGCCCAGCGGCTCCGGCAAAGTCACCCCGAGCCCGCGCAGATTGGACTCGATTTTGATGTTGAGCCGTTTCGCGGCTTCGGTGTCGGCGCTCGCGATCGGCATGCTCACGTGGTAGTCGCTGGCACCACTGAGCTTGACCGTTGCCGGCAAGGAGAACAGTGAATGCAGCTCGGACGCATGCGCATGACCGTGCGCGTCCAGCTGCGCCGCCTTGGCGCTGCGCTGCTCGATCTTCACGGCCAGGGGCCCGCCGAGGAATCGACCTTTCAGGTCCGCCGCGGCGATCAGTTCGTTCTTCACGGTGAGCTCGCCGGTCAGCGACTGCACCGGTGCCGACACCTTCTGCATGGTCAGGGTCGCATCGGCGAGGCGCGCGGTGACATCGATCTTGCGGTCGTCCAGATGCTCCAGCGGCAAATCCAAACGTACGTCCGCGGTCATCGGCCCTCGCCCGCCCAACCGCGCAAACGTTTCGCCCAGGCTCGGGCCGACCGGGCTCTCACGCAGGAACGCGAGCCCGGCATCCAGATCGCTCGCAGCCGCCGCCTTGATCGACAGCTCGCCGTGTTTCAGGTCGGGAATCTCGGCGCTTGCTTCAGTCAGGCGCAGATTGCCAACGGTACCCGCCGTAGCGTGCACACGCATGCCTTCGTTGCGGAACTCGACCTCGGCCGCGACATCGCGCGCCGGCTGCCAGCCTTTCTGATAGTCGAACAGCGCGCTGTCGACCTGAGCGCGCGCCAGGAACGTTCCTTCGTCATTGCGGAACGGGAACTGACGCATCGGCCCCTTGTATGTGAACTCCGCGGTGGAGATGTGACCGTCGACCAGCGCGTGGTCGAACCATTCCAGCGTCTTCGGCCCGAGCTTGTCGGCCGGCAGATACTTGTGCGTCGAGCCGACTTTCAGATCTTCGCCCTGCGCGAACAGATCCATGATCGGCGAGCTGTCATCGCTCGGCAGGGTCAGATGCATGCGGGCCACGGCGCGCCCGTCGTCACCCTGCACTCGCAGCTGATCCGTGCTGATCACCAGGCCCGTATCGTTTCGCTCCCACGAAACCGCACCGTCAGCCGAGGATGCGACCAGCACGCTACGAAACATTCGCGGCAGGTTGAACTCGACGACCCGGCTCGCGAGCCGCAGCTGACCGGCACGATCGTTGGCCTCGAGGCTGCCAGTGATGCCGGTGAGCCCAGGCGCGCGCAGCACTGGCGCGAACCCGACCCCATCGAGCTTCGCTTGCACCGAGTAACTGGGTGCTGCATCGGGCGCCGTGCGCGCGAACGAGAACTTCACGTCGGTCAGCGCACCTCTCGTCTGCAGAGCGCGCACGCGCGCCAGAGCTTCGCTTTCCGGCAAGTACGCGAGCCAGGGCCAGGCGTTGTCGAGCACCAGTCGATCCGCCTCGCCGCTGACTTGGAGCATGCCCTGATCGTTACGCGACCAGCGCGCCGCGATTTTCTTCGCCTGCCAGGACGAGTCGGAGCGGATCGCATCCAGGTCGGACACCGTGACGCTCCACTGGCGGTCCGACTTCTGCGCATTCAGCGCGAACGCCAGGCGTGAGTAACTGAGCATTTGCGGCGCCGGCGGCTCGTGGGGTTGTTCGACGACCGGCGGCTCGGGCTCGATGGGATGTTTGGGCGCGTGCTTCGGCTCGTCATCATCCTTGTCGGGCGGCACCAGGGGCGCAGCGGTCGGCAGCGGAATGGTCCACGCCGGCAACACTGTAGTGAGCTGGCCCACATCGACGCTTGCCGACACCTGCAACAGCTCGGCGCCTCTCAACGTGCCGCTGACCCGCACGGCGCCATGGCCGCTCTCGGGTGCGGGCCATGCATCGGGCAGCAGATCCGCCCAGCCCGCCAGATCCAGCTTCTGGCCCTGCACGTTGAACGTAGACAGCAGCGCGCTGGACTCCTGAATCGCGCCTTCGGCGGTCGCGGAGAACTTCAGCTCATCGCCCAATGTTGCCGGCAGCGAGGCCGCGCCCCGCAACTCCATCGATTCGGTGCTGCGCGCGAGCTCGAAATTCACTCCCGACAGCGACCAGGGCCCACGCCCGGTGATGGCGTCGCGGAAACTCACCACCGCGTTACGCACGACGAAGCGGCCGGTCGGCAATTGTTCCAGGGCGATCGGCTTGATCTCGCGCTCGGGCAGCGCGCTCTGTCCCAGCAGTTGAATCTTGCCCTCGCGCGTGCGAATCAGCGCGATCTCCGGCGCATCGAGCGCGAAGCGCGCACCGGTCAGCCGACGGTTGACGAGCGAGGTCCAGAGATCGAATCCGACACTGCCCCGACGCGCGACGAACAAGGTGCGAGTGCGATCCGGCGTGCGGACCACAGCGTCATCGAACACCAGCTCCGGGCCATACAGACGCAGGCGCGCGCTCAGCGTACGGAATTCGACGATCAGGCCGCTGCGCTCGCCGATCCAGTCCTGCAGCTGTACTCGATATTCCGGCACGCGCCCGACGATGAAGCCGAACGTGACGAACAACAGGCCCACGACAACGGCCAGCACCACCAGGGTGCCGAGCAGCCATTTGAGGATTTTGCGGGGGCGTGGCGACATCAGGGGACGGCATTACAGAGCGATCACATCAACACCACATCGTATTGATCCTGTTGGTACAGCGCTTCGGTCTGAAGACGGATGGGCTTGCCGGTGTGCACTTCCAGCTCGGCCAGCGCGGCCGACTCCTCATCGAGCAGCCGCTCGATCACATCCTGGTGCGCCAGCACCATCAGCTCCTGGAACTGGAACTGGCGTGACTGTCGCAGAATCTCGCGGAAGATCTCGTAACAAACTGTTTCCGTAGTCTTGACGAAACCGCGCCCCTCGCAGGTTGGACACGCCGAGCACAGCATATGTTCAAGGCTCTCGCGTGTGCGCTTGCGCGTCATCTCCACCAGGCCCAGCGGCGACACGGACGAGATGTGATTCTTCGCATGATCGGCGGCCAGCGACTTCTCCAGCGCCTGCAGCACCTGCTTGCGATGCTCCTCTTCTTCCATGTCGATGAAATCGATGATGATGATCCCGCCCAGGTTACGCAGGCGCAGCTGCCGGGCGATCGCCACGGCGGCCTCCAGGTTGGTGCGGAAAATCGTCTCTTCGAGCGAGCGCTGGCCCACATACGCGCCGGTGTTCACGTCGATGGTGGTCATCGACTCGGTCTGGTCGAAGATCAGGTGGCCGCCGGATTTGAGCGGCACCTTGCGCTCCAGCGACTTCTGGATCTCGTCCTCGACGCCGTAGAGATCGAAGATCGGCCGGTCGCCCTTGTACAACTCGATGCGCTCGGTCATCTCCGGCATGAAGGTGCGTGCGAATTCCATCATGCGCTGATAGGTCTCGGGCTGATCGACGCTGACGTGTTCGATGCCGGTAGACACCACGTCGCGCATGACGCGCACGGGCAAGGGCAGATCCTCGTGCACCAGATTGCCCGGCCGGGTGCCGGCCGCTTTCTCGCTGAGCACGGTCCACAGCTTCTGCAGGAACATCATGTCGGCGCGCAACGCGTCTGGCGTCGCGCCCTCAGCAGCAGTACGCACGATATAACCGCCGGGTTCATCGGGCCGCACGAACAGGCTGGCGGCCTCGCGCAGGCGCTGCCGCTCCGCTTCATCTTCGATGCGCGCCGAGATTCCGATGCCGCGCCCCTTGGGCATGTAGACCAGATAGCGCGACGGAATGGTGATGAACGTCGTCAGGCGCGCACCCTTGGTGCCCAGCGGATCCTTGAGCACCTGGACCAATATTTCGCTGCCTTCGCTGACCAGAGTCTGAATATCCGGCGTGCGGCCTTCATCGACCGGCTGATCGGGACTGCCGTTCTCGCCCACCGCCGGATGCACGATGTCCGAGGCGTGTAGAAACGCGGTGCGCTCCAGGCCAATGTCGACGAACGCGGCCTGCATGCCCGGCAGCACGCGCGACACCCGTCCCTTGTAAATATTGCTGATGAGGCCGCGTTTGTTGGCCCGCTCCAGGAAGATCTCCTGCAGCACGCCGTTCTCCACCAGGGCGGCGCGCGCCTCGCGCGGGCTGATGTTGATGAGGATCTCGGCCGTCATCCTTGAACCTCGCTGATGATGTGGTGCGCGGCCAGCAATTCGGCGGTCTCGAACAACGGCAGTCCCATGATGCCGGAGTAACTGCCGGCGATATGGCGAACGAACACGGCGCCGCGCCCCTGGATGGCATAGCCGCCCGCTTTGTCGACCGGCTCGCCGCTGCGCCAGTAAGCCCGCATTTCCGCCTCGGCGACCGTGCGAAAAGTCACATCGCTGATGCTCAGGCGCACTTCACTGCCGCGAGCACTGCGAACGGCCACAGCCGTGTGCACCTGATGCGTACGACCGGATAACAGCTGGAGCATGCGCAGACAGTCGCTCTCGTCGACGGGCTTACCGAGGATGGTCCGATCGACGACGACGGTGGTGTCCGAGCCGAGCACCGGCAGACGCTCGTGCTCGGCGAGCCGGTCCC
>Ga0065721_10050170_pt1 | contig 22582 bp, 17 predicted proteins | sample Mesricmetagenome_FD_59108 | JGI IMG/M metagenome (GOLD analysis project Ga0065721, IMG submission 59108) | Mesophilic microbial community from rice straw/compost enrichment Sample: eDNA_1 v2 (version 2) | ecosystem: Engineered > Solid waste > Grass > Composting > Bioreactor | place: USA: Davis...
ATCGGGATTCGGTTCCTTGCGAGGTATTGCAGCCATATCCATTCCTCCTAGTCGTGCGCATTCGCATAAGCTCGCAGGTTCGGCTTCCTTGGCCTTCGCATCAGCTTTGCTTGCGTATTGGTGCTGTGAATATCCGGGGTACCGCATAATTTGCGTTAGGTATCGTAACGACCGCCATTGAATTGCGAGACTTCGGCATACTTTGTGTTATATTTTATAACATATTTGGGCAAATGTCTTTAGAGACTTCCTCCAATAATATGAAAATTGCGTCGCATCTCATTAACGATAGCCTACGCAACGCCGAAATCAATGTGATAATTGGTGACATATTCGATTTAACGAGCTTTTATATGAAACGCAAAAAAAGAGCGACTCTTCCCCATCATCGCAAGATGACGCGAAGAATCGCTCTTTTAGGAAACCTTTAAGCCTTTATGCCGCCCATCGATCAAGTCGGCAAAACTCCTTTCTTAAGGATCAAGTTCGCATACAGCGCCCCTTCCCCCGTCGCCACGATCGCATACGCTTGCTTGGCCCGTTCATAGAACGCGAACCGTTCGATCTCCTCGAATGGCTCCGCCGGCGCGCCGCTCTCCTTCAGAATATCTCCGTAAACCTTCCAAATCGGCGTCTCCGTTCGATCCCCGGGCATTACTTGCATAAGCGCGGCCGGCTTCTCCACGTAGGAATCCAGCGGCATAAGCTGCACTATCGCCCTTAGCAGCTCCGGCACTCCGTGCCCGTCGGCTCGAACGAGCCGACGCGCATGGCTGGCGGACGGAAAATTGCCGTCGGCCAGCACGATCTCGTCTCCGTGCCCCATCTCCATAAGGATCTTAAGAAGCTCGGGCGAAATCAGACTCGGTATTCCTTTTAACATAGCTTCACCCTCCCGCTCCGGCTCGTTCAAAGCCGAGATAACGCTCGTAAGCCTCCGGCCAGCCGGCCGTCTCGTCCGCCGGGTACGATTCGACGGGGAACGACTCCCCGACCAGCCTGCGAGCTTCGTCCAAGTCCCGGCACTCGCCGGTCGCGATGAATTGCACGAGCAGATTGCCGATCACGCTCGCTTCGACCGGCCCCGCCCATACCGGCCTTCCGATCGCCCGGGCCGTGAACCGGCACAGCAGCTTGTTCTGGATGCCGCCGGCAACCATGTGCAAGCCTTCGTATTCGCGCCCCGTCAACCGCTCCATCTGTTCCAGGGCTTGCCGATAACGCAGAGCCAAGCTCTCCAGAATGCAGCGGGCGAACTCGCCGGCTTCGCGAGGAACCGGCTGACCGGTCTCCTCGCAGAACGTCCGGATCCGCGCCAGCATGCTGCCCGGCCCGAAGAAGCGGGGATCGTCCGGGTAGATCAGGCTGCGGAAAGGCTCGGCTTGCTCCGCCATCGCCGCCAGCTCCGCGAAGCCGAGCTCCTCCCCCTGCTCCTCCCACTCCCGCTTGCATTCCTGCAGAATCCACAAGCCCATTATGTTCTTAAGGAGCTGAACCGTACCGCCGACTCCGCCCTCGTTCGAGAACTCCAGCTTCCGAGCCTCCGGCGCGAGGATCGGCTCCGCAAGCTCCGTTCCAAGCAGGGACCAGGTTCCGCATACGAGATAGGCGAACGGCCCGCCATGCGCGGGCACGGCCGCGATGGCCGACTCCGTGTCATGGGTTCCGACCGCTACCGCCTGCATCGCCGGCACCCGCAGCTCTTCCGCGACCTCCGCCGTCAGCGGACCGATAATCTCGCCCGGCCGAACGGGCTGCAGAAACATTCCCGACGGGATTCCGAGCAGCTCCATTAGCGGTTTGTTCCATTCCTTTCGGACGGGATCGTACAACGCCGTCGTCGTCGCCATCGTATACTCGCAGCTTCGGACGCCGGTCAGCATGTAGGCAAGCAAATCCGGAGTAAGCAGCAGCGTGCGGGCGATCTCAAGCTTCGGGGAAGCCGCTTTGGCCATCGCGTACAGCTGGTAAATCGTGTTGAACGGCATGAACTGCAAGCCGCTCTCCCGAAACAGCCGTTCTTCGCCGACTCTCGCATTGACTTCCTCGATGAGTCCTTCCGTCTGCGGATCGCGATAGTGGTACGGATTGCCGATCAGCTCGCCGCTAGCGTCAAGAAGCCCGAAGTCCACTCCCCACGTATCGATGCCGAACGTCGTCGGGGCATAGCCTTGCTGCCATGCCGAGCGGATTCCCTTCTTCATCTCCCGCAGCAGCCGAAGGATGTCCCAGTGCAGGTGCGCCCCTACCTGAACCGCTTCATTGGGAAATCGATGCACCTCCGTCACGTCGAGCCGCTTGGAGCCGTCCTCCTTGTCCAACAATCGCCCCACGAACGCCCTGCCGCTTCCCGCTCCCAAGTCGAAGGCCAGCGCCGTTCTCCCGTCGCCCATGGCCAAGTTCCTCCCTTCGAACGCGCGAGCTTAGCTCACTTCATCTTCTGAAGCAATTGAATGCGATACGCTTCGCTCTCGAGCGAGGCGATCTCTTCGGTTTCTTCGGCCGTCAGAACCTTCGGCTCCTTGATCGCTTTGGCGATCAGGAAGATCTTCGCGCTCTCCTCGACGACCTCCGTCCGGTAGTAGGCTTCTCGCAGGTTGCGCCCCGTCGTGACGAGACCGTGATTGCCGAGAAGAATCGATGAAGAGCTCACTTTCTCCACGACAGCATCCGCCAGCCGGTCCGTCGTCGGCAGCACGTAATCGACGTATACCGTCTTCCCGACAAGCGCGGCTTGGTCCGGGAACATGATCGGCAGCTCCTTCTCCACCAGGGTAAAAGCGATGCAATACGGCGGATGCGTATGCACCATGGCGCCGATGCCCGGGTTCTCGCGATAAGCGTACAGGTGCATCAGCACCTCCGACGACGGGCGAAGCCCGATATCGGTCACTTCCCCCGTCTCGACGTCCACCTCGACCCATTGCTCCGGCTCGATCTCGTCCAGAGCGAAGCCGCTCGGGGACAAATACATCTTGCCTTCGTGACGGGCGCTGATGTTGCCTCCCGGTCCGACGACCAGCTTGTTCGCGACGGTTTTCCTGGCGTACTTGCACAATTCCTCGCGTATGGCTTGACTGCCCATCCTTCTCTCCCCGCTTTCCGGGACGGAGAACGGCTTGCGCCGCTACCCGCCGCCCCGATATCCGTTATCGTCCTTCGTTATTTATACAGCGGACCGAAATTCGAGCATGCGCGATAATCCGCGCCTTCCGATTCCGCCGTTCCGAACAAGCCCCACGCGCGAGGGCGGAACAGCTTGCTCTTCGGCACGTTGTGCATGCTGACCGGAATGCGCAGCATCGACGCAAGCGTGATCAGATCCGCTCCGATATGGCCGTAGCTGATCGAGCCGTGGTTCGCTCCCCAGTTATCCATGACGTCGTACACGCTCGCGAACGCGCCCTCTCCCGTCAGCGTCGGAGCGAACCAAGTCGTCGGCCATGTCGGATCCGTCCGCTTGTCGAGCGTCTCGTGCACGTCCGCCGGCAGGTCGATGGAGTAGCCCTCCGCGATCTGCAGGACCGGGCCCACGCCCTTCACCATATTGAGGCGGGACATCGTCATCGGCATGCCGCCGCGCGTCAGGAAGTCCGAGGAGAAGCCGCCCCCGCGGAAATACTCGACCGAAGCCGGGCGCCAGGAGGTGGCGTCCAAGCACTTCTGCGCTTCTTCCGGCGAGATCTCCCAGAACGGCTTCATGACCGGCCGGCCGTCCTTCGTCTGTTCGCCCGTGCCGTCCAGCGTCGCCGCGCCGGAATTGATCAGATGCAGCATGCCGCCCGCGGCGGCTCCGCTCAGCTTATGTCCGGTGACGCGCTCGACGGCGTCCGGGCTCCAGTACGTGCGGACGTCCGCGAAGATCTGCGCCGTGTTCGTCAGGAGGTAGCCGAACAGCATGACGACGCCGTTCAGGCTGTCGTTCTCCGTAGCCACGATATAAGGAGCGCGGATGCCGTTCCAGTCGAACGACGAATTGAGCATCGCCTCCATGAAGTCGCCGTTCGGCATATGGTCCGTCCATTGCCGCTGCCCCTGGAAGCCGGAGACGATGGCGTTGTGGCCTTGCGCCTCTTCCGCGAAGCCGAGCTCGGCAAGGCGAGGGTTGCCGACCATCAGGTCGCGGGCGATGATCGCCATCTTGACGACCGTCTCCCATTCGCCGTCCTTGCGTTCTCGCGAGGATTGGAGATGGGCCGGGTTGTTGTCCGGGCCTTCCTTGCAGTTCTCCTTCACCCAGGCAAGCGCTTTCTCGTATTCGACCGGATCGAAGATGCCCTCGTTCATGCGGCGGTTGTATTCGCTCATGTCGATGTATTCCGTTCTCATTCCCAAGTAGTCCTGGAAGAAGGAATCGCTTACAATCGAACCCGCGATGCCCATCGAGACGGAGCCCATGGACAAATAGGATTTGCCCTTCATGAGAGCGACCGCGAGACCGGCGCGCGCGAAGCCGAGCAGCTTGCCCTTCACGTCCTCCGGAATGTCGGTCGTCCCCGCGTCCTGCACGTCCTCGCCGTAGATGCCGAATGCCGGCAACCCCTTCTGGGCGTGAGCGGAGAGCACCGCCGCCAAGTAAACCGCGCCCGGACGTTCCGTGCCGTTGAAGCCCCAGATCGCTTTCGGAACGCTAGGATCCATGTCCATCGTCTCGGTGCCGTAGCACCAGCATGGCGTTACTGTTATCGATACCCCTACGTTCTCGCGGGCAAACTTCGCGGCCGCCGCGGCGGATTCCGCCACGCCGCCGATCGTGCCGTCGGCGATCACGCACTCCACGGGAGAGCCGTCCGGATAGCGAAGATGGTCCTTAATCAGCTTGGCGACGCCGATCGCCATGTTCATCGTTTGCTCTTCCAGCGACTCGCGCACGCCTTTGCGCCGTCCGTCGATCGTCGGCCGGATGCCGATCTTGGGGAATTCGCCTTTCCATCGGAACGCTTGCTGTGTCATCCCTCGCACCTCCAAATGATTATAAAAAATGTTATCGATAACATCAAATTAGCAGGGATAATGCTTGCTGTCAATCCATAACTTCGTTAAGATAAAAACAAACAAAGACAAGTAAGGGGCTCTGCATGTGGTAACGATCTATGATATCGCCGCGCAAGCTGGCGTATCCGCGATGACCGTGTCCAGGGTTATCAATAACACTGGCAAAATCAGCGACAAAACGAGGGCGAAGGTTCGAAGGGTCATGGAGGAGCTGAATTACGTTCCCAACCATATGGCCCGCAGCCTCGTTCTTCAACAGAGCAAGCTGCTGTTCCTGCTGATCACGGATATAACGAATCCGTTCTATACGACGCTAGCCAGAGGCGCGGAGGATGCCGCCAAGAAGCAAGGCTATCGCCTTCTGTTCGGCAACTCCGACGAGAACGCCGAGAAGGAGAAGGACTACGTCGACACGATCCTGTCGACAAGAGCCGACGGAGTGCTCGTCGCTCCCGCCGGCGACGCGTCGCTGCCGCACCTGGAGAGCCTTCGCCGGCACAACGTCCCGTTCGTGCTGCTCGACCGCGAGGTACCCGGCATGGACAGCGACGTCGTGCTGGGGGACACGAAGGAAGGAGCGCGCAAGCTGGTCGACCACCTGACCTCGCTCGGGCATCGCCGGATCGCGTTGATCAACGGACTGCCCGCGATTTCGAGCGCGCGCCTGCGGCTCGAAGGCTATCGGGAGGCGCTCAAGCTGAACGATCTCCATTACGATGAACAATACGTCCTGGAGTCCGCGTTCGAGCCGAAGAGCGATCTCTCGGATATCGAGAGCTGGCTCGATTCGATGGACCCGCCGCCGACCGCGATCGTCGCCGGCAACAACGTGCTCGCCGTCGAGGTGATTCGCACGCTGCACGGCCGCGGCATCCGCGTGCCCGACGACCTCTCGGTCGTCGGCTTCGACGATCTCGGCCCCTATTCGGAGATCGATCCGTTCCTGACCGTCATCTCGCAGCAAGCCTATCAATTCGGCTATCTCGGCATGCAGATGCTCATCGAACGAATCGAGGAGCGGGATAGCTTGCCGCAGCCTTGGCGGCGCATCGTCCTTCCGGCCGAGCTGATCGTGCGGAGATCGGCCTTGAAGCCGGAGCTCAGCTGAGCTCCGGCTTCAAGGCAAGCTCGCGAAAGTCGATCCAGCCATACGGATTATAACGGTCCGTCCCCAGCAGCTTCGGATGGTAGAAGGCCGTCTGCTTCAAGTGATAGAGATGGAGGAGAGAAGCGTTGGCTTCAAGAACCTCTTCCATCCGGCGAAGATGACCCATCCGAGCATCCGGGTCCGGTTCGCCGGACAGATCCCGGCCGAGCTTAGCCAAAATCGCCTTGGTGTCCGCGTCGAAGAATGGTGTCAAGCCAATGCGCGAATCGAATAGCAAGCGAAGCAGGTCCGCCTCGCGATTGGTCGTCGTAACCGCATTGAAGAGCAGCAAATCCGCCTCTGCGGCAAGACCGGCGAAGTCGTCCCACCTCTCGTCCGGCACGACCCGCACCTCCACCGGGATGCCCGAAGCCGCGCATTCCTTCCGGATCCAACCGGCCGTCCGTTCAAGCGAATGGTTAAGCACGGGATGGGTCAACAGCAGGAGAGGCTTTGTCCATTCCTCCGATGACGCTTCTCCCTCCGCGCGATCGCAGCCGAAATTCCCGATACCCCTTGCATCCTTCGACCATTCCGGAAAGAAGCTGCGGGATGCGCCGATCCGGCTCCCTCCCAGTTCCTCCACGCATTTGCCGGGATCGATCGCCCGAGCCAGCAACCGGCGTCGATCCGCTCGGCCGAGCAGCCTTCCCCCGCTCCCGTTCATGCAAAGCACCGTGCTGCCTCCCTCGACGATTTCGCTTCCTTTGCGGACCGCCTGCCTCTTCCCATGAATCTGAAAAGGATGCTCATACAAAATAGGCTGTCCCTCCAAGGAGTCGTCGCCGATCCGATTCGCGATGAGCTCCTTGAGAATCCATATCTCGACCGAATCGAGCTGGGCCCTCTCCCGGTAATAGTCCTCGAACGCTTCCATGACGAGAACCTCCGAATCGTTGCGCGCCAGCTTAAACGGCCCCGTCCCGATCGGCGGCTTGGAGCCGCTCTCGCGCGAGCCGTCGGGTACGACGGACGCTTGCGGGGAAGCCAAGAGATGGAGCAGCACATGGCACGGCGTTTCCGTTCGGACGACGAGAACGTTCGGATCCGGCGCTTCCGCGCCGATAATCCCGGCCCAATTCGCCATCGGAGCCGCTTGTTGAATCGTATATCGGGCATCCGCCGAAGTGAATTCCCTCTTATCGTGAAATTTCACGCCTTTGCGCAGGATGAACCTCCACTCCGTCCCCTCCCTTTCCCAATGGATCGCCAATGCGGGAAGGAACGTCCTTCTTTCCCCGTCCCATCGAACCAGGTTATCGTACAGCTGCCCCGCCATATGAAGCTCCGTTCGCCTTGACGCGTACAAGGGATCCAAATTCGGCAGTTCCCGATAAAACGGCAATACCAGCGAATCCGAGCGTCCGCCCGCTTCGGAGCGGCTCCGGAGATCGGGCACCAGACGGCGCCCCAGCAGCTCCGCCAGCTCTGTCCGCAGCCCCGAGTCCAAGGGCAGGCTGCCGAGAAGCCCGATTGCCGAGCTAAACCCTCTAGCCCCTTCCCTCTCCTTCAACGCCGAAGAGACGACCGCGGACAGCTCGGCCAGCAGGGTTATCTTCGAATAATGGCCTCTGCCTTTGCCCGGCTTCCACTCCACCCAACCTAGCCCGGCAAGCTGTTTGACGATGAGCCTCACGTTCCTCACGGAGCAGCTAAGAACGGCCGACAGCTCCTCTAGAGTCACCTCTCGGTCGCGCTGAGGGAAACGATCCAACAATCGCAAATAATGATAGGCCGCCTGCATGAAGCGATTCTCCCTCCGCCCCTTTTTTTAATAAAAGAGGAAGTCTTCTTATTAGAACCTACCCTTTTTGTCCTCTTTTAGCAACCTTAAACTAGTTCTATTGGAAAATGAAGACGACGAGAAAGGCGGAACGAAAGTGGACATTACGCTGGGTACTTGGAACCCCGGGAAGGTCGAATGGATGTCGAGGGGCTTGGCCGGAACGGGCTTGCCGATACGCCGTTTGAAGGAAGGCGAGGTTCCGGAAGCGGAGGAGACGGGAAGCAGCTGCGAGGAGAATGCTTTGATCAAAGCTCTTGCGGTCGCCAAGCATGCGGACGGGCGCACCATCGTCGCGGCGGAGGATTCCGGCTTGTTTATCGAAGCTCTGGACGGATTTCCGGGAGTCCGAACGGCAAGGTTCGCCCCGGGGAGCGATGACGATCGCAGCCGCCTTCTGCTGGAACGGCTGAAGGGAGTTCCGATGGAGCGCAGGCATGCCGTCTTCGTCAGCGCGGTAGCCCTGAAGATGCCGGGAGGATCCGGCAAGGTCTATCGCGGCGAGCTTCGCGGACGAATCGCCATGGAGCCCGTCGGCGATAAGAGCGAGGGGTACGACCGGATCTTTCTGCTGCCGACGGGAATATCGCTTGCTTCCCTTCCTCTCGAGGTCGGGGAAGCCCGGGATCATCGCCGCAAGGCGTTGGCGCTCGCCTCGGAAGGAATCCTCTCCTGGCTGGATGAACAATGAGGCCTCATATGATTTCGGATCGGGCGCTTGCGACGTCTGCGGCCGTATTCGTCACGTTGCTATGGGCTTCCTCCTACATTCTGAACCAATACGCGTTCTCCTCCGGCATCGGACCGTTTACGCTCGCCGGCCTTCGTTACGGGGTCGCGGCATTGGCTTCGGCCGGCGTCGTCGCGCTGCGGCCGCCTCCCTCCGGCGACGTTCGGGACCGGAAGCTCTCCTGGAAGCTGGCCGCCGTTCTCGGGCTGACCGGCTTTCTGGCCGCGCAAGGCTTGCAATACGCCGGCCAATCTTACGTGTCCCCTACTCAAGCCAGCATGACGCTTGCCATCGGCAACACGCTGATGCTGCTCGCGGCGGACGCGATCTGGCTTCGAGAGCTGAAGAGCCGTCTTGCGCTCGTCGGCGTCTTCGCCGCTCTGGTCGGAATCGCCCTCTTCTATTATCCTTGGCGATTCGATTCCGACAGCCGGGCGGGCCTTCTCTTCCTCTTGTTCTCGTGCGTCGGCTATGCGGTTCACTTGACCTTAAGCCGCTACTTGCTGACCAGAACGCGTCTCCCCGCATCCGCTCTGGTGACGAAACCGATGATACTGGGCGCCGCCGGAATGCTCGCGGTAGGACTGGCGCTGGAGCCTCTCCCCTCTTTTTCGCTCCGCCTTTGCCTGCTCATCCTGTGGCTGGGGGCGATAAACGGTTCGCTTGCGTTTACCCTTTGGGCATGGTCGCAGCGTCGCTTGCGCGCCTACGAGAGCAGCCTGATCAACAACCTGATGCTGCCCGAGGTTACGGCGATGGACATGGCCGCCTTCGGCAGGAGCTTGTCCTTCCTGCAGGCGATCGCCCTCGGACTCGCAACCGTCGCGATCGCGTTCGTTCAGCTTATTCCGGGGCTGAAGCGGCGATCGCCGCGGGGGAGACCATAACGGAAGCCGCCGGCTAGCGGTTCTTCCCGCATATGCCATTCGGCTCTATCCCCCCGCCTATTGACCGGTTCCTCCGGAATATTGCCGAACGCCAAGCTGCGCCTTCATCCCTTTCCGGAGTTGATTTCTTTCAACTCCAGTAAAATAATTTCGGGACTTTCTCGGCGTTCGCCGTCTAGGAGATTGCGTCCATATTTTTGATCGTATTTATTAAGATGAATCGATCGTAGGGGGGTATCGTTCCTGAGCAAATGGGAGAAGCGGCATAATACGAGGAGGGCGAATCATGCTTTAAATCGACATATTGCTTGTAACGGAACTGAGAGCCGTTATTGCGCCTAAAATACGCGTTTTCAAATTCTAACGGAACTGAGAGCCGTTATTCCGAGAAATTACCCCTAAACTAGCCTATTGGATCAAAATAAGGCCCCCCATTTCCGTTAGATTATAAAATAGCCGTTTCGACCCCTAATAACGTCCGTTAGTTCCGTTAAAACCGGTACGACGCAACAAATGGGGAGCGCATATAAAAACAAAGGATCGACGGACCCCAGTCCGCCGACCCCATCGTACCCTATATCCTAAAACCTAACCAAACGCCTGGTCAGCCCTGAGCCGGAGTGCCGCAGCTCGGGCAGAACTTCGCGCCCGGAGCGAGCTCCGCGCCGCAGTTGCTGCAGAACGCCGTTGCCGTCTCGGCTTCCGGTTCCGGATCGAGGTCCGGCGCGCCGACGGTTTCTTCCGCGTCCACGACCTCGGACTCCGCCGGGATGTTGTCTACGGGCACCGCCGGGACCGGCACCGGATCGAACTTGTGTCCGCACGACGGGCAGAACTTCGTGTCGTAGGAGACCGTGTTGCCGCAGACGCATTCCTTCTCGTTGCGAAGCTCGCGGATTCGATCCTCCAGCGCTTCGATATCCTTGCGGATGCCGCTGATCGCCTCGCACTCCGGAATGATCTGGCTCTCCGCCTGGGACAGGTCCTTGGCCAAATATGCGTTATATACAGCCTCGCCGATATGCGCGAATCGCTTGTCGATATCCTTGCGCTTGCCGGAGATCTGGGTGTGCAGCTTCGTGATCTCGACCGTCTGCTGCGCCTTCTCCGTGGCGGTCGATACGCCCTTGCTGACCGTCTCCGTAAACTTCTTCAGAAAACTCATCTTCATCCGCCTCCAATTCGTTACTATTATCCCATACGCAGCCGGCCCCGTCACGGTTCCGGAAGTCTCCATTGTTCAGGGATTCAAGGTTCTCGCGGGATCCTCCCGCTTCCCCGTCCTGCCGGATGAGACATACCTCAAGCTTATGATCGACAGGTATACGATAAGAATAAGCAGAGCGAACAAGATTGTAAAGATAAAGCCTCGATAATTCAGCCCGTCCTTTACGCCCTCGATCAACCGGAACGGAGAGAACAGAACGTCCCAGCTGTTCAAGCGAATGACCCTTCCCAGGTACACTCCGAAGCCGCCGAGGACGGAGACGACGAGGATGAACAGCCAGCCAGCCGCCGCTCCCAGATAGCTTCTGACAAGCTCATGGAATTGGTACATCGATAAATACCCGAGCATCAAGCCGCACCAGGAGAACAGGAAGTACGTGATCAGGTCGAACCACAAGATCAACGAGCGCGAATCCCAACCAAGAGAATGCTCCATAAAGACATGAATAAGGTCCGTGACCAGGTAGGGAGCGTTCGGATAGAACAGCATCCAAGCGACTCCGATCGCAATCAACGCGGGAATCTTGACTTTCTCGCTTAAGACCTTATTGGAGCCGATCAAGACGGCCGTCATGGAAGCGATCAACGGCAGCCAGGCCAGAAACAAGTTCCAGAGCAGGAACCCATGGCGGAATACCTCCGTTTGGTAACCGCGAACGACGAGAAGAGCAACGCAGAGAACCGTCGTTCCGCATAAGGCGAAGAAGGCGGGGACGAACGGAGTGGAATCCGGCTGGGCATAAGATCGTTTCAAGCTCATCTATTGTACCTCCTATTGATCCGGCTAGAATGGAACGATTTGATTTTCGTTGGCCTAACCTTCGATTCGTTTATCTCTTATTAAGTTCTTCGTCAATCGGGCTCCACCTTCTTATACCCGCTGATAGAATGAGAAGAAGCTAGTTAACGATCACGAGGAGGTAGAGCGAACTTGTCCCGATTCAAGCTATCCGTATTCACTGTTTCTACTCCGGAACTTACCCACGCGCAAACATGCGAAGCGGCCAAGGAGGCCGGCATCGAAGGCATCGAGTGGAGATGCAAGGAGACGCCCGCAGCCGCGCTTAGCGAATCCCCTTCGTTCTGGGGCAACAACCGCTCGACCCTAGCGCCGTCCGCAACCGCGGAAGAGTTGGCTTCCATTCGGGAATCGGTCGCGAAGAACGGCCTACGATCCATCGCGCTCGTGCCGTACCTGTCTTGCGGAGACCTCGAAGGGACGGAAGCGCTGTTCCGGCTGGCGAAGTCCATCGGGGCAACCATGATCCGGGTCGGAGTTCCGGGTTATCAACCCGAGATCGGACACGGCAAGCTGTTCGAGAGCGCCGTCCGCTACCTGGACAAAGTCGAAGGAATGGCCGGCGAGTTCGGAATCAAAGCCTTGATCGAGATTCATCACGGCACGATTCTCCCGAGCGCGTCCGCGGCCTATCGGCTCGCCTCCCGGTACTCCCCGGAACGCATCGGCGTCCTGCTCGATCCGGGCAACATGATCTACGAAGGCATGGAGAACTTCCGGATGGGGATGGAGATTCTCGGCCCTTATCTTGCTCACGTGCACGTGAAGAACGCGGGCTGGGAGCCGAAGAGGCTGCTACCGGACGGAAGCGAACACCCCAACGCCGCCAAGGCGCTCGGCGCGCCCGGACCGGAGGGCGACCCGCTCGCTCCGGTCGAATGGACGTGCGGCTGGCGCTCTATCGCGAGCGGAGCGGTCCCATGGAAGCAAATTCTGCGCGACCTGGACGCGGTCGGCTATGACGGCTGGCTCGGCGTCGAGGACTTCAGCAACTCCTACTCCTCGCCCGAGATGCTGCGCACCTTCGTTAAGCAAATTCGGACCTGGGAGGACGAGCTCGGCCTTAAGAGCTCGTAACGCAAGAACCGGCCGGGCGCCAAGCGCGCCGGCCGGTTCTTCGTTTCTCCCGAGGGTACTTCCGAGCTTAAGAGATGGCGCCATTACGCTCCCAATCCAGCGAAGACGCCGTGGATACGAGCTGCTCCCGCTTGCGCAAGTACTTGCAAACCGAGCTGATATAGGTGGCGTGAGACCAAGTGAGCGGCGCGACGGACAGCGGGGTGCCGTCGAGCGGGTGCAGCTGCTCGGGAAGATTGCCTCCCTGCAGCGTTCCCCCGCACACCTTCTCCAGCGTCGCCCGGGGAGCTTCCAGATCCTCCAGCCTCTTCGCCGTCTCGATCTGGAAGTTAGCCACCCAGAGCGTGCAGATGATCCACGGATTGCCGGGAACATGCTCCACGTCGTCGCTCTGCTGGAAGTAATAATCGTCCGTATACCTCGCGATGCCTCCGATGTCCGTCTGGATGGCGAGCCCCGAAGCGATGGCGTTCATCGTCTTGGCGACGCGCTCGTCATCGGCGGGAAGCACCCCGAACTCGAAGAGGCCGAACAAGCTGCTCTCCAGCGTCATATCCTTGACCCAGACGCCGTCCCGCTGCACGAGCCCGCGGGCGAAGCGCCCCTTCTCCTCGTCCCACAGATGGGTGATCATCCCCATCTTCATCCGTTCCGCCACGTTCCGATAACGGTCGCTCCGTTCGTAGTCGCCGAACAAGTCCGCGAAGTACGCGGCGGCCATCAGCCCGCCGTAGACCGATGCCGTCGTATACGTCCAGATGCCGTAGCGCTCCTCCCACAGGTCGTAGCTAGGAAGCGGCAACCCGAGCGACGGCTCGATGAAGTCGCACAGGAAGGATGCCGCCTTGCGCACCAGCGTCGGATACAGCGCCTGGGACAGCTCGATCTCCCCTTGCCGCTCGTAATCCTTCCACAAGGCGAACAAGACGAGAGCCGTCTCGTCCTCTTGGATCGGCAGTCGCGGACTGCCCTGGACCACGTACGGGTGCCAGCTCGAGCCGACCGTTCCGTCCGGATTGTACTTGTGGTACAGATAGCCTTCCGGCGATAGGGCGCGATTGCAGAAATCGAAGAACGGAGCGATCGTGCCGTGGTAGCCCGCCAGGCTCATCGCGTCGGCGATCAGCGCGCCGTCCCGCGGCCACATGTAGCTGTAATGATCGCGATTGTATTGGAGAATGTCGGTATCGTTCGCGGCCAGAATCGCCCCTCTCTCGTCGATCTGGGTCCGCACGATGAGGAGACTGTGCTTGAACAAGCGAACGACGGAAGGCGGCAGATCCCCGAAGTCATTGCCCACCTTGGACAGCCAATTGTTCCAATAAATGACGATGCGGCTGAGCAGCTTCTCCGGATGGCTCTCCTGCACGTATTGATCGAGCCGCTTCACTTCCTCCAGGTCGCTGCCGACCGACATCCAGTAATAGAAGGTGCTCTCGCTGCCTCCCGGCACGTCCGCCCGGAAGCTGATCGTGCTATCCACCGAGCCTTGAGCGATGGCGTTGCCCATCAGCTCCCCGTCCTCCGCGTCCCGCCACGTGCCTTCGGCCGATTGGAATCGTTTGATCCCCGTGGAGAATTGGAAGATTCCGCCGCCTTGGGAGCGGCCGTTGAACATGAAATAGGAAGAGCGCTTGTAGTGGAAAAGCGTCCGGTTCGACGGATAATACGCCGCCGTATCGCCAACCTCGTTGCCGTCGATCATCAGGTCGTGATGGTAGAACACCCGGACTTCTTTGGCCTCCGCCGTCAGGTTGCGGACGACCACCCTCTTGATATAGATGCATTCCCGCTGGTGGATGCCGTCGTTGATGTGCAGCTCCAGCCCGAGCCCCTCGTGCCTTGCCGTCACGTTCGTCACAAGCGAATTGTCGATGTAGCCCAGCTCGATCTTCCAGCCCGCGTCGTCGAGCCACACGAACTTGCCGTTGCACCAAACCCCGAACCGGCAGGTCTGGCCTCCGATATGATTAAGCTGGCCTACATAGGGGAAATACAAATCCCTCATGTAACCGTTTCTGTCCAGATTGATCAACATTTTCCCATTCCCGATAACCAGATGGCGTGCCATGTCGTAAGACCCCTTCCTTAGTTAGCAAGTTCGCGATAGAGTCGGTTGTATTCCTTGGCCGAACGTTCCCAGCCGTAATCCTTCTTCGCGCCGTTCCCGACGATCTTCTCCCATTCCTCGGGACGCCGGTAGAACGACAGCGCGCGCCGCACCGTATAGATCAAGTCGTGCGCCGAAGCCGGGCCGAAGCTGAAGCCGTTGCCCGTTCCGGCGAATTCATTATATGCCTCGATCGTATCCCGGAGCCCGCCGGTTTCCCGGACGATAGGGACGGTACGGTAGCGCAGGGAGATTAATTGGCTGAGCCCGCAAGGCTCGAACCGCGAGGGCATCAGGAACATGTCCGCGCCCGCGTAGATTCTTCTCGCGAAGCCTTCGTTGAAGCCGAACCAGACGTACAGGCGGCCCGGGTACCGGTCGATGGCTTGGCGGAACAGCTGCTCGAACTTAGGATCCCCCGACCCGAGAATGACGAGCGCCAGGTCTTCTTCCATCAAGGCGGGCAGCGCCTCCGCGATTAGATCGAAGCCCTTCTGATCGACCATGCGGGACACGATTCCGATAAGCGGCCGATCCGCGTTCTCCTCGAAGCCGATCTCCCGCTGCAGGGCCAGCTTGTTCTGCCGCTTCTTCGCAAGAGAATGGCGATAGGGCGTCTTGACGTTCGGATCGGTCATCGGATCGTAGCTCTCGGTGTCGATCCCGTTCACGATGCCCCATAAATCCCACGACCTCATTCGCAGCACTCCGTCCAGCTTCTCCCCGTATTCCCAGGTCTGAATCTCGCGCGCATACGTCGGGCTGACCGTCGTCAGCTTATCCGCGTATCGCAGGCCCGCTTTCATGCAATTGCCGTCGCCGTAGAACTCGATCCCGTCCTCGGTGAACAGATCGTCGCCTGCCGATAGCACGTCCTTCAGCTTCTCGCGGGAGAACACGCCTTGGTATTGCAGGTTGTGGATCGTAAAAACCGTGCGAATGTGCCGAAGCGCCGGATAATGGGAATACCGGGTACGAAGCAGCATCGGAATGAGTCCCGTCTGCCAATCGTGGCAATGAAGGATGTCGGGAAGCTTGTCCTTCGCCGAACGCGCGAGCACCTCCAGGACGGCGAAGTTGAAGAAGGCGTAACGCTCGATCTCTTCTTCGCCGTATCCGTACAGATAATGCCGGTGGAAAAAGTACTCGTTGTCGATCAGCAGGAACCGTACCCCGTCCAGGGTCACCTCGAACAAGCCGCAGTATTGAAGACGCCAGCCGAGCGAGACGTTAAAATGCTCCAGGAACGTCGCTTGGTCCGCGATCTCCTTCGGGATCGCTCCATACTTGGGCAGCAGCACCGTCACTTCGGCTCCCAACTTGCCTAATGCCTTGGGAAGCGCTCCGACGACGTCCGCAAGGCCTCCCGATTTAACGAGAGGCACCGCTTCGGACGCCGCGAACCAGACTTTCATGGAATTCCCCCTTGAATTAAATAACGTTGCGTTTCAAGGCCAGAAACGGCATCTCCGACGTCCCTTTCAGCTGCTGCAGAGGGCGAATCTCCACTTCCTTGTCGAGAATGCAATTTTCCAGGGATCCGTTCTCCCCGATGACGCCGTTCTGCATCACGATGCTGTTGCGGACGACCGCGCCCCTGCGAACCTTCACCCCGCGGAACAGGATGCTGTTCTCGACCGTTCCTTCGATCTCGCAGCCGTTCGCCACCAGCGAATGGATGGCGTTCGAGCCGGAGCGGTAACGGCTCGGCGGCTCATCCTTGACCTTCGTATAGATCGGACCCGGACGGAAGAACAGCTCGTTCCAGACGTCCGGATTCAGCAGCTCCATGTTGTGGCGGTAGTAGGCCGGAATCGTGTTGACGACCCCAAGGTAACCGTCGTGCAGATAGGCGTTCACCTTCAGCTCGGTCAGCCTCGGAAGAATCGCATGCCGGACGAGATGATCCTTCCCCTGCGCCAGCGAGGTCGCGACCAGGTCGATGAGAAGATCCTTGCGCATGACGTACATCTCCATCGAGACGAGGTCGCTGGTCAGCCGTCCGAAATGATCCTGCATCTCCACGACTCGGCCGCTTGCGTCTAGCTTCACCTTGCGGGTCAACCCCGTCTGCGCGTGCGGCCATTTTTTGCACACGACTGTGATATCCGCATCGCGCTCCCGGTGCTGCTCCAAAATCGCCGCGAAATCCACGTTGCAGGCCATGTGGCTGCGGGCGATGACGACGTACTCCAGCGAGCTGCGCGCGAAGTAGTCGCGGTTGCGGTAGAACTGGTAGAGATCGCCCTTGCCGAAGTCGGTCATGTCCTCCATGGCGGGAGGCAGCACGAACAGCCCGCTCTGCTTGCGATGGAGATCCCAGTTGCCGCCCGAGCCCAGATGATCCATCAAGGAGCGGAACTTCGTATGCGCGAAGACGGCCACCCGGGGCACCCCGGAATTGACCATCGAAGAGAGAACGAAGTCGATCAGCCGGTAACGGCCGGCGAACGGAACCGTCGCCAGGCAGCGGTTCGCCGTCAAGGAGCCCATCTCCTCCGTCTCGTGAATCAGGTTGATGACGCCCATCATCGGGAGCTTCATATCGGATTCGCCTCCTCTAGCGGCTTCTCGGCATTCACGACGGCTCCGCTTCCGACCACGGCGATCTCTTCGGAATCGACGCTGCCCACCTGGCAGCCTTCGCCGACGACGGCCCCTTCCCCGACGATGGCGCGGATCACCTTCGCCCCCCGCCCGACGATCGCGTTCGGCATGATGACGGAGTCCTCGACCACGCTTCCTTCTCCGATTTTGACGCCGTGGAACAAGACGGACCGGTTCACCGAGCCTTCCACGACGCTTCCTTCGTTGATCATCGAGCTTAGAACGGTCGCTTCCGGAGACAAGTACTGCGCCGGCCGGTTCGGGTTCACCGAATAAATCCGCCAGTCCCGGTCGTACAGGTCCAGCGACGGCTCATCCTCCAGCAGATCCATGTTGGCCTCCCACAGGCTCTCGATCGTCCCGACGTCCTTCCAATACCCTTCGAATCGATAGGAATGCAGCCTCGATTGATCCGCGAGCAGCTTCGGAATGATGTCCTTGCCGAAATCGTGGGACGAATGCGAATCCGCCTCATCCTGAATAAGAGACTCTCTCAATACTTTCCACGAGAAAATATAGACGCCCATCGATGCTAGATTGCTCTTCGGCTGCTTCGGCTTCTCGGCGAATTCGACGACTCTGCCTTCCTCGTCGACGCTCAGGATGCCGAAGCGGCTCGCATCCGCCCAAGGGACCGTAATGACCGCGATCGTCGCGTCCGCGCAGGTTTTTTTGTGCTGCTCCAGCATGAGTCCGTAATCCATCTTGTAGATATGGTCGCCCGAAATGATCAAGACGTACTCCGGTTCGTATCTCTCTATGAAACCGATATTCTGATAAATGGCGTTCGCCGTTCCTTTATACCAGACGCCGCCCTTCTGGCGAACGTAAGGGGGAAGGACGTGCATGCCCCCCTCGCGGCGATCGAGCCCCCACGGACTTCCGATTCCGAGATACCGATTCAAGACGAGAGGCTGGTACTGGGTCAGCACCCCCACGGTCTCGATGCCGGAATTGACGCAATTGCTAAGGGTAAAGTCGATAATGCGGTATTTGCCTCCGAAATGCACGGCCGGTTTGGCCAAATCTTTCGTGAGCACGCCCAGTCGACGTCCTTCCCCTCCGGCTAGAAGCATGGCGATGCATTCATTGCGGCTCATAGGCACAACTCCTCTCTGTTCGATGGCTCCTTGCCTGCTCACGGGCTGTTACTCTGCCGCGATTCGATCCGGCTCAAGCAATAGGAATGACAACGAAGGCAATGGAAGCTCTATGCTGAACGGCTGCCCGTGCGAAGCCTTGCGAGTTGCCCTGATCCTTCTAGGCATTCGGGTTCCCGATCCTCCGTAGCTGGCGACATCGCTGTTCATGATGATTCGATAGGTAGTGCCGGCAGGCACTCCGATCCGGAACGAAGGATGGGCTTGACGGGAAAAATTGCATATGACGATCAAATGATTTCTTGCGTCGAAGCCTCGGCGAATGAAGGCGAGCACGCTCTGTCCGGCATTGTCCGCGTCGATCCATTGGAAGCCCTCGTAGCTATGATCTCTCTCCCACAAGGCTTTCTCTTCCAGATAGAGCGAGTTGAGATCGCGGGAATAGCGTTGCATGCCCGCGTGAAGGGGATAGTCCAACAGGAGCCAATCCAGCCCTTCCGCGTCTTTCCATTCGTCGTATTGGCCGAACTCGCCGCCCATGAAGAGCAGCTTCTTGCCGGGGTGCGTCATCCAGTATCCGTAGAAAAGTCGTAGGTTGGCGAATTTCTCTTCGTAGGTTCCGGGCATCTTGTTCAGCAGGGAGCGCTTGCCGTGAACCACTTCGTCGTGCGAGAGAGGAAGTACGTAGTTCTCTGAGAAGGCGTATAGCAGCGAGAAGGTAATCAGATGATGCTTGGCGGGCCGGTCGTTCGGATCGGTCTCCATGTAGCGGAGCATATCGTTCATCCAGCCCATGTTCCATTTGTAGTTGAAGCCCAGGCCGCCCAGGTAAGTCGGCGAAGTGACGGCCGGCCAAGCGGACGAATCTTCTGCGATCATCAGAGTATCCGGATGATAGCGGAACACCGTCTCGTTCAGCTTGCGGAGAAAATCGAGGGCTTCCAAGTGCTCCGTGCCCCCATGGCGGTTCAGCGTGTGCATCTCCGGCGGCTTGTCGAAGTTCAGGTCGATCATGCTGGCCACCGCGTCTACCCGGAGACCGTCGACGTGGAAGACGTCCAGCCAGAAGACGGCGTTCGAGATCAGGAAGCTTTGGACCTCGGCTTTGGCGAAGTCGAAGGCGAGCGTTCCCCAGAGCGGCTTCTCGGCGACGCGGGGATCCGAGTGCTCGTAGAGCGGCCCGCCGTCGAATTGCCTTAGGCCGTGGTCGTCCTTGCAGAAGTGCCCGGGCACCCAATCGAGAATGACTCCGATTCCCCGCTGATGGCATCGGTCCACGAGCTCCTGGAGTCCTTCCGGCGGCCCGTATCGGCTTGTCGCCGAATAATAGCCGGTCGCTTGATAACCCCAAGAGGCGTCCAACGGATGTTCATTCAGCGGGAGAACCTCAATGTGGGTGTAGCCCATCTTGACTACATAATCGAGCAGCTCATCCGCTAGCTGCCGATAGGTGCGGAACACCTCGCGTTCTTCCATCTTCCAAGCGCCGAGGTGAACCTCGTACATAAGGATCGGCCGCCTGTAGGGAGGGTTCTTTCTCTTGTGCTCCATCCAGGCTTGATCCTTCCATACGTGCCGGTTCAAATCCGCGACGATGGAAGCCGTGTGGGGGCGAAGCTCGGAACGGTAAGCGAACGGGTCGGATTTCAGCTGCCTGCGGCCGCTTGAATCGATGATTTCGTACTTGTAAGCCGCCCCTTCGCCGATCCCGGAGACGAATCCGGCCCACACGCCGGTCGAACCGACCAGGTGCAGCCGATGTCCCTGTCCGTTCCAGCCATTGAAATCTCCGGCGACGCGCACCTCCCTGGCTTTAGGCGCCCAGACGACGAATCGCACTCCCGCAGCCCCGTCGTACTCATGCTTATGTGCTCCAAATGTACGATAGGCGTGAAACAAGTGACCATTGTTAAACAAATACAACAATTCCGGAGCGAGAAGCGGGGCACTTACGGCCATTGCTTAGAGGCACCTCCTTAGACGGGGATCAGCCAAACGGCAGTTGACAATCGGCTAACATTTTGTCATTTTTCCTTACAAATTACACGGATATTACATTCATTATAGAGGAATAGATCACGATTTTCATCCGTATTTTCATTAATTTTTTGAGATTTCTGTCATTTCGGCAAAAAAAGAGCTCCCTCGCGGAGCTCCTTACACGTAATGGCAAATTTCATGTTAATTCTCTGTTAACTTCGACATTTTCGGAGCTTTTTTTGCTTACTTGAAAAACGCGATTTTGCGCATCAACTCTTGCGATTCCGACAAAAGCGCTTCCGAGGACGCGGCTATCTCCTGCATGACCGCCGTCTGCTCCTGCGTCGCCGAATTCACCTCAAGCGCCCCCGTACGGATCGAATCGGCGATCCGCGAGACTTCGTTCGCTTCCCGGAGCGTCCCGCCGGCCTGCTCCGCTTGCTCCGACATCTTGAAGGCGATATGGTCGATGATCTCGCTGACGCGGTGCGCCTCCCTCGCGATTTGGCTCAAGGATGCCGCGGAGACTTCCCCGTTCTTAGCCTCCCGGTCGGCGACGACGTATTGCCGGTTCATATGGTCCACGACGCCGCCCACCTCGGCTTGTATCTGCGCGATGAGCTCCCGGATGTGGCGCGCCGCGCTTCCGCTCTGCCCCGCCAGCGACTTCACCGCGTCGGCGACGACCCCGAAGCCTCTTCCCTCCTCGCCCGCGCGGGCCGCTTCGATGGCCGCGTTCAACGCGAGAAGCTGCGTTTGGTCCGCGAATTCGCTCACGACGGACGAGATCGACCCGATCTCTACCGCATAATCGTTAAGACGGGCGGCGATTCCGAGCGCCTCCTGGTTCATATCCGAGAGATTCCGCATCCGAACGACCATCGTGCGGAACACCTCTTCGCTGTCGCGAATAGAGTCCATCATCCGGTCCGTCAGCGCCCTTGCGTCCTCCGCTTGCTCGTCCAATTGCTTGGATGCCTGAGACAGGTCCTGCACGGAACGCGTCATCCCTTCGGCGGAAGAAGACTGGCGGACGCTGCCGTCCGAGATCCGTTCCGCCCGATGCGAGATCTGCTCGATCTGGCGAGCGGCCTCGCCGATCGCCCCCTGAAGCTCCGCGACATGGCGGCTCGTCGTCTGCGAATGGTCCTTGATGCCGCTGATGATCGAAGCTAGCCTTGTCTGCATCTCCTCGAATGAACGTCCGAGCCTGGACAGCTCGTCGTCCGATTCGCGGATCATGACCCGCTCCGCCAGCTTGCCTTCCGCCGCTTGCTGCGTGGCGGCGGTCAACGCCAGAAGCGGCCGAAGCAGCCATTTGGCGAATAGGTAGCCGAACAAGGACGTCCAGAGGATGCCAAGCACCAAAGTGATGACGATGAACCACTCGTTTGAGATCGCGTCGAGTCGTTTTTCCAATACCAATAAACAGAAAGCGCTTGTCCCATAAGTGATCATGGAGACGAGCGTGATTCCAAGCACTAATTTCTTGACGATTCCGAATCTGATAGCCATGCCGCAGCCCCCGAGTCTCTTTTGTATGTTGGAATGGCAGAGCCCGATTTCCGATGCCGAAGTCCTATCGGTTCCTCCAACTATACCCATCATAACGATCCGCGGCAGCTTTAGGTGTGATTTAGATCACAGGGCTCGTTATTTTGAAAAATGGGGGATCGGCGGGTGAAAACTCTCGTGCGTGAGGTCCGAATTGACGCCGATGGCCGCTCGGCTCCCTTCCGCCGCCGCGACGATCAATTGAGCCGGCGCGACGATCGCCGCGTCTCCCGCCGCGAACACTCCCTCGACGCTCGTGCGGCAAGCTTCGTCCGTCTCGATCCCGCCCGCTTCCGTCAGCTTGCAGCCGAGTTCGAGGTGAAGATTGGCCCCTTGCGCCCAATCGGCGATGACGATCCCTCCCGTTCTGGCGGTTTCGGTACCGTCGGCGAACCGAATGGCTTGAAGATCGCCCTTCTCGCCTTCCAGCGATAGGATGGCGGACTCTTGGTAGGGGATATCGTTGTCCCGGAGGAAGGATTGGAGCTCGGGCGAGAGGCCGTGCCCGTTGGTGCAGACAAGCAGGTCTCGGCTCCACTGGGACAGCGTTTGCGCCATATGCGCCGCCTTGTACGGATCGTCCGAG
>Ga0065721_10050169_pt1 | contig 22579 bp, 24 predicted proteins | sample Mesricmetagenome_FD_59108 | JGI IMG/M metagenome (GOLD analysis project Ga0065721, IMG submission 59108) | Mesophilic microbial community from rice straw/compost enrichment Sample: eDNA_1 v2 (version 2) | ecosystem: Engineered > Solid waste > Grass > Composting > Bioreactor | place: USA: Davis...
GGCCAGGACGATCCTTCGCAAATCAGGCTATATTACTTGGTAAGAAGGAGGAGAAGCATTGTCCGTATTGGTCTATTTCGTGCTTGCTCTGGGCGGTTTGTTCGCGTTCATCGCCATTCTTAACGGCGATGAGAACAAAGTGAACGAATTCTTGATCTCTATCGTGGTCTTTGCATTACTGTTTAGCATAGCAAGGATCAATCATTCTGCGGCGATCGACTCGAATTTTGTTAACGTGGCCCTTATCGTTGCGGTCTTTGCTTACGTCATTGTTTTATTTCGGAAGAACGATAGCCGGTGGAATTGAAGATCGTGTGAAACAATTAGTTAAGGGGGGCGTGGCGCATGCGCGCGTTTATCTTCGACATGGATGGAGTTATTATCGATAGCGAGCCGATTCATTTCCGGCTGGATACGGCAACGATGGAGCATTATGGAGTCGCTATCGCTCCCCATGAGCTGGAGAGATTCGTCGGAATGACGAATCCGGAGATGTGGGCGATCCTGAAGGAACAGTATGAGCTTGCACCTGACGTAACCGAGATTATTGAGTACCAACTCGGAACCAAGATCGAGTATGTTCAATCTGCGACCATTATCCCCATTGAAGGAATTCCGGAGCTCCTTGCGGAGCTGAAGGGCAAGCAGATAAGAATCGGATTGGCTTCATCGTCCCCGATCCGGTTTATAGAAGCGGTGCTCCATCAGTTTAAGCTGCAGGAGCTGTTTGATTGCATCGTAAGCGGAGAAGAAGTGGAGCGGGGCAAACCGGAGCCGGATGTTTATCTCGAGGCTGCAAGGCAGCTTGGCGTGGAGCCGAAGGAATGCATCGTTCTCGAGGATTCCCGGAATGGGGTTCGAGCGGCCAAGTCGGCCGGAATGTCCTGTATCGGCTTCGCGAATCCGAACTCCGGGAATCAGGACTTATCGCTGGCCGACGCTATTGTTCATTCGATTAGAGAGATTAATTCGCCGTTTATTGAGGAACTGAGCCGCAAGGAGGGATGAGTTTGAGGAAATTAGCATTAGCGACGATAATCATTCTTCTCTTCTTCGCAATAGGATGCCAGGGCAATAAAGAGACATCCGAACCGCAATCCTTGGAGTCGATCACTTTAGCGGAAGCTTATCCCGGCGATATTCGGAACGTGGATAAAGTTGAATTGCTCGATGGCTCTTCGGGGGAGCGTAAAGTCGTCGAGGATCGAACGGCCATTCAAACATGGATAAATCAAATCAAAGATATTCCGCTGTCCCCGGATTACAATCAAGAGGAACGCGTCGGATATGTGTTCGGGATTACCTTGTACGAAGGCGATGAACGGAAGCTAGGCTTCATCCCGACTCAAATCAACGGCATTTATTATGAGTCCAACCCCGATCTGGATAAACGCATACGAACGTTCTTCGAGCAGCAATTCGGCAGACCGTTCTAATACGGACACATTCGCACCCTGCAGCAACCTTTTCCCAGGAATTGTCGTTACTTAAATAACCAAGATTCCAAGGGGGAGAGAAGATGAAGCGGGTCGTGTCGGTCGTGCTATTGGCCGTACTTGTGCTGACAGGATTAATGGCATTCCCGGAGAGAGAGGCTTCAGCTTGCAGCTGCGCTGCCAGCGGGCCTAAAGAGAAATTAGAAAGCTACGCAGCGGTATTCGTGGGCGAAGTCGTGGACAAAGGCGGAACTAAGCGGTCGCAATTCGGCAAGCTGAGAAAATACACGTTCGAGGTCAAGGAGGCATGGAAGGGAGTCGAGAAGAGCCCATTCTCCATATACGCTTATGATGGCGGGGAAGAATCCTGCGGATATCAGTTTCAAGTCGGGCAATCTTACCTCGTTTATTCCTATCAGGATAAGGACGGGACTCTTCAAACGAATCTTTGCAGCGGCAATGTCCTCATCGATCAAGCGGACGACGATATGAAACAGCTCGGAATGGGAACGACCATCGAGGCGAACGAAGGGATAGGCTCGAAGACGAAAGACCGCAATCTATCCCTTTATTATGGACTAGGCGCGATTCTGCTGCTCGTTGGAGCGGCGTATGTTTGGTATTGGAGAAGAAGGAAGAAGAACCGCTTCTGACTTAGAACGAATAATAGGCTTGCGAGCAAACGAATAGCCAATCACGTTCCGTAGAAGATAACCGACTCCGGCCATCGAGTCTCAGGCCGCTGTCATTCGGAAGATGACGCAAGAGGTTAAGAAGGGCGGCTTCCGCCATCCGCTGTCTAACCGTCCCCCAGCATTCGCCGCGAGAGGTGACGTAATCGATAGCTTCTTGTACGGGAAGGCCCTTCAACTGCCGGAAGACGGAAGCATAGCGAATCAAATCGAAGCGGGCTGCCGTGGGAGGGAGCCGAAACTCTTCCCAGCCGTTGCTGCCGCCGCAGGAGACCTTGAATAACCCGCAGATCCAATCGGGATCGACACCCGGAAGATGATCTTGGATAAATTGACGCTCGTATTGGAAAATCTCCATGGAACCGATTCGAGGCTCCGGCAGCGGCTTTTCATTTAATTTAGGCAACGGTTCCGAAAGGATCGGCATGTCGGTCACACTCCAAGTAAAGATTGCTAGATACTTTCCCAGACGCAAAGAAGAAGCCCAGAGCAGAGACACTCTACTCCCGGGCTTCTTTATCCTAAATCGGGAACTCAGCGTTTGGAAGGAAATATATAGTTGTTGATGCGTATGATACGCGAATCCATAAGGATTGTAAAAGGCAATTAAAGCCAATTCGGATGGGGAATCGGCCATCGGCTAATAGGAATACGGTTTAAAAGAGAACGGGCTTAAGAATGCTATATGAATTCTACGATATTCTGCGGATTTCTTCAAATCTGTATTAGTCCCGAGAGAGAAACCGATAACCGATCCCCGGTTCCGTCACGATATACTTCGGCTGCGTCGAATCCTCCTCCAGCTTCTTGCGAAGGTGTCCAATATAGACACGCAAGTAATGGCTATCGGATTCGGTGTGCTGGCTGCCCCATACTTGCTGAAGCAGCTGCCGCTGCGTTACGACTTTTCCGGCGTTGGAGGCGAGAATTCGGAGCAGATCGTACTCGGTAGGCGTCAGCTTCACGCGTTCGCCTCTCAACTCCACGATCCGCTGCGCAAGATCGATTGTCAGTTCGCCGAATTGAAGTTGCGGCTCGTTCGCCGATTTGGCGGCATGACGAAGCGCCACGCGAATCCGGGCGACCAGCTCGCCCATGCCGAACGGCTTGGTCACGTAGTCGTCCGCTCCACCGTCCAACGCGGCGATTTTGTCCTCCTCCCGGTCCTTGGCCGTAAGAACAAGAATGGGAACATGCGACCACTCCCGTATGCGGGAGAGAACTTCCATGCCGGAGAGATCCGGCAGCCCGAGATCGAGCACGATCAGATCGGGCATCTGCAACGAAGCCTGCAGCACGCCATCTTCGCCGGTAGACGCTTCGTATATGGCGTATTTATGAGCCTGCAACGTTACTTTAAGCAGCTTGCGTATTTGAGGCTCGTCGTCGATGACGAGGATTCTCGCCCCATGTTCGCTCATCGTGAGCTCCCCCTAGCTTTCTATTTTGGACGGATTCGAATCTTCCCTCGTTGGCAGAGGCAGAGCAATCGTGATCACGGTGCCTTGCGGTTCGTTCGGCGAGGCTGAGATCGTTCCTCCATGAAGCTCCGCGATTCCTCGGCAGATGGCGAGGCCGAGCCCCGTTCCCGTCACGTTATTCGAGGCTTTAGCCCGGTAAAATTTATCAAAGATCCGCTCGTATTCTATCTCCTCTAGACCTACGCCTTGGTCGGCTACGGTAAGGATCAGCCGATCTCCAGCCGCCCTAGCTAGGATATCGATCACGCTGGAGTCCGGACTGTACTTGATGGCGTTGCTCACGACATTAACCAGCATCTGTTCGAGCAGCACTTCATCGCCTACGAGCAGCGGGACTTCATCCGGCAGCTTTACCCGAATCTGGCGATGCTGTTGGAATTCCTTGACTTGAGCGAGTGCAACCCCGATCAGATCCTCGACGTCGCACCAATTCCGCTTCAGCTTCAGCATTCCGCTCTCGAGCTGTACCATGCCCAACAGGTTTTGAACCAAACGGTTCATTCGAAGAGCGCCTTCGCGTATGGTCTGCAGCAATTCCATTCGATCCTCTCCGGAGAACAGCCGATCTCCCTCGATCAGGCTGGACGCCGAACCGATAATCGTCGCGAGTGGCGTTCGGAGCTCATGCGAGACGGAATCCAGGATCGCGGTGCGCAGCCGTTCGGATTCGGCCGTCAGATGAGCGATCCGAGCTTCCTCCATCAGCTTCATCCGAGCGATCGTGCTCGCCGTCAGGTCGGTTAACGCCTCCAGCAGCCTTTGCTGCTCCGGACCGAACACCGCGGTTCTTCCTCCGAGATTCACGGCCAATACCCCGTAGGTTCGATTATCCGCCCGAAGCGGAGCATATTGACCCGGATCGTCTCGAAGAGTTTCCGTGCCGAATCCGGCAGCTTCGTTATGATTAAGTACCAATCTGGCGATGGCTTGTCCTTCTTCCCGTTGTCCCCAATTCGAAGCGGCATTGGAAGGAAGGTACAGCTTCAGGCGGTTCTGCTCGTCCGGCAAGAACACGGCGATATCCGATCCGATAGACTTGGAGACCTGAAGCGATACGCTGTCGATCAGCGATTGAAGGTCGGTGACCGCGCCGAGCTCCCGGCTAAGCTCATACAAGACAGCGGTGTGAGCTTCTCTCTGCTTGGACAGGAGCAGTTGATGCTTCAGCCTGGACGATAAGCTTGCGGTGATAGCGGCAACGGACAGATATACGGCGAAGGAGATCAAATAGCGAAGATCTGCCACGGTGAAGCTTAAAGTCGGAGGGATAAAGTAGAAATCGAAGGCCAGGACGCTGAGAACCGCCGCGTACAAGGCGGGGCGAAATCCCCATAAAGATGCGCTGAGGAGCACGGGAAGCAAGAAGACGAGAGCGATGTTGACCATATCGAAGGCGGCCTCTAGAGGATGCAGAACGATCGTCATGAAGAGAATGATGGCCGTAATTCCGATATAAGACTTCCACTTCATCCATAGTACGTTCCGATTGCCCATATGAGATCCCTGCCTGCCCGTTTTTCCTAGGTCGATCTCTCCTTAGGTTACTGTAAAAAACGGATAAAAGAAACCGATCCCAGGCGTAAAAATAGTGTAAAAATGCACGAGAAGTTGAAAAAACGGGAGTATGCGAGAGTATTCGGAAGATAGCGTTCTATTTGCACATCTTCGCTGAGGGTTCTTCCAACTATCCACCGAATACCGTTAGCGCGCCGTTTTACAGGAATTCATTCCGGAAGTACGATACGGTCCATGAATGGAGCTGCGTTCCATTCAGTATCGCTGAATGGCCTAAATGGCCATCGGGGGAACCAAAAGCGGCCGTAAGCTTGTGTGAGAGCAAGCCGATGGTCCGCACGGGGTGAATCCTGCGCGAGTCTCGGCCTCGCGGGGGAAGGGCGACTCTCACCGCCCGAATCCGACAGCTAACCTCGTAAGCGTAGGGAGAGAGGGGAGAAGGGTATGGCCAATCGGGACGTCGTGCTCTTATCGGCTCCGAACGTCGCCGGCGAGCAGTTCGCGAGGCTTCTCCGAAACCGAAATATCCCGTTCGCGGCCATCGTGAACAACGGTCCCGAATTCGAACGGCTTAGCGCGATAGGAGCGGAGAAGCTGATTCGGGTAGACACTAGAAAGAGAGAGGCGCGGATCGTTCCATCCATCGAAGTCGGCAAAGTGTTCTTGTTCGAGAGAAGCCTGAACTTAAGCTGCAGGTATCTCCAAATCTGCCGCGACTGGACGACGAAACCGATCTACGTGATTACGGAGAGCTCCCAACCAAGGCATATATACAAAGCGCTCGGAGCCGATTACGTCATTCACAGCCAATCGATCGATCTCTCTTTTCTCGTTACCGACGATTTGAACGCAAAGGGTTAAGGAGGGTTACTATCTTATGTTAGATCTTTATATGGTTCTGTTTCTGGCGGGAGTATTCGGTTTGTTCTACGGCTTTATCGTCTGGTGCGGCCGGGTCGTTGACGAAGGAGGCGGCAAACGATGATCGTCATCTCTATTTTTACGCTGCTCGTCTTTCTTTATTTGATCTACGCCTTGGTGAATCCCGACAAATTCTGACGGGCACCTGATTACCTTAGACGCAGGGGGAAGTTCAATGGGCATTGTGCAGATTCTCATCGTTATCGCGATAGTCGTCCTACTCGTAAAACCGTTAGGGACGTATGTCTATCATGTATATTCCAACGATCCGAATAAGACGGACAAATGGTTCGGCTGGTTGGAACGATTCATTTACAGGCTGATCGGATTAAAGAATCGTCCCGGCATGACTTGGAAAAGGTATGCCGTCAGCTTTCTGTTGACGAACATCGTGCTGGTGGCCATAGGTTATCTGATCTTGCGTCTGCAGAAATACTTGCCGTTTAACCCGAACGGGACTGGCAACATGGAGCAGACGCTTAGCTTCAACACGATCATCAGCTTCATGACGAACACGAACCTGCAGCATTACAGCGGCGAGACGGGCTTGTCTTACTTCTCGCAAATGGCCGTGATCATGATGATGATGTTCACGTCGGCCGCGACAGGGTTCTCGGTCGCCATCGCCTTCATTCGCGGAATGACCGGCAAGGGCGCGACCATCGGGAACTTCTTCGAAGACTTCGTGAAGTCTCATACCCGCATTTTTATCCCGGCTGCGGTCGTCGTTACCCTGGTTCTCGTTGCGCTGCAAGTGCCGCAGACGCTTGACCCGGTCTTGACGGTAAAGACACTCGAAGGAGCTTCGCAGAACATCGCCATCGGCCCGGTCGCCTCGCTGGAATCGATCAAGCACCTTGGCACCAACGGCGGCGGCTTCTTCGGAGCTAACTCCGCTCACCCGTTCGAGAATCCGAACGCTTTGACGAACGTGATCGAGATCCTGTCGATGTGGCTGCTGCCCGCGTCTCTTCCTTACGTTTACGGACGCTTCGCGAAGAACGCCAAGCAAGGCTGGGTCGTGTTCGGCGCGATGATGACTCTGTTCGTGGGCTTCCTCTCGCTTATTTATTTCTCGGAGCTTCGCGGCAACCCGGCGATGAACGCTCTGGGCATCGATGCTTCCCAAGGCAGCATGGAAGGCAAGGAGGTTCGCTTCGGCATCCCACAATCCTCGTTGTTCTCCGCGGTAACGACCGCAGCGACGACGGGAACGGTCAACAATATGCACGATACGCTTACTCCGCTCGGCGGACTTGGGACCTTGGCCGAAATGATGCTGAACGTCGTGTTCGGCGGCAAAGGCGTCGGTCTCGTCAATATGCTGATGTACGCGATCCTGGGCGTGTTCCTGTGCGGACTCATGGTCGGACGGACGCCGGAGTTCTTGGGCAGGAAGATCGAGCCTAGGGAAATGAAGCTGATCGCCATCGCGATTCTCGCTCATCCGTTTATCATCTTGGCGCCGACCGCCATTGCCTTCCTGACCGATCTCGGTCAAGGGTCCATTACGAACCCCGGCTCGCACGGCATCTCGCAGGTCCTCTACGAGTATACGTCTTCCGCAGCGAATAACGGATCCGGCTTTGAAGGCTTGGCCGACAACACGCCGTTCTGGAACCTCACGACGGGGCTGGTCATGCTGCTCGGACGCTATATCTCCATGATCGTCATGCTGGCGGTCGCCGGATCTCTCGTCCGCAAGCAATGGGTGCCCGAGACGCTCGGCACGTTCCGGACCGACAACGGATTGTTCTACGCCATACTGATCGGCACGGTGCTCCTTATCGGGGCGCTGACTTTCCTGCCCGCCATCGTGCTGGGGCCGATCGCAGAGCATTTGAAGCTAGGCTAAGGATGAGGTGAACCAATCATGAGCGCACAACGCAAATCGATGTTAAACTCCGCGATCGTAGGTCGTGCAATTAAAGATAGCTTTATTAAGTTGAATCCTATCGCCATGATGAAGAACCCGGTCATGTTCGTGGTGGAGGTCGGCACGGCGATCGTCCTGCTGATGACCTTGTTCCCCGTTTATTTTAACGCCAAGGACGACATCGGATTCAATCTGACCGTATTTTTTATTCTGCTCTTCACCGTCCTGTTCGCCAATTTCGCGGAAGCGTTGGCGGAAGGCCGGGGCAAGGCGCAGGCGGATTCTCTCAAAAAAACGAAAAAAGAAGTTACCGCGAACAAAATGTCGGGCAGCACCATGAAAGTCGTTCCGTCCACGGAGTTGCGCAAAGGCGACATCGTCATCGTCTCGCAAGGCGAAATGATTCCGGGAGACGGAGAAGTCATCGAAGGGCTCGCTTCGGTCGACGAATCCGCCATTACGGGCGAATCCGCTCCGGTGATCAAGGAAGCGGGCGGAGACTTCAGCTCCGTCACCGGCGGAACCCGCGTGGTCAGCGACCGGATCGTCGTTCGTATCACGAGCGACCCGGGCGAATCATTTATCGACCGGATGATCTCCCTCGTCGAAGGCGCCAAACGGCAGAGAACGCCTAACGAGCTGGCGCTGAGTACTCTGCTGGTCAGCTTGACGCTAATTTTCTTAATCGTTGTCGTGACGTTGGGACCGATTGCCGGTTATCTGGATATCGATCTGCAAGTTCCCGTCTTGATTGCGCTGCTCGTCTGCCTTATCCCGACGACGATCGGCGGCCTCTTGTCCGCCATCGGCATCGCCGGCATGGACAGGGTCACCCAATTCAACGTGCTGGCGATGTCCGGCAAAGCGGTCGAAGCGGCCGGGGACATCAATACGATGATTCTCGACAAGACCGGCACGATCACCTTCGGCAATCGGATGGCGAGCGAGTTTATCCCGGTCGGCGGAGAGAACGCGCAATCGGTAGGGGAATGGGCCGCTATCGGCTCGCTCAAAGACGAAACTCCGGAAGGACGTTCCGTTCTCGAGCTGATGAAGAAGCTGAAGCTGAACGTGAACGAATCGGCGGCCGCGGGAGGAGAGTTCATCGAGTTCAAGGCCGAGACCCGCATGAGCGGCATCGATCTGAAGGACGGACGAAAGGTTCGCAAAGGCGCCGTCGATGCGGTCAAACGGTGGGTGGTCGCGCAAGGAGGCACGGTTCCGAAGGATTTGGATTCTCATGGCGATTCGATCGCACGGGAAGGCGGAACGCCTCTCGCCGTCGCGGTAGACAATCGGATTTACGGGCTTATTTATTTGAAGGACACGGTAAAGCCTGGCATGCGCGAACGATTTGACGAGCTTCGCAGGATGGGCATCAAGACGATCATGTGTACCGGCGACAATCCGCTGACCGCGGCGACGATCGCCCGCGAAGCGGGAGTCGACGAGTTCATCGCCGAGAGCAAGCCGGAGGACAAGATCGCCGTCATCCGCCGCGAGCAGGCGGAAGGCAAGCTCGTCGCCATGACCGGCGACGGCACGAACGACGCTCCCGCGTTGGCTCAAGCGGACGTCGGCCTCGCGATGAACAGCGGGACGATCGCGGCCAAGGAGGCGGCGAACATGGTGGACCTCGACTCCGATCCTTCCAAGATCATCGAAGTCGTCTCCATCGGCAAGCAGCTGCTCATGACGCGCGGCGCCTTGACGACGTTCAGCATCGCGAACGATATCGCCAAGTATTTTGCCATAATCCCCGCGATGTTTATCCTGGCGATTCCGGAGATGAGCGTGCTCAACGTGATGAACCTCGGATCCCCGATGTCGGCGATTCTCTCGGCGCTGATCTTTAACGCGATCATCATTCCGCTGCTTATCCCGCTTGCGATGAAAGGCGTCGCCTACAAGCCGATGAAAGCGACCAAGCTGCTTAGGCGAAATATTCTGGTCTACGGCATCGGCGGCGTGATCGTTCCGTTCATCGGAATCAAGCTGATCGATCTCGTCGTTCATCTTTGGGTCTAGAAAGACCGATAGGAGAGATACCATGAATCATACAGCCAGCAATGCCAACAATTCAGAACCTTCCGGCGGTCCGATTTGCTTCGTCGCCTTACGTGCGGGCATCGTGTTCATTATCCTGTGCGGAATCCTTTACCCGCTCGCGATGACCGGACTTGCCCAGCTCTTCATGCCGAATCAGGCCAATGGCAGCCTGATCAAGGATGCTTCCGGCAACACGGTCGGCTCCGAGTTGATCGGACAGTCATTCGTCGATCAGAAGTACTTCCAAAGCCGCGTCTCCAGCATCGAATACAAGGCGGAGGCTTCGGGCTCCAACAACTATGCGCCTTCCAATCCGGATATGCTGCAGCGGACGCAGGATTCGATCGCCGCATGGCAGAAGAATAATCCCGACGTGCCGATCTCCGAGCTGCCGATCGCCCTGATCACGAACTCGGGCTCGGGGCTGGATCCCCATATTACTCCGGAGTCGGCCGAAGTGCAGATTCCGAGAATCGGCAAGCTGACGGGAATTCCGGCGGAACAGCTGGAGCAGCTGGTCGACAAGCATACCGAGGGACGCGATCTCGGCATCTTCGGGGAACCGCGCGTAAACGTACTGAAGCTGAATATCGAGCTCCAAACATTGCTTCAATAAAGAGAAGGCGTAATACCCTGCCGGTCGATGGATAATCGGGCAGGGTATTCGCGCATTCGATCGGGGGGAACGGACCATGGATAGCTTTCGCCGCCGAACGCCGGAGGAGCTGCTCTATTCGATCTATAAAATCCAGAAAGGCCGTTTGAAAATCTACCTCGGCGCCGTCAGCGGATCGGGCAAAACCTATCATATGCTGCGGGAAGGACAGGCATTGAAGAAGCAAGGCATCGACGTGGTGCTGTGCGCGGTGTCGACGATGCAGCGGCCGGAGACGGTGGAGCAGCTGGAAGGGCTGGAGCGCATTCCGAGCATCCATTGGACGAAAGGCGATACGGAGAAAAAGGATTTGAACCTGGAAGAGCTGGCGAGGCGCAATCCGGAGGTCGTTCTCGTCGACGGTCTCGCGCACCGGAATCGGGAGGGAGCCCGATTCGCGACCAGGCTGGAAGACATTCAATTCCTGCTGAATGAAGGCATAAGCGTCATTACGACGGTTAACGTATTCGAGCTGGAAGGAGCGACCGAGATCGCCCGCAAGCTGACCCGCATCGACGTCAAGGAGACCGTTCCGGCCGACACCCTGGAGCTGGCGGACGAAGTGCGGCTCATCGACGTCACTCCGGAGACGATATTGGAGCGTATCTCGGCCGGCCATATGAAGACTTCCAATCGCAGTCTCTACGACAGAGGCAACCTGGGCAAGCTTCGCGAGATTGCGCTTAGAACGGTTGCCGAAGGCGTCAACGAATCTCTGGAGAAGCACCGGGAGGAGAACGGGCTGCTCGGTCCGTCGGGAGCGGCGGAGCGTATTCTCGTCTCGGTTCAATACCACTGGAACGGGTCCATCTACGTGCGTCGCGGGCAACAGATCGCGAAGCGCCTCGGCGGGGATCTAAGAATCGTATCGTTCGTCCGTCCCGGCCGCAAGCTGACGGAGGAAGCCGCCGCCTTCAAGCGGTCGATCATCCAACTGACGGCCAAAGTAGAAGGGCAATTCGAGGAGCTTCCGCTCGCGAATCGAAGAGCGCTAGTATCCGAGTTGGTCCGATACGCTGCGCGGAATAACGTGACGAGAATCGTGATGGGCCATTCCAAAATGAGCTCCTGGCAGGAATGGCGCAAAGGTTCGGTCGTAAACGGTTTGCTTCGCCGAATCCGGAATACCGATCTTTTCTTCGTAGCCGATCGGGCCGAGAGGGAAGGAGAGAGGATCCTTCCCACCAAGAGTCGGAAAGAAAAATACTCCGATCGATATCGGCGCAAGACCCGCATCGAGGTAGAGGAGCAGATCGAGAAGATTCGCCGGGGCAAGTTCAAGGTCTACATCGGAGCGGCTCCCGGCGTCGGCAAGACCTATACGATGCTAAGAGAAGGCAACGACCTGCTGAAGAAGGGAATCGATGTCGTCATCGGACTTCTGGAGACCCACGGACGTCAGGAGACGGAAGCGCAGATGGGCTCTCTGCAGGCGATCCCGAAGAACGCGATCCAATATCGCGGAACCACCTTGGAAGAGATGGATCTGGAAGCGATTAAAGCAAGAAACCCGGAGGTTGTCCTGGTCGACGAATTGGCCCATACGAACGTGCCCGGAAGCGCCAACGCCAAGAGATATGAGGATGTGCTGGAGCTGCTGAACGCGGGCATCTCGGTTATCTCCACGATGAACGTGCAGCATCTAGAGAGCCTGAACGACGCGGTCGAGCAGATTGCCGGCATCCGCGTCCGGGAGACCGTTCCCGATCGAATGCTTCGCCTGGCGGATGAGGTCCAACTGATCGACGTCGCGCCGGCTTCTCTGCAGCAGCGAATGACGGAGGGGAAAATCTACGCGATGGACAAAGTCGACCAAGCGCTGAATTCCTTCTTCAAGACGGGCAATCTGATCGCCTTGCGCGAGCTCGCACTTAGGGAAATCGCGGACGATGTCGACGAGAGGCTGGAGTCCTGGGAGCGGCGGGAAGCGTTGCGGGGACCTTGGCGACGGCAGGAAACGATCTGCGTAGCGGTAACGATAACCTCCAATGCGGAGAGATTGATCCGCCGCGGGTTCCGCATCGCGCACCGGCTTAAAGCGGCTTGGCACGTCACTTATGTCCAATTGGAGAATCAAAGATCGAAAGAGGCGAGCCGAAGACTGGAGAAACTCCAGGAGCTGACCGTGCGATTGGGCGGCAAGTTCGAGGTTCTGGCGGTCGAACATAGCAAGCGAATCGCTTCTGCTTTAATCGCGAAAGCGGATGAATACGGAGGGACGCAGATTATCGTCGGCCAATCGGCTCGCGGCTTCTGGTATCGGCTCTTGCGCGGCGATGTCGTTCGTACGATTCTTCGGCGCGCAAGGCATATGGACGTTCTCGTCGTCGCCGATTATGGTCGAATGACTTAAGAAACCGTAAATGGACCCAAATAATTCCATGCCATGTTATAATGTTGAGATAAGGTTGATACAACCCGCTTTCAGCAAGGGAGGAAGGCAATGGCATCTCTTCTTTTGTTGTTCTGTATAGGCGTTTTTGTTTGCGTAGTTCTCTATAACCTCATTCGCAACGCCATCAACAATTCCAAGTTGGCCGAGGAGCTCGAAGAGATCAAAGAACTGTTAAAAGCGATGCAGCCAGCTCAAACGCCTGTTCCTTCGAGAGAACCACTCGTGCAGCCAGTCGTAGAGGATGTAGATACGTACCCATGTCCCGTCTGCGGAGGCCCCGTTCCCAACCACTCTAAACATTGTCCAAGCTGCGGGTTGGAATTGGCGGATTAGAGGGGGCGCACAGATGTCCGGATACCGGAAAACAGTACGAAGACAGGCAATTGCGGCGCTGATATTATTCTTGATTTCAGGTTCTCAAACCGTGATAAACTGGCAATTAGGATTCGGTATATCTTATGCATTCCTCATTTATTCCTTGATTTTCTTGGTATACGGGCTCTTGATGGTTATCGACTTAAGAGACAGCGAGACGCGTTCGATAATTGTTCGGATTCACCGTGTTAGGTATAACTGGATTAAAGTAATCAAGCCTAACGGGAGGAAGAAGTCGCTTCAAATCCCTATCTCCGATATGGGACGCTATCAAATAGGTGACGAGCTTGAATTGACTCTAGGCAAACGAACCCGGCAGGTTCTTGAGGTTAACCTTCACAGCAGAGAGGAAGTAAGGGAAGCATGAACGAATTCGGCCTTGTAATCAGACCGCTGACTCTCGAGGATATCGATGCGTATTGGGCGCTTCGCCTCCGAGCCATTCGGGAACACCCCGAGTCCTTCGGGGCTAGTTACGAGGAAGAGAAAGAGCTAACTATGGATACGGTACGGGCTCGTTTTCCCTCTTCGGAAGACAGTTTCGCGCTTGGAGCGTTCGAACGGAACGAGCTGGTCGGGATGGTGGGCCTGTCGAGAGAAAAGAGGCAAAAGCTTAGGCACAAGGCGATGATCTGGGGAATGTACGTTAGTTCGGAGCATCAAGGCCGAGGCATCGGAAGGCGTCTGATCGCGGCTGTTCAGGATAGAGCGAGACAGATGGACGGTCTCGAGAAGCTCATTCTTTATGTCGTCATCGGCAATGCGCCAGCGCAGAAGCTGTATCGATCCATGGGCTTCGAGTCGTTCGGAATCGAGAGAAACGCGTTGAAGCTAGGCGACGTTGCGTATGACGAAGATCTAATGGTTTATTCTCTATAGGAACGAGAAACCTTCCATGACGGTTCTGCGTAAAGAGGAGCTGGAGCGAGCATAAGGATTAGACGAGGCAAAGGAGATAGAAGGAAGCTATGGCAACGATATCCGAAGACCTGCTGTTGACGCTTGAGCGGAATGTCGAGGAGGAGCTTGGCAGACGCGGCTACAAGCAAGTCAAACGTCAGCATCAGGTTCAATACATGGGCCATTTCTATGCGGTATACGAAAGCGATGACGGAGTCGCGCGCTTGATCTGGGACGGTCGCAAGGAACTGCTGTCTCTGCGCATTTATCAGAAACGAAAGTGGTCGATGAAGCTGGTGAAGGCGTTGATCGGCCGCAACGACGACGAGAAATTAGTGGGAGAGACGGTCATTCCGGGCCGCGAGCTACATACTCTCAGTGAGGAGCAAATTACCGAGCGCTGTTTGCAAATCATCTCAGGATCGCGCTAAGCCAGCTTAAGGAGGTTCCTCGTGGGTTATGTGGAGGAGTTGAGAAAAGAAATCGGCCATCGTCCCGTTATTTTGGTCGGAGTCGCGGTCCTCATTCGCAATGAGCGGGGGGAGCTTCTCCTGCGCCAGAAGAAGGATGGTTCCTGGGGGTTGCCGGGCGGTCTCATGGAGCTTGGAGAATCCGCCGAAGAGACGGGCCGCAGGGAAGTCAGGGAAGAGACGGGTCTTCGGCTTGGAGAGCTTAAACTCTACTCGGTCATCTCGGGAGCGGATCAGCATATCCGGCTTCCGAATGGCGACGAGTTCTACGGTGTCACGATTCTTTTCTCCGCGGAAGAGGTACTGGACGGCGAGATGGCGGCGGATGGGGAGGAAGCGATCGAGTTGGCCTACTTCCCTCCCGACCGTCTCCCGATTCAGATGAATCAGCGGATTCGCGCTATGATTGCGGAAGGCTAATGGAGGTGAACGGTTCTCTATGAGCGGTGCGACTAAGCTGACTCTTATCCGTCATGGAAGAACGCTGTGGAATGACGAGAAGCGGGCTCAAGGGCATACGAACAACGGCTTAAACGAGCTAGGCTTCCGGCAAGCGGCACAGGCGGCTCGCAGACTGGGTTCCGTTCGATGGGATCGCGTATATTCCAGCGATTTGCTGCGCGCGAAGCAAACGGCGGAGATCATCGCGCAAGCCGCCGGGATCGCCGAGATCCGATACGACGACCGGCTGCGGGAGCTTCACGGAGGACGGATCGAAGGGACGACCCTGGAAGAACGGATTGCCGCCTGGGGAGACAACTGGAAGGAGCTGGATCTTGGAGTCGAGCCTCCCGAGGAGGGGGCGAAACGCGGTGCCTCTTGCCTGAGAGAGATCGCCGAACGGCATCCGGGCGAGACCCTTCTCGTCGTCAGCCACGGCGCCGTCCTGCGTCACACGATCAAGCATTTGGTGAATGAGCTCGATACCGAGCCGCTGCTGGGCAATACCTCCGTAACGGAACTCATCTACGATCATGGAACGTGGAGCTGTCCTCTCTATAATTGCACGGCTCATTTGGATAACGAAGAACGAGGATATTGATTTCCCGCTTTTCCCTCATATGCTCGGAAGCCCGTGTTCATCTCGAACGCGGGCTTCTTTGCGACATGCCCCTCAGGACAAGCCGGTTATGCGGTGGAACGATAATCGGTCTTCATGATCCCTTTTACTTTACTGGCCCATTTGGAATTCGGCGGACAATATTTTTTGCCGATTTTATCGATGGTCGTTAGACCCTTGCCTATGTAATTTTTGGAGATCAGCTCGCCGAAGCGTCGGACGCTGGCTTCCTTGGTGGCGAACTTGACGTATCCTTTGCTTGAATTCAAGCCGAACAGATTGTTTCGTGTCTTGGCGAGCTTGCTTTTGCCGTTGCCGCTTTCAAGTCTCATGACGGCTATTGTGAAATAAGCGTTGATTCCGTAGTCTTCTTCCACCTGAAGAATGGCTTCCTCCAACCCCTGATTTTCGAATCCGGTCCCCTTGAATATGTCTTTGAGGTCTTCGACCGTAAGACCGGAATCCCCCTGAGCGTCTCCGACTCCCGCGGCTGTGACGGCAGCTTCGCTCTTAGCGGTTGCTTTGGAGTAACTCAGGATTTGCGCCTTTTGCTTGTCGTTCTGAGGGGTCGCGTAACCTCCATGTACGTAACCTTTGCCTTCCAACTGGAGCCATCCGTTCTTCAGCTTGCCTGCTATCGATAATACGGTTCCTTTTTTAACCACATCAATGATCTTGGATTTGTTCGAGGGGGCGGCTCTCACGTTCAGATAACTGGCCGTCGTGACATAAGGAGTGTAGGCGGAAGGAGTCTTGGATTCGGAGGCGGGAGCGGAAGCTGCCGCCGAGGCGGAGGGAGACCGAAGGAGTACGAGGATCAGGAAGAGCACGAAGATCGTACCTACGAGCAAGCCGAATCGTGATAACTCTTTAAGACTAATTCTCATACAATCACTCCTCTGTATTAGTTTGGGAGGAAGGTTAAACTGATTGTACAGAGAACCCTTTGCAAAACGTGTCATACTCTAGCAGCGCAACAGGGACTTTATTTGTCGCAAAAAGTGCGGATCCCCGTAATTGGAGTCGAGGTTTCGGAATCTCCCCATTAAGATTTTCTCATCTGCGCGTTTGATCTTGTCCACCGCTCCTTCAATTCCAGTCGTTCGAGGATAAAGCCGAAGCGGAAGTCGGAACCTTGGAAGTTAACGCCGATCCTGTGCGAAGACGAACTAGTAACGATGAACAATTAGCCGAAAATTTATTAGGTACCTTTACAAAAATGACGACTTCGCCTTCAATTGCCCCTTAAGAAACGATAAAATGATTCCAAACTAACATCTATTGTTGATATTAATGACATGTTTATCCGGATTGGTGGTAATCGACCAGCGGCGTGTAATCTATAATTACATTATAAAGCTTCGAAGCCGCTTCCGGCTCGCTGGTAGGCTCAGGTCACCGTCGAAGGGGAGGATTAGAATGAGCTTGGAACGATTGAACGAACGGGTGAACACGGATCTGTCTTATTTGGCTTTCGGCGGCAAGGAATGGGTGATCCCCAAGGAGCATCCCGATGATCGCGTCTATGACGTCGTTATCGTAGGGGGAGGGCAGAGCGGGCTCGGCATTGCTTTCGGCTTATTGAAGGAGAGAATCTCGAACATTCTCGTTATCGATGAGAATCCCGAAGGGCAGGAAGGGCCATGGGTAACGTACGCTCGGATGATGACGCTGCGGACGCCGAAGCATCTGACGGCGATCGATCTGGGGATTCCTTCCCTTACTTTCCGATCCTGGTGGGAAGCGCAGCACGGCGCGGAAGGCTGGGAGAAGGTAGACAAAATTCCTCGAGGAGAATGGATGAACTACCTGCGCTGGTACCGAAGCGTCCTCAAGCTTCCGGTGGTGAACGACGTGAAGCTTAAGCGGATCGAGCCGCTCGAGAGGGGGCTGCATCGTCTTCAAGTCGAAGGTGCCGGCATCCCTTCCGGCAGGCTGCTGGCCCGCAAAGTCGTTCTCGCGACGGGTATTCAAGGAGGAGGAGAATGGCACGTTCCTCCGTTGATCAAGAATAAGCTCCCTTCTCGTCTCTATGCTCATACCTCGGAGCGGATCGATATGGAAGCTTTAAAGGGGAAGAAAATCGCGATTTTGGGCGGGGGGGCTTCGGCGTACGACAATGCGAACTTCGCTCTAATGAATGGAGTCGCGGAGGCTCATGTATTCGTCAGACGCAAGGAGATGCCCCGTATCAATCCGATTCGCCAGATGGAAGGCTCCGGCATGATCGAGAGATTCCCGTCCTTGTCCGATGGGGATAAATATGCGGTCATGTCGCACTTCTTTAAACACAATCAGCCGCCCACGAACGACACGTACGAACGCGCTGTCTCTTGGCCGGGCTTCCAGCTCCATCTTGGAGCGCCGTGGCTAGACGTCGAAGTCGTCGGGGAGCAGGCGGTCGTCACGACTCCGCAGGGCAAGTTCGCCTTCGACTTCCTTATTATCAGCACGGGGCTGATCACGGACCCTGCGCTGCGCGAGGAGCTCCGATCGGTCGAGAAGCATATTGCCCGTTGGAGCGATCGGTACGAGGCGCCGGCGGCAGTCGCGAATTCGCTGCTGGATGCTCATCCCTACTTAAGCCCGGGCTTCGAGTTCCAGAGCCGGGACGAGGAAGGAATCGATCGGCTCCACGGTCTTTATTCCTTCAATTATTCGGCGATGGTAAGCTGCGGCTTGTCGGCATCGGCTCTATCGGGGATGCGCTACGCGATCCCGAAGATCGTATCGGCGATCGCGGACAGCCTGTTCCACGACAACCGCGAAGAAATTCTGAACAACTTCTATGGATACGATGAACGGGAATTCACGGGCACGTGGCCGAAGGAAGCCGAGCTCGCAAAATGACGGAATGGCGGCACCGGGATATTCCCAGGTGCCGCCAGCCATTTAATTGATCTCGAAATCGTCAATATTGATGCGTTGGCCGGACGTTCCGCCAACGACAATCCGGAAGCGAACCGTTCCCGACTCGCCGACCGCGATCGTTTGCGAAGCGAGCGCACTTCCGCTAGTGTAAGCCGATCCCACGTCCGTCCAGGTCGAACCGGAATTCGTGGACTTCTGAAGCTTCCAGTTTGCGCCGGTGTCCGAGCCGAAGTTGGCGTGCTTTACGGTAACGCTGGCCGCCCCTGTCACGTCGAAGTTCATCGCGATGCTTCCGGCCGAACGAATTCGCGCGGACTTGCTGCCGTTCTTCTTGTCGGTCGAGGAATCTCCGATCAACGCGTTATCGAAGGTCCAGGCGCCGCTGCCCAGCGTTACGCTGGCAGCCGCATACGCGGTCTTCGATCCGCTCTCGTAGTTCTCGTCCAGAGAGGTCGAAGGATTGGTCGTGGACGCCGCAATATCGATATCGTCGATGTTGATGCGTTGGCCGGAAGTGCCGCCCACGACAATTCGGAAACGAACGCTTCCCGTCTCTCCGACGGAGATCGTCTGAGCGGACAGCGTGCTTCCGCTCGTATACGTGGAACCGACGTCCGTCCAGGTCGATCCGGAATTGGTGGACTTCTGAAGCTTCCAGTTGGCGCCGCTATCGGAGCTGAAGTTGGCGTGGCTTACGGTGACGCTGGCCGCGCCGGCCACGTCATAGCTCATGGCGATGCTGCCGGCTGCTCGAATCCGGGCGGATTTCGTTCCGTTCTTCTTGTCCGTCGTCGAGTCTCCGATCAAGGCGTTGTCGAAGTACCAGGTTCCGCTGCCAAGGCTCACGCTGCCGGCTGTGTAGGAGGTCTTCGTTCCGCTCTCGAAGTTCTCGTCCGCGCCCGTTCCGCCTCCGCCGTCGGTTGGGTATCCATAGGATCCGACTTTGAAGGTCGAGCTGTCCCACCACTTATACCCGGCTGCCGGAGAGGACCAAGGTTCCGAGACCGGCTGAGTCGAGGTGGAGGGATTCTCCATCGAGAGGAGCGGAGTCGCCGTATCCAAGGTCAGTCCGCTTACGGCGGTCAAGCTCGTGTAGTTCTCCTGAGTGGCGAGCCAATCCACGATGTTCACGAGCAGAACGCCATTGTCTTCTTCCGTGAATCCGTCGTAGGTGGTCTTCGTTCCGCCCGTTTCTTCGCGCTTGTACTTCGGAGTGCTGTCTTCGACGGGGGAGGAGTCCCCGATCACGGCGACCTTGCCGAGCTGCGCCTTCGCGACGGCGACGAACGGCCCTTCGGCGATGCCTCCGCCCGCGTAAACGCCTTGGTCAACGGCGTTCGACCAGCCTGTCGTCGTCTCGTCGATGTAGACGATGCCCTTCGCTTTGGTCGGATCGGTAATGGCGATCGTCGAGCCCGCATGCATCGTTACCGTTCCGACTCCGGCCGTAATTCCAAACGCTTGAGAGGAAGGAACAATGTAATCGGAATTGATGTCGCCGAGAGCGTTGTAGCGAATCCGCATGCCGAAGTTGTCGGACAGCCAATCGGAGCTGGCGACGCCCGACATCGCGGCGGAAGCGGCTTCTTCGGAGCTCATGCCCAAAGCCGGATTGCTCCAGGCGCCTCGGCGATAGCCGTTGAACGCTTCGGAAGCGTCCCAGCGGTTCTTGTTGCGGTCGGCGTTATAATGGTCGGCGATGAAGAAGAGGCTGCCGCCGTTCTCGACGTAATCGAGCATGGCTTCCTGCTCGGAGGTCTTGTACGGAATGTTCGCCTCGGGAATGACGAACACGTCGTAATCCTGAAGATCGGATAGCGTGATCGGCGTCGACTTGCGCAGCTCCTTGACGTAATAGCCTTCCGCCGCCAAAGCGTTGCCGAAGTCGGAGAAGCCTCCGTCGATGACCCAGTCCGCCGCGCCGGCCGTCTGGGCATGCGTGTTATCGAACAGAACGGATTTGCCGTTCGCGGTGCCGACAGGCTGGAGCTCCGGAGCGGGATCGGACGGACCTTCCGCCATAGCGGCAGAGTAGGGAAGAAGACCGACGAGCAGAAGGCAGACGGCGAGCAAACGATTCCATTTTTTTCTCAACATCATTTCCACCTCTCCATGTTAAAAATAGGATTCTACTTGCAAGCGGCCGTTAACGGCATCCCCTCCTTTCGAGCGATGGCTCATCCGTCTAATCGATCTAGTTCGCCTATCCATCATAATGGAAAAAGATGAACGAAATAACAGATTTATGTTGGGCCAAGATTAAATCGCAAAGGAAAGAGTAAGAGAGAAGGGGATAGAGGTGTGATAGGAGCCCAAGGAGGCCATACTGGCATAATAAACGGAAGCTGCGAAAAAGCTTTTGTTCATAATGTTGTGCGTTCTCCGGCGTTCGCATGTCCGGTATAACGACTATAATGAAGCCATAACCAGTACTGGAAAGGAGATTGCCGGATCCATGAGCCAAGAGACCGACCGCTTGAAGCCGACAAGCAACAAGAATTATACGGCCGCGATTATTGCGATTTCTCTCATTGCGAATATCGTTATTCTGCTTCTGTTCTTCTCGCCGCTCGGCTATAAAGGAGATATCGACTTCGATCTTACCGTCTTCCCGAGAATCAACGGGGTGCTTAACAGCTTTACGTTCATCTTCCTTCTGGCCGCGTTAATCGCGATAATCCGCAAGAACGTGAAGCTCCACAAGGGATTCATCTTGGCCGCGTTCTCGTCGACGCTGCTGTTCCTCGTTTCGTACTTGACCTTCCATTACATGTCCTCGGAGACGGCGACATTCGGCGGGGAAGGAATCGTTCGTCCGATTTATTTCTTCATTCTTATCTCGCACAGCATTCTTGCCGCGATCATCGTGCCGTTGGCGCTGTTCACGCTTGTATGGGGATGGACAAACCAGTTGCGCAAGCACCGCCGGATCGCCCGATGGACGATGCCGATCTGGCTCTATGTCAGTCTGACCGGGGTAGTCGTGTTCCTGATGATGGAGCCGTACTATTAAGGGGAAAAATATATAAAGCTATGGAAGAAGGCAACTCCTGTCCGGGGTTGCCTTCCTTGCGTATGCGCGTCTTTATTTATTCTCTTCGTGGCTGATCTGCCAGAGGATCCCGAACTTGTCCGTGACTTGACCGTACACCTTGCTCCAGAACGTCTCCTGAAGCTCCATGACGACCGTTCCTCCGTCCTTAAACTGCTCGAAGATGTCTCTTGCCTTGGCTTCATCGCCGGTCACAAAGGCGAGTGAGATATTGTTGCCGACTTGGAAAGGCATTCCCGGAAACGTATCGGAGAACATGAGCTTGCTTCCGTCGATGTCGAGCGAAGCGTGCATGATCAAGTCTTCGCTTCCCGGAGGCAGAGGGAATTCCGGGTTGGGAGGCAGGGAGCCGAACGTCATCAATTGAGGCTCCGGAAGTCCGAATACCTTCGCGTAGTACAAAACGACGTCACGGGTGTTGCCGGCGAAATTCAGGTAAGCGTTAATCGGCAAGCGGATCACTCCTTGAATGGATTGGCGATTCGGAATGATTTTACCATATCGGTCGATCGCAAGCAAACGTATGTTCCTAATTTTGCGAAAATGACGACTTGAGGCCCACTCCGGCTTTCCGTTCCTAATAATCCTATGTGCAAACCCTGTCGAACCGTCGACGGAATGGTATAATGTACCTGCTGATAGTCCCCTAATAAGCTAGAGATAGGCATCGTGGGAGGGATAGGCCGGATTGAACGGAATGGATAAGAGACTGCGGGGCTATGAACGCCTGTATGTCTCTTTTTTAATTATGAATTTGTCATCCAGGCGTAAATCTTTTCCCTATCTATTGACGTTATGGAGAGAGAGCAGGAAAATAAAGGCATACCGTCA
>Ga0065721_10050171_pt1 | contig 22571 bp, 14 predicted proteins | sample Mesricmetagenome_FD_59108 | JGI IMG/M metagenome (GOLD analysis project Ga0065721, IMG submission 59108) | Mesophilic microbial community from rice straw/compost enrichment Sample: eDNA_1 v2 (version 2) | ecosystem: Engineered > Solid waste > Grass > Composting > Bioreactor | place: USA: Davis...
ACATGCTCCAGATCCGGCCCGGATACCGAAAACTCCTGGCTCTGATTCCACATCGACACGAAGCTGGACAGCATCACGACCAGGAAGATGGCCGCGGCGGATACCGCCGGATGGCGGCGAACCCAGGAAGTCCACGCCGCAGGCCGTCTCGAGCTGGGCAATGCTTTCATAATCCGGTCTCCGAGCTCTCTCGGAGCCTTCTCTATAGGCTGAGCCTTGGCCAGCGCATCCGTGCGCTCCAACGCTTCATAACGGGAACAGCACTGGGGACATTCACGCAGATGCTGCTGCAACTGTAGGATATCCTCGCGCGCCAGTTCTCCGTCCAAATAATCATGCATGTACATGACGGCGACGTTGCATTTCATATCAGCCATCCCTTTCCTCGGCGGGTTCCCCTCACCCGCATTCGATGCTTCTATACTGTACGTGCGGTTAAGCGACACGGTTTCACCTATTTTGTAGAGGAAGTCCAAAAAGTCCGCTTTTGATCACGAAGCTTATTCGGAAGAAGCGGATTCGGCTTCAAATCGCCTCAAAGCTTATGCTCCAGCTTTTTCCGCAAAAACTCGCGGCCTCTGTGAACCCTCGTCTTAACGGTCGTCACCGGCATGTCGAGAACATCCGAAATTTCCTGAAGGGACAAGTCCTGCAGATAACGCAAAATCATCACCGATTTATATTTGATCGGCAACGTCGCGATCGACTCTTGAATCAGCCGCTGCGTCTCCGACAGCAGCAGCTCGCTTTCCGGCGTCCGATCGTCGCTCGGCAGCATCGCGTAGCCGTCCAACCCTTCATGGTCGGACGATTCCGCGTCCAGCGAATAGACCGCCCTTCTCTTCCTCAGCCGGTCGATGCATAGATTCGTGGCGATCCGGTAAATCCAAGTCGAGAACTTCTGGTTCTCGTCGTACCGGTCCAAATTTTTGTACACGCGAAGGAAGGTTTCCTGCACGACGTCTTCCGCCTCTTGACGGTTGCCCGTCATTCGGAAGGCCAGATGATACAGCTTGTCCTTGTACATGTCAACGATCTCCGCGAATGCCCGCTGGTCTCCCTTCAGGGCCAAGCGCGCTAATCGCGTCTCAACTGGCTTCAATGTTGCGACTCACCTTCTTTCCCGTCCGCAGCCTGCCGGGGCTTGCGTTGCGCTGCCATGATGCCTGCGAGAATGAGTATTACACCTAACCCCTGCCAAGCGGTCAGAGGCTCCCCGAGAAGGAAATAGGCCGCTATGACGGCAGCGGGAAGCTCCATCGAACCGAGCAGCGCCGCCAGCCCTCCTCCGAGCCGGGGAATTCCGTAATTAAAACAAATAAAGGGAAACGCGGTTCCGAGAAATCCGAGCAGCAGCCCCCAGCCGAGCAGCGAATATCCGTAATGTTCGACAGTCAGAGCAGGGAGGTGCGCCAGCAGAACAAAAGCGAGGGAAGCGGTCGACATGACCGCGGACTTCGCGATCGGGTCCAGATTCTCAGGAAGACGACCCGAGAAGAAGAAAAACAAACTGTAAGTAAAGGCGGACAGAAGCCCGAAGAAGACGCCCCAGCCATCCAGGCCGCTTAAATCTTGTTCCAGTAGCCCGACCGCCAGCACCGTGCCAAGCACGATGAACAGCACGGCCGCCTGCTCGCTTCGCTTCGGACGACGCCGCGCGCGAATGCTTTCTAGCAGAATCGTAATCCACGTAAACTGAAAAAGCAAGACGATTCCCAACGAAGCGTCCAAACGCGACAAAGCTTCGTTGTAAAAAATCGTCGTCAGCGACATGCCCGCGACTCCGATCGCAGCCAGCTTCGCCCATGCCCGCCACGTGGCGGCCAGCGAATAGGAGCTCTCTCGCCGCCGGACAACGGCCAGCAGCGCCCATAGCATCACCGTGCCCGTCAGCACCTGCATGAACGTTAGACCGTTCACTCCCCAACCGTCCCGCAGCGCCAGCTTGAACACCGCGGCCAGCAGGCCGTAGCTTGCCGCTCCCGCCAGCACGAGCACAATCGCGAGAACGGGCTTTCTCGACTCGTCCATTGCCGACCAACTTTCCTCCGAAAGTCGCAAAAGGGCCCGGGGTTCTGCCCAGGCCCTTCTTCTGCTTATAAATCAGCCCGTATTGCGGAGCCCAGCGGCTATGCCGTTAATCGTAAGCAGCACTTCGCGCAACAACTCCGCATCGTCTTCGTTCTGAGCGCGCAGGCTTCTGAGTTCGGTCAGAAGCTGAACCTGCAAGTAGCTCAGCGGATCGACGTAAGGGTTGCGCAGCCGAATCGACTCCTGGATGACCGGAACGTTATCCAGAATCTCGTCTTGGCCGGTAATATTCAAAATCATTTCTTGAGTTTTCGCGTATTCTTCCTCGATCTGCGAGAAAATGCGGTCCTTGATCGCGGCGTCTTCGATCATTCCCGCGTATTGCCGGGCGATCATCAGATCCGCCTTGCCAAGCGCCATCTGCAGATTGTCGATCAGCGACTTGAAGAAAGAATATTCGCGGTACATCGTCCGCAGCGTCTCCAGCCGCGCCGGATCGCCGTTCACGAACTTCGAGAACGCCGTTCCCGCAGCATACCAGGCCGGCAGCAAATAACGGCTTTGCGTCCAGGCGAACACCCACGGAATCGCGCGCAGATCTTCGAATCGGTCGCTGCCTTTGCGCTTGGAAGGGCGCGAGCCGATGTTCAGCTCTCCCACTTCCGGAAGCGGAGTCGATTCCTTGAAGAAGGTCATGAAGTCCGGATCGCGGAAAATCAGGTCCTGGTACTTCGTCTGAGCGTCGACGGAAATGTCGCGCATGATCTCTTCCCACTCCGACTCGGTCGAACGCTCCTGCGCCGGATTGCGGGACAGGTACGCCGCCGTGATCAGAGCGCCCGTAGCCTGCTCCAGACTGCGGTAGGCGATTCCCTTCATCGCGTAGCGGGAGGACAGCACCTCGCCCTGCTCCGTGATCTTGATGCCTCCGCCGATCGTATGAGGCGGCTGCGCCAGAATACTGCGGTTCAGCGGCATGCCTCCGCGGCCCAGAGCGCCTCCGCGGCCGTGGAAAAACTTCAGGCGGACGTTATGCGACTTGCCCATCCGGGTGAGCTCGTTCAGCGCGACTCGCAGCTCCCAGTTCGCCGTCACCATGCCTCCGTCTTTGTTGCTGTCCGAGTAACCGAGCATGATCTCATGCAGGTCGCCCATCGCGGCTACGCTTTGACGGTACACCGGCAGCTTGAACAGCGTATCCATGATCTGCGGGGCGGCGTGCAGGTCGTCGATCGTCTCGAACAGCGGCGCCGCTTGCAGCGTACAGAAGACGTTGCCGTTCTCGTCGCGGCCGAACAGTCCCGCTTCCTTCGCGAACACCATCACTTCCAGAATATCGCTGGCGGCTTCCGACATGCTGATCAGATAACTCGTGATGCAGCCCGTGCCGAATTCTTGCTGCGCCTTGTAGATCGTCTTATATACGTCCAGACATTCTTGACTGGACTCGCTAAGCTGGATTCCGTCCTGGAGCAGCTGCTTGTCGCCGCTAAGCAGACCGTGAAGCAGATCGATCTTCTCCTGCTCCGCCAGCTCCGCATAAGCGCTTGCCACGCCAGCCTTGGCCAGCAGTTCCGTCATCGCGTTCTCGTGCTCCTTGCTGTGCTGACGAACGTCCAGCGCGGCCAGATGGAACCCGAACAGCTCGACTTGGCGGATCAGCTTCTTCAGATGCGTATTCGCTACGTAATCCGCATAGTGGTGACGAAGACTGCGGTCGATAATCTCGATGTCCGCCTTGAAATCTTCGACGGAACCGTAACGCTGCTTCGTGCCTTCGAACTGCTCTTCCCTCATGTTCTTCAGCTTCTGCAGCATGTATCTCAGCTTGACGCGGTACGGCTCCTTGTCGTTCGTCCACGGTTCGATCGTACGCAGCTCGACGTTCTCGCCGTCTTGCTTGATCGAAGCCAGCAGCTCATCCGACACGTTCACGATCGTCGTGCTGAAGCTGAGATGGCGAGCCAGCTCGCGAAGGTTGTTTTCGTACTTGTGGATCGCAAGGTTTCGCTGCATCTTCAACGTCTGCCACGTCACATCGGCCGTCACCGAAGGATTGCCGTCGCGGTCGCCGCCGATCCAAGATCCGAAACGCAGATAGGCGGGAACGTGCCACTGCTCTTCCGGATAATACTTGGTCAGACAGCGCTCCAGCTCCTCGTATACGTTAGGCAGAACCTCGAACAGCGTTTCGTGGAAGTAGTACATGCCGTTGCGCACCTCGTCGAGGACGGTCGGCTTGCGATCCCGCAACTCGTCCGTCTGCCACAAGGTCAGCACTTCGTTCAACAGCTTCTCGCGAAGCTTCTCCCTCTCGCGGTACGTCAGCGTCGGATTGTCCAGCTCCATCACTTCGTCCGCGATCCGCTTGTGGATGTCCAGCACGTCTCTGCGAGTGGCTTCCGTCGGGTGGGCCGTCATGACCAACTCCAGCGATATGCCGTCCAGCATCTGGCGCACCTCGTCCACCGGCAGGTTCTTCTCCTTCAGGCGCTGCACGACGCTCTCGATCGACCCCGGCTGAACCGACTCGCCCGCCGAACGCTCGTAATCGCGCTTGCGGCGAATACGATGATTCTGCTCCGCGATGTTCACGAGCTGGAAGTAGATCGCGAACGCGCGAATGACCTGGTGGCGGATTCCCGGCTCCAGGCCTCCTACGGTCTGAATAAATCCTTCGTACAGTTCCGGCAAATACTCCGCGCGCAGCGCTTTGCTCATTTCCCGTATTTTCTCGACATGTTCCAGCAGCTCCCGACCACCCTGATGCACGAGCACTTCTCCCAGAATGTTGCCTAGAAAGCGCACGTCTCTACGCAGCAGATGATTGGAAGGAGAACGTTGACTTACAGTCGTTTCCGTCATCTCACTCACCCCAAACCTTGCTTCTCGAAATTTAGAATGTCAAACCGCCCTATAGGACGGGAATTGCCGACGCTCCGAGCGATCGCATTTGAAAACAAGCCTTGCCAAGCAAAACGCCTTCGGCGTCCTCTTGACGCAGAATCGCGTTTTGTCGGAGGTGATTCAGAAAAGTATAGCGAATTTATTGCTTTCTGAATCATCAAGCTCATTGTTCACCGATCGTTCACCAAAAGCTCTAACCTTTATCATACTACATTGGTCGGCGAAAATCTCCTTTTAATTCATCATTTCGCGTTAAATATCGGTCTTGGGCATAAAAAAAGCCCCTCCAGCGCGGAGAAGCGGAATTGCGATATATGTGATCCGTCTCTTCGTCTTACTCCTCCCGGAGATCCCGGCGCAGCCGTTCCCGGTATTCCTGAGGCGTTACGCCGAACTGCCTGCGAAACACCTTTATGAAATAATTGGCATTCATATAACCGGTCATGCAGCCGATTTCATAGATCTTGACGTCCGAGCTGCCCAGCAATTGAGCCGCCCGCTCCATCCGCAGACGGGTCAGGTATTCGCTGACGCCCTCGCCCGTTTCCTTCTTGTAGATTTTGGACAGATGGGTCGGATGCATGTACACGTAATCGGCCATCCTCTGCAGCGACAGATCCTCGGACAGCCGCTCCGCGATGAACTGCTGAAGCCGGACGATCGCCTCCGAACGTCCTCCCGCCCTCTCGTCGCCTTCCTTCCGAAGCCGCTCAAGCGTCTCCGCTATCCAGCCCTTCAGTCTTGTCGAGGTCCACAGCAAGGCCGTATCCGCGTTCTGCCCGGCGCCCGCGTCCAGAAATTCCGCCAACCGCCGTCCGCGCTTATGGAGATGCGTACACAAAGCGGCGGCGAACGTCAAATAAACCTCCGTCAGTTGCTCGGTCCGGGAGCCGTCCGAAGCTTCGGCATGCTCCAGAGCCAGGCTCAGCTTGCTCCCGATCGCGTCCCAATCGCCGATTTCGAACAGATGCCTGAGCAGCGGCGGTTCATGCAGGCAGCTCAAATAGCCGGGAGCGGCGGTTCTCGCCTCGTCGGCCTTGACGAGAAACTGTCCCTGGGGCGAGCCGTGGTCGCGGATCGCCGCCAGCGTCCGTTCGTACATGTCCGCCACCTGCGAGGGAAATTCCCCGATCGCGCTCCTGTAGACGGTAACGTTCGCCTTCAGGAATTGCTCCGAATGCTTATGGAACAAAACCGCGCAGCGCTCCGCGTCCCGGATCGCAAGCTCGGCCGGGGCAGCCTCCGCTCGTTCCAGAGGCTTGACGAGAAACACGAGATGTCCGTGAGCGTCCCGGCAGCGCCAGAAATGGAAATCGTCGGAGAACGTTTCCTCCGCGATATTTTCCAACCCGTACGCCAGCAAGGCGGCATCGCTGCGGTCCGCCGAAACGGCGTTCTGCTCCGTCCTCGCCAGGAGCAGAACGCAAGAATCCCCCTTGCGGTAAGGCAGCCCGAACCAGGCCAGCTTCTCTGCCAGCTCGGACTCGGCCATTCGGAAGCCCGCGATCAGATCGGTCAGCAGCTTCGCTTTCAACTCCGGCTCGTACGCGCGCAGCGTGCGCATCGCCCGCTGGGCGGAAGCGATCTCCTCCCATTCCCGGCGCAGCTGCTCCATCGCTTTTGCGACTGCGGCCTCCAGCGTCTCCTTGCGTACCGGCTTTAGCAAATAATCGGTCGCCTGCCCCTGAAGCGCCTCCTTGGCGTAATCGAAATCCGCATAACCGGTAAGCATGATCACCTTCGTTCGTTTCCATCTTTCCTTGATCGCCCGCAGCAGCGAAATTCCGTCTCGGTCCGGCATCCGGATGTCGGTCAGGACGATGCCGATGGGGGCGTCCGCCAGCTTCCGCAGCGCCTCCTCGGCGGAGTAAGCGACATGGACCGCTCCGATTCCCAGCGCCTCGCAAGGAAGCAGCGCCGCAATGCCGTTCGCAATCTGCGCTTCGTCGTCAACGACCAGCACGTGGATCATCCGTCCGCGCCTCCGTTTCTACGGGATAGGGAATGCGCATCCCGATGCGAAATCCGCCCTCCGGCGGCCGTTCGAAACTCATCCCTGCGGACGAGCCGTACACGAGCTGCAGCCGCTGCTGCACGTTATACATCCCGTACCCCCCATCCCCGGACAGAGAGCCGTCCAGGCCGGCGGTCAACGCTTGCAGCTCCTTGCCGGACATGCCCGGACCGCTGTCGGCAATGTACAGAGCCAGCTCGCCCGGGCCGATCTCCCCGCGTACGGACACGAAGCCGGGCCGGGAGTACGGCTCGATCCCGTGCACGACGGCGTTTTCCACCAGCGGCTGCAGCAGCAGCCGGGGGAACGGCAAGTTCAGCGCCCGCTCCGGAACGTCGATCCGGTACTCGAGCCGCGGGAGCCTGATCTTCTGAATTTCCAAATAATTCGCGACCAGAGCCAATTCCTCCGCCAGCGTCGCATTCGGATTGTCCGCTCTTGTCGTATAGCGGTAATAATCGCTCAGGTTGTGCGACATCGCCGCAACGCCCTCCGTGTTGCCCATCTCGGCCATATGAATGATATGCGAGAAGCAGTTGTACAGAAAATGCGGATTGATCTGCGATTGCAGCTGCTTCACGCGCGCGTCCTTCGTTCGGATTCGCTCCTCGTATACGCGCTCGATCAATTCCTGGATCTGCTCGGCCATCTGATTGAAACGGTTGTAGAGGAAGGTGAACTCGGAGCTGGCGCGGTCGTGGATACGGGCGCCGTAGTGGCCCAGCCGGATTTGCTGGACGCCTTCGACCAGCCTTCTGATCGGCACTCTGACATGCCGGTAGAGCAAGATGGCCGCCAAGGCGGCCGTCACCAGCATCAGAGCCGACACCAGGTAAAACAGCCCTCTCTGACGGGCGATCGGAGCCAGCGACTCGTTCAGAGGGACGTAATCGATCAAGTAGCCGCGCAAAGTCTCGGAATATAAGAAGGTGGAGAGAACGCTGCTGCCGTCCTCCAACGTCTGGACGACGGAGCCGCTGTTCCCGGGAACGGACGCCTGAAGCTTAAACGCCACCTCCTTCGCCTGCTGAGGGGAAGAATGCCGGTTGCCGATGACGATTTCCTCCTCCGGCAGCCAGATGAACGGATTGCCGGAGCTGCCGGCCTTGTATTGATCCAGCAAGCTCTGCAGGCTGAGACCCGAGAATGTCGTCTCCACCGCCAATGTCGCATTGCGGATATCGCCGCTTCTAGGCCGGGTGTCCGCCATGCGCCGCACGAACGCCCAGGTGCTCGGCTGGGAAGGCTCTCCCTTGAAGCGCCAGGAGGTCAAATCCCCGTCGTCCCAGTCCGACTTGTCGAAGCCGCTCTTGCCGTCGCTTGACACCACCGCGTCCAGCATCGGCGCGTATAGCGCGATCCGGTTCGTCCACGGACTCGTAATACTGAGCAGCAGCAGCTTGTTTTCCAACTCCGCCCGGAGGCGGCTTCGCTCGTAAGGATCTTCGGTAAATCGTGCGGCGTATTTCTGGGCCTCAATGTCCCGTACGAGCGTAAGCATATTGGCGTTCAACTGGTAGATTTGCGCGTCCATCTGGCTGAGCAGGAAGCTCAGCTTGTGAACGTTCGAGCTCTTGATCTCTTTTTCCACGACGGCGATTCCGGTTTGATTGGAGTAAAACAGCAGCAGGAGCATCGGCAGCAGCAGTGAGATAATGACCGCCAGCATGTTGCGAAAAATATCCCGTTGAATTTGCACGCTCTGTTCCTCCCGCCGAAACTCCGCAGCTTGCCGACCGCTACTCCTTGACGGCTCCCAGCGTCATTCCCTTAACGAAATATTTTTGCAAGAACGGGTACACGACCAGAATCGGAAGCGCTCCCAAGAAAATTTGCGTCGAACGCAGGCCCCGCTGGGAAAGGTTTTTGATATCCTCGGGATTCAGATTGATCCGCGTCAGATCCAGATTGGCCACCAGCGCCTGAACCATCGTCGCGAGCGGCTGCTTGGTCACGTCCATATAAATCAGGCCGTCGAACCACGAATTCCAATGGCCCACCATCGAAAAAAGCGACAGCGTAGCGACCGACGGCATCGAAATTGGCAAGTACACGTTAAACAAAGTGCGAAGATGGGAGGCTCCGTCGATCTGCGAGGCCTCCTCCAGCTCGGCAGGAATGCCGCGGAAAAAATTCATCATCAGCACGACGTTGAACACGGCAACCGCCCCCGGCAAAATCAAGGCGAGCAGCGTATTGTTGATTCCGGTTTTGACGACGACGATATAAGTGGGAATCAAGCCGCCGTTAAACAGGATCGTCGCCACGAAAAACCAGGAGTACAGCGAACGGCCCTTGAATCTCTCGTCCGACTTGGCCATCGGATAGGCCGCCAATACGCACAAGGTCATGCTCAGCAGCGTTCCCAGCGTCGTGCGCAGCACGCTGATCCAGAGCGCTTGGAGAAACTGGGAGCTGCCGAACGTCTTCGCGTAATTGTCGAGATTAAAGCCGATCGGCCAGAGCGACACGAGATTGCCCGTAGCCGCCTCGCTGGAGCTGAGCGATACCGCGACGACATGAACGAGCGGCAGCACGCATGCGATGCTGACGGCCAGGAGCATCCCGGCGTTCGCGAAGGCGAACGCGCGGTAGCCCGGTGATTTATAGTACATGGGACCGTCTCCCTCTAGAATATCCGATAATTGGCGTATTTGTAAGCCAGCCGATAGGTGAGCGCGATCAACAGCAAGGAAACGACCGACTTGAACAGACCGACTGCCGTCGCGAACGAGAACGCCCCTTGCAGCAGCCCGACCTTGTAGACGTAAGTATCGATGATTTCGCCTTTGCCGGCCACGATGGGATTAATCATGTTGAATACCTGATCGAACCCCGCGTTCAGCACGTTGGCCAAAGAAAGAGTGCCTATAACGACTCCCACTTTGATAATGGAAGGCAGCGTCACGTGAAAAGTCTGCCTCAGACGGCTCGCTCCGTCGATTTCCGCCGCCTCGTAGAGAGCCGGATTTACCCCGGCAAGAGCGGCCAAATAAATGATCGTGCCGAACCCGAATTCCTTCCAGACGTCGCTGACGATCAGCGTAAAACGGAACCACCCTCCGCTGCCGAGGAAAAAGACCGACGGCAGACCCAGCGCGCGTATCGCGGCGTTGACGATTCCGTGCTCCGACAGCATATCTGTCAGAATGCCTCCGAGAATGACCCACGATAAAAAATGCGGCAGGTACACGAGCGTCTGCACGGTTCTCTTCAGCAGCAAAATGCGGACCTCGTTCAGCAGCAGCGCGAACAGCAGCGGCGCCGCCCAGCCGACCGCCATTTTGGACAAGGCGATCACCAGCGTGTTCTCGATAATTTGGACGATCCGCTCATCCATGAACATCGTGCGGAAATGCTCCAGTCCGACCCATTCGGAGCCGCCGATGCCCTTGTAGGTTTTGTAGTCCTGAAACGCGATGACGATTCCGGCCATCGGAATGTAGCTGAACACTATCAGCAATACGACGGACGGCAATAAAAAAAGATGAAGCATCCCGTTATTGCGAAGCCCGCCTTGACCGGAACGCTTCGCTCGTTGCGCCGCAGCCTGCATGCGCTCCCTCCTCCCGTAACGGCCCGCATGCCCGCAGCGAAAGACGAGAGCGGGGAGATTCGTCGTCTCCCCGCTCCCTCATCCTCTTCGATCATTGGGCCGAGGCGTACCATTCGTTAATCTCGTCCGTAATTTGCTGCCCGCCCTTGGACAGCCAGTCCTGGATGAATTGATCCAGCTCGGCGTCGCTTGTTTTTCCGTAGATGTAACTGATCGTAACCTCGCTCTCCATCTGGGTGAGCAGCGGCCACTTGCTGACCATCGTTTTCACCGGGGCCCCGATAAACAGGTCGCGGCGCGCCTTGTCCAACTGCTTGAACGACACGAGCCTTCCTTCGAGAAATAACGGCGAACTGGAGAAAGCCAGCTTTTGCTCGTAGATCGTGTCTCTCTTCCCGTCCACCACGCGTTCATAGATATTCGGACCTTCGATCATGCCGGGAGGCGTGTTGCCGACGGTCGCCATGGTGTACCTCAGATCGATGGCGCCGCCCGGAACGTCCCAGTTCGGCTTCCCGTCCACCATGACATAGTCGTAGCCTTCCCCTTGCCCCGCGGCGAACGGGCTGTTCGGGTCCTCGAGCAGACCGCCCATCGACACGTCGTAATATTGGAACAGCGCCTCCATATGCTCGAAGTCCTTGCGGAACACGTACGTAATGTACACGAGCTTGGTACCGATGCGGCCGACCGCTCCGTCGACTCCGGACGGAAGCTCGTACGGCTTGACGACCGCGCCCGGGACGTTCTTCGCCGTATCCTCCAGCGGCCAGGCGCCCATCCAGCCCGGCCCGAAAATGATGCCGGCCTCCCCCGAAGTAAACAACGAAGCCGCCTTCTGCTCGTCGTGCGTCGCGAACTCCTTGCCCAGATACCCTTGCTCGAACCATTGTCTCAGCTTGGCCAGCCCGTCCTTGAAGCCGGGCTGCACGGAGCCGTATCGCAGCTTGCCGTCTTCCCCTTTGTCCCAAATATAGGGCTGAGTTTCTCCGAAAACGAATTGGGCGTCGCCCATGTAGCCGGCAAGAGGCTGCAGCGCCTTGCCGGACAACGCCAGCGGGATTTTGTCCGGATACTTCTGCTTGAACGCCTCAAGCAAAGTTTCGAATTGCTCGATCGTTTGCGGCGCCGGAAGATTGACCGCCTCGAGCCAATCCTGGCGAATCCACATGATCGTGTCGCCGATATTGCCATCCGAGATTGTGGGCAGCCCCCACCTTTTCCCGTCCTTCGTTACGGCCATCCACACGTCCGGATTTTTCGCGTAAGCTTCCTTCGTTCTCGGAGACGCGTACTTCTCGAAAGCTTCGTCGATGGACATAATTTGACCGGACTCGATCAGCTCGTTCAGCAGAACGTTGTCGCTGATCGGCAGCAGATCCGGCAGCTTCTCGCCGCTGGCCATCGCCAGCCTGATCTTCTGATTGAGCGCGTCCCCCTGGTCGGTCAGCAGCCATTGGTACTTCGTCTGAATGCCGAGATTGTCCCGGTACCAGCGCGTCAGCGGATTGTCCTCGTAGGTGTCGCCGTTGCGCAGCTTATCCAGATCGCGAATGGCAAAAGCGGTGGAGATGGTCACCGGCGGATCGAACTTCTTCAGCTTCCAGCTTCCGTCGTCCGGCGCGGAAGATCCGTCCTGCGCCGTACCGGAGGGCTGGGACGAAGGCGTTGCGGAGTTCTCCGGCTTCGAAGACTGATTTCCCGAGCAGGCGGAAACCCACAGCAATAAACAAACCGCAGCCATAAGCGATAACGTTTTCACAAATCTGTTCATATCCGTCCCCCTTGATCTGGTGATCCTACCGGCTTCGCGCGTTGCCTGGCCCCATTATAGCAAGGCGTTTCCGCAGTCCGATATGGAAACCTGTCAAGCTTATCGCACTATATTGGGCGATTGGAATCCGCCGCGCCTAGGCTACAGATTCAGTCCTTGGCGACGCGGTCCGTCTTCCCCCGGCTTCAGCAGCAGCGTGTAGGACGAGTTCCATTCGGAATGTCCTTCCACCTCCAGTACCAGCCTCATCCGTCCGCCTGTGTCGGCGAACGGCAGTCGGAAGCGAATCGTCGGTCCCGGCGCATTGCCGTTCGCCTCCAGCTCCGGGCAGGTCCAGTCCAGCAGCGCATGCCGCCTTCCCCCAATTACCAGATACGCCGTCAGACGGACCGCGGGCACCGGCTCCGGGGAATCGCTAAGCATCCATAGCTGCGGCTCGAACCATTCGCCCTCCCGCCAGGAAAACTTGGGAATCCGGGCGCTGGCGAGCACGGGACGGCAGGATTGTTTCACGGCGGCCAGCGCCGGCTTCGGAACCGCCGGCCAGCAGACGAGACTGTTGTTCGCGGCGGCCGGCCACGCTTCGTTGAAGCACCAATTGAGCGCCATGGAGCATTTCGGCTTCTGGCGGCGCGCTTCCTCGTAGACGCATTTATAGCCTTCGCTTTGCAGCAGCTGTCCTCTTTCGACCAGCTCCTCCAGGGTGCGGTGCGGGCCGAAATAATGCTCGATCAGCCCCTCGCACAGCCACGTATCCTCCTCCCAGGCGCCGAAGGCATGATGCGCCTCCCACGCTCCGCCCCGGCGGGGAGGATACAATTCCTCCGCAGGAAGGAATGCCGTTAACTGCTCGACGCCCGCGGGAGACGGAATCCCAAACTCCGTATAAGCGGTGCACGAAGCCGCGTGCATGAGCTGGAACACCTCGTCTCCCGTGGAAACGTCGCGAAACACGTAATGCCCGTGCCCCATTCCGGTAACCGGCGATGTCGGCAGAAAGGGCGTTTCGGGGTCCAGATCGAAGCAATTGCGGTTCAGCAGCCGGAGGGCGGGCGACTGATCGGTCATGCCGGACCAGCCGTTGAACAGCTCGTTTCCGCCGCACCAGAGGGCAAGGCAGGCATGCGAACGAAGCCTCTCGATAATCGATCGGGACTCCCGGTCGAGCACGTTCATATAGTCGGGAGTGGCTTCATAATCGTTGCAGGCCAAGGGAAACTCCTGCCAGACCAACAGCCCCTTCTCGTCGCACAGGTCGAAGAAGACCTCCTTGTTCACGATGCCTCCGCCCCATGACCGAATCAGGTTCATATGGGCATCCCTTGCCATCTCCAGCAGTTCCTCGTAGCGACCCTTGTCCAGCGTTCCGGGGAAAATGTCCGGGGGAACCCAGTTCGTCCCTTTGGCGAACAGTCTGCGTCCGTTGATTTCCAGCATAATCGGAGGATCGCTCCGGCTTTTCGGGAAGCTCGACGGCTCGTCCCAAGCTCCTTCGTGCATGACGAGACGCACGCTGCGCGCTCCGAACCGGCTGACCGACCGATCAAGCGCCTGACCGTCTTCGCCCAGCAGCAGCGCTTCGGACGTATACAGCGCCGGCTCCCCGTGCCCATTAGGCCACCACAGCGCGGGATTGTCCAGCGCAAGCCTCAGCTCGACATCGCCGGTCTCCGCTCGCAGCGTCCGCTCGGCGACAAGCTCGCCGGCCGGATCGCGCACAAGCCACCTCAGCAAGCCTCCCGGCTGCGACAGAACGGCGCGGAGACAAACGTCCGCCTGAAGCGGGCGCCCCTCTTGCGGGACAGGGAGGCGGCATACCGTTTCCGCCCGGCGGATATGGAGGGCCGGCCGTACCTCCAGGAACGCTTCGTCCCATATTCCGAGCGGAATCAGCCTGGGATGCCAATCCCAGCCGTAACCGACCGCCGGCTTGCAGCTCTGGGACGCTTCGGCGCGCCCCCGCTCGGCTCCCGGCCTTCTCGGCGCAGGGAACACGACGATGTCCAGCTTCGATCCGGGTACGAGCTCCTCCGTCAGATCCAGCTCGAAGGGAGTGAACATCCCTTCCTGTTCATGCAGCTTGACGCCGTCCAGACGCACCTCGAACCGGTAGTCCACGCCCATACAGACGAAAAACAACCGCTGATCTCCGGAAAGAGCCGGAGCGTCGAGAACCGTCCGGCAGCTCCAGAATCGGTCTTCCATCCACTCGTAGTCCTCATAATTCGTCCCTTCGTAATAGGGAGGCCAGCCTTCGGCGGCGGCCCAATCGAGCTGCACCGCTCCCGGCACCTTCGCCGGCACGCGAACGGCCGGCTCCTCGTCGGGGCTGCCGGAATGTCCGACCGTCCACTCCAGCCCGAATCTCTCCCGCTCCATCAGCCCGCCCCCTCTTGCGACTCCAGCGGCAGCCAGTCCAGCACCTTACGGACATGCAAATCCCAATACTCCCAAGTATGCGCTCCCGGCCCTTCCTCATAGGTCAGCGGCAGCCCCAGACGGCGGGCATGGTCCTGAAAACGCCGATTATCGCCGTACAGGAAATCCTCCGTGCCGCAGCACTGATACAGCGCCGGGCAAGCCTTGTCCTCAGCGGCTGCCGCCGCTGTCGCGCCAACGCCGGCCGCAAGCCGCTCCGCCAAAGCGAACAGATCGTTGTCCGATCCGACCGCGGGACGATCCCCGAACAGTTCAAGCGCTTCGTCCTCCATGAAAGCTTCGATGCCCGCAAAGTCGAGCGCCCCCGACAAGCTGGCCGCCGCGGCGTAGCGGCCGGGAAACCGCAACGCCAGCTTAAAAGCCCCATAGCCTCCCATCGACAAGCCTGCGACGAACCTTCCGTTCCGGTGCCGCGCAACGGGAAATAGCGACTCCGCAATGGAGGGCAGCTCCTCGCTGACGAACGTCCAGTACCTGCGATGCTTGCCCAGGTCGGAATAGAAGCTGCGATGCACCTCCGGCATCACGACGGCCACTCCGCGCTCTTCCGCATAGCGTTCGATCGACGTGCGCCTCAGCCACATCGAATGATCGTCGGACAAGCCGTGCAGCAGATAAAGCACGGGCAGTCTGCCCCCTCCATTCTCCCGGCTCGCACCCTGGGCGTTCATCGCAAGCGCTTGCGGGATAATGACGTTCATGGAGACGGACAAGCTCAAAATCTCCGAATAAAAGCCGCATTGAATCAGCGCCATATGCCTCTTCCTCCTTAAGGCTGCTCATTTGTCGTTGCCGAAGGCCGAGCTTCGGCAAAATCCCCCGTTCGTTACACGAACCTATCGTAGAGCGGCCCGATTCCATTTTCAATAAAATCGCGGGAAACGACTGATAAGAAACGATAAACCTAAAAAAGTCGCATGAATTTACAGATAGCTAAAACAAGAAAAGTGTTTGGCGAATTAGCTATTTAAAAGTTATAATTACACCTATAATAGCTATGAGGAGTGAGCGCCTTGAAAGTCCCTTCGACGGAGGTTCAGAATAACTTCGGTAAATATGTGAAATTTGCGGAAGCGAATGAGGAAATCATTGTGACTCGAAAAGGGAAGGCAGTTGCCAAAATCGTGCCTTGTCTTCCGTCGCATGTGGCGGAAGAAGCTGCGGAATACAAAACGAGCGACGGCTGGGTCACCTACGAGGAATTTCGTGAATTGACAGAGAAGTCCGAGCAGCGCTTCGAACTGATTGACGGCGTGATCTATTTCTTGACCTCTCCCTCCTACAAACATCAACATGCCATACATGAACTGCACGGTGCGTTCTACAACTGGTTTCGGGGAAAATCATGCACACCGCTCACTTCCCCGTTCGATGTGACCTTCTTCAAGGCAGAGAATAACATTTGCGTCGTCCAACCGGACATTGCGGTAATCTGTGACAGAGAAAACGTCAATGAACAGGGTAGATACATTGGGACCCCCGCACTTGTCGTCGAAGTGTTATCTCCTTCCACGCGAAGCAAAGACATGCTCAAGAAGCTGGAGTTGTACAAGCAATGCGGGGTGAAGGAATACTGGATCGTCGACCCCGTCCAGGACCAGGTTCTCATCTACTCATTCGACGAACTCGACATTAAGGATAGCAGAGCCTTCTCCAAGAGTGCGCTAGACACGGCGAAATCTTATTGCTTCCCGGGACTGCAAGTGGACTTGCAGGAGATCTTCATATCGCTTTCTTAGTTCGTAAGGAAGTCCAGCATCGTCGATACCACCAAGAAAAGGAGCATTTTCATTTGCTGCAGCAATGGGCGCCGCTAGACTATCGGAAGGTACGGGAAGCGATCGGGAAAGTGATTGACCATCTGGAACAAGGGCATACCGAGCCATTGATGCTGGAAGGCGCTCACAGGTCATTCTATTACACGCCTGGAGAGCCGATCATCGAGCCGCGCGGCAGCGAGCGTCTGAAGTGCTGGGAGTGCGGCAAACGTTTCGAATGGACCGTCGAGGAACAGGACAGGTTCCGTATGCGCGGGTGGAATCCGCCGAAGCGGTGCGAATCATGCCGGGAGGAGCGCCAGAAGCAACGTGAGGCCTGGTTGTGGGAATGAAGCCGCGATCTGTTATTAGGATGGTCGGAACGACACAATTTGAACATGCGACCTCTTGGACCCGAAGTACACTCCAAGGATAGCTTCCATGCATCTCTTCAGTATCCATAGAATCGCTTGTAGAGTATAATTCTTTTAAAGGAGTTGACTGGAATGGCCGAGATGAAAAAGGTAACTTTGGATAGTCAAACGCAAGAAATGCTTTGGAACGTGCTCCACGGTCAAGACGAAGTCATTGCTGATGTATTCGGTACAGAAGTGAAATTGACCGTGCTGAATAATAAGGCTGACTATACGGAAATAGACGATATTATCTCCGAAATCGAGTCCGACCCGGAATTACAACAGATGTTGCTGGAGTCTGATGAAGACATCAAAGCTGGAAGAGTATATTCAACCGACGAAGCACTTCGGTTTATAAAGGAGTTCCGCTCCAAATAATGCGTAAGGTTAAGTTCACCCAAAATGTATTAAATCGGATTGCCCAAATACGAAGTATTCATTTTACCTCCCAAGAAACCACCCGTTTTCAGATTAAACTAATCGAAACTATCCACGCTCGACTTTCCACGATTACGCCAATGGCTGGATTTCATGAGTTCAAACGAGGCCCTTGGGCGAATACGCGGCGTATACTTGTTTTAGGCTACAAGGTGTATTACGTTTACCTTAGTGTGTCAGATGAAATCATTGTAAAGGGGATTAAAGCTCCAGGGATGAAATGATCCCCAATGTCCACGAATGTGACGATGCAAGCTATCCTGCGGGCGACGGTCAATCTCTCCGCTTGAAAAGACAAAAAAATCGCGGCCATTAGGCCACGATCGATTGTTAGGATGGTCGGGACGACACGATTTGAACATGCGACCTCTTGGACCCGAACCAAGCGCTCTACCAAGCTGAGCTACGTCCCGATGATTATGAAGTTCAAAAAAAAGCCCGAAGGCTCTGTCTCTCGCTTATTCAACTTCCCAATTAAATGAATGGAGCGGGTGATGGGAATCGAACCCACGCTATCAGCTTGGAAGGCTGAAGTTCTACCATTGAACTACACCCGCGCAAAACTTGAATGGTCGGGACGACACGATTCGAACATGCGACCCCCTGGTCCCAAACCAGGTGCTCTACCAAGCTGAGCTACGTCCCGACAAGTTTTGAATAAATCTGGCGCGCCCTGAGAGATTCGAACTCCCGACCTTTTGATTCGTAGTCAAATGCTCTATCCAGCTGAGCTAAGGGCGCATATGGAGCGGAAAACGGGATTCGAACCCGCGACCTTCTCGTTGGCAACGAGATGCTCTACCACTGAGCTATTTCCGCATATTCGGTGTTTTTTGCCGCTCGTTCGTTCAGTCCGAAGTGCTTGAGGCGACAAGAAATAATATAACAAATACCCAAATCATTTGCAAGCCCTTTTGCAAATTTTTTTTAGTTTTTTTGATTACGTCCGTTTTCCGCCCGCCTCGCGGGCTTTCCGAAGCTGTGACGGGAACCGATTGGCGGCCCGCCAAACGGTTCCCGTCTCAACAACGTTTATATAAGGTCGGACTTCTCCAGAAGCCGCTTAACGATCGCGGCAACCTCGGCTCTCGTAACGAACGCCTTCGGCTCAAGCCGTCCTCCGCTCTTTCCGGTTACGACGCCGGCCCGGATCGCGGCGGCAACGCCGCTGCGGGCATAACCGGATACCTCCTCGGCATCCGTGAACGCAACGCTCGCATCCGCTCCGTCCGTCTGCGCGGCTTTCAGTCCGGTTAACGACATCGCTCTTGCGATCATGACCATCGCCTGTTCGCGGGTCATTCGCTCGTGGGGCCGGAAGGTGCCGTCCTCGAAACCTCCGATGATGCCGTACGCGTGTGCGGTATTTACCGCGCCCGCGTACCAGCTTGTTTCCTTGATGTCCGAGAACGGCTCCGTTCCTTCCTCCGGCCGAAGGCCCAGACCGCGAACGAGCATCGCCGCGAATTCGGCGCGGGTAACCTGCCTGTCCGGACTGAACAAGCCTCCGGAGCCGTTGACGACCATTCTGGAGCCCATTTCGTTCATTTCGGCTTCTCCCCAATGTCCCGCCGTGTCCGAGAACTTGACCGAATGCGATACGATCGCGTACAGGCTGTTGGTTACACTGCTAATTTTCGCGTAACGCTTGCCTCCTGCATCAATCTGCTTCGTCGGTACGTGCCGTACGCTTCCGTCCTCGTCCATGGCGATGCCCGTCGTCAGGGCGTTCTCATCACCGCCTTCGGGAATCTCAATCAGCCTCTCTACATAAAAGTTGAACTTGGACACCTGATGTGCGGCTCCGCCGGAAACGACTCGAACCGCAAATTCGACCGGTGACGCGAGCAGTTCGAACCTGCCTTCGGCAGCCGCCGTCTCCAGCTTCAGCACGTCAGCCGCGGACGGCAACGATACCTCAATCTGTATAAGGAGATTCCCCGGCTCCGTTCCTCCGTCCGCCTGACGGATGATCCCGTTTAGATCAATCGCATCAATCGGAAGGATGTAGACAGCCTGTCCGATCTCCACTTCGAAGGTGGCTTGCTTCTTCTTCAGGATTTGCAGCGACGGCTCATCCAATTCCACGATAAGCCTGTTCGATCCGCGATCCGCGACTTGGATTCTCACGCCCGCCCCTTCGGCCGAGGCGAGCACCCGCTCCAGCTTCACGGAATCGGCAATATAGACGGTAACTGGCCGACCTCCCCGCTGCTCCTTAACGACAGTTCCCGGGCTTGTCGACAGGCCATTCACCCAGACCTTCACATCCGAACCGGCGTTCTCCGTCGCATCGGCTGACGGCTTCGGCTCAGCAGAAGGCGCTCCTCCTCCGTTGTCTCCGCTGCCACCGTTGCCGCCACTACCTTCGTCGCCCCCGTTGCCGCCGCTCTCTCCGCCTCCCGTGCCCGGGCTGCCGCCACCGCCGGTCGGCGCTATCGGGATAACCTCGTTGGACAGCGCCGACGATAAGCCTGTACCGGCAGAGTTAACCGCACGGACGGAGAAGGCATACGCCGTTCCGTTCGTTAACCCCTGCACGACGATCGGACTTCCCGCTCCAGCGGCGACAATCCGCCCCGTCGCATCGGCGACCTCGTACCGGACAATCGGGCTTCCTCCGTCGCTGCCCGGCGCCTCGAACCGGACTTCAGCCTGTCCGTCGCCGGCCGTTGCGACAACGCCGGTCGGCGCGTCGGGAACCGTTCTCGGAACGGCTGCAAGCTCGTTGGACAGCTCGCTGTCCACGCCTGCATACGATGCCCGTACGGCGAAGCGGTAGGTTGTTCCGTTCGCCAGTCCTGTTGCCGTATATCCGTATACAGCCCCCGATACGGTAACGGCCGGCGCGAGGTACGAGTCGGTACCCGCGCGCCAATAGATTTTGTAGTCGGTCGCTCCGATCGCGGGCGACCACGACAGGCTGACTTGCCCGTTGTCCGCTTCCGCGGTCAGCAGAACGGGCGCATCCGCCGAATCCACCGGCCGTACCGTAACGGTCGCCGTATAGCTTTGCTCCGATCCGTCCGTCGCCGTCACCGTGTACGTCACCGGTCCGGAAAAATCGCGCGCCTCCCCCGACGCGGGCGTTAAGGCCGCTCCGTTATACGCAATCGTCGGCGCTAGCGCACTTATATCCGTTCCGTAAGGAACCGACGCCTCGATCGTCTTGGCCGCTTCGTCGATGATCCCGATTGCCGGAGGCGTCAGGCCGTCAAATCGGAAGCCGTCTATCGTCTTAACAGAGGAACGCTCCGCATTGACGGCGTCGACGAGCTGCTGAAGCGCGGCCAGGTCCGCGATCCCCCCGGATCGAGCGATCGCTTCCTTGTACCCCTCCAGACAAGCCGCCACGGCCTCTTCGATGCCGGCGGCAACCAGTACCGGCAGCGTCAGCTCGTCAGCGTCGCCCCTCACGGCATAATCCGCGACGAGGGCCAGCGCCACCGCCGGCTCCGCGGCGAACAGCGTATAGAATTCTTCCCCGTTCTCATCGTAATACGGACCGTAAACTTCCCCCGCCGATCCGATATTGACGCTTGGCCTCACTCCCATCGCCGTGAACTCGTAATGGCGAATCGAGATCGTTCCGTCCTTTTTGACGTAGAACAGACTTGGACTGTTGTCGTATCCGGGCGAGCGCGTCCAGTAGTCCGCGTCGATCGTCCTGAAGCTTTCCGCTCCGGCGACAACCGTACCATGGTTGCGATACATATTGTACGTACTCGTATACCCCCACTCTGCCGCGGACAGCAGGAATGCGGTCTCGTCCGTCAGCGTTTTTCCATACGTCAGCGTCGTCGTCGGCTCCACCGCCGTGCGGAATCGCTCCGACAAGCCGTTATAGAAGTCGTTTCTCAGCCACGTTCGGATATGCGAATTTCCCCATTCGGACGAGTCGTAATCAAAGCTGTCGTAGTAAGAGCGGTTGCCGATCGGATGAACGCCATTTAGCGTCAGCAGCGTAAGATCGGCTCCGAAATGACCGTGCGCCATCACGATCCATGGCTTCGCGAATCCTTTCGTCTCCTTCACGACCGTCCCCGGGGGAAGAGCCGATATCGGCTCTGGAATCAGCCACGCGGCTCGGCTCTGCTCTTCGTTGGCCCGATCGATCATCTGCTGCAGCTCCCCGGGGGAGCCGACCTCTCCAGCCCGGACGATCGCCCAGCCGTAAGCTTTAAGGTTGGACGCAACCGCGCCGACCGCGCCGGCGTCTTCCAGCTCGGCGACGGTCAGCGGCCTGGCGTTGCCCGTCTTGGCGTAACCCCGGATTTTCGTCAGCGCGTTCGAACGATCGATCGTCCTCTGCAGCTCGGCCAAGTCCGCAATCGTTCCCGCTTCGACGATCGCCGCTTTATAGACATTCAGGTTGGCGGCTTCGGTTTTCGCTGCGCCGACCTTAGTCAGCTCCTCGATCGTCAGAGCTTCGGCATTTCCCGAGACCGCATACTGCTGAATCCGCGCAAACAGCTCCCTCAGAGCCTGCCCGTTAGCCTCGTCGATCAACGCCTGCAGCGCGGCCGCATCGGCAATCGTACCGGCGCCGGCTACAGCCGCACGGTACCGGAGAAGCTGCTCCGCCTCCACATTCGCCGCCCCTGCGGCCTTCAGCTCTTCGATAGTCAGAGCTTCGGCATCTCCTGCCGCAGCGTAAGCTCCGATGACAGCGAGCCATACCGCCTGCTGAGCGCCGTTAACGTCCGCTACGATCGTCTGCACCTGCGCCGCCGAAGCAATCGTCCCCGCCCCTTCTATCGCGGCTCTATAAGCTGCGAGGTTCACGGCATACACCGACCTCGCGTCCAACACTTCAAGCTCCTCGACCGTCAGCTCGCCGGCATTCCCCCCCGAGGCGTAGCTCTGGATTCTTGCCAGCACCGCCGCAGGGTCGGCGCTGAACAGTGTGTAGAACTGGTTTCCGCCTGTGCCGTATGGCCCATATACCGGCGTATCCCCGGCCAGGTTGACGCTCGGCCTGACTCCGTATGCCTGCCCTGAATAATAGCTGTACTGGATAACCCCGTTCGGCTTGACCATAAACAAGCTCGGACTGTTGTCGTAGCTCGGCGAACGGGTCCAATAGTTCAGGTTCAGCGCTCTGTAGCTTCCCGCTCCGGCTACCTGAGTCCCGTGATCGCGGTACATGTCGTACGTGTCCGTATAGCCCCATTCGGCTGCCGACAGCAGGAATACCGTCTCGTCGGCCAGCGTCTGGCCGTACGTCTTCGTCGTCGTC
>Ga0065721_10005504_pt1 | contig 22568 bp, 18 predicted proteins | sample Mesricmetagenome_FD_59108 | JGI IMG/M metagenome (GOLD analysis project Ga0065721, IMG submission 59108) | Mesophilic microbial community from rice straw/compost enrichment Sample: eDNA_1 v2 (version 2) | ecosystem: Engineered > Solid waste > Grass > Composting > Bioreactor | place: USA: Davis...
ACGGTAAATCGAACGGGACACCGGTGTTCCTAACTGGACGGAAGCTCACTAAATGTGATTGCCTGTGCGGTTGTGGTCGTTCAATTAGTGGCTCGGCAATGGTGGGGAGTCAAGCAAAAGCCCTCTGGCGAACAGGAAATTCCGCCAGAGGGCATATGGAAAATTGAGTTTTTAATGGGCTGGGTCGCCGAATNGAACGGGAGGTTATTCTCCACGGACNGGGAGAGCGACCTTCTTCGCTTCCTGAGACTTCGGGAGTCTGAGGGTCAGGATTCCCTGGCGGACCTCAGCGTCGATCTTGTCGCGGCTGATGTCGTCAGAGAGGCGGAAGGTCCGCTCGTAGACCCGTGGTCCCGAGAGACCGACAATGCAGCGGGCATTCTCAGGTCCACTGAAGTCGGCGGTTCCCGAGACCTTGAGATCATTCTTTTCCAGTGAAACGTTCACGTTCGAATGAGTGACCCCCGGCATTTCAACATGCAGGACCCATTCGGTGTCGGTTTCCAAAAGGTCGACTGCGGGACGAAGTCGAACAGCCGCAGCTGGTTGAACTTGAACGGCAGCCTTTTCGGTCGTGATTTCGTTTTTGACGTTTTCAATATTGGTCGACATGATTCTTACTCCTCAATTTCTCTGTATTTCCTTGGTTTTATTGCGGGTTCGTGCCTGCGAGGGATGAGGGAGAATCATTCTCCGGAACGGACCTCCAGTTGACGCGGCTGATCCGCTTCGGGCGTCGCAGCAGAGATCTTCAGAACGCCTCGAGAGTAGGTGGTTTGGACCGCGTCGGCTTCCGGGCGGAAGGGGAGTTTCAGCTGAAGTGTTTCGGGAGCCCCGGTCCGCTCCTGAATCAGGTACTTCCCGGAGGGTTCCCCTTCGCGATTCCCTTTGGAGGGGATGTTGACAGTGATGAGGTCCTTCTCCAGCGTCACTTGAAAGTCCTCCGGCTGATAGCCTGGCAGGTCAATTTCGAAGTGAATAGCACTGTTGCTTGCCCAGACCCGGTGTCCCTGGTGGATGGCTGCGTGTTGATCCAGAGCGGCCTGATGACGCCGCACTTCCTGCAGGAGCAGGGAGTTCAGGTAGTTCAACGGGTTGGATGTAAAGAAGTTTTGTACTCGGTTGGCAGCGATCATTGTGTCCTCCTTATTGTCTTCTACGCCGTTTTGGCGTTTTCTGTTGTCGTTTGTGGTTTCTGTTGACTTTGCAAGCAACTGTTGTGCCAAAATGTTGTTCTGCTCTGGTGGATGTGATGTAAATGTACGGTTTTAAAATGTTTGTGGTTTGTTTATTTTGTCGTTCTTTTTTGTTTTGGTGGCAGAGTGTGCCACATTGGCATTTGTGGCGGTTTCTGCGGTGGTGTCAAAATGGCTTGTTTTAAGATGGGGGGATTGTGGAAGGAGCTTTCAAGATGACGAAGGAATGGGGCTGGTCAGGATGATTTTCTCCTGCTTTCCAAATCCATCCGCAATTCCCGGAATGCGTGTGCTGATCGACCGATGATCTGAATGTCCCAATGGCAGGCACCGTCTGGGTTTGGCCGCAGCTTCTTGCTGGGAGTTCTTCCCGCTCGCTGATCTGGTGTCTGGGTGACTGCCAATTGAGGCAAGGATGTCTCGTGCTCGGTCATGGCGGACGTCAGGGGAGTGAAACGCCATCACTCTGGGATCAGCTGTGACGTGGCATTCGCTTCTCTGAGAAATTTTGATGAACACCCGATTCGCAGGAGCGACGGATCTCGCCGAACGTCGCCGTCGCCGACTCTCTTGTGAGGCGATGGCGCCGATCATGCAGCCCGCATTGCGCGCGGGCAAAGAGAATTCATCAACAGAACCTGCTGAGTCATCGGTTTCTCTCTCGCGTTCGCCGTCCTGTCCTGATCTCCCGGGGCGATCCATTGTGCCCGGAAGCTGGAAGGTCATCCTGTTCCTTGGGGCCGTCGGGTTTCTTCTGTGGGCTTTTGTGATCTGGTTCAGCCAGTCGGCACTGGCCCAGGATCTGGGGCTGGGCGAGATTGCGTCGTTAAATGGCGGGGCTCTTCCTCGCTTCTTCAGCACGATTTCGCTGCTGGTGACTTCGCAACTGACTTTGCTGATCTACTGGCACCGTTCCCGGAGCCGTCTGGATTTTCTGGGACGGTATCGGGTCTGGGGCTGGATTGGACTCTTCTGGTGCGTGATCTGTCTCGCCAATGCCCTGGAGTGGCATCTTCCACTGCTGCACTGGGTGGATGAGCGCTTCCAGATTCGTTGCTGGAGGGGGCCGGAATTGACGTGGATGGTCCCTCTTTCGATTGGGGTCCTGACGGTCTATCGGATGGCAGCACGTGAGGTGAACCCCTCTCTTCCGAGCAGCATCGCCTGGAACATCGCATTTGTCCTCTCCGTAGTTGTGGGCGGAATGTACCTCGGACTGGAGCTGTTCCTCCCCGTGGAATGGCAGGCCCCGTGGAGGGCGTCTGTGACGATGCTCTGGCATCTCTCGCTGGCAATCTTTTCCTTAATTCATGCTCGCTATGTAACCTATGTTACGAACGAATTCGGTCCAAAGAGGCTGACGATGCGCAGCCGTGCCGGGCGTCGCATCAAGTCACTGTTGCAACAATCCGGGGAGGCCTTGATAGGTCTGGCAGGTCCGCTGGTTCGTCGAGTGCTGCGTGTGCGGGGCTTCTCCTTCCGAAAGATTTCCCTACCCTCCATGCGGACCGTGCGGAGGATCGATGTCCGCAGTGCCGCAAGTCGAGTTCTGGGCAGGAGGCGAATACGTTGGTCGAAGAAGGACAAGACGCCAGATGCAAAACAGGTGAGCATCCGAGCCACTTCAAAGAAGAATGAAGCCTCTGGACAGGTGGTGAAACAGGCTTCGGCACCAGTTGTGCAAAATCGACTTGAGAAGGGGACCGGTCCGGACAAGAAAGAAGCAGTCAAAGAGGTTCCTGAAAAAACTGTCACACCTCGGACTTCATGGCGCGAACGAATTTCTGCTGTGTTCGCCCATTGGAGGAAACGACGGAACGAAGCCTCGCAACCCTCTGGGGAACAGCTTCCCCGGAAGGCGAAGGATCGTGCTCCTGGGATGGAGTCTGTCAGCAACGCTCAGAAGTCACAGCCACCTGAGACGAAGCAGGCTCCTCCCCAATCCAAAGACGGTCCAAAAGAGAATTTAGTAGAGAAGAAGCGACCGGCTCCTCCTGTTGTTGAGAAGTCCGCGAAATCGGCGGTTGCCGAGGCGAAGTCATCTCCGCCGCCAGAGGCAAAGCGGGCAGACCCTCCGAAGAATCGAGTCCCCGGCGAGCCGCATTTCCAGAAAGCTCCCTCGGCCAGTCACGCGCAGAGTCGTTCGGAACCGGAACCCGATTGGATTGATGAGGATGATGACGATTTTGAGTCAGACCGTCGCTTGAGTAGCCGGGAACGGAAAAAGCTGAAGAAGCTTCAGCGTCAGAAGGGGCGAGACGCGTAAGAGGCCGATTTTCAAGTTGAAGGACGAACGCCAGTGTTGCTGTCAAAACAACACTGGCGTTTCAGGAAATCGGCATTCCAGCGAAGGCAAACTTTTCTTTCACTGAGCGGATCGGGCTTTGTCGGAAATGTCTTTCCGGCACCACGCTCCCTGCCAGCGAATACATCGAACCGCTTCGTAGGCTTTCCGTTTGGCCTCTGACAGATCTTTTCCAAGAGCGGTCACGCCCAGCACCCGTCCCCCGTTGTTGACCACTTCCCCTTTCTGGATCGCGGTCCCAGCGTGGAACACCTTGGTATCTGGAAGAGCATCGGCTTCATTCAGTCCGCGAATCGGATGCCCTTTAGTGAATGATCCCGGATAACCTTCCGATGCCATAACCACACAGACCGAGGAGCGGGGGTCCCACTCCAGTTCCGGGAGATCTTTGAGTTTTCCATCGGCGGCTGCGACGAGGACATCGTACAGGTCTGTCTTCAGCCGCATCAGAATCGCCTGAGCTTCCGGATCGCCAAGGCGAACATTGAACTCGAGGACTTTAGGCCCCTGCGGTGTCAGCATCAGTCCTGCGTAAAGGACGCCACGGAACTCTGTCCCGTTTTTCCGCATGGTGTGAACGGTCGGGATCAGGATTTTTTCAATGACGGTATCCATCAACTCGGGAGTGGCGAAGGGGGCAGGGCTGTAGGCTCCCATTCCTCCCGTATTTGGACCTGTGTCACCATCGTAAGCGGCCTTGTGATCTTGTGCCGCTTCAAGCGTGATGATCGTCCGGCCATCGACCAGGGCGAGGATGCTGACTTCCTGTCCGACCAGCTTTTCTTCAATGACGATCGTGTTCCCCGCATCGCCGAACTCACGCTCGGTCATGATGGAGTGGACCGCAGCAATCGCTTCCGCCTTGTTGGAGCAGACGACCACTCCTTTCCCGGCAGCCAGTCCATCTGCTTTCACGACGAGCGGAGTTTCTTCCCGTTCCTGAATGAAGTGAACAGCCGCCTCGGCATCCTTGAACACCCGGTAATCGGCAGTCGGGACATTGGCCTGTCGCAGGATGTCCTTGCAGAAGGCCTTGCTCCCCTCCAGTGCGGCTGCTGCCTTGGTCGGGCCGAACACCCGAAGCTGTTCTTTCCGGAACAGATCGACGACACCCGCAACGAGCGGAAGCTCAGGGCCAATGACGGTCAGGTCGATCTTTTCCCGCTTGGCGAATTCCACCAGACGTGCCCCATCGTCAACGGCAATGTCAACGTTGATGGCATCCTTGTCGGTCCCTGCATTTCCCGGAGCACAATAGACCTGGGTCACTTTGGGAGACTGCTTCAATTTCCAGACCAGCGCATGCTCCCGACCTCCTGAACCGACCACTAACACTTTCATTAAAATCACCTGATTTCGATTGGTTGCCCGGGGAGAGCCTCCCACAGGCGAACCGACTCACAATTCCTCAATATGACGGCTCTCAGTATAGTGTCCGTTGGATTCACCGGCGAGAGGAGCGGATTCTGACTAACGCCATTCGCAAAATTGCCGGGGAAATTGGACTGTCCGTGTCGGAAATGCTGTCGAAGGAAAGGGTTGCTTTTGTCCAGTGCGAACCGTTCCCCGTTTGCCTCTCTGTCAGGACGAAAGGCGATTGTCACCGGCAGCAGTAGCGGAATTGGTCGGGCAATTGCCCTCGAGCTGGCTCAGGCCGGGTGTGATGTGCTGGTCCATTGTGCCCGGACCCGGACTGCTGCTGACGCCATCGCAGCTGAAATTCGGGCCATGGGGCGACGATCTGAGGTCTGTCAGTTCGATTTCCTCTCGGGGGAGTTCCGCAAGTTTGTCGATGATGTCTGGAACTTGTGGGGAGGAATCGACTTCTGGATCAACAANGCGGGAGCAGATCTTCTGACGGGAAACGTCCGGGAGTGGANCTTCGAGAAAAAGCTGGATCTGGTCTGGAGTGTNGATGTTCAGGGGACCGTTCATCTTTCCCGTGCAGTCATGCCCCGTATGAAGGAGGCCGGCAGCGGGGTGATCATCAATATTGGATGGGATCAGGCTGATCGCGGAATGGAAGGGGACAGCGCGGAACTCTTTTCCATCGCCAAGAATGCCATCATGGGATTCACCCGCTCTCTTGCCCTCACCGCAGCTCCGGAAGTCCGCGTGAATTGTATTGCCCCGGGGTGGATTCAGACCGCATGGGGTGAGGGGGCCAGTGAATTCTGGAACGATCGCGTCATTCGGGAAACCCCGTTGCGTCGCTGGGGGAAACCAGAGGACATTGCCGTCCTCGCGCGGTTTCTGGTCAGCGACGAGGCTGCCTATTTGACCGGTCAGGTGATCAACGCAAACGGCGGAGCGGTGCGCTAGCCGGTGCACAGGGAGTTTCCGAAAGCGTCTTCAGAAGCGTGTTGGAACTCGCTGTTGAATCAATTTTTGTTCATAAGAAAGGGCGGCATGATGTCTGGGGATCAATCAGGGTTTCAGGTGTATGTCACCGACTTCATCAAGCCTCCTCTGGATGTGGAGAATGAGATCCTGGGTGGGGTTGCCACGGTTCAGGCATTGTTGGCGAATCATGAATCGGAACTGGAAGGGCGGATCGAGGACGCGGATGCGATCATGCTCTATCACATGATTTCGCTGACGGAAACGACCCTCCGTCGCCTGAAAAAGTGTCGGCTGATTGTCCGTTGCGGGGTGGGATACGACAACGTCGACATCAAGTTGGCACGGGAACTCGGAATTCCTGTCGCGAATGTTCCCGATTACGGAGCAGAAGAAGTTGCTGATTCAGCGATCGGAATGATGCTGACGCTCCTGCGCGGAATTCATTACGTGAACAGCCGGCTCCAGCGGAAACTGGGAGGCTGGACCTATCATCAGGTTGTTCCCATCCATCGATTGCGCACACTGACCTTTGGTGTCTTGGGGATTGGCAATATCGGGACTGCTGCGGCGATGCGTGCCAAGGCCCTGGGGATGCGGGTGGTCTACTATGATCCCTATGTCAGGGATGGATATGACAAGGCTATCGGTGTTGAACAGGTCCTGTCATTCGATGAGTTTCTCCAGCGCGCTGATGTTCTGAGTGTTCATTGTCCCCGGACGGAAGAGACTCAGCACCTCATCAACGAAGCGGCGATTGCCCGAATGAAGCCGGGGTCCTTTATTGTGAACACGGCCCGTGGTGGAGTGGTCGATGCCCATGCGGTGCTGCGTGCGATCGAAACAGGGCACCTTCGTGGAGCGGGACTGGATGTTCTGGAAGTCGAGCCCCCTTCCGACGATGACCCCCTCATTCAGGCATGGAGAGATCCTTCCCATCCGGCATATGACCGGATCATTATTAATCCGCACTCAGCCTTCTATTCCGAAGAAGGATTGAGTGACATGCGGGTCAAAGGATCGTTGAACTGCAAACGGGTTCTGTCCGGAGAAGCACCACGGAACGTGGTGAATCTTTTCTGAGAGAAAAAAGTCCCAGTCGCAAGATTCTTGTTACAATTTGGTAAGAATGCGACTTTCAGTAATGACCCGGATCGGAGAATTGCAATCCTATAGAGGTCACACTTCCAGCAAACAGACCTGCCTGAGCAGACAGACCTACCTGATCTGTGTCGAGAGAAGCTTGAGTGACGCTCTTCCTCCCTAATGGGGGAGTCTCTATTGAGCCTGCGAGAGATCAGGGCCTTGTTCTTCGATTCCGGGGATTGAAATGGTGTCCACGCTGCAAGATATTCAGAACTATCTTCCAAGCGAGCCGACTCAGCTCGATATCCTTCTTGTGGAGGATGATGCCATTCTGGGGAAGGCGGTCGCGCGGGGGCTCGAGGAGGCAGGTCTGCGAAGCACCTGGGCACACAACGGACAGCGTGGACTGGAACTGGCCACCTCGCAGAAATTCGATGCCATTATTCTGGACCTGATGCTCCCGGACCTTCAGGGAATCGAAGTCCTGAAGAGTCTCCGTGTTCAAGGAGTGCAGACACCGGTGCTGATTCTTACGGCACTGGGATCTGTTCAGGAGCGTGTGACTGGTCTCGAAGCCGGGGCGGATGATTATCTTCTCAAGCCGTTTGCGCTGCCGGAACTCCTGGCACGTCTCAAGGCCATCACCCGCCGTTCGCAAAAGCCCGCCTTGCAACACCTCCGCGTCGGTCCGATTTCTCTGGACCTGTCGACCCGCCGTTTCACTCGCGAAGGGAAGGAAGTCGATCTCACCCCAACAGAAGCGAGTCTCCTCGAGTTCCTGATGAGGAACGCGGACCACGTTGTGACCCGCAAGATGCTTTGTGAGCATTTGTGGGAATCTGACTGGGAAGGGGTGACGAATGTTATTGAGGTTCACATCAATCGTCTGCGCGGAAAGATCGATCGCGACTTTGACAAGCAGATGATCCAGACGGTGCGTGGCCGGGGATATGTTCTCCGCGTTGGCTGATCGATCTGACGCGTTGAGGTTGGCGTTCGACTTGCTTTGTCGAATGAGCGTCTGAGACAATTGCGGAACTGCGATCCCGACCGTTCATATGTTTCAGGACAGGCCGTTGGCGGAACCTCATTCCCAATCGTCGCCGCACAGAAAGCAGATCTGGCGAACCCTTCGATTCCGATTGGCGGCATGGAATGCGCTGGTTGTGGTCGTGATCTCGCTCGTGATGCTCCTTGGCGTCCGTCAGGGCGTTCGGTGGGTCCTGTTTCACGAACTCGACCAGATGCTTCAGGACGAGATCCGGGAGATCTCGCTGATCATCGATGATGTTGGCCCCAATGGTCTCTCTTTGATTCAGGAAGACCTGCAGCGAAAGTCCCGAGGGCATCAGCTCTATGACTGGTTTGCTGAAGTTTTCGGTTCCGATGGTCAGCAGATCTGGAGTTCGAATGAAAAACAGAGTTTTCTGGGCCGTATCAACCGCTCGAGAAATCTGATTCCTTATACCGCGAACAATCAGCGCATTCTGGAGACGACGTTTGCGGAGAATCCTCTGGGAATCGGAGGGCTTCGCATTGGCGCATCGCTTGAACTGATTCAACGGGACATGAGCCTTCTGGATCGTCTGATGGCGATTGCAGCTGGGGTATTGATCGTCGTTGCCCCGATGTGCGGTTACTGGTTGGCAGGGCGTGCAGCACGGACTGTCGGGGACATTATTCAAACCGCTTCGCGTCTTCGCCCTGACTACCTGGGGGAACGCCTCAAGATTCACGGGACGGGGGATGAGCTGGACCAGCTCTCATTAACAATTAACGGACTGCTGGATCGCATTGCCTGCTATCTTCAATTGCGACGGGAATTCATTGCCAACGCCGCCCATGAACTCCGGACCCCTCTGGCTGCCATTCGGAGTTCAATTGAAGTGGCACTGACGGGGAGTCGGTCCAAAGGTGAGTACACGTCCATTCTGGAAGATCTGATCGATCAGTCAGCAGCTCTGGAAACACTGGTGAATCAGATGCTGCTGCTTTCCGAGACGGAAATGACGCGGGGAACAGAATCCAAGGGACAGGAGAGGGTCCCNTTACATGAGGTCGTGCCCCGCGCNGTGGATATGTTTCAGGGAGTTGCAGAATCCAGGGGAATTGAAATGACNCTGGAGGCGCCTGCTCCCGTCTGGGTGGTGGGGAATCGTCAACATCTTCGTCAGGTGGTGAATAACCTGATCGATAATGCGATCAAGTACACCCCCTCAAAGGGAAAGATCCGAGTCCATCTGTATGAAGATGTTTCATCCGGTCAGGCGAAGATCATTGTGGAGGACAATGGGATCGGGATTTCGGAAGAGGACCTTCCGCACATCTTCGAGCGATTCTTTCGAGCCGATCGTTCCCGCACCCGGTCGATGGCCATTCATGGAACCGGCTTGGGACTGAGTATCTGTCAGGCGGTTGTGATGTCCGCAGGCGGGACAATTACTTGCAAAAGTAAGTTAAACGAGGGAACCACCATGGAGGTCACAATCCCCGTCGCTTCGTCGTCCGGAGATGAAGGAATACCGCAGGCATCTCCCGGAGTCCATGTTGGTTAAGCGCTCTCTCTGAGCCTTACGAATTTGAGCGGACAGAAGGTTCAGACATGGAGGAGAGTCTGTTCCGTCATTTGCGGCAGACTGGAGATCGCGCCGGAGGCTTCGAGCTGGTTTCCTTCCTCTCGAATCGCCTGGAATCCTTCACGAAGAGTGGAGATGATCCTTCGGGCGTCTTCCCACGGTGCAATTTCCATCGTTTTCAGCTGACCAAGACAGAAGACACACAGCTGATAAATCTGGACTGCTGTTGAGGAGGCATCGGTATCAATACCGGAAATCAGCAGCAGACAACGTTCAATGGCACGCAGCTGGGCAGTCGGATAGTCCTGAGTCCGGCCTTCACGCATCGCTGCAATTCCTGAATCGATCGAATCGATGACGCCATCGTAAATGGCCAGCAACATTTCGATGCGTGTCCATCCCGATTGAGTGTTGCGACGATAGGCAAGGCGGGGGTCCATACCGGCTTCGATTCCCTCATCAAACGGTGAAAGATCACGTGTGAAGTGGGGTGATCGCACCGAAATTTCACTTCATCGGTGCGGATGAGTGTCCCTGTTGAATATCGACACTCTCGCTCGGTCTGTTTGACCGCACCGGGGAATGCGAAGATTGAAATTTCAGGTGAGGACCGATCGCAACAATGGTGAGTGCAACTCGGATTAGGACGGCGCCATTCGGCCGATGCTTTGAAGCTGAGCACCAAGCATGCTGCTGGTCGACTGCAACTGTTGCAGTGCCGACTCCATCGCGATGAACCGGGCCGTGAGCTGATCTTTCTGTCGATCAAACCTGGCCTGTTGCTTTTCCATGGTGGCCTGTAGGCTGGCGAGTTGACGCTGAAAAGAATCATTCAGCGTCGTGAGCGTTCCCCGCTGGGAATCCATCAATTTATCAATGACTGCATTCAGTCGAGAGGCAACTCCTCGCGTGATTGTGATGCTCCCCTCTGAACTCACTCCGATCTGGGCGGGAGTCAGTGTGACACGGACCTGAAGCCCATCGGTATGGGCGTTCCCCTCCTTACCAGTCAAGGTCCGACCACTTCCCGTGGCCTCCTCGATCACACCGTTCACGACAAAATGCCCGGCGACATCGACACCGATATCGCTTTCTCCTCCATTGAACCCGAGAGCGGAGACAGCGGAACTTGCATAAATGGTCACTCGGGAGCTGGCCCCATAGCTGTCTGACGTGATGGAGAGTTTGTTGTCCGGAGTGATTCCCACTGACACCGCTCGTCCTACAAGATCCCGACTTCCATTAATTGCAGATTCCAGTTGCTGTGCCAGTTGCTCACGTGAATAGCTTCCCCGAACGAGCGAGATCGTTGTTTCGGTGCCGTCCAGATTCAGCTTGAGAGTGTCGTTCGTTTCATCAACGACTGTGATCTCGGAAACGGAATTTGCTCCCGAGATGGTGGCCCGTTCCGCAGCAGTGGTGATGTTCACCTGATATGGAGTTGTAGACTCGCGCGTCTTTGATCCGGCGAAGAGGAAGGTGATGTTTCCATTCGTGCTCTGTCCATCCATGGCAAAGAGGCGACGAAGATCGGAGGAAGTGATTCCCTCGACAGTGCCGGAAATCACAGATTGCAGCTGCGTTTCGTTAATGGTCAATCGACCATCGTTTCCTGTCACGATGCCGAGAACACTTAATCGGTTGGCTTTGGAGGAGACCCCCGGGACAATATTCTGCATGGCACTTTGCAGTTGTCGGCGAATATTGATCGCGGAGTAGTCTCCCTGCAGCACTCCTGCGATATCCGATTCCGTGTCGTACTTCATTTGACTGTCGATGAAGTCGAGAATGCTGTTGTAGGCATTGACGAAGTCTTTGACCGCGGATGTTGCCTTTTCTGTGTCGGCATTCACGGTAATGCTGATGGTCTGATCCGGGTTTGCGTCCAGCAGATTCAGCGTGACACCATTAATCAGGTTTGAAACCGTATTTGTGGAACTGGTGACGGTGATCGCCCCCGGCCCACTTCCAAGAGTGACAGAGGCATCCGTTGCCTGCTGCACCGGATTATCAAAGTCGAACTCAGGACGGACTGCTCCTCCAGTGGATGCAGACAGCTGATTGTCGATCGTGATCTGATTGTCAGTTCCAGTGCGCGTCGATGTGAGGATTAATCGATATCCTGAGCTGGCATCCTGCACCACTCCCGCATTGACCCCAACGTTCGCAAAATTGATGGCATCAGCCAGACCGGTCAGCGTGTTGTTTGAAGAATCGATTGTGATTTCTGCTGCTGTCTGACTGCCGATTCGAATAGTGAACGTGCCCGAGGTGATTGCAGAATCGGCATCGGCAAATGCCTGAGACGAGACCTGATGCGCTGCCGCGACCGCATTGACTTTGACCTGATAAGTCCCGGAGTTGGCTTTGGCTGAGGCAGTGGCGATCAGTGCGTCAGGCTTGGAAACGGAGACCGTTCTGGTATCGAAGGGGCTGCTGATTGGGCTGGCCAGTGCCAGTCCTGCGGTTCGCAAGGCAACAAGTTGTGTCTGAAGCGACTGATAGGCGGTCTGCTTTGTCTCAACTGCGGTCTTTTTGACAGTGATCTGATCCAGCTGGCGCTGCTGAATTTTCAACAGTCCCGCGATAATCGTGTCGGTGTCGATTCCGGAGGCCAGCCCGCCGATGCTGATATCTGCCATGGTCGTCTCGTGAACATGTTCGGACTCTGGTGAGAGGTCCGATTCAATGGGTGATTCATTATCCTGATCGACTGAACAGAAAAACCCGCTGAAGATTTCTGCTGGAATTCTTCAGCGGGTGCGAAAATTCATTCAAGCTTGGCCGGATTATCGCAACAGCGACAGGACCAGCTGCGGTGTCTGGTTTGCATTTTGCAGGATGGAGATCCCCGCCTGCACCAGCACCTGGTTCTTCGTGAAGTTCGCAATTTCCGATGCGAAGTCTGTGTCACGAATCACAGATTCGGCATTCGTGGTGTTTTCGAGCGTCGTTGCAAGGTTATTGGCAGTCGAGCTCAGGGTATTCTGTTGGAATGCTCCCAGGTCCCCTCGCAGGTTGGTGACGTCGTTAATGGCCTTGTCGATGATTCCGATCGCATCCTGCGCCTTTGAGGCAGAAGAAACGTCGATATCAGCGAGGTTGGTGAACTGATTTCCCGCAACACCGATTCCGAGAGACGTTGCATCCACGCGATCGATGGTGACCCGGGCGGTCTGGTTCTGGTTGGGACCGATCTGGAAGGTGAGCGAATTATTCACCACAGTGACGTTGCCCTGGGCACCCGTCACGGATGCTGTGGGGTTGGCGCCCGACACAGCGAACTGAACTGTCAGGCCCTTGGCTGCTCCTGTCGATGCGGTGAGGATATTTCCCTTGCCGGTGAAGGCGGTACCATCGATTGTTCCAACAACATCGACTCCTGTGTCATTCAGGATCACGTTTCCAAAGCCGGAGCTGTTGGCGGCGGCAGCGACATTGGAAACCACTGTCAGCTGAGCTTCTGATCCAAAGGCGACAGTGTACAGACGGGTGTTGCCGCCGTTGACGTCAGCGATGACACCTGTCTGGGAAGAGAATTCATTGATCTTCGAAACGACCTGCGCCTGGTTCATCCCGGCATTCAGTTCGATCGAAACACCGTTGATGGTCAGCGTTTCGTCTGCAGCCAGAGCAGCGGTCTGACCTGTTCCGGCAGAAATGGTGGCACGCTCCGCTGCTGTCGTGACTGTGACAGCGTAGGCTCCGGCCGTTGTAGAGGAAGTTCCCTTGAGGAACGTGACGTTGGCCGAGCTGGTCGATCCTGAAATTCCCGCAGAACCATCCAGCAGCTTCTTGGTGCCGAACTGTGTGTTGTTGGCAATACGATTGATCGTGTCGATGGCATTGCTGATTTCAGCCTGGTTGGCTGCCAGTGCATCGGCATCGTTGACCCCGGCGTTTGCGGAGTCGAGAGCGAGACTTCGGATCTTCACGAGGAGATCGTTGATTTCCCCCAAAGCTCCTTCGGCGGTCTGTACGAGAGAAACCGCCTTGTTGGAGTTATCGATGGCCTGCTTGAGACCAGCAATCTGAGCACGTTGTTTCTCTGAGATCACAAGTGCCGCAGGACCATCCGCTCCCCGGTTCACTTTCAATCCAGACGAAAGCCGTTCAACGGAGGTCTGCAGCGCACTGGAGGCGCGGTTCAGGTGATTTCTGGCATTCAGGGACGCAATGTTGTTGGCAATTGTCAAAGCCATGGGTCAAACCTTGTCTGGGAAGATGAGTCCGGGTGCCTTTGTCCTGCCGCGTCCCTGCAGCAATTCAAAGGAGTTTTCGAGTACTTCATCTCGAACTGATTTCTGGACGGTTAAAAAACTCGGAGTTGAGGTGTGTGGCTGCAAGTTGAATCGCGGCCCGACGAGTACTGAATTCCCCGTTCGCGACTTTCTCTCTGGCAGCTTGGATCACTTTGGCGCGCTTTGCGGAGAGGTTCTGCAACAGTCCGGCAAAATCTGCCCATCGTGCATCCATAGATTCCGTTTTTACCGGTGATGCGTTCGATGTGGTGGACGACGACTGGATTCCAGTTCCATCCTGCTCGCCAGACGTCCTAGGGAGATGTCGTGCGGGCGTGAATCTGTGAATGTCGGCGTCAAATCGGTGAATCTGCATCTTCCGGCTCACATTGAAAAACGGGTCGGAAGAGTTATCGAAGGGTTTCGGCGGAACTTGCTCTCTTTTTTCTCAACTCTTTTTGTTTTTTAAGTCGATCACATTCGAAGATCGCGCCGAATGTAGCGGTTGCGTAGACATTGCAGACGTTTCCCACGGGGCATATGAATTCCGCTGTACCGACCCCAGACTCCACTCCCATGGCGGCAGGAATTGCCGGACCCATGAAAGTGTTGTTGATGGCGATGGTGGTTGCCGTCTGCCTGGGGGGAGGTATTGGTCTGGGGTACCTGTTAAAGACCCGACAGGAATCGTCGCACCAGTCCTATGCCGATGCAGAGCATGATTCCGCCAGCTCCACAGACGAGGAGCCTGAACACGAATTTGTGCCCGTTGACGTTTCCGGGGAAGATGAAACTTCCGACGGGTTGCTTGCGCAGGAGCATGAACATTCTGGTTCCCCTCAACAGTCGGTCGAGTCACATCGAGCCGACGAAAAAGGAGAGGGGGAGAGTCCACGTCGTTTTTCAAAGGATGCGGAGCGACATCCCAAACGAGGCTCACAACTTCTGCTGACGATTCCAGAGTCTCAGGAAGACTTCAATCCGTTTGCGTCCGACCCGAAAGACCCACCCAGTGAGCGCTTGCGGGAGGCGGACAAGTTAATGATGGTGGGGAACTACCGTCATGCCCTTGAGGCATACCGTTCAATTGCGGACAGCGTGCCGACATTTCTTCCTGCCGATTTGTCTCTTCGGATCGGCTTGTGCCACGAAGCGGAAGGGAACTATCGGCTGGCGCAGGCGGAGTATCGTAAGGTCATCGAACTGAACGCGGCTCTGGAACTTCAGGAAGCTGCCATTCTGGGGATGGCGAGATTGTGGAATCAGGCAGGCCGTTCAGAACTGGCCATCGCGACCCTCTTCCGTGCCATTCTGAACAGTGGTCGGTACGAATCGACATTCGCCCGGTCGCAGATCCCTCATGAGCTGGCAGTGATACTCTCTCAGCGGGTCCGAAAGTCGGGGAGAGAGGATCTCACTCTTGAAGACTACTATGCTGATGATGTTCTGGTTTCTCCATCGCTGCAGATTAACCCGTTCTCCGTCATTACAGAACTTTCCGGGAGAACGCTGACAGCGCCCGGGACTCAGTTGATTGCTCCCATCGACATTTCTGTTGTCGAACGGTTCAGTAATCATCCTGATGAAATTTATGTGAATGTTCGAGCAGATCGTCTGTCCGTTCTGGAACTGCTTCGGAGACTCGCTAATCGGTCCGGTCTGAAAGTTCAGATCACCGAAGAGGCTCGACTTCGCCTTCAGGATCATTCGCTCAGCCCGGATTGCAAGAAGATTCCTCTGGGGATCGCACTGGATGCACTACTGGAACCGTACGAGATTCTGTGGAGAGTGAAGGACGATTCTCTCTATGTCCTCCATTCCAAGAGTGCATCAACAACGGAGTTGGCCACTTATCGCATGCAGTCGGCGACACGATCGTTGCGTTATGCGATTCGTTCCGCCTCTAATCATCCCTGGGCGGCGGCGTCATCTCTGGAACTGGCCCGTCTGACGGCCCAATCGGGGAAGTATGACGTCGCTGCGGACTACCTGAAGAAAATGCTGGAGACATTCCCCCGGTCTTCATTCGAATCGATTGCGTGGTACAACCTGGGGAAGCTCGAACTGCTTCAGGGAAATCTCGACCCTGCAAAGACAGCGTTTCAGCACGCTGCGGATCACCTGTCAGGCCATCCCCTCGAGTCAATGGCCTATCTCTATCTCGGACGGATTGAGATGGAGAATGATCGTGTTCGGGAATCGATCCCGTCTTATACACGAGCCCTGATTCTGGCAGTTGATACCCAGTTCGAAACGATGGCTGTCCTCCAGCTTTCGTCAGCGTACCTGATGCTTGATCACTATCAGCGAGCCAATGAAATCCTTGTTGAGCACAAGGCGTCTGTACTGGAGGCTCCGGCACGGGATCAGGCTGCGTTTCTGGTTTGTCTGATTCAATATCTGTCGACGAATGATAAGTACGAGCGATTTCGAGCGGGGACGACATTACTGGGGGCAATGACGCGATTGCAGCTTGACCACAGCTTCGCTTGCCACTGGCACTGGCTGGCGGCACGGGCGTATCGCGAATTTGGAATGAAGCAACAACAGATTGCCATGCTGCGATTAAATATGAAATCGCCCTATCCATATCCCTTCCAAAGCCGCATTCGGATGATGCTGCTGGAAGACGCCCCGCATGAACTGGCGGGGCTTCAGCCGTTATCGGCGCTGGCTCCTGCAAAAGGAAAACCATCGGACCTGTTCTTCAAAACGCAATTGCGAGAGGCGATCCATCTGTTTCATCAGGGGCAGACCGATGCTGCCATGCAGGTGAGCCGCGAACTTGCGGAGCATCCTCATATTTCCAATGAGGATCGTCGGGCTGCCTTACGACTGATGGGGCGGATTTTTCAGTCGAGGGGCCAGCATGAACTGGCGGTTCAGTGCTTCAGCGGTATCGTCCCTTCTGCCGACCCGGTTCATATTCCTCCGACCGCAGCCCTTCCGATTCCAGCACAGGGGGTGCAGTAATGATGCTTGTTAATGGACTCGGAATCCGAATTCCCTCAGGTCGATCCATGCGATCTCTTGTGATGGGGACGCTCTTGCTGTCCGGTCTTTCCGGTGCCCCCACAGCGATCAGCTCTGCATCCGATGTGCCAGTTGCGCTCTTCGCCGAACCGAGTCCTCAGTCTGAGAACTCGAACGCACCGGAACCGGTTCGGGCAGCGACCGCAATTCCGTTGCCTACCGAAAAGCAGGATCTCCAGCTGCAGAAGGAATATCGTTTTCGTGAGCTGAAGCGGCAGATGGAGATGCTCGATCGTCTGGTTCAGCCAGGACCAGCGCAGCTCAATTCTCAGCAACGAAGCGAACCCGAGACACAACCTGATCAGCCCGTTCCTGCGCCAGAAAGTGGCAGGATGGTTCCTGATCCATCACCCATGATGAATCCCCCTCGGGACCTCCTTCAGAACTCAAGCGGCCGACCACTCACACCTCACACCATCCCTTCAAGCCCCCGCCCGGAGGCTCGGATTGAAACCGAACAGAGTTCGGATTCCCAGATGATCGTGGAAGGGACCATTGACCGCTTCGCCCTTGCGACAAGCCTGTTCGGAACAGGGCAAGTGGAGACCTGTCTGGACGTGCTTCGCCATACCGACATCAAATCACTTCCGCGCGAAGACCAGATCTGGGCGTATTACATGCAGGCATGCTGCCACCGGAAATGTGGACGCATTGATGAGGCTCGACAGGGGTATCGTCGCATCCTTGCGGAGAAGGATGCGGACTGGGTCGGAGAACTTGCCAGTTGGTGGCTCGATAACATCGACTCCCGGAAACAACTGCAAAGCGATGTCGAGCGTCTGAAGCAAACTCTCACCGCATGGGAGGAAGAAATTGACAACCTTGCCAAACAGACAACTGCAACAGGAACTGACAAGTGAACTCCTCGCTGCCGAGAGCCTCTGCAAGCGTCTGCTGACAGGATTGGCTGGAGTCGAACTCGAAGATTCGGGGGCGGACAGCCTGCTGACTGCGGTCGAGTCGTGTCGTCCTCTGATGGAACAGTTGCACGAATCAGAAACCCGTCTGGCTCCCTTGCGGGCAGCATGGATTCAGCAGCGATTGACTCCTGAAGGGGGACTCGGAGGACTGCTTAAACGATACGAGCAGGTTCTGAAGTCACTCATCGACCGCATCGGAATGCTGGAGCAAAAGCTGCAGAGTGCGCGGGCGCAAGCAGCCCCGGAGATGGACCGGCACCTCAAGCATCAGCAGATGCAACGGGCGTATCAATATGTGGCCCGGTAGGGGCTGAGCCGATCCGATTCAATTGACGTTTTTTCAGGTTGTCGTGACAGGTGATCGCACGTCCCCCAGGGGTGGAGAGGAAACGATCATGGCGATGATATTTCAGTCCAGGGCGATGCTGCATCAGCTGGAACGGGCTAGAAAGTATGCCCGTTGCTCCGTTGCTGTTCTGATTACCGGAGAGAGTGGGACCGGGAAGGAGCTGATGGCACGGATGCTCCACGAAGAGAGCCCGCGACGACACAAGCCATTCATCAGAATCAATTGTGCGGCCCTTCCGGAATCTCTGATTGAAAGCGAGCTGTTTGGTCACGAGCCGGGAGCGTTCACAGGAGCGGTTCTCCCGCGTCTCGGTCGATTTGAACAGACAGGCGAAGGAACCCTCTTTCTCGATGAAGTGGGCGAACTCCCGTTGACCGTTCAGGCCAAACTTCTGCGGGTCCTTGAAGAACGCGAATTTCATCGCGTTGGAGGAAGCGAGTGTCTGACGTTTCAAGGCCGGGTTGTTGCTGCGACAAACCGGGATCTTCAGGAGGAGATTCAGGAAGGACGATTCCGCGAAGATCTCTTTCATCGTCTGAATATCCTGACCATACGGATGCCCACACTCCGGGAGCGTAAGGAAGACATTCCGCTTCTGGTTCAACACTTCATTCGAATGTCCGGGGATGAGTTGGATCATGCTGTGAAAGGTGTCACCCGCACAGTGATGCAGAAGCTGTGCGACTATGACTGGCCCGGGAATATCCGCGAGTTAAAGAATGTCCTCCTGAGGAGCTGCATTCTCGCTTCCAGCGAAACAATCGAGGAGGTTGAACTTCCTGGGACACCCGAGACAGCGACGCTTCCGGTCATCTGTCGTCAGGATCATCCTGAGGAATTGACCGAGTTGCCGGAGGCATTTGCGCGGCTTTCGCTGGCAGAAATCGAGCGTCGCGTCATTCTTCACCGCTTACGCTGTTTTCATGGAAATAAGACCGAAGCCGCTGCCGCTCTGGGAGTGACTCCAAGAACGCTTCGGAACAAGGTTCAGCTTTATCAGAAGCTTCGGAAAGCGGGCTGACATCTCACGGACTCGACGGAAAATTTTTCCGGGTGAGGAGCCTTTCTTTCCGTCGGCCGAATTTGCCGCTCGATGGCCGCAGTTGCAAGGGACAGAGCTAAATTTCGGCGGTATGCAGGGTTAGAGGATTTCTTCCTGAGTGGATTGACTTCGCAACGGTTCTGGCACGGAGACTGCATCGTTCTGAATCGACCTGTCTGAGTCGGGTGTTGATTCGAGGCTGCAGCAGCGAAATCGTGTTGGGATCGGAAAGGATTCGTGTGAACCTGGCAACGATGCCTTTACTGGCAGAGCTTTTCAATGCGACGACGGAACGGTCTCCGTTTGGACTCATTCCCGTTCGTCTGAACAGTCCGTCGAGCTCGGCAGGATCGTTGTCACCTCTTCCCGATGGAAGTGAGGGGCTGGTCAACTTCGTGCAGCTGCTTGAAGAAGTCAGCCTGACGTCTCAACCCTTCTCTACGAAGCAGGTCCCTGGCGATGTTGCGACTGGGGATGAGGGCGTATCTGCTTCAGATCTGTCTTTGATTGCCGGGTCTGTTGATCGTGCCGGAGTGGAGTCCAATTCGGTTGACGAGAACGACCGTTCTGCTCCTGCAGTTGCCGACGACGTGCCTGCTTTTGGTCGTGCCGCGAGCTTACTGGCCCAGCGTCGATCAACGGCACAAAAGTCGATGATCAGTCCAGAGGAGTTTGCTGCCTCGCCAATTGATCACGGGATTCAAACTGTTGATTTGCTCACCCCGCAGGTCATTGGAGACGTTGTTCCTTCTGCCTCGGACTCAGGATTTCCTGTATCCAGCGAGAAGCCCAGATCGAGTCCGAATGAGTCAATTGGGACATCGGCGTCTGTCTCGATTGCGACTCCGATGATGACCGGTCTTTCGGCTCCAGAAGAACCTGGAGAGTTGCAGTTCACTGCGGGAAAGGCGAACCGCGATTCGGACGTAGGGGACGTGGAGCCGCTATTCCCCGTTCACCAGACGAATTCAACGAGAAGTTTCCTTTCGCCAAGAAGCATTCTGCAAGGTGGCAGGGAACAAGGCCACAAGGAATCGGTCATCGTCGAGCCAAAAGAATCTGCAGTAGCGGGTCTGGATGCTCAAACGATCGCGGTTCAGGATTCGTCAGAGCGGACTTCCCCTCAAGTTAGCGAGACCGTTCCTGTTGCGTCTCCATCGGAATTTTCTGAGGCGGCAGGCGACGACCACAAGGTCATTGAACAGCTGGAGAGGCTTATCGCTGGGCAGCGGTCCAAAATTGAATCGCTTCACGTTGAACTCGGTCGCTCAGCTGATGTCGAGAACCGAACGTTCGATTTGAATCGTGTCCATCGAAGCGACGAGTCAGGAGGTGCGATTGCCCATTTCGTTGCTGGAAATGAATCGCATCCACGCGCCACACCGGCTGTTGTCAAAGACAGGCCCGTTCCTGAGTTATCTCCCCGAACCGAACTCTTGACAGCACGTGAGCCCCAAATGGAATCCCGTGATGTCGCCGGACCAGCCAGAGGAGCTTCGTTGGGGCAATCCAAATTTTCGTTCGAGCACGGTTCAGCACCTCGGGAAGTCCCTGTTGCGTCCCGTTTTTCGCGACAACAGTTTTTCAGGGAAGTTGCCTCTGCTCAGGAAATTTCTGATGCCGTGTCTCTCTCTGAAAGTGAAAGGGACACGAATGGGATTGTTCGTTCGACGATGGAGCAGGGGGGCGATGCAGACTTTCTGGTCGAATGGGAAGGAGTGTCGGGGGAAGTTCAACCCCGTTCAGCCGATGTGAATGGCGATCACTTCGCACTGGAACATCTGATGAATAATTCCGATGGACCGCGCGCTCGTTTCCCAATTTCTCAACGTGCGGTTCCACAGGGGGCTGTGTCCTCGAAAGAAGAACGGGAACCTGTGAAAACGGAAACAGTTCCGAAGCCTTCAGTAAGACAAAATCCTCCTCCTGTGAAGCAACCAGCCCCACTCTCGCGGGGCGTCGCTTCCCAGGTCTCAACTCATGGAAACGTCAAGACGCTCGAAATAAGCCACGTTGACGGAGTTGGCGGAGAGGGGACCATTCCTGCGACATCTTCGTTGGCCACATTTGCTGAGGGAATAAGCAGCCTTCGCCAGACGATCGGGGAAGAGCCCGCCCCCCGTATTACCGAGGGGAGAAATCGCATCACCAATCAACCTCGCCTGAATTCGTTCGGGGAGGCCATGCCGATTTCTGGGACCAGTCATGAAATCCTGGCCAGTTCTGACGCACAGGCGGTCGATCAGGTGACACGCATCATCGAAGCCGAATCGCAGCTACTCAGCCAGAGAGAGACTCACCACTTTGAAATCCGAATTTCAGATCCTGATCTGGGGGCAATGTCGATCGAAATTCGTCGCTCGCCATCGACGGACGGGATGAACATTCGAGTGACCACCGATTCGGAAGAAGTGCATTCGTTTCTCGAACAGCAGGCGGAGGAGTTGACACGCTCACTCCATGAACAGGGACTGAATCTCGCTCAATTCGACTTTTCTCACGAACGACAGGATTCAGGAACTTCGCCGGATCAGGTCGTTGAACTGTTTGAGGAGTTCGAGAAGGCGNGNCTGATCAACGAATCGAAGCGGGGGCTTCAATCAGATCCTGCAGAACAACGATCGANGCGGAACGGATTCAGTTTCCGGGCGTGATGGACGCAGANGACATTTGATTCTGATGAGAGGGACACATCACATGGCGATCGCAGCAGCAAGTGGATTTAACTCGCAGATTGGCCAGCAACAGTTTCTGAATCTGTTGACGGCACAGCTGATACACCAGAACCCGCTGGAGCCGACGTCTCAGGAAGACTTTCTGGGACAACTGGCCCAGTTTTCGACCCTGAGCGGAATCGAACAGTTGAATTACAGCTTTGAGAGCATGTTCAAGCTGCAGTCGCTGACACAGGGAGCCACTCTGGTCGGCAAGAACGTCCAGTATTTTTCAAAGTCGTCCGGTGAGAAGACCACTGGGATTGTCGAAGCGGCCAGCGTTGAAAAAGGGGAGTTGGTGCTGACGATCAATGGAGAGAAAGTCGGAATCTCTGACATCACCAGCGTGTTGACGTCTCCTTCGACAGACGACTGAGAATCAATCCCCGCAATCAAACGAGTCACGATTCATTTGAAATCCAGTTCATTCACGTAAGGAAGCTGAACCATGGCGAACTCATTAATCACCGGGGTTTCCGGACTGCAGTCCCATCAATCGATGATTGAGATCGTGGGAAACAATCTCGCCAACTTGAACACGGTGGGGTACAAGGAACGCTCAGCGATCTTTTCTGACGTTCTGTATGAAACCCTTCGAGGCGGATCGGGGGGAACAGAAGGGGTTTCTGGAGGGACAAACCCGATTCAGATTGGGACTGGAAGTGTCCTGTCGTCGACTCGCACCAAATTGAAAGCAGGAAGTCTGGAATCGACCGGGGGGGATCTCGATCTGGCACTGGATGGGGATGGATACTTCGTTGTGAAC
>Ga0065721_10050173_pt1 | contig 22559 bp, 27 predicted proteins | sample Mesricmetagenome_FD_59108 | JGI IMG/M metagenome (GOLD analysis project Ga0065721, IMG submission 59108) | Mesophilic microbial community from rice straw/compost enrichment Sample: eDNA_1 v2 (version 2) | ecosystem: Engineered > Solid waste > Grass > Composting > Bioreactor | place: USA: Davis...
ATCGGGCTTGCGATGGGCACCCGTGGCTCCGCCGCAGCCATCGAAGCCGCTGATGCCGTTCTTCTCGTGGACCGGCTGGATCGCGTTTCCTATGGTGTTGGGACTGCGCGTAGATGCCGTAGAATAGCACTCCAGAGTGTCGCCGCCGGCATCGGCCTCTCGACCGCGGGAATGGTGATCGCCGCTTTTGGGTATTTGAAGCCTATCGAAGGAGCGCTTCTTCAGGAGGCAATCGACGTCGCGGTCATTCTCAATGCTTTAAGAGCCTTGCGATCCGACCGGGCTTGCGACATGCCTCAAGGACGTCTCGATGCCGCCGACCGGACGTGCGCGAAAACCTCCTCGTCAGTCAGTTGATGGAAGTCAGCGTAAAATTCGCCGACAGCATTGACGTCATCCGGCATCTCCAGACAGACGACCTCGTCTGATTCAGCCTCAAGCGCGTCGACAACTGAAGCGGGTGCCACGGGAAGCGCGACGACGATCTCAGCGGGGTTATGTGACCGCAACCCTCTGATCGCGGCTTTGACGGTAGCGCCGGTTGCGGCTCCATCGTCAACGACGATTACAGTCCGACCCTTGAGATCTTCGTCCTTGAAGCAGTTCGGGTAAACCAATTCACGCCGACGGATTTCGGACATCGCCGCCCGGCAGCATCTTTCGAATTGATCAGATGTCACAGCGGCCCGCTCGATGGCATCTTCATTGCGAATGATGACCGGATCTTTGCCGCCGATTACAGCCCCCATTGCCACTTCCGGATAATGCGGCAGGCCAACCTTTCGCACCAGGAGGAGGGCCATCGGCGAGTGGAGCCTGCGGGAGATCTCCGCTGCGACCGGGACCCCTCCCCGCGGCAACGCAAGAACATAACATTGCCGGCCCTTGTAAGCCTTCAGAGCTTCAGCCAGCTTCATTCCCGCTTCAGCCCGGTCCTCAAACATCGTTTTTCGCTCCCTGCGCCGGTAAGTCCGAACGCGCCCGAATGCGCGTAAGCTCCGAACGGAAGAAGAGAAACCCTGGGATCATCGGGAGCCAGAGTGTGAGGCCACGGAAGATAAGGGTTGCAGCAAGCGCAGCCTCCGGGCCTGCGCCGAATGCATACAGTGTCATGGTGCTGGCGCCCTCAAAGCTGCCGAGACCCATGGGCAGCGGGGCAATCGTTGCGACGACCGAGGCCACGAGAAAGCTCGTCAGCGACGCCAACAGATCCACGCCCAGACCGATCGACCTGGTAACACACCATAACGTCGCCGCATCCAGCAAGAACACGGCGAACTGACAGACAGCTGCAAAAAGGTTGATCCTGACGTCCCGCAAGATCGTCACATCCATTTCCGAAAGCCCGACCGCAAGATAAGCAAACGGCCGCCAACGCAGGAAGAATGGAGGAATGATCCGCTGTCGTTTGCGTCCGATGATAGCAAGACAGAGAAGAATGGCTCCTGCAAGCAGAACAAAAGCGACGAGGACGGGCAGCCAGTCCAGATCGCCTGAACATCGCCTCCAGATCAGCGTGAAGGAACCAAGCGCCAAGATTAGGTAGACTGCATAGTAGGTGAATGTGTCAATCAAGACCCCCGAGAGAGCACACGCCGTCTTCACGCCTCTAGCCTTGAGCGCACGAATGACGATGAGGGTTCCGGTCAGGCCACTTGTGGGAAGCATCTGATTGGCAAAGATCTGAAGGAACCCGATCTTCATCAGTGAAGCGAAGGGAAGTTTGGGTTCGGATCTAGCAAGGGCGATGTTCCACACAAGTGACGCGAAAACATAGGTCATGCCTTGGCATAAAAGAGCCAAGAGCAACCAGGAGACATTCGCTCTTTGGAGCAGTGTGACGAAGAGCTGCAAATCGTTAAACCGGAGTGCGAAGTAGAACACAGCAGTGAGGCTGGCGATGCCTGCAATCCAGCTTGCCGCCATCAAAGCTGTCGGACGGGGCGACGTGTCTGCTGGTCGAACGAAACGACCATGGTTCGCTATTTGACGATGGCGAATGCTCATGGCACGTCCCTCTCATCTACGACGCGGGGACCGCAACAAAACGGAACCCGCCATCGCGACGGATGCCGAGGAGCAGTATACCCTTGGTTCCGCGAGCCGCTTCGAGGACCTGCTCTGGCGCGCGGACGTCCCGGCGGTTGACGCCAACTATGATGTCGCCCGGTTGCAACCCGGCCGCCGACGCATCGGACTCGTCATCGACGGCAAGCACGATAGCGCCTTGAAATGCATAGTCCGTTGTGTTGCTGGCGTCAGGCGCTGCAAGCACAACGCCACTGAGTGCGCCCTCACCGTTGAGGGTGCGCTTTTTTACGACGTCGCCGGATTGATCTTTCTCAGATAGTGTCACTTCCCGGAAAAGCATGCGGTGCTCCCGCTGCACATTTAGTCTGACGCTTTGACCGGGCAGGTCGGAGCCGACCAGATTGCGCAGGCCCGCGGCGGTTTCGACTGGATCGTCGTCGATCGCAACGATGACGTCACCTGCCGCCAATCCCGCGGTTGCGGCTGTAGAGCCATCGATCACCTGGCTGATGAGGGCGCCGCGCGCGGCATCGACATCAAGCCCCCTGGCAAGGTCTGGCGTCAGGTCCTGAACGACAACCCCGAGATGGCCCCGGCGGACAGCGCCATCCTTGATGAGTTTTTCCATTATCGTCTTCGCCGTCGAGACCGGGATCGCGAAGCCAATGCCCACATTGCCACCTGACGGCGCGACGATTGCGCTGTTGACGCCAATGAGGCGCCCATCCATGTCGATCAGCGGACCGCCGGAATTTCCCGGATTGATGGATGCATCCGTCTGGATGAAGTTTTCATAAGTGTCCAGACCGAGACCGACCCGCCCGAGTGCGCTGACGATCCCGAGTGTCACCGTTTGTCCCAGTCCGAACGGATTGCCGATCGCAGCGACAAAATCGCCGACTTGGACGCGCGATGAATCGCCAAATGTGATGGATTTCAAATCGGGAGCCGCAATCTGGACGACCGCAATGTCGGTCTCGGGATCGACGCCGACAATCTTGGCCGGAAATCGATCCCCCGTTGCCACAGTCACAGCAATCTCATCGGCGTCCTCGATGACGTGGTGGTTCGTCAAAATGTATCCGCGAGCACCGTCTGCAATAATCCCGGCTCCTGATGTCTGAATCTGTGTCGCGACGGCGCGGGATCTGTTTGAAGCCCGAAAAACTCTCGCAGCGCCGGGTTGCTGAGCACAGGATCTGCATCCTCTTCGACCGAACCGCGCACGGAAATGGCCACAACTGACAGTGCGACCTCCCTGACGATCGGGGCGATCGTGGTTCGGGAGTCGGCCCGGCTTTGGTCGAAACCAGCGAGTAACGCCATCAGAAGCAGAAGGGTGATCTTGGTGGGATGCATTTGAGGTTCCAGCGCTATTAAAGCCATGCCACGGCGCCTGAGGGCATCCTGACTGACGCTTGGATCAGGTGGCCACATTTGCGGCATTTGGCGATGGCGGTCCAGGTTCGTCGCTCTTACCGGAGGTGGATGGCCTCGGAAGCACGGAGCGTCCGGCGAAGCTGAGAATGCCGCCGAGGCCCAAGAACATGATCGCAAGGTTGAGAAGCCACCCGATGATTGGCACGAAATTCAGCAGAGCCACAATGATGAGCCCGACCGCGATCAAAAGAAGCTTCGGTGCAAGTCCTGCAGGGAGCGGACGGAACGCTTCGTAGGCTCGCATGGAAAGGCCCATCACGCCCAGAAGGTATCCGCCGATCCAAAGGGCCATCACCGCGAGAAGCACGATTGGGATAAACGGCAGGCCGATCAGGGTGACAACGCAAAGTGGCAGCAGACCAAGCAGCATAGCCAGACCCAGGATGCCTATCCCCATCGTTCGAAAGGGCCTCTCGGTCACTTCGCGTTGAAGAGACTCACTTGACCTCGGTGCAAGCGAAAGAAGAAGGCCTGCTAGGAGAACAAGGCAACTGATGACGGTGACGGCGGTGAAAAGGATTGTCGAGGTTGCCGGCCAAACGTGCATCCAGTCCCTGTTCGCTCGCGGTGCCCCGATGGGCAGCGGTTCAAAATGGACGCGGTCAGCCGATACGACCCCGGGGGGGATATCGATCGGATTTGGAGCCGAATAGAACAATGTACCGCCAATTCTGGCACCTTCTGCGAAGGTAATGGCGCGGCCGACGAGCCGCACATCGCCGGAAATCGCGGCAGCAATCCGAAGATCCTGAGCAGCGGCGAGAACACTACCTCCGACCGGTGCATCCAGGACAAGCGCCTTCGCCACCAGTCTCGCGTTACCGCCGATTGTAGCTTCATGCGTGATGTTGATCGAAGCTCCGATCGCCGAAACATCCCGGCCAACCGGGGAGTCGATACGCACCGCCAGACCCGCCGCCTCGAGATCCCCGTGGACGGCCGCCTGGACATCGATGTCCGCACCTGCCGCGTGGACGCTTCCTTCGACGTTCTGGTCGATCTCGACGCTGAACCCGGTGACGAAGACGTCCCGTTGCGCGGGGGCCCCGAGTTCTGATCTGAACCCTGAGACATATTTATCGGTGCCAAAGTCCAGTATCTCAGCGGCATTTGCCGCGGCACATATGAAGAGACCAAGGATGGAAGCGGCAATGACGCGAGACACCATGTTCTGGCCTCCTGAGAAAGGATTTTCGCTAAGCCACCAAGAGGCGGTTGTCGACGTGAGTGACCCCAGGCACGGACCACGCCATTTGGGCGGCGAGCAGTCGTTCCTTGACGGCATTGACCTTTCCCTCGAGAGTGACCGTCTCGCCGGAAACGACGACCTTGATGGCATCTGCCTCTATTGCAGCTTGCCGCTTAAGCGTCTGCTCGATGCTGCTTTGAATGTCCGACACTTGTGCTGTTGGTCGGATCGTCAAGAGGTTGCGGACCTCCCTCACCCCGCCAAGCTTCTGCACCGCCTCCTCAGCGGCCAACCGTTGGAAGTGCCAGGGCACCTGTCCCGACAGGGTTACGCAGCCCAGTTCAACTTTGACATCGATGGCGCCGTCGGGTAGAGCGGTATCCCGCGCAATGATGTCGAGCGCTCTTGAGGCGATTTCGTCATCCGCGTGCTTCTTGCGCTCTGGATAACGAACCTCCAGATGCTCGGCGATGGCTCTGACCCCGCGGACACGCCGGGTTGCCGACTCTGCGGAGGCTTTCTCCACGTAGCTCTCGACGTAGCCGGTGAGCGTTACCACGCCCTTGTCGACAGTGATGCCAATGTGGTTGGCGTTGATGCTCGGTTCGTATTCCAGTTCGGTCAGGACATCCTGGCGTATCAAAAGGTCACTCATCATCTCACTCCTGTCTTGTCGTTTGAAAGTCATTCGATAATCCGCTGTCCTCACGCCGACTGCATCCTGGATTGAAGTCGATCGGCAAGATTGGCGCCTGCGGCCTGGAAGAATGTTCCTGTCATCGGTGCCTGACGGCGGCCGCCGCAGTTTTCTTCCTGCTGATGAGAGCCGGTACAACCCTCTCCAACTCGTGTGGAGATCCTACGCCGCGGCAGGTGACAGCCATTGATGCGCGTCAATGCCTGCTAACCCTAAGGATGCTGACCTTCTACAAGATCATCCAACGGGAGATGCAGCCATGACCACAATCCATTTGAAGTCGGTTGAAGCGTTTACCGAAACCATTCTCACCGACAAAGCCGATATGCCGAAGCGAAAGCTCCGGCTCGGATCACTTACCGCGCTCGTCATCGGTTCGATGGTGGGCTCTGGCGTGTTCAGCCTGCCGCAAAACATGGCCGCTGGCGCGGGGCCGCTGGCCGTTATCATCGGCTGGGCGATCACGGCGGTTGGCATGCTGGCGCTCGTTTTCGTGTACCAGTCGCTCGCTCTTCGCAAACCTGATCTCGACGCCGGTCCCTACGCTTACGCCAAGGCCGGTTTTGGCCCATTCATCGGCTTCAACAGCGCCTGGGGTTATTGGCTGAGCGCCTGGATCGGCAACGTCTCCTACGCCGTCGTGGTCTTCAGTGCCCTCTCCTACTTCTTCCCGTCCTTCGGCGAGGGCAACACGTGGCCGGCGATCATCGGCGCATCGGTGCTTCTGTGGCTCGTGCATGCGCTGGTCATGGCGGGCATTCGCGAGGCTGCCGTCGTCAATCTCGTTGTGACAGTGGCGAAGATCGCTCCCATCGTCCTGTTCATCGGAGTGGCGGTCGTCGCGTTCAAGGTCGATATCTTCTCGGCCGATTTTTCGGGTCTCGGCAATGCAAGCCTCGGCTCGATCACCGGTCAGGTGAAGAGCACGATGCTGGTCACGCTGTGGGTTTTCATCGGCATCGAAGGCGCAAGCGTCTATTCAGCCCGCGCGGAACGCCGCACGGATATTGCGACAGCTACGGTCACGGGCTTTCTGACCTGCCTCGCCCTTTACGCGCTCGTCTCGCTGCTTTCGCTCGGCATCCTAAACCAGCCGGAACTTGCCGCACTCAAGAATCCCTCCATGGCAGGGGTCCTCGAAGCGGTCGTCGGCCCCTGGGGTGCGATCCTGATCAACATAGCACTGGTCGTCTCGGTCATCGGCGCTTTCCTGAGCTGGACACTGCTTGCAGCGGAAATACCGCGTGCCGCGGCCAAGGACGGCACCATGCCTTCCTTTTTCGCCAAGGAAAGCAACAAGGGCGTTCCGTCGTCATCGCTGTTGATCACCAACCTCCTCGTCCAGGCCTTCCTGCTGGTCACCCTGTTTGCGCAGAGCACCTATCAGGCCCTGTTCTCGATCGCCTCTGCGGCCATCCTGGTGCCCTATATCTTCTCGGGCGCCTATGCGGCAAAGCTCGCGATCACCGGGGAATCCTACCAGCCGGGTGAAAGCCGCACCGGCTCGATGATCATCGGGCTTGTCGCCACGGTCTACGGCCTGTGGCTCGTCTATGCCGCCGGTCCCGCCTACCTCTTCATGTGCGCCGTGCTCTACGCGCCCGGCATCATCTTCTATGCCGTCGCACGCCGCCAGACAGGCCAGCAGATTTTCAAGCCATCCGAAGCCTTTCTTGCCATCGCTCTCGTCACGGTCGGACTTCTCGCCGCCTACGAGATGTGGACCGGCGCGGTCAGCCCCTTCTAAGCGGCAGCCTTCTAAAAGGAGACAGAACAATGATGACATTAGGCGTTCATTCCGAAGTCGGGCGGCTCCGCGAAGTGATGGTCCACCGCCCCGACCTCAGCCTGCGCCGGCTTACACCGGACAATTGCAGGGCTCTGCTCTTCGACGATGTGCTTTGGGTCAAGCGGGCGCGGCAGGAACATGACGTGTTCGTCGATACCCTGAGGGAACGGGGCGTTGTCGTCCATTCGTTCGGCGAGCTGCTTGCCGAGACGATGGACAATGCCGACGCAAGGCAATGGCTGCTTGGCCGGCGGATCAAGCCGCCGGCGGTCGGCGAGGACATGGTTGTCGAGTTGCAGGCCTGGCTCAATGAGATGCCGTCCGAACAGCTTTCGGCCTATCTCGTCGGCGGCATCGCCCGCGCCGAGCTCCCGTTCGAACCCATGGGATTGAGCGGACGGACACTCGCTCCGGAAGACTTCGTCCTGCCCCCGCTGCCCAATCAGCTCTTCACCCGCGACAGTTCCTGCTGGGTCTATGGCGGCGTCTCGGTCAATTCGATGTATTGGCAGGCGCGGCGGCCGGAAGCGGTCAACGTGGAGGCGGTCTATCGCTTCCACCCCCGCTTCCAGGATCGCGGCTTCCCAATTTTTTCGGGGGATGGCGAAGAAGCGCCGAATCTGGAAGGCGGCGATGTCATGCCGGTCGGCAATGGCGTCGTGCTGATCGGCATGGGCGAACGGACGACCCCTCAGGCAGTCAACGCGCTTGCCAGGCGGCTTTTCGACGGCGGGCTCGCGACGCGCGTCATTGCAGCCCTCATGCCGCGCGACCGCAGTTTCATGCATCTCGACACGGTCTTCACCTTCTGCGACCGCGATCTCGTGACCATGTACCCGCCGGTCGTCGATCGCCTGCGCAGCTTTTCCCTGCGTCACGGGGAAACCGAAGGAACAATGGATATCCGCGAGGAAAATGCGCCGTTCACCGAGGTTGTGGCGGGGGCGATGGGCCTCAGGAGCCTGCGCATCGTCCAGACCGGCGGCGACCGGTACGAGGCCGAACGGGAACAGTGGGACGACGGCAACAACGTCGTCGCCGTCGAGCCCGGTGTCGTCGTCGGCTACGACCGCAACGTCTATACCAACACGCTTCTGCGCCGCCAGGGCGTCGAAGTCATCACCATCGAAGGTGCTGAACTCAGCCGCGGCCGCGGCGGCGGGCATTGCATGACCTGCCCTCTCGTTCGCGACGCCGCTTAGAAAGGCCTTTGACATGCCGATCAATCTTCACGGCAGGAGCGTCCTGTCGCTCGACGATATTTCGTCCGATGAAATCCGTTTTCTGCTGCGCATGGCGGCGGAGCTCAAATCGGCCAAGCTCGGCGGTTATGAAAAGCCCCGCCTCACGCGCAAGAATATCGCGCTGATCTTCGAGAAGGATTCCACCCGCACCCGGAGCGGGTTCGAGGTGGCGGCCTACGACCAGGGCGCCCACGTTACCTATCTCGGCCCTTCCGGCAGCCATATCGGCCACAAGGAATCCGTCAAGGATACGGCACGCGTGCTTGGCCGCATGTATGATGCGATCGAGTTCCGCGGATTCGAACAGTCCGCCGTAGAAGAGCTTGCACGGTATTCCGGTGTCCCCGTCTATAATGGCCTGACCGATACATGGCATCCTACCCAGGTGCTCGCGGATTTCATGACCATGCGGGAATTCACGCACAAGCACCTTTCGGACATGGCCCTGGCCTTCGTCGGCGACGGACAGGACAATGTGGCCCTGTCGCTTGCGCTCGGCGCCGCCAAGGTCGGGATCGATTTCCGGCTCGTCTCCCCGCGGGAGCTCTGGCCGGAACGGACATTCATCGACCATGTCAACGCCGAAGCTGCGAAGGCCGGCGGTCGGTTCGAGCTCACGTCCGATATCGCCACCGGCGTGAAGGGCGCCGATTTCGTTTATACCGATGTCTGGCTATCCATGGGGGAGGATGAAACCGCCTGGAAGGAGCGCATCGATCTGCTCTCGCCCTTCCGCGTGACGTGGGAAGTGATGGCGGCAACCGGCAATCCCTACAGTAAATTCATGCATTGCCTTCCCGCCTTCCACGATACCAGCACGGAGGTCGGCAGGGAGATCGCCGAGAAATACGGCATAGACTGCATGGAGGTTACCGACGAGGTCTTCGAATCCAAGGCTTCCATCATCTTCGACCAGGCCGAGAACCGCATGCATTCCATCAAGGCGCTGCTCGTCGCGACGATCGGAGGCTGAGATGCTGATCGTTGCGGCCCTCGGAGGCAATGCGCTCCTGCGCAGGGGCGAACCGCTGACCGCGGAGAACCAGCGCGCCAATGTCAAACGGGCGGCCGCCGCGCTCGCCGAGCTGATCAAGGCTGGTCATTCGCTGGTCATCACGTACGGGAATGGTCCGCAGGTGGGTCTTCTGGCCCTTGAAACGGCTGGTCCCGACGGAGCCGGCCTTCCCCTCGACGTGCTTGGCGCCGAGACCGAAGGCATGATCGGCTACATGATCGAGCAGGAACTCGCCGGCGTCCTGAAAGGTCGCCGGTTTGGTACGCTGCTGACGCTCGTCAAGGTGGATGCCAATGATCCCGCCTTCCGGGAGCCCACGAAATTCATCGGTCCTGTTTATACCGCCGAGACCGCCCACAAGCTGGCGGCCGAGCGGGGCTGGAAGATCGCTCCCGATGGCGAGAAGTGGCGGCGCGTCGTCGCCTCGCCGGCACCGCAGTCGATCATGGAAGCGGACGTCATCTCTCTCCTCGTCAGGCAGGCCGTAACGGTGATCTGCACCGGCGGCGGCGGAATCCCTGTCGTCGAAGGGCGCGACGGCAGCCTCCAAGGCGTCGAAGCCGTCATCGACAAGGACGCCGCCAGCGCACTTCTCGCCGAGCAGCTCGACGCGGAGATGCTGCTTCTCTTGACGGATGTGGACGCCGTCTATGCGGACTTCGGCACGCCGACTGCACATCCGCTGGCACAGATCGATCCGTCCACGGTGGATGAGATGCAGTTCCCGGCCGGATCGATGCGGCCCAAGATTGCCGCAGCAACCTACTTCTCGAAGAGTGCCGGGCGCCGCGCCGCGATCGGCCGCCTCGAAGACGCCACGGCGATCGTGGCGGGCACGAAGGGAACGATCTTCTCCGTAAAATCGCGCTAGCCGGATTTTGGGCCGGCCTTTTGCCGGCCCAAACTGTTGCGGCCGGTTCGATACTATTCCCCTTTTAGTTCAGCCGATGCTTTCAGCGTCGCCACTTTTGCCGACGTTACTCCGTGAGGCGGGGATACATGCGTGCCGCGATCAGCAGCAGGCCCATCATGATGGCCGCCAGCACCAGGCAATCCGTCCCGAGCCCGTATTTACTGATTCGGATCGAGACCGACGGTGGGCTCATCCATGATGAGCAGGGTCGGCCGGTGCAGCGTGCTCTGGGCGATTTCGAGACGCTGCAGCATGCCGCCGGAATAGTGCTGCGCAAGCCGGTCCGCCGCATCCGCAAGGCCGGCCATCGCAGGCGCCTCCTTGATCCGCTCGGCACGCTCGTGGCGCGGAGTGAGATAAAGGCGGGCAGAAAGAAGTTCTCATAACCCGTGAGCGCGCCGCCGACCGATAGAGGCTGCGGCACGTAGCCGATATGCGATCGCACGCCTCGCTCAGGCCGGAAATGCCCTTAAGAAATCCACGATGGAACTCGGCGGCGCCGACGCCTTCGTCGTGCTTGCTGATGCGGATAATCGAGCCAAGCGCGGGAGTGGGCAAGCGCCAGAGTCACCGCAACCAGACCCTTGGTCGCCGACCAGACCAAAACCATGGTGTCCTCTTACCAGGGCTCCCCCGTCGACGCGTTCCGCACGCCGCCCCAGAGGTTTACGACCTCTTCGCCATGGCGATAGGCGCAGCAGGCGGCACCTAGCTCCCGGCGACGCACAAAGTTGTCGGTGAACGCCTGACGCATCGCCTCGAAACCTTCGGCGGCATAGCCAGGGCACTGGTATTGCCGCTGCACCGACACATCGAGTCATCCTCAGGAGTGTGTCTGTTCGGTGTGGTCGTCGGACTGCGGGTGATGCGACGTCGGGTAATCGCCGATAGCCATCGACAGCGAGTGGGGTCCGACCCATGAAGACGTTGCCATGACCGTATTGAACATCCCGGCGATCACCACGGGACGATTGGTCTTTAGTCCTTCATAGCCAAGCCGGGCAACCTCCGCGGCAGTCATGATCTGGGCGGATCACGTGAATAGCGTCACGTCTTCGATCCCCGCAACGCGCGCGAAGTCCGTGGCTGTCGGGCCTGGACACAGTGTGGTGACATTCACGGCTGTGTCCTTCAGTTCAAACGTGATGGCCTCGCCCAAACTCAAGACATAAGCCTTGGTTGCGCTGTAAACAGCCATCTGCGGGCCAGGTTGAAAAGCGGCGGTTGACGCCGCCGGCAAGATCTTTCCGCTTCCCCTGAGCACCATGCCCGGTTGATCGAAGCGGCCGCTGCCGCCGAGACCAGCGGCATTGACAAGAACGTCGATCACAAAGCCCTGTGCCTCAATCTTGTCGGCGAGTACCTTCGCCGCTTCGGCCTTGCTCAGGTCGCAAGGAAGTACCGTGGCGTTCGCTCCTCCGGACTTGATCTCCTCGGCGAGAGCGTCCATCGGCGCAATCGAGCGGCCCACGAGGACAAGATCCTGCCCGTCCTTCGAGTTCGCGCGCAAGAGCTGCACCGATGCCACTGGAGGCGCCTGTTACGAGCGAGCGGACGGCCGATCTGTGTCATGACAAGTATCGCTCCCCGTTGGATATTCGTTCAGGGATAATAGACTTCATCTTTTTCCCATGGGATGGGGCATTCCGCGTTGAGCTACGTCAAACGGCCGTTGCACTCTCTCCGATCGCGGCCTGGCCGATCGGCAGCAGCGATCGACGTGTCGAGAAGATCGCCCTTTTCAAGCGCTGGCACGTCTGTGACGTCCATACGAGCAACACCTCCTCGGCGCTCTCTCTATAAACTCCTCTGGAAGCTGCCGTGTGATAAGCCGGAGTTGGCTGCCGCCTCGTAAGACATCCCGATTTCTGCCATTTACCTCGTCGGCAAATGGCGGCGCACAAGACGATACTCGTGCCAGATCAGTCCCATCACCACGATATCGAAGACAGTAAGGACGATCAGCCCTGCGCTATGGGTGTAGAAAAACCGATAAAGCTGATAGGCGATGAAAAGACCGAGCACGACAAGCGATGCCGGATAGGACCAGAGCTTCCCCCTGAGCAGGCCGATGAGCAGCGCCAGTTTCACGAGACCGTGGCTCAACAGATAGAATGCGTAGAAATGCTCCGTCTCGACGGAGAAATTCTGCGCGAAGGTGAGCAGGTGGGTTGCGACGAAGTCGTTCCGATCTTCGATCAAGTCCTCCTGCGTGAGCCGATTGACGAAGGCCACGATCGCATCGGTGCTGATCAGGGCAAGGGCGATGCCGCCTACGCATTCCAGCAAAGCATGCACACCCTTCAGCAGCACGCTGACGCGGAAGATCTGGTGAATTCGACGTTCGCTCAACACTCAAGGAGGCCCTGCAATGACAGGTAAAGCATGATTGTGCGTATCTCTCTGTGCAAGTCCGGAACCTCAACTGATGACCCGAGGTCGCCTCGATTTTGTTGGGCTGAGACTACAACTCGATGTTCTGCCGCAGTTTGCCAAGTTCGACAGCAAATGGACAGCTTTCGTGCGCTACCGGTTTGCCCGTCGCCCAGAAGGGGCAGCAGCAAAGGGTCAAATCATGAAGCTGAAACTTATCACCGCTCTCGCATTCATATCCACTACTCCGGCATTGGCGCTTGCGAGCCCAAGCTGCACCAGCGAGCCGAAATCCAAATGGATGTCCGAGGCGGCCATGAAGGCGAAGATCGACGCCATGGGCTACAAGGTCAAGACCTTCGAAGTCACCGGCAACTGCTATGAAATCTATGGCAGGGACAAGACCGGCGAACGGGCCGAAGTCTATTTCAATCCGGTGTCCGGGGACATCGTCCAGAAAGGCGACTGAGCGATGACCCGAATCCCGATGAAGAAGGAGGGCGTACAGCCCTCCGATGCTACCTTGCAGACAGTCGAGGTGTGGGACCCGGTGGTCAGGCTGTTTCATTGGACGGTCGTCACGGCTTGCACGCTCAACCTCTTCATCCTCGAAGAAGGCAAATACTGGCACCGCGTCACGGGATATGCTGTCGCTGCCGCCATCGCCGTGCGTGTCATCTGGGGTTTCGTCGGGACGAAACACGCACGGTTCGGCGACTTCCTGCCCACGCCCCAGAAGGTCATGGACCAGATACTGGATATTCTCGACGGCAACGAGAAACATTATCTTGGGCATAATCCTCTGGCATCGATTATGATGCTACTGCTGATGGCATTGCTGGCGGCAACCGCACTGACCGGCTGGATGACGACGCTCGACGCCTTCTGGGGCGAAAAGTGGCTGGAGAAATTGCACGGTATCATCGCAAACGGCATCATGGTGCTTGCCTTCGTCCATGCAGGTGCTGCCATCGTCGAAAGCTGGAGGCACAAGGAAAATCTCGTCTGGTCGATGGTCACGGGTCGAAAACGGGCATGAGAATTCTGCTGATCGAAGATAGCACCCGGCTTCGCGAACTGCTTTGCGAGGCCATAAGGGATGCCGACTGGAAGATCGACGCCTTCCCAACGGCGCAGGAGGGGCGGCTTGCTCTCGAAAGCGCGGATTACGATCTTCTTCTGCTCGACCTCGGCCTACCGGACGAAGACGGGATTGATGTATTGAAGTCACTCCGGGCGGCGAAAGTTCAAACACCGGTCCTCGTGCTGACGGCACGTGGAGCAATCGATGAACGTATCGTCGGGCTGGACTCAGGTGCAGACGACTATCTCGTAAAGCCGTTTCATAACAGCGAGCTGATCGCGCGCATTCGCGCCCTCACGCGGCGCGCGCCTGTGACATCCATGCCGACATTGGAATTCGCAGAACTTCGTTATGATGTCGCTTCGCGGCGGGTGACCTGTGCCGATGCCGAGATTGCGCTTACGCCGTCCGAAAAGGGTCTGCTCGAACTTTTGATGCGCAACGGCGGCGACGTGGTTCCCAAGCCGAAGATCGAGCATGCCTTCTCGGAATTCGGGGACGAGAAGAGCAGCAACGCTGTCGAACTGGCCGTTTCAAGGCTGCGAAAGAAACTGGAGGGACATCCGACCAGGACCTTGATCGAGACGGTAAGAGGCGTGGGTTACATGATGCGAGAAAAATGCGCTTGAGCCGGTCAGCTCCAACACTGGGCACGATCCTGGCGCGACGGATCGCCTTTTTTGCGGTGCTGGCAATGGTCCTGCAGCTCGCCGTGATATTCTCCGACTACTACTGGAACGTGGGCGAGCTTTCGCGGCTGTTCGTGGAACAGGAGACCGAGCGGCTCGCCTCGGGCATTGCGGCAGAGGACGGAAATATCCGCTATCGGCTTCCCGATAGCGTCAGGGCGCGTTATCGGCAAGGGCAGACGGGCTATGTCGCCCGCATCCGGCATGCCGATGGCAGGCTTGTTTTCGAATCCTGCGACGATGCCTGTGAAAGCAGGTTTCTTCCGCCGGACGTGAACCCTCCGGATTTCTGGCTGAGATCGTTAAAGCCTGGCAAGCCATTGACGCTGGTCGGCGGTCGCGCATTCACCGTGGGAGATCAACGCTTCGTCGTGGATGTTGCAACGCTCGGCGATCCACAGGACGTTCTCTCGGATGTTCTGTGGAACGAGGTCATCGAACACATGATCGTGCCGATGAGCATCCTGCTGGTGCTCGTCCTCAGCGCGACCCTGCTCTCCGTCCGCCAGGCGCTCGAGCCGGTGCGCGCCGCTGCCGATGCGGCGGACCGCATCGACCCGATGGATTTGCGCTCGCACCTGCAGTTCCAGGAGATGCCGCGGGAAATTGCCCATCTCGCCGAGGCCGTCAACCGGGCCTTCGAACGCGTGGGCGAACTGATGAAATCCCAGAAGGTCCTGACGTCCGGAATAGCACATGAGGTCCGCACGCCGCTTGCAGCCATCAAGCTGGAGCTCGGCCGCATAGACCATCCGCGTGCAAGAAAGGCGGAAGCCGACCTCGACGACCTCGTGCGCTTCGTCAGCCAGATAACGGCACTCGCCCGTCTCGACACTTTCGATCACAGCATGTTCGAAGACATCGATCTTGTCGAACTTTCGTCCAGCGTCGTCGGACAACTTGCTCCCTGGGTCTACGAAAACAGCCATTCCCTCGAATTATCCGTTCTGGTCGACGTTGCCATCGTAAAAGGGGTTCCTGCTCTACTAAAGGACAGCTTGCGGAATCTAATCGAGAATGCCGTACGCCATACGCCTGATCACACGGACATTATCGTTCGCGTCGGTCGCAATCTGATCCAGGTTGAGGATCGGCATCCGGACGTCGGACGAGATAACCTGAAGACCGGCCGTCATGGCGACAGCCTCGGCATCGGCCTGAAGATCGTGAAGCGTATTGCCGAGATACACCAAGGCTCACTTCAATGCTCTGTCTCCAGGAATGGTCATGTCTATGGGTTGGAAATCCGCTCTCCAATTGAACATAGAGCCGTGCACGAGCCGCTGCACTGACGACTGGCCACGCAAACGAGCAGCATCGTCATATGGCCCTTCCGACGAGCGAACCGATGCCAGCGGTACGGCCAAGGCGCCCCAAAAAGCCACGCGAACTGTTGCCTTCATTATGTTTGCCCCGCCTCCCCAGGCACCGATCGCTCCCCAAACGGCCAGGAATGCCAAAGACGCCGCAAAGACGACATGGACCGCTGTGTCAGGCGGCGAGGCAAGAGCAACGGCCAGAGGCGGTACGCGCCAGCGGAAAAAGTCGCCGCCGAAGTCAACGCCGCCTGGAATGGGTTTGGCGGACATGGCCTCGGAAATGCCAAGTTCGTCACGCGCGTGAGCCACAAGTGCATCCTTGGCCATAAGCTGCTCAGCAACCTTGGATATTTCGACGGGATTGAGAACGATTACCGCGCAGGCCCGCTGATTTCGCCTGACATATTCTCGCAAAGACGCGTAGATCGATGCACCGAATCTCTTACCAACGCAAGCGGCACCTTGATGCTAAACGCGATGTCGGCGCCATCCCGGAAAATCGCCGGTCCTGAAACAAGACCACTGATGCGAAAATGGCCTCACGCTCGAACTGATCCGAGATATCAGGCGACAGCGATTTGTCGCAGTCCTGGATCCACCAGAAGAACTTTCACTGATGCGGGATGTCCTTATCGCCCGCCTCGTGAAGCTTCAAGAAATTCTGCTTGGGATTCGGTGTCGGTGTGAGTTCCAAGGAGATAGCCATGTCCGAAGCTATGCTTGCAACGCTTTCCGATATTCGAACAGTGAACGACATGACCGCTCGTTCCGGAACGAAGAGCAATGCCGCCGCTTTCCGGAATGCATAGTTTGGCGAAATGACAGGATTTGCTTTCAGCGGGAAGACCACCGCTTCCCGGCCGCCGTCCATTGATCAGGCCAGGACCTGCATTTGTTGGGACATCCAGTTTCGAAATTTGCGCACCGCCGGGCGGGTATATTGGCTGCGGGTGTAGGCGATACGAAAATGGTGTTCCGAACTCGCCCTGATCTGCGAGATCGGCCGCAATCGGCCCTGTTCCAGCGCGTCGGCGATAAATTCAAGCTCGGCCATTACGATCCCCAGTCCATGCTCGGCAGCGGCGTAGGACATGCTGGAGCTCTCGAATGTCCATCCCTGATCGCGCGGAATGAACGGAACTTTTGCGGCCTTGCACCACGTTTGCCAATCGTTGTAGCGGCGCAACGTATGTATGATTGGGTAATCCGCCAGCTTCGTAAGATCAACCGGGCCGAAACCCGGGGCGGCAACGGGGCATAATGTCGTGTTGAAGAGCGGTTCGACGATGAACTCCGACAGCTGGGTTTGCCGGCTGTTGGAAAGGACAATCGCGTCTCCGCCGTTTGTGCCACCCACATCTCCCGGGTTTAGGAAAAGACAGGTCACGGAAATATCGGGATGCCGGCGAGCAAGGTCCGGCATGCGCGGCGCAAGCCATTGCGAGCCGAAGGAGCGCGAAAGCCGCAACACGATCGAACTGCGCCCTGTCAACGCCTTGAGGGCGGAATGGCCTTCCTCGAGTGCCGCGATGGGGCCACCGATCAGTTCCAGATAGACCCTCCCGAAATCGGTCAGAACGATCTGACGCCCGGCGCGCTGGAACAAGAGGGTACCAACTTGCTGCTCCAGCTGGCGAATTTGCTGGCTTACCGCCGATTGCGTGACGTTCAGCGTTTCGGCGGCGCGGGAGAAGCTGCCGAGGCGGGCAGCTTCGGAAAAGGAACGCAGGAGGTGGAGCGCGGGCACATGCATGGACACATTAGTACACCTTATGGAAACCCTTGGAAATACTCGTTTGACTAAGAGATGCCGAAATTCTTAGCATATCAATAGCGTGATGCATAAATAGGCAAATCTGCTATAGATTGCGGCATTCAATTGGCAATTCGCTAGGCATGTTGGAGCCCACCATCGCATTACGCCTGCGCCAGGACAAAACCGTAACGGAGGTTGGATCAATGGAATATGGATGGGAACCCTATCTGTCGGAACGCGACAGGCAGCACACGGAGCTTTGGGGCAAGAAGGAACTGAACGGCTTCGGCGAGAAGCCGGCTCTTCTCCTGATCGATATCTACTACTCGGTCCTCGGGCTGAAGCGTGAAGACATCTTCGAATCCATGAAGACCTGGAAAGGCTCGACGGGCCTTGAAGGCTGGGAGGCGGTTGACAAGACCGCCGAACTGCTGGCGGTGGCGCGCGCCGCCGGCGTCCCGGTCATCCACGTCAAGGGGCTGCATTCCGGCGTCAACCACTGGGGCCGCCGCAACCGCGCCAAGCCGAAGATGCCGCAGGAAATGATCGAGAAGGGCCAGCAGATTGTCGACGAGGTCAAGCCGATCGCCGGCGAACTGGTGATCGAGAAGGCGGCGCCCTCGGCTTTCCAGGGCACCCCGCTGGCCTTCCAGCTGCAGAGCCTCGGTGTAGACACTCTGATCGTCTGCGGCGAGACCACGTCGGGCTGCGTCCGCGCCTCCGTGGTGGACGGCGCGACCGCCCGGTTCCGCATGGGCGTCGTCAAGGAATGCGTCTTCGATCGCACCGAAGCGTCGCATTACATCAACCTCTACGACATGCACCACAAATATGCCGACGTGGTCTCCCTCGACATGGCCAAGGCCTATCTGGCGGGCATGGCCGTCAAGGAACCGATGCTCAAGGCCGGCTGAACCGCACCGTGCGCCTGCAGGCCCGGGTTCGCAGGCGATCCCTTTTCCACCAGTCGGCGCGGCGCTCCTCCCACGATCCCGCCCCGCATAGCAGGGAGCTCTACCAATGATATTTTCCAACAGATCCTGGCTCTCCACCGCCTTTGCCGCCGGCGTCGCCGTACTCAGTGCCTTTCTTGCCACCCCGACTTCCGCTGCCGCCGAGGACAAGACCCTTGTCGTCCGCTTCTACGACGATCCGGCGGGCTTCGATCCCTCCAACATCTTCCGCATCGAAAACGAAAACATCGCCTTCAACATCTTCAGCGGCCTGACGACGTATGACAGCAGGACCGGACAGATTGCCCCGGATCTGGCCACGTCATGGGAAACCAAGGACAACATCACCTGGACCTTCCACCTGCGCAAGGGCGTGCAGTGGCAGAAGGGCTATGGCGAATTCACCGCCGCCGACGTCCTCTACAGCTACAAGCGCATCCTCGATCCGGCTACGGCGTCCCCTTACGTTTCGGAACTGACGGGCGTCGATACGATGGACGCGCCCGACCCCTACACGGTGGTCATCAAGCTGAAGGCCGCAAACGGCGGTTTCCTGCACACGGTCGCGAACTACCACCAGGGCCAGATCGTCAAGAAGGAAGCAATCGAAGCCGCCGGCGATCAGGTTCGCTGGAAGCCGGTGGGAACCGGGCCGTATTATCTGGATTCGATCGACGTCAATTCGCGCATCGTGCTGAAGCGGCACGAGGGTTATTACAAAGGCCCGGCGCCGATCGCGACCCTGGATTTCCACATCATCAAGGATGACGCGACCGCTGCCATCGCGCTGCGCAACGGCGAGATCGATCTCCTGATGCGCCAGAGCAAGGAGGAGCAGCTCCAGATCCTCAAGGACGCCGGGTTCAAGATGAACCACGTCGACAATTATGCTGCATCCCTCAAGGTCATGAACCTTTCGGACCCGATCCTCAAGGACGTGCGGGTGCGCCAGGCAATTGCTTACGCCATTGACTACCCGGCGATCACCGCTGCAATCACACCTACCCTGCAGGCTCCGACCTATTCGATATTGATGCCGTGGATGGACGTTTTCTCGAAGGAGGCACCGGAATATAAATACGATCCTGAAAAGGCCAAGAAGCTGCTGGCCGAGGCGGGTTATCCCAACGGCTTCACTCTGAAGGCCCTCAACACGTCGGCGCAGGGCGTCACGGAACAGCAGCAGTTTGAGATCGACTATCTGAGCCAGGTCGGCATCAAGATGGAACTCGAACTGGTCGACACACCGACTTACAACCAACGGCGCAACAAGGGCGACTTCATGACCGCGACCCGCCTTCTGCCGGCGGTCAATCCCGACATGCTGCTATTCAGCTACCTGCATCCGGACAACATGGCGCCGAAGGGGTTGAATGGTGCCCGCTACAACAATCCCGAACTTACATCGACGATCGAAGCAGCCCGGGCAGAGGCCGATCCGGAAAAGCGGATGGGGCTTTACGCAAAAGCGCAGAAGATCGCCATGACTGACCTTCCCTACATCCCCGCGATGGCCAACAACGTCTACTGGCCCAGCAAGACCAACGTCACCGGCGTCAACATCAACTATCTGGCGCAAGTGAATTTCTGGGAAGTCGACAAGTAGATCGAAAGGATCGCCGGCCATGCTGAGCTATAGCCTCAAGCGTCTTACCCAACTGTTCGTGACGGTTCTGGGTGTCGTCACCCTGGTGTTCTTCACCATGCGGCTGATACCGGGAGATCCGATCTCGGCCATGGCCGGCGACAACCTTTCGGGTGCCGCGCTCGACCAGATGCGCAGCCAGATGGGGCTGAACGAGCCCCTTCTCATCCAGTACCTGACCTATCTCGGCCATCTGGCGGTACTGGATTTCGGTCATACCGTGACCACCAAGCTACCGATCGTCGGCCTGATCCTCGGCGCATTGCCGGTGACCATATCGATCGCGGTTGGCACCATCTTCCTGACGGTGCTGATCTCGATCCCGCTGGGGACGCTTGCAGCCTATATGGCGCACAAGGGCAACCGGATGCTGGACAATACCATTACCGGCGTCGCCATGGTGCTCGACCTGATGCCACCCTTTTGGACATCGCTGGTCTGTCTCCTGATCTTCTCGCTTACGCTCGGATGGTTTCCGGCAAGCGGCGCGGTCTCGCTCGAGGATTCGGCAACCCTGCTTCGCCGCATCGCCTTGCCTGTCCTCGTCCTCTCCATGGCGCAGGTTGCGACGTTGGCACGCATCACCCGCACCTCGGTTCTCGAAGTTCTGAACGAGGACTACGTCCGCACCGCCCGTTCCATGGGCTGGTCGGAACTGCGCGTGCTTTTCCGCCACGCGCTTAAGAATGCCGCGCTGCCCGTCGTCACCGTCATCGGATTGAGCTTCGGCAACCTGCTGAACGGCACCGTCATCGTGGAGTTCATCTTCACCCTGCCGGGCATCGGCAACCTCCTAGTGGGCGGCATGAACAGCCGCGACTACCAGATGGTGCAAACCCTGATCGTCTTCTACGCGATGATCTTCGTCGGGATCAATTTCGCCACCGATCTGATCTACCGCGTGTTCGATCCGCGGGTGCAATTCTGATCCGGAGACAGAAGCATGGCCCACATCTCTATCCCCTTGCCCGCTCGCCGCTCCATCCAGTTCGATTTTTTAGGCCTGAACGGAGCCCTGCGGCTCCTGTCCAATCGCCGGGTGCAGCTCGCATTGATGATCCTCGTGCCTATCCTGCTGCTCACCCTGCTCCGCCCGTTCCTGCCGATCCCCGGTCCGCTGGAGACCAATCTCCGCGCCATGACGAAGCCGCCGTCGTTCGTCCACCTGTTCGGCACCGACCGGATGGGACGCGATCTTCTGAGCCGGACACTGGCCGGCGTGCAGATCTCGATGTTCGTGGGTTTCGCCGTGGCGCTGCTGTCGCTTACCGTCGGCCTCGTCATGGGCACGCTCGCCGGTTTCTTCGGCGGGTTGATCGACCGGGTGATGATGACCGTCACCGACATCTTCCTGGCATTTCCGTCGCTGCTGCTTGCCATCGGCCTCGTATCGGTGATGGGGACGGGCATGCTGCCCGTGGTGCTGGCGATTTCGCTTTCCGACGTGCCGCGCTTTATCCGGTTGCAGCGTTCGCTGGTGCTCAGTCTGAGGTCGCGCGCCTATATCGACGCCGCCCGAACGGTCAAGGCATCGCAACTCTGGCTGATGAGAAAGCATATCATCCCCAACACGCTCGCCCCGCTTCTCGTAGCGGCCTCGATTGCCGCGGCGAACGCCATACTCGTCGAGGCGGGCCTGAGCTTCCTCGGACTGGGCATCATGCCGCCCGCTCCGTCTCTCGGCAACCTGATCCGCGACGGCCAGACCTATCTCGAACAGGCCTGGTGGATTTCCACCCTGCCGGGGGCAGTCATCCTCCTCATCGCCATCAGCCTTCATTTCCTCTCGGACGGAATCCGTCAGGCCCTCGACCCCCGCTCGCGCAAATGACCGTTCGCGCAAATCATTGTGGCTCAAGATCAGGATCAAGGCCGATGAACGAACTCCGCCCCATTCGCAGCGCGCTGCTCGACGTCCGCAACCTGCACACACACTTCATGACTGATACCGGTACCGTCAAGGCGGTGAACGGCGTCTCCTTCCAACTCAGCCAGGGCGAGCGCGTTGCGATCGTTGGGGAATCCGGCTCCGGCAAGAGTGCCATGGCGATGTCGCTGCTGCGACTTCTCGCCTATCCCGGCAAGGTGGTCTCCGGCGAGATCAATCTGGAGGGGCGGGATCTCAACCGCATGAGCGAGCGACAGCTCAATGAGGTGCGCGGGCGCCAGGTCGGGACGATCTTCCAGGATCCCATGGCCTCGCTCGATCCGGTGATGAAGATCTCCAACCAGATGATCCCACCGATCATGCGCCATCTCGGCCGGTCACAGGAGAAGGCGCGGGCGGAGGCGATCGAATGGCTGGACCGCGTGGGCATTCCCGATGCAGCCCGCCGCATCGAAGCCTATCCGTTCGAAATGTCGGGCGGCATGCGGCAGCGTGTAATGATCGCCATGGCGCTCTCCTGCCGGCCGCGGCTGG